>Ga0209624_10003999_pt1 | contig 10250 bp, 15 predicted proteins | sample JacPinW_OM2H0_O1_FD_188565 | JGI IMG/M metagenome (GOLD analysis project Ga0209624, IMG submission 188565) | Forest soil microbial communities from Algoma, Ontario, Canada - Jack Pine, Ontario site 1_JW_OM2H0_O1 (SPAdes) (version 2) | ecosystem: Environmental > Terrestrial > Soil > Boreal... | reverse complement strand
ACCAATGTCGGAGCCGTGCGGGTTTTTCTGAACTCGTATGTCTCGCCCGTTGCATCAACACCCTGACCTTCCTGTATTCGGCAGTGTCCGAACTGAAGGGTTACGCCCCGCATCAGATTCGTGACCGGATGAATTTTTACTTCTTCAATGCTGCCATCCTCTACGAAGGTCTGGGTTTAGTCCGACGGATGAACAGCGCGTTCAAGAATGATGCTGCGTTTCAGGAGACAACGCGACCGTTGCTGAAGGACAAGACAGCCCAGAAAATCGAATCCCTACATCTCAAGAACGTGAGGCACAATGCTGTCTTCCACTTCTTCGCCTACGCATTCACTGATGTCATCAAGGACCTGCCGACCGAGACCTGCGTATTCTTGAAGGCGACGGGAACTGTCAACAAGGACGTTCATTTCGAGTTCGCTGACCGGATGGCCGTGAGGATTTTGGTCGGCGACGCGAAGGGCGAAGACTTTAGGACTCGACTAACACAATCCTCGTCGAGATTGGCGACTTCAGCGGCAAGTTCGTCACGCAAGCGACAGCATTCCTGGTGAAGAAGCTCTACGAATGGGGCTTCGAGAGGGAAGAATCGAGGTAAGGATGTGGTCAGTGTGTAGGCGTTAGAATTTGAACGTGTGGCAACGCCTGTCTGAAGATTTCCTTCGCCTCCTCTGGGGTCAACTCTTTCCGTTTGAGAAGCTCTGCTGCTATCGCTTGCACGGCGGGCCAATGCTTCCTGACAAGTTCTCTCGCCTCATGTTCCAACTCAGGCAAGCGTTCATAGCAGTGAGGAAGAACGTGTTTGAGCGTGTCGTAATCGGAATATGCGTCCTCGTCCTTTGCTGTCTCGGCGTACTCAATTTGAGCAGCCTTGCCCGCCAAGAGAACAGTCGCATAGCTGTCATTATCCTTCTTCTTCCACGCCTCCCATTTCTCATCATTCTGGAGTTCCAGCCATTCTGCTTCAGTGAATTCGCCAGGAGAGGAAGGCAGGAAGTTGGATGTGTTCAAATCGTGGGAGGTGCTCGTAAAAGGATAACCAAGCCTATGTTGGTTAGAATTTGGTCATGGAAATCTTGACGGCTGGTGAGGTGGCTGCGATGCTGAGGGTCAGCACGCGGCAGGTGTACGAGTTGACGAAGGAACGCACGCAGTCAGGTGATGTTCGTAAGCACCCATTGCCTGCTTTGCGGTTTGGTAAATCGGTGAGGTTTCGGAAGAGTGATGTTGAGAGTTGGGTTGAAAAGCTGCTACGGAAGTGAAGGTTAGGAAGAGGCCGAGTTGTTAAGCGGGGTTTGGACTCTGGGGCGTGTTGCCGCTTTGGCAGGCTACCTTCGCTACGTAGCAGTCTTCATGCACGGCTTGTCCATGTTCATCTATCTTGCATTTTTCGAGCGACACTCGATTGCCGCATATCCAGCAGATGTGAACACCTTCTTGCGGCAATGCCATGTAAGCCTCGCAGACCGAATCATCCAATAGTCTACCCCCATCAGGTACGGTCGCGTACATTTTTTGTGCGGTATGGATAGTGGGTAATGTTGTTTAACAGTTGCGTTATACCGTGTTTGTTAGACACACTTGGTGCAATTTTGCTCAGGTTTCAGAATTGTGCGCAGGGGTGTATGGTTGAAGGTCACTTGAAGGTGACTTAATCCATGAACGAGCAGGGAGTTATACAGCAGATAGGCAACTTCGCCGCGCCTGATGCGAACACTCATCTTCAGAGAGTTCATCAAATGCAGGATTATTTGAAAACTTTGCGAAGCAGCGAAGTGCATGCGTGCAAGGAATGGCTCAACGCTTCACCGTTGACCTTCCCAGAGGATTTTACTCAAGAGATGAACAAACTGAGTTCCGATTTGCGACGCACCGAGAACCTTTTGAAGCAGCTAGACCGCATGGAAGGTGCACTAAAGAAGCAACTTGAAAAACTAACAAAGAAGGGCAAGTAAAGAGTGGGCAGGCTGTGCGACCGTCACCCGAAGGCGATTGAATCTATGGTTGACTACATCCTTCAAGTAGCTGTCACCATCACCCCTGATGTTGATCCAGAAGATTTGCAGGCCGAACTTAATCACCCTGACGTGAGATATCGTTTGGGTGAAGCGTTGGGGAAAGGTTTAACTTTTCCGCACGTTCCTGCCGGAAAGAATTATCCCAAGCCGGGCACCTTTTTTGTTGGTTCGGTCACAGTTGAAAAGAAGGGGAAGTAAGCAGAGGCAACGGTGTTGCGCCGTCACCTCTGGCATCACCAACCATCACTCATTTTGCAGTGTGCCAAAAATGAGACATCATCGCCTTGCTCATTTGTTTATGCAACGTGACTTGTCGGGCCCTTGATTCGCTCAACAGGTTCGTTACCAACTTCGTGAGTTCTTCACGCGATAACCCGGCCTGCAAGCCTTCCGCAACACGGTGCAACCCACATCTGCGAACGGCGCGTTCCCCTTCAATGAGAATCCCAAATCTCTTGTTTCAAACGTGCGAAGTAAGCTATCAAATCGCGCAAACATTCCTCTACTCATTTCTTCTCCACAACGATCTCGAACTCATCGAATCGTGTCCGCTTTGCGTGAGGGAGAAGCGTTTGCATCACGTCCGCCGCTTCATCATGCTTACTGTGGATCACAATGACACCGGGGAAGCTCGTCTTCTTGAGATACAGAGCCACTTCCTTCCCCGTGCCTTTCACAATCGTGTTGTCGGCATGCATCCAGTGCAGATCGTGGTCGAGAAAGACGGCCCGGAACTCATGGGTCTTCAGCGCCGCAATTGCAGCGTCCGCCGTCGTGACGTAGACCGCCTTCGGGAGCCGCTCTTTGAACCACGTGATACGCTCCGGCGCATCCTCAAGCACCAAGACCTTCCAGTCGGGTTGAACCGTGAAACTCGTCACTTCACATCCTCGATATTCACAAAGACTTCCAGTTTCGCCATTCATTCGGAGTCAATTGTCTAGTGAGGACAGCACCGACATATCTCTTCTTGCGACGAAGACGAAGGAACCTGTGAATGATAAAGGCTCCCACACAAATCGGAATCACTCCGAGGAGAACCCAAACGGGCGTGACGATTACAACGATGCCGATGAGAAAGACCCACGGTCTCTGCTCGTGATCGACGCACAGCAGAGCAGCAAACAGGATGACGAGTTCGGCTAGAAATGCAAACATGAGTTCCCTCCGATTTTGTGAAGCCTCGACGACTGTACCCCAGAATACTGGTCTGGCTCTTACATTTGTGCAATTCGCCGTCGAATGACCTCTTTTTGGAGTCCGTCACTCTTCACAATCAAATCTACTTCGCCAGAATAGGGGTACACGAAAACTTTCCTCCATCAGGAGACTCCCTCCAGTAGATCGGCAACGCGGGAGAATCATCATTTCCGGAAAAATGAAACGCTCCGACGACTTTACCCAGAAAAGTTAGCGTCCCCACCCATCAATCTCCAAAAGATCAACGCAATTCCGCACATCTCGACCGGCGGACAACAGCCCGCTGGACACTCGGGCACGGGCTGTTCACAGTCCCTCTTTTCGCTTGAGACTGGCAAGGGCTTCCCTGTAGCGTTCTTCCCGTTCTTCCTGCAATCCCTCGACGCACGCATAAAACCTAGCACGCGATATCTTGAGCACAGTGGCAAGGTCCGCCGGGCTGACAAACGGGTAACGCAAGTAGAGGCTTCTTGCCCGCTCCCAGAGTGGTCCTCTGTCGTGCCACGTCTTCCCGTGCCTCTCTGCCGTTTGCCACTTTGGTTTAGTCATGCGTCACGCTCTTGACCGCTGTGCTAATCGCTCGCTTGCTGAATCCCAGTGCATACAACTGGCGACGGAGTTCTAGGAGTTCAGCGTCCGGGCTGGCACTCCGTCCCGAAGACGCGAGAGTCCGCCCCACTCCTGCCAGAGTGACTTCTGCCTCTGCCCGGACGGACTCAGCCGTCCGCCGGACTGTGATCCGGTCAATGTGTCCGTTCATTCCAACGTTCTACCACAGAGCCTGATTGACTCGCACGACACCCGAAGCCCGCCGGATGCCGTACACGTTCTCAGGCGTTTTCGTGCATGGCGTCCCTCACTGCCTTGGCAATAGCGCGTTTAGAGAATCCGACAGCCTGCAATTGCTCACGGAGTTCCGACAATTCCTCACCCTCGACATCCTTCAGATACACGGCGTCAGAGTCAGACTCAATACCCCAGAGTCCGCCGGACGTAATTTCCTGCACGATGCTGGCACTACCGGACGGAATGAGAATCTCAGCCTCTGCTCGAATGCCGATATAGCACCAGTCCCCATGCTGAAGACGTTCCATGCGTTCGTAATCCTGTCGGACATACTTTCGGATGTCTTCGAGTGCTTCGCCCTGGTAGTTCTCCACGTTCCCGTTGAAATAGCGGTATTCGTTACGCCCAGCGTCCCCACGTTCGCCACAGTCACAGCCTCCTTGGTCTGCGATGTCCGCGCCTGCAAGCCACAGCAGACGTTGCAAATTCTGGTCGTGGTCTGCCCGCTCTTCCTCATCCCATGCGCCGTATTCTTTTAGTTCAGCCGACAGGACAGCGGAATCAATCTTCGCTAGCTGCGCTGCGATTGCAGGCACCCTCGACAATTCCTTGACATCCTCGTCACACTCACCGGAATGCGAGACGGACTCTGCCTGCTCCATCGTCATCTGTAATTCAATCCGACCGCTGCCAGACGTGTACCAGAGCAGCTTGCCCTCCGTGCCTGAATTGATAGGACAGTCCAGCGTGTGGCGTCTGTCGATTGCATAATCTGACTCGCCTTGGTTGGAGTACTCGCCCAGATACGACCTGTCCGGGTCGGTGTCTGACATCCGTTTAACAGTGACTTTGTGAATGCGTTTCATGTTTTTCATGGCGTCTTTTCCTCTGCGGTTTAAGCCCGCGTGCTAGGTTTACTCGCACAGCACCCGGATGCGGTCGGATGCTGTACGCGCTCCCTAGTCTTGCTCGGGTTCGTCCTGCTCATCGTCGGGGTAGTTCTTTTCCAAGTACTCCCGTGCTTCCTGCTCGGTGTCGAAGACCGTCCACTCCGTGCAATCGAGATAACCCGGAGCAGACAGTCGAGCACCATAGCCCTTGACGTTCTCCCACGATTGGGGTTCGCCTTCGGTGTACTGCTCAATTTCCTCAATCGTTCTCTCTCGGTCTTCGTCTGACATCGGGTGAGTCAGCGTTGCTGAGTCCCGCACGAAAAGGCTGGTGTCTGCGATACTGACGAATTCCGTGCCTTGCGTGGTTTCGACGCGCAACCAGTTCTGCAAGCCTGTGATTTGACGTTGCATGAAGTTAGACATAGGACACCGCCATCAGCTTGGCGTAGTCGATTGCCCGAACGTCTGCACGCCAGGCATCGGAGATTTTCGCCTTACCACGGCAGAGACAGCCCACGACGTGCATCTCAGCAGCGGTATGACGCCATTGCAGGAAAATCGTAGCGGGGTACATCTCTTTCGCCTCAGAACCGTCCGCGAAATTGCCCAGCAGAATGAGCTTCGCAGCCGTCCGATTGCTCATCGGAGCATTCCAGCCTTGTGGGCGTCCCGTACGGTGTTGGCGTTCGTTTGCTGTTTCGGCGTCGAGCAGCCTGCCTAACCCGTCCGTCCAAGACTGGTCTTTGGCGTAATCTTTCAGCAGCGGTTCGGGGTTGTTCGTGCCACTGCCGTCACGGTATGCAGCGTCAATGAAAGCCTGCATTTCGTCCCACAGTTGGTTGATCGTTTGCGTTTGGGTGCGTTTCGTTTTCACGGCGTCTTCCTCTGCGCTTAAGGTCCGCTCGACCGCGTTTTGTCTATTGTCAGAATATCTATATATGGACAATATGTCAATAGATTATTGCGGTAAAAAGAAACACCGAAGTACTCCCCGAGCACGTTACTTGACACTCTGTCTACTAATACACTGAAATCGGGCAATCCGGGCAACACTTAATAAAATCGGGCAGATGAAAGCACAAGGAGAACCAGAGGAGGAAGAGAGTGTGCGTTACTTTGTAGAGCCCCCAGCAGGACGGCTGTACGCTGCACGTCAGCACAGCAGCACGCAGAACAGCAGGACGCGGATTGACTACGCCTGCCGCTCATGACCAACGCATTTCGAGTATTTCTGTCGTGACTGAAATAACTGAACGCTGGCGTGCCGCGTGCAGTCAAACTAGCACACAATTATCCAGCGCAAGGGATAAATAAGGGATAAACGATTTGTAACTCCAATGTTATCAATGATGTTGTATGGTCACCGTGACCATACGACGCTCCCTATGCTGCATTTCCGCCCGCTTTGTAACGTTTCGCCATTCCGTTCCAGACGTGCAGCCGGTCGGATCGCAGCACGGATTGCACGTAGGGTTCACGACGAGAGTCTTTGTAAGTACTTGAAAATAGGGGGTCTTTAAGACCATCCGTCTTGACGGCGTACGGCAGGATCCGCCCACCCTTTCCCAGCGCAGCGGGCTTGGCCCAGCCGAACGCGTGCGGCTTAATGCCTGCGTGCTGCCACGTAAACGTCGCGGTATGGCGCTCTAAATCACGGTCCGTGTGCGGTGTGTGCGTGCCAGAGCGTCCGTGCGTCCCGTGCGTAGGGGAGGGGTAATTGTTTTTTAAGATTTTCCCTGGCTAATAGGCGAGTGTACCCAGGGAAAGGTGCCCCTGAAAGGAGATGGGGTGGGGGTAGAAATTTTCTGTGGCACCTTGGGAAGGCACCTTAGGAAACGTGGGGCAAAACAGTCAACGGTTTCCGTGTTCTCCCCGATAGACCTTATTGACATTCGGAGCGACACTTGAACAATGGCCGACACTCAAGACACACGCACCGAACTACTTCCACAGAAAAGAGAAGCTCTCCACAGGTTCTTCACAATCCTTGGCTTTTTGTTCGTCTGCACTGATAACTGGCACAGTCCTGTGGAAGAAACCCCTGCATGCTGGAGCAAACTTCTTTGGTTTGGGCCGAGTTTTCCACAACACTTTCGTCGCATTCACAAGGGGATTGTGGCTAGGCTGGCGAGGATATGAAACGCTTCTGCCAGTTCTGCACGACGCTCAAGGTCATTGGGGCCGAAGTTGCGAGTACGGTCACTTTCCTCACTGTCCTTTACGTCGCAGTCAAATATGAAATCACCCATCTTCTCAGGTGACATTCGGTGGAGGGACGATGAGACTCATTCTGGCTTTCGCAGTTGTCCTGCTAGCGGCTTCACTCACGGGTCAGGTCGAACACGCACCAACAGTCGCAGAGTGCCAAGCAGACCAGCGATTATGGCTGGCTGATCTAGAAGGACAGCGAGAACACCTTCCTGGGTTTGCTGTCCTTGGGGAATGGAACCACGAGATGGATAACTGCCAGAAGGTAGACACCGACAATCGATGGAAGTATTACAACACGAGCGGGGAAGTTGATGCGGAAAAACTAGTTCGTTTAATAAATTTTCTGAACCGTCACGATTTGTATCAGAAGTTCAAAGAAGAAGACGCTGCGGGCAAACGTTGACGAAGCCCAAGCATTCTTGATTAGAATACGCGAGAACATGTATCGGGTCATTACCATCCTGCGATGGGCTCTTGGACTCTTGCTCATTTCCACAGCCTTCTTGAAGGAAGACGCGGATAAGAAAGTCCAGAGCAGTGTTGAGACATGGTGGTTGAGATTGGCCTATGGGCAGGAAGCGGCTCTTTCCAGAGCTACCGCGTTTCTTCGCGTCCTTGCTCGCTTGACTGGGGCTGTGTTTGATCGTCTCCTTGGCAGCAGGAAGCTCTTCTCGCTTCGGGGTCTTGGGGTATCTGTTTGCTACTCAATAGCGTCCTTTTTTCTCTGCATCCAATTGGTAGTTGGCCTCAGTCCCAAGTCTCCCACACCAACGTCTCTGGAAGTGTGGTTGATCTTTTCTCTGTTTCTTGTTTTCGGGTCTATTCCGGCTTGGCGGCAACGATTTGAGGATGAGACTCTCTTGGTTTGGGGAGTAGCTGTCGTTGCAATAATATTTATCCCCGTCTTCAAGTTCATGGATTTCCTGCGTGTACAACATCAGGCCATTAGTGCTACCGGATTTGCAGTTTTCTTGGCAATCATCTTCGTAATTAGCAGCGGCTCTGATTTTTGCTACATAGCTTTGACGCGGTGGATGCTGCGGAAGGCAGCAGAATTGAAAAACTGGATCGGAATCGCCGGCATCGTGTTGCTGGACTGTCTGCTGGGTCTGGTCTTATTTCTTGGCCCGATATTCTTAGGAGGCTTCGTTGTTCTGAAGCTCAATCCGGGTGTCATCGCGGCGGCAAATGCAAATCCTCATGCGATACCGAAGATCGATCATCTTTCGCCGGGGACGATGATTGCGGTCGGAATCATGTTGGGTGGGCCTGCTCTCAACGCGATTGACTTTCTCGCGTGTTCGCTCTTCTTCATGCTGATGGTGATAATGCTATTGCATCGTTTGCTGTGGCCGATCTTGGAGAGTCCAATCTACATCTTTCAGCAGTATGGTTTGATTAAACACAAGGGATGGCTAGTGGCCGCAGGAGTTGGTTTACTTTTCGGCAAGGGCATTTTGAGCGTGTTGCTCGAACTGCTGACAAGACTTTAGTTGCAATAGCCAAACACTCATTCCCCTCAGTAATCCATCTCGACCCAATCACGGGTGTCAGGCAGGCGTTCCTGGGGCGTTGCCCGCTGCGCCTTTGACAATGTTCATCTCATCCATGTGTGCATACAACTTCTCGAAGAGTGCCTCCTCAAAGGCTGTCGTGGCTTCAGGGTCTCTGCGTGCAATTTCAACAAAGCGTCCATTGATCAAACCAATCAATAGCACCAGTTCGTCATAGCTAAGATCAACTGCTGTCATGGTTGCTCCTTAGTCTCCATCAATCTCCCTCGCCTATCTCAACCCAATCCCTGAGATAAAGAGTTGCCTAAAGATACGTGCCAGACCCAACGACTTGATCTACCAAGCGTTCGTTGTTATGGCGGAACAATCAAAGTGAAGCGGCCACTCGTCTACATATAGACGCTGGGCGACGACCTGTTTGTCTACGAGATAACGCATTCACAGAATCTCGAATCTGTCAACGATTTTTGTTGACTTCAGTGTGCTCAGGGTGTAGACTTTAAAAATGGGGAGATCGTAAAGGTTTCCCTACCCTCTGGGGGCTGGCGGTTCAATTCCGTCACGGCATGGTGCCCGCCCCCCGTAGCACAATCCACAAAATAAAAGAAACGCACGCAGGGCGAAGTTCTGTGCAGTCCAGCCACTGTAACTAACACGGCAAGGCGGGCTCTGCCCAAACCAGCTAACTCGTGCAATCTCCGTCACCGGGCAATTGACTCGGAGAAAAAAGAGGAAACGAATATGTATGAAATGAAAGAAGACATCAGCGAAGACATCAGCATGGAGAACGTACTTGGAAAGCCACTTGAGGAATTAGACCCTGTCGAACAGGCCGAACGAGAACACCAGAACGTGGAGTACGCCCGACTCGCTAACGAGAAGGTGCTGTTTCGTGGCGTCGAACGAAATCGTGGCGACTTCTGTATCTTCGCGGACGAACCTCTCGGTGACAACCCAGAACTATCTTATTCAGGCTTCACCGAAGAGGAGGCCAAAAGAGCGAGAGAACTCGCCAAACCTTTTAACGATATCCGCGTCGAGGATGACGAGAACTCGATGTCTATGTTTGCGAAATGGATGGACAAAAATGGGTTCGTATTCGCCGTCAGAGATAACTTCACCGACTCAATCCGAGAAATCGTCCCTGAGAAGTATTTGGGGAAGTTCCTGCAGAAGTCTTGTCAGAACGAATCAAGCACCTAGAAAAAGTAGTGGCAAAGTGAGCCTTAGCCGACTCGGGCATCCCCATCGTACTGAAGCAGAGTACGAAAGTACGAATTGAGTACGATCACGGGGTGGGGCACTATATTCGCTTTTTATACGCTTTTCTCGCGAAAGGGCGAGTACGATGCCAGTACGATACCTATCCAATTTAGTATGAACGGTTTAGGAGAAATCGTACTCCGTACTCGACCCCTTAGTAAACCTTCCTGAGTACGATGCAAACCCGAGAGACTCCTAGAGAGTCGTCTCATCGGGTGTTTTTGCAGAATAGTACGATTTGAGTACGAACCGAGCACGGGTGCCTTTAGCAGCCCGTGGCAGAACTACGGAAAATGCTCAAGCGGTGACGAGGCGTGCGGCACCGGAAAGAGGGTGCCATCCGCAGGCTAGTCGGGCGATTGGGT
>Ga0209624_10003997_pt1 | contig 10252 bp, 14 predicted proteins | sample JacPinW_OM2H0_O1_FD_188565 | JGI IMG/M metagenome (GOLD analysis project Ga0209624, IMG submission 188565) | Forest soil microbial communities from Algoma, Ontario, Canada - Jack Pine, Ontario site 1_JW_OM2H0_O1 (SPAdes) (version 2) | ecosystem: Environmental > Terrestrial > Soil > Boreal... | reverse complement strand
TCATGGCGAATGCGGCTCGATTGAAATCGCGTGAATCGGCTTCGACAACCAGATTCTACGCAAACTCAACCGTCTAAGCCACATTCGCCAACCTGCCGTGCATAATGCCGGCTAGCGAGGATGCCTATGGGGCGATCCTGCGTTATCTCCATCGCGCCGAACAGCAACCCGTGGCCCGCGAGACTTTGCTCAAGCATGCTTGTCTCGCCCTCGCGATAGAAGCCCACGGTGCGGGCGTGCATCGGCGCCGTCCACCGACGGGCCGGCGGCAGTCAGGCGGACGGTTCGAGCTTGCCAGGAGAGCGATGCGGTCGCAGGCTGGGCCTTAACCGGCAGCAGTCAAGCGGATGTCGGTTCAATTCTCGCGCTCCGACGCCGAACTGTTCCTCGCCCAGCCAGCGGTCCCACCCGCGCTCGCTCACCGCAAGGACGATCTCAGCATCGCGAGCGTGAAAGCAGTCTTCGTGATGGCCCCTGGCATCGTACAGAGCCTCGATCCGGAAAGCCTCAAGGGCATGCGGGTTCCGGTGAGAATCCTGCTTGCCGACGCCGACAAGGTGGCTCTGCCGGCAACCAACGGCGAAGTCGCCGCGGCGCTCATTCCCGGAGCCAAACTGACCGTGCTGCCGCGCGTCGGCCATTACGATTTCCTCGCCGAATGCACGCCAGCAGGGGACGCCGCCGTTCCGGTCTGTCCCACCGACGTTCCGCGCGCCGCGACTCATAAGGTTACGATCGATGGCACCTTGGCTTTATTCGGCGCGACGCTCGGCGGGGATTAGCCGCTCCCCGATTTGCGGCGCGCCATGACGAGCAGCGAGGCTCATTTCGATCGGGCGCGAACGAAGTCAGAAGCCGGGCGGCCGAGCCATTGGGTGAGCGCCATCACGCGCGGGAAACCGATGAGCGGTCCGCTGGCCAAGTTGGTCAGCATGCGTTACCCTGAGGTTGGCGCGGTTTCTGAGTCGCGGTCAGCGTCTGTTGGGGTGGTGACCCAACGCAATCCGAGAGCGATGAGAAGCAGGCCGGCCGTGATGGCGCTCGCGACGGGAAGACTCATTCCGAGGCCGTGTCGAGAATCTATCGAGTCGCCTAAGGGCGTTCCGGCGGAGCGCTCGACAAGCACGATAGTCCAATAGCCGGCCATACCGACCGCCGCCATGAGCCATTGTCGAATCAAGATGACGACGGCGAGCGCGACAGCGAGCATGAGAAGCGCAGCGAGAAGGCCCGCAGAGTGGGCGACGAGGTCGCCGAATATCGTGCCGAATACGCCGGCGATGAACATCGCGACCCAGTAACGCAAATCGATCAGCGGCGACGATCCGGCCGGGCTGGAGCGCGTGAAGAGGCCTGCCGCGTATGTGGCGATGGCGAGGACGACGCTAGCGAGAAGATACCCGATGTGGAGGTTGTGGGTGACGAAGTCACCGACGTTGGTTGCGCCGGCGCGGAATATGATAATGGCGGTCAAGAAGTAGATCTCGGTTTTTGGACCGTTCTTCATGTCGCCGAGGATGAGGCATGCGCTGACGATCATGGTCAGGGCAAAGGAGGCGACAAGGCCGAGATCAAAAACTGGGCGTAGAGATCGCCGAGGTTGGTGCCAAGCGCGCTGGCGACATACATGGCCGCCAAGAAACGGACGGTGGGCGCGAGCGCGCGGATTTTCGTGTCGGGCATCGTTGTGGACTCCTGGTGTCAGCGGGATCGCGCGGCATCCTCCCTCCCGGGGGCGCCCCAACGATATTGTCCTGAAGTTTAAGAGAGCCAGCACTTAGAACTGTAATGTCTAGGCTCCGGCGCAACGGAGAGATACCAAGGTATGTGACGACGGGTCCGGAAGCGAGGCGGGTCTGGGAGCGGCGGGGCTAGCGTTTCGCCGCCGCGTCGTCCAGGTATGCTGTCGCGGCCTGGTTTGGGCGATGCCGGTCCAATGCTCGGACTCGACTTGTGCTGCGAAGAGAGGGTAGTGCCGGGCGCGCTCCATGAGCGCTTCTGCCCGCCGGCCCAACGCTATCGCGGGGTCGTGCTAGTGACAGCGGATGCGACGGGCTTCGGGCCTGGGCGCGCTGTTGCCGGACGCCACAAGTGTACTCGACCCCTGCGGGCAAGCCGCTTGTGAGTGGCAAGCCGACACCCGGCTACATCGGCTTTGGCGCAGCTTCGGGCGTCCATAGTGGAATGATCACGCGGAGCCAGCCGCGCGTGTCCCGGCCCCCGTAGTTGCGCTCGACCACTTCCGTCGTGGCGTAAGCCTGCAGATTGACCGGACCAAAGTCGTAGCCCAACAGACCACCGACGGCGATGTCGCCTTGCTTCAGATAATTACCGACGGGACGCGTGAGGTCGGTCGAAGCGTAGGCCACCGCTCCGACCTCCCATTTGCCAAATTTCTTGGTCGCCGTCAGGTCGATATTGAGGAAATCTGGGTTACAGCCGCTTAGGCCGAAGGGCGCCGGGCACGGTGAAATTTGCGGCTCGTTGGTGAAGCTGTCGAACTGCAAGCCGTAGATGACGTTCGCGGTCAGGTTCCAGCCATCGCGCACATAGCTGAGCGCGAAGCGCTGATTGAGCGACGTCGAACTCCACGCCACCGGTTCACCGATACCGACGTAGGCGCCCAAGGCATAAGAGAAGCCAAACCCGTTGCCGAGGTTCCAAGCCAATTGCCCGAACAGAGCCGGATTGTATATGCTTTGGTTATAGGAGGTATTTCGAACGCCGACCTCGATCCACGGGGTCACCGAGAAGAACTGCACCCTCGCACCTAGAATCGTCCAGGGCGTTGACCAAGTAACAACCGGAATCGTGATGCCGAGACAACTGACCGGACTTGTGTTCCGGCAGCCCCAGTCGGCTGTATTGGCGACGTATAGACCCTCCGGAAGGGGCTCGCCGGCCGGCAGACCAACTGTTTCGCCGGGCTGCGTGACGGACGAGGCGTGGGCCATCGGTATATCCACGCACATCGACAGCGCGCCGGCTGCCGCGACTTTGATCCAACTGAGTTGCATCTGCGCCCCCGACTTTGCAGCGTCCCCTTGTGTTTGATTTGTGCGTTTCCGCGATGGCCCGACTAACCGACGTTCTCCAAGTGGCGGCCCCGGCTGTCACCGGAACGCCCCGCTTTGATCCTGCGGCGGAATCATGCGATCGAGCAGTCCGTCGCGTCGTATAGCCACGTGCCAGACCGTTGCGCCGACGTGGAGGCCGACCAGCGTATATACGCCCCACTGCCCGAGCAGATGAAGAACTTTGGCCGCGTCACCCAGCGCCTTGTCCTGCGGCAGCCCTGGCAAGTTGAGCAGCCCAAAATACGACACTGGCCTGCCATCCGCCGATTGTAGGTAACCGGTAACCGGCAGAAGAAGCAAAAGAGCATAAAGCAGCCAATGGGTAATTTGGCTGATCAATTTCATGACTCTTGGTGTGTCGCTCGGTAAAGGCGGCGGAGGATGGGCCAAGCGCCATGCCAACCGAAGCACAACGACGGCGAAGATCGTGACGCCGATCGAACGGTGCAAAACAAGCACCCGAGTTTGCTCCGCGCCCTCCGGTAGAGACATCATTACCCACGCAACGGGCAGGATCATGAGGATCAAAAATACGGTGAGCCAGTGCAGCGCCTGAGCTGTAAGCGTGTAGCGACCAGCTTCGATTGCTGGATGAGCGCCGGCCACGTAAGGATTGAGGCCGGTCTTGGTAACGAGCGTCATCTTGCTTCGCACCTATCCCGAGCAAAAGCATCCAGGGCAACGCGATAGGCTTCAACTCAGGCCTTAAGGGCAGGCGTCCCAGTATCCTTGCTGCTGGCTCGGGTTGGTGTAGTACCAGCAAAGGTTCGGACCCGGAGCCGCTCCCGCCCACGAAGCCGCAGCCGCCGCGCTGATGAAGCCAAGCGCCGCGCCTGCCGCGACCGCGCCCCCCGCCGGCCACCAATAGCCGCCCGGCCGCGCCCAATTGCCCCAGTGGCCGCTGCGGTTCACATTGCGGTTGACATTGCGATTCACGTTTCGGTTCACATTGCGATTGACGTTCCGACTGACGTGACGATTTGCGACGTGGACGTTTCCGCGGTGCGCAACGTGCCCGCCGCCGCCGTGGCGCGCATGGCCGCCTCCTCCGCGAGCCTGAACAAACAGACCGTCGTCCAGCTGCGTGACGGCGGTCCCCGCTCCGTAGACTTCGACGGCTTCGGCCGGCGGCGCCGCGAAGCACAATAGCGTTGCGATCGTAATTGCTCTGCTGGTCTGTCTCAAACTTTTCATTCGCGCTCCTCCCCTTGCGGCGCGTTGCAACGGGACGACATGTGCGACGGCGCGTCCGCAGCTGGCGAACGCCGATACTGCATCCGTCAGGCCGGCCGCGGAACACGGCTTTCACCATGTCCGCGACGGGCCGACACTCTTAAGCCGGGACGATGGCTGGGTTGTTGGTTGGAATCTGCGAGAGGAGGCCGTGATCGATGTTGAGCGTCTCGGCAACCATGTCTATTGGGCTGTGCGCCAGCCAATCGGACAGATCCACCTCCTCAAACCGATCCGCCTTGAAGACCTCCATGTACACAAGATCCGTGTTCCCAATATTCTCGACATAGTGACCAAGCGCCTTCTTGACGTAGCCGATGTCGCCGGGATGGAAGTTTGCGGTCATCGCCTGCGGCCCGGTGTTGAAGACGGTTACGCGTCCTTCTCCCTTCATCCAGTAATTCCATTCGTCGGCATTGGGATGCCAATGCATGGTTCGCAGGCCGCCCGGCTTGATCGTCACCACGGTTGCGGCAATGTTTTTCGACGCAAGGAAGTTGGTGCTGTCCGCCAGCCGCACCGACCCGCTCTTCGTCTCATGGATCGTCTTGAACTGGTCAGCGCTGAAAACGAAGGGATTTGGCGGTTTGCCTGCATTCGACGCCATCTGGGCTGCGACCTCCGCTAGCGGCGGCGCCGGCGTGTTGCTCTGGTAAATCCACTTATTGTGCACCGGGATGTTCTTGAACGCCTCCTCGGGAAGCCCAAAGTTCTTAGCCAGCACCTCCGGCGGGGTATGAGCTAGCCAGTCGGTCACCAACAATGTGTTGAATTCAGACGACTCGCCATTATCGAAGGCGAGCACAAACTCGCTCCCATCGGGTTCCAGGCCCTGCAGGGAATGGGGCAGGCCCGCGGGGAAGTACCACAGACCGCCTTCCCCCACATCGGCGACTTGTGGACGTCCAAGCTGGTCCAGAATGGTGATGCGGCAGACGCCGGCAGTCACAACAGCCCATTCCGCTTGCTGGTGCCAATGAAGCTCTCGAACGCCGTTCGGGCCGAGCCGCATGTTGACGCCTGCGATCGTCTTGGAAATCGCGAAGCTATCCACGCCAACCTGCCGCGCCCAACCGCCGTTCTGGATTCGCTTGGGAGAAAGATTGAAGGAGGACCAAAACTGCGGCATGCCGTTGACGTCGGTCGCCGGCGGGTTTTGGAAGGCGGCCTCGTTGCCTGCAAGGCTCGGGTCCTGAGGACCTGGGTCGACTAGCGCCTTGGGGTTGGTGACGTTGACGGCGCCCTCGGGCGGTTGATCGGGGTTGCCGAAATCGGCCGCGCGCGCTGCGGCAGCCGACATCGCGCCGACCGCTGCTGTTGCCAGGATATTGCGTCTCGATAGCATTCTATTCCTCCTATGCTTTCCTATGCTTTTACAGTATTGACCATAGGCGTCGTTGGTCGACATTACGGAGAGGAAGTTACGCAATCAGTGCAAAACGCTGAATCACATCAAGGTTGGCTCTCGCGATCTATTGGTATGGACGGGCCCAAACCAAAGTTTAAGAAGCATTACCGCTGGTCCGCGGCCGCCGTACCGCAGCTGTCACCGCCGCCCTCTAGTCTCCGCCGCCGCCAGCGCCGACGCAGCCGTAACTGGCGCAAGCGTTGCGATTGCTGCTCAGCCCGTTGGTTGTGCGGGGTTTGAACGGGTCGTGCATCGCATGATGGGTCGCGTGATGGACCGTTCGATACTTGTGGACCTGTCCATAGGGCGTCTCGCTCGCGTAAGCCGCTACCGGGCTCGCCAACATGACGACTAGCGGCAGCGAAACGACTGAAGTCCTCACTCTTCTTCTCCTCCTCCGTAGACCAGCATCGCTTGAACGATAGCCTCCCACGGCAGAAAGGGCTTTGCCGTTATTGCGGCATTTTGCCCTTTATTGCTCACGCTTTCTCAACTCAACGCGCGCCGACCGTCGAACAGCGCGCACCTCGGCAAACGCGACAATGGGATAACAGGGGGCGTGCGAGCTCAGCGCCCAGCCCTGACATCACCGAGAGATGGGAGGTCTTATTCGGGGAACCGATGGCGCGAACGTTAGAGCAGGCTTCTGCGATAGGCTGACGGAGTCATGTTCGCCATCTTGCGGAACGCCAGAGAGAACGAACTGGCCCCGGCGAACCCAAGTTCGATCGCTATCTGCAGCAGGGAGAGGTTGTGGTCGGCGATCAGCTCCTTCGCTCGCTCGATCCGTTTCTGAACATGGTAACGATGCGGCGTGACGCCGAAAGATTCCTTGAATGCGCGCAAAAAGTGGTAGGGGCTAAGCTGCGCTAGCGATGCCAGCGTCGAGAGGGATATTTCGTCGACAAAATGCTCCTCGATGTACTGGAGCACGGCCCGCCGCTGCGAATAGGCCAGACCGCCATGCGCTCGGGGCGCCGATAGTCTGCCGCTCTCGAGGAGTTCGTGTAACAGCACGACGGCGAGCGCTTCCGCATGGAGGGGGGAGGCCGTTGGACCGGTCGGTCTCAATGAGGCCCTTGAGCTTGAGCGCGGTCTGCCACAGAGCGGTGCTCTCAAAGAACAGGCGAGGCGCGCAAGCCGACGACCGGGAGCGCCCTTCGTCACGCATCAATGCGGTGGCGGGATCGAGGTGCAGGTAGATCGCGCTCATGAGGCTGCGCGGTTCCTGCCACTCTCGGAAACCCAGGCCTGCCGGAACGAAGACGAGCTTGCGGGAGAGATCGCGCAATGTTGAGCGCGGCAGCCCGTCGATGATCGTCTCGCCATCAGAGCGCTGCGCTGATTCATAGGCGATCAGCAGGTGCCAGGCGCCGCTATACCCGACCTCGAAGGGTTCCCGCCGGAGTGTGTGCGTGAGCTCCCCGCCGAGCCCGCACCATGCGGCGGTCTGGCGTCGGAAAATGTCTGCGGGCCGGAGATCTATCAGAGAAAATAGCGCGCTACACCGGTGTGAATTCGCTTCATTGCCTGCGCGCGATGCCGCGCCACTAGGACAATAATAATCGCTGCTGCAACTCGAGAAGCGAGGCGAGACGCTCATAAGCACCCTCCGCGGTTCAACCACCGAGAAGTGCTTGCCAAGCCCGGAGGGAGTTGTCCCACGCCTCCTGGGGGTCTAGCTGCGTCTAGCCGGTGTCGTCACTGTTCTTCAGGAGCAACGCCTCAATTCTGGTCGGTGCGTTCTCTTGCCTGTTACAGGACAGGCGGCACTTGCAATCACCGGCGCTACCGTAAACTTGGGGGTAGCTTCAGGGTTTGAAACCCCCGTTCCCAAAAAATGTTCCCGGTTTCGAAAAAATCTCCCGGAGAGATATCTCTTTCCTTCGTCGCGACGCCCAGGCGTAAACCCGCTCATGCTCGCCGTCGAAACAGGGCATGATCTGCGACAGAAACGGTGAGCGGTTGCACAACGCTGTGCCTGCCCCGAAATCCTCCCTGGCAGGCTCGTCAATCTTGCTGAAACGAGTCGACCGACCTTCGATGATTGTCGTTTCATTAGAACGTCGCGCTGATCTGCAACGCGACGCACAGTGCGCTGCGTATGCGCGACGTGCCGTCGGGATTGATGATGTATTGGATGTCGGGCGTGATGAACACGCCGCGATAGACCTTGGCGGTGTACTCTGCCTCTAGCTCCGCTTCGTGCGATTGCAGCCCACCGGCACTCCGAGGCTGCTGGCGAGGAGCCCGCCGCCGGTTAGCGGTTCGTCGAGCGCCTGCTCAAGCTCCTGGGTTGCGGTCAGCGCCCCGCTGACTTGAAACCAACTCGCCGCGAAGCCTAGGTCGTCTTGCGGACGACCGATGAAACTTGCGGTCGAGACTCCGCCTCCGAACATCTGATTCTCCAACGGCGAGGTGGCGTAATCCGTATGCACTGCGCCGCCGAAGACGATCAACCCGTCAGTGTCGCTTTTGCCGGTGCGCACGAGCATCTGATCCACCAACACGTAATACATGCGGCGCCCATTGTGCGGCTGGCCCGGCAGCCCGCTCACCGCGATTGGCTGGCCGTTCGTGCTGCGGAACAGGTCGGGATAAGGCGAGGAGTCATCGTCGAATCGACCTTGTAGTGGCCGAGCAGGTGGTTCGGTCCGAAGCTCGGGGTCCAGCCGACCTCGAGCGGGATGCTGAGGCCTGTGGCGCCGTGTTCGAACCAATCCCAGCCAGAACGGCCGCCAAAGTTTGGATTCACCCGAAACAACCCGCCATAACATAGACGGTCGGAACGACGTACACTTGCGCCTGGCCGCCCCAGGTTGCGGCCGGCCATTTCGGCTCGGCAGGGTAGATCGGCAGCGGGTGCGGATGGCCGCAGAAGATCACGTTCAGGAACTCGCAGTAGAGCGGCGAGCCCGCGAAGTACGCGCCCACCGGCAGTCGACCTGCGGCGATGTCCACCCTCCCGTTGTCGAGTACCTGTTCGCCATAGAGATAGACCACGGGGGCGGCGACATCGCCGCCCCCGCCAAAGATCTGCTGCCCAGCGTCCAAGTCGTCATGCAGGAAGTCTGCGCTGGAGCTGCGGCCAACCGCCCCGACGGTGCGAGGTACTCGAGACGACAACGCCCGGCGCGGCCGCATCGCCCGCAGTCGAGCCACAACATGACGGGCAGGGGGAACTCGTCAAGGCAACGTGAACCGCGGCGCATTGGCCGCGCCCTTGCCGGCGTCCTGCCGAGCGGCCCCGCGCAAGCGAGCAATGCGAGTGCAGCCGCCGTCGGGTGAGGCGCTCCAACCGCCTGTTCGCGTTGCGTCCGCGAGGAGGATCACGATGTCGATTCGCAGCCGCATGACCGGTAAGCCCGCGCTAACACATTTCGTACGCTCATTGCATGCCAGCGCCCGCCGCGCGGAGTCGGGATACCGCGCGCATTTAGCGCTTCTGCGATGGCACGTAGGGTCTTGGAGCCGGACTTCTGGATTTCGCAGATTATCGGCAGCACGTTTCGAGCCGCACGATCAGCTTCCGCCCTGACCGCTGCGACTGCTGCACCCTGCGCGGCCTCGATTTGAGGATTGCCGAGCTTTACACCCTTCGCCTTCGCGGCCGCGAGCGCCGACTTCGTGCTATCGGCAATTAGGCCCCGCTCTTTTTCAGGAGCGCCGCATAAAGGTTTTAGAACGAAAGGATCGACCTCCGGCGCCCGTTCCGCGACAAGGAAGGGCAGACGGCGCGCTATCAAGCCAGAAATGAAATGCACGTCGCGGGAGAGGCGATCGGGCCTGGCGACCGCGACAGGGCAGCGCATCCGACCGGCCTTTGACAGCACCGCCGGAAGTTGCGGCCTCCGACCGAGCGCGTCGCGCAATCGAGCCTCGCTCAACTGGGGCTTCGTACGGTCAAAAGTGCCACGGCTTACGAGATCGATCAATGTCGCCGGGAGTACGAATGTTCTCACACGGTTGCGCCTTGTCGAGCAAATCCGACGACGTTCGCCGCCTTCAGCTCCCACCATTGCGCCCAAGCCTCCATCATCGCCCGACGCTTTTCGAAGGCATCGCCTCGGCGGCATGCGGCCTCGGCTTTGTTACCTATCGTATGCGCAAGAGCGCTTTCGCGAAGCTCCGACGAGAACGGGCTGACTTCCGAAGCCCAATCCGAAAACGTCGATCGGAACCCGTGCGAGGTTATCGCCCTTCGCCTGCCCATGGGCATGAGCATCGCCATATTGGACAGTGGTCTGCCGAGCTTCTGACCGGGAAAAACGAATTCAGAGATTCGCGTCTTGGCGAGTTCGCTGACGGTGGCGAGGGCAGGCTTGGACAGCGCCACGCGATGCTCGCGCCTCGCCTCCATGCGCGCAGGGCAAAGTGCTAAATCGTTAAGCGGCGAAGAGGTTTGTTCGGAACGCGGGATCGATGCAGGCTCTGAGGCGTTTTCGGCGTAGCGAGCCGCGTGTCTTGTCGGCGCTGAGGATGTTGTAGCCGGTGTGTCGAATGACGGCGAAGTTCAGCGACGAGGCGTCTTTTC
>Ga0209624_10003996_pt1 | contig 10252 bp, 9 predicted proteins | sample JacPinW_OM2H0_O1_FD_188565 | JGI IMG/M metagenome (GOLD analysis project Ga0209624, IMG submission 188565) | Forest soil microbial communities from Algoma, Ontario, Canada - Jack Pine, Ontario site 1_JW_OM2H0_O1 (SPAdes) (version 2) | ecosystem: Environmental > Terrestrial > Soil > Boreal... | reverse complement strand
CCATTTGTCGTGTAGTGGATCTGGTGTTCCAGATGCACTACACGACAAATGGAGAGGCAGCGAGCGATGAGACCAGCGTGGGGTTGGTGTTCGCGAAGAGCACGCCGAAGCAGCGGGTGATCACGCTGCAGTTGAATAATCATGCACTCATGATTCCGCCGGGGGCGGATGATTTTCGCGTGGAAGTGCAGGGGACTTTGCCGAATGATGCGACCTTGCTGAGTCTTTTTCCGCATATGCATCTGCGCGGAAAACGGTTCGAGTATGACATTGTGCATGACGATGGAAGCGTGGAGGCTTTGCTGCGGGTGAATTATCACTTTCACTGGCAGTTGAGTTACAAGCTGGCTGAGCCGCGGGAATTGAAGGCGGGGACAAAGTTGCGGGCGGTGGCTTGGTATGACAATTCGAAGAATAATCCGCATAATCCTGATCCGGAGAAGCTGGTGACTTGGGGTGACCAGACTTCGCAGGAAATGATGGTGGGATTTTTTGATGTGGCGGTGCCGGCGGGGGTGGACAAGTGGAAGTATTTTATTCGGGGCGGTGAAGCTACGGGAAGGCAGCAGTGATCGACTCGCTGCGCTCGCTGGACGGGCGAATGCGCCCGTCCCAACACGAGCTTTCTTTCCAGATTACTTTCCGGTGCCGATAGTTGCTGACTGGGCGAGTATTTGTAAGACTGGGTTGGGCTCATCTACTTGATCGCAAATCCGGTATCTATCACAGCATTCGAAAAGCAGGGTGGGAGCGGATCCAGGGTGGCGTACTGGGCGCTGGCCGTGGTGTTCCTCGCGGTTTATGTTGGATCGATGTTTACCCCCGGGCTGCTGGATGATGCCGACAGCACTCACGCGGAGGCGGCGCGCGAGATGGTGGTGACGGCGGACTACGTCACGCTGCATGTAAACAGGATCCGGTACCTGGAGAAGCCGCCGTTGCCCTATTGGCTAGTGGCCATCAGCTATAAGGTCTTGGGAGTAAACGAATTCAGTACGCGGCTGCCGATGGTGCTGGCGGTGCTGCTGCTGGGAGTGTTGGGGTTTTGGTGGGGGCGGCGCGCGTTCGGGGAGCGAACGGGGATTTACGCGGGCTTGTTTGTCTATACCTGCGCAGGTGTGTACCTGTTCACGCGGATTTTTATCCCAGATGTGTTGCTGAGCCTGCTGATTGCGGCGGCGATGTATTTCTTTCTGACGGCTCTGGAACCGGAAGGCTCGGCCTGGCGATGGTACGGGGGATACGCGATGATGGCGCTGGGCGTGCTGACCAAGGGGCTGATCGCGCTGGTATTTCCATGCGGCGCGGCATTCTTCTTTCTGTTGGTCACGGGAGGATGGCGACGCTGGCGGGAGTTCCGCCTGATCTCAGGATTGGCGCTATTTCTGGTGATTGCGGCACCATGGCATATTCTGGCTGGGTTGCGGAATCTTGGCACGGCTGAGCATCGTGGCTTCTTTTGGTTTTATTTCGTGAATGAACATTTCCTCAGGTTCCTGGGAAAGCGGTATCCGCGAGATTACAGCAAGCTTCCTGCGACGCTTTATTGGACGCTGCATCTGGTGTGGTTGTTCCCGTGGAGTCTGTATTTGCCGGCGGCGGTGAAGACCGCCGCAGCCGTCTGGCGAGGGCAACGCAGCGACTTTGCCGCGCGAACGCGGCTGCTGTGTTGGATTTGGGCGGGAGTGGTGCTGATTTTTTTTGCGCTGTCGACCAACCAGGAGTACTACACGTTTCCCGCGTACTTGCCGCTTCTGCTGTTGCTGGCCGACGGTGTGGCGCAGTGCGAGCGGGCGGAATGTAACGGCGGAGTGCGTGCGGGTTGGCTGACGACCTCGGCCGGTTTGTTGGCGGTTATTGGAGTTGCGGCCAGCGCAATATTGCTGGTGGGGTTGTGGAAGTCGCGGAGCCTGCCGTTTGAGCCGGACATTGGACGTTTGCTGAGCGAGCAGGATACGGAGGCCTACACGCTTTCGACATCGCATATGCTGGATTTGAGCTATGCGTCGTTTGCGGCACTGCGACTTCCGGCCGGGCTGGCGGCGGTGGTGCTGTTGGTGGCTCCGTTGGTGTCATTCATTCTGCGTGTGTTCCGGCGGCACTATTCTGCGACCTGGGTGCTGGGGGCGGGATTGGCGGTGTTTCTGGTTGCGGCGCACATTGCCCTGGGGAGGTTTGGTCCTTATCTTTCGTCGAAGGAGTTGGCGCAGGAGATCGCGGCGCGAGCTCGGTCGGAAGATCAGGTGATGATTTATGGTGATCAAGCGTTTGGATCATCGTTGCTGTTTTATCTGCGGCGGCCGATTGATCTGGTGGAGGGACGTACGACTTCGATGTGGTTCGGTTCGACCTTTGCGGATGCGCCCAACATTTATTTGAGCGACGCGGATTTGCAACGGGATTGGGTTGGGAGCGGGCGCGTGTTCCTGTTTGTGCCTCCGCACCAAAAGGCAAGAGTAGATGGGCTTTTGCCGACGAAGTTTGTCATTGCGGAACTTTCGGGCAAGTACGTGTATAGCAACAGACCGTGAAATAGCTGTTCAAACACTTCCACTGAGGCGACAATCGAATGAAAGGCAAGCTAGCGTTGGTTGTGATGATTGCGGTTGTGGTGGTTTGCGGAATCGGCATAGGCGGCGCTAAAGCGCAGTCGAGCTCAGCTCTGGCGGGTAACACGGCTGGCCCGAAGAAGGCTGAGGAGCAGTACAAGAACATTCAGGTGCTCAAGGGCATCCCGGCGGATCAGTTGATTCCCGCGATGCAGTTCATCGCAACGTCATTAGGTGTGGGATGCGAGTTTTGCCACGTGGAGGGCGCGTTCGATAAGGACGACAAGAAGCCGAAGGTAACCGCGCGGAAAATGATGACGATGATGTTTGCCATCAACAAGGACAACTTCGAAGGGCATCGCGAAGTAACCTGCTATTCCTGCCACCGGGGCAGCACCGATCCGGTGGGCACTCCCTTGGTGATGATGGACGAGCCGAAGGGGGTGGGAGAAACGAAGGAGGCCGAGGGAAAGAATGAAGGTGTGGAAGCGAGCGGGCCGCCGGCTGATCAGTTGTTCGATAAGTATCTGCAGGAGGTGGGAGGAGCGGCGGCGATCGAGAAAATCTCGAGCCGGGTGATGAAGGGGACGATCAGCTTCGGCGACAGGAACGTTCCGATCGACATTTTCTCGAAGGATCCGGACAAGCGGGTATCGTTTACGCACACGCCCGAGGGCGACAGTGTGACGGCGTTCGATGGGCACGAGGGCTGGTTGGGAATTCCGGGGCATGCCGTGCGGGAGATGCATGGGCCTGATATCGATGCGGCGGCGATGGATGCGGATCTTCATTTTGCGGCGCACTTGAAGACGATGTTCAGCGAGGTAAAGGTGCGGGGCACCGAGAAGGTTGGCGATCGCGATGCCTACGTGGTGATTGGGCAGCGCGATGGCAAGCCGCCGCTGCAGTTGTATTTTGATGTGCAGTCCGGGTTGCTGGTTCGGCTGGTTCGGTTTGGAGAGACGCCGTTGGGACGAATGCCGACGCAGATCGACTATGCGGACTACCGGGACGCGGGCGGCGTGAAGATTCCGTTCCGCTGGACGCTGGCGCGGCCGGGTGGGCGGTTTACGATTCAGGTGAGCGAAGTGAAGGAGAACGTTCCGGTGGACGATGCTAAGTTTGCCAAGCCGGCTTCGCCTCCGGAAGGGCAGAAGGGTCCGGCGAAGTAAATAAGGGAAGCGAGCCAAACGCGCGATTATTGCGTCGCAAAAAAGCGCGACGCTTCGCGCGGCTCGCCCAGATCGCCTTCGGCTTCGCTCAGGCCAGGCTCTCGCTGCGCAAAAAGCGCCCGCTCGGGATGCCGGTTGTTTTTGCATAACAAATCCTGATAGGAACGATAAATAGTTTCGATTTCCGTGAAGCGGCGGCAGACGATAGAGTGAGCGCGTGCCGCGTTGCGTTTGAATCGCCGACTCTTCATGGGGAAACGACTGTTTTGAGAACAAACTCATGACCAAGGTTGAGGCAGTCATCCAGAACTCCAAGCTGGAGGCGGTGAAGAGCGCGCTGCAGGAGATTGGCGTCGAGGGTATGACGGTGATCGAGGTGCGCGGGCACGGGCGGCAGAAGGGTCACACCGAGGTTTATCGCGGCCGCGAGTATAGCGTGGACCTTATCCCGAAGACGAAGCTGGAGCTTGTGCTGGCGGATGCGATGGTGGAGAAGGCGGTGCAGGCGATATTAGTGGCGGCCCGGACGGGGAAGATCGGCGATGGAAAGATTTTTCTGACACGTGTGGATGACGCGATTCGCATCCGCAACGAGGAGCGGGGCGAGGGAGCTTTGTAACACGGAACTTGCACGAAGATCGCAACAGACTGGGAAACGAAGGACATTCTTAGCGGGACGCGACCGGACGGCATTTTATATAGCAGCGTGTCACCAGCCCTCTCCTAAACGACATGCGGCAGCGACGAGCTCGATCCAAGATCGTGGATTCATTGACATATGGTCATGACGGCGGCGTCTTCACTGATCAGTGAACTGCGGGGTTCTCTGGCCGAGGAGTCGGCGCGAATTGCACGCGACTTCGCGGCGACGGCAGACGGGCGTGCTGCGGTTGCGCAGCGGACGCGGCTCATCGAGGACATTCTCAAGCGGCTGTGGCTCGATCTGGTGTCAGCCGGCGACGCGGGCCCGCGGGACTTCACACTGGTCGCGACCGGAGGGTTTGGGCGGGGCTGGCTGTTTCCTTTTTCTGACATCGATCTTCTCTTCTTATATGCCGATCGCCGCGGCGAGGAAGCCCACAAGGAAGCGATCCGGCGATTCTCGCAAGAGCTTTGGGATCTGAAGCTCAAGTTGAGTCCCGCATCGCGGACGTTGGCGGAATGCGACCGCTTCGACGCGAACAATACTGAATTCACCATCTCTCTTCTGGATTGCCGTTATCTGGCGGGCGATCGGGAGCTTTTCGGGCGGTTGCATGACAAAGTCATTCCGAAGCTGGTGATGCGGGAAGCGAAACCTTTGTTGCAGGGACTGGCGGAGGTGACGCGGGAACGGCATGGGAAGTTCGGGCAGACGGTGTTTCATCTGGAACCGAACGTGAAAGAGACTCCGGGCGGGTTGCGGGATTACAACGTGGCGTGCTGGCTGGCGCTGGTGTCCGCTATGGGCAAGCTGGGCGACTGGCCGCATGCGAGTTCGCTGCGGGCGCCGGTGCGGAAGCAGCTGGATGCGGCGCTGGAATTCCTGATGGCGACGCGGTGTTTTCTGCATTTCCGGCATGGACGCGACGACAACGCATTGAGCTGGGAGGCGCAGGACGAAGCCGCGGCAAGGAAGATCGGGGCTTCCGATGCGGCGGAGCTGTCGGCTGCGGATTGGATGCGGATTTACTTCGGGCATGCCCGCGCAGTGCAACGCACGGTGACGCAGTTGCAGGAAGAGATTCCGGAGGCGTGGTCTTCTTTGCGGAGACAATTTCAGGGATGGCGGTCGCGGCCGACGAGTCCTGATTTTTCCGTGGTGGATGGGTTGATTTTTCTGCAGCAGTCTTCTTCGCTTCGGGATCCGGAGATGCTGCTGCGGCTGTTCCACTTCATGGCGCACCACGGATTGAAATTGAGTGCGACTACGGAGCACCGCATCGAGCAGGAGCTGCCGGCGCTGGCGGTAACTCCACCGCGCGGGGCGGAACTCTGGCTTTATCTGCAGGAAACGCTGCTGCAACCGCATGCCGCGGAGGCGCTGCGGGCCATGCATTCGTTGCGCCTGCTTACTTTGCTCTTGCCAGAACTGAAGCCCATTGATTCTCTGGTGGTGCGGGATTTTTATCATCGTTTCACGGTGGACGAGCATTCGATTCTCGCGATCGAGAGTTTGCACCGGTTGAAGGAATCAAGATCCGAGTGGGACCGGCGGTATGCGGAGTTGCTGGGGGAGTTGGAAGATCCAGAGCTGCTTTATCTGGCGCTCTTGTTGCACGACACGGGGAAAGGAGTGCCTGGCGGCAATCATGTGGAAGCGAGCCTGGAGATAGCCGGGCGCTGCCTGGACCGGCTGGACGTGGATGCGGAAGAACGAGCGATGGTGCTGTTTCTGATCGGGAGCCATCTGGAAATGTCGGCGCAACTACGGCGCGACATCTTTAATCCGGAGACGGTGGCGGCTTTTGCGGAAAAAGTGGGGACGCCGGAGCGGCTGAAAATGCTGTGCCTGCTGACGTATGCGGACATCAAGGCGGTGAATCCGGAGGCGCTTACGCCGTGGAAGGCGGAGAACGTTTGGCAGCTGTACATTGGCGCGGCAAACTATTTGAACCGCAGCGCGGATCAGCGGGTGCACGACGCGAACGGAGAAAAATTGGCGCGCCTGCGGAGTCTGGCTCCGGTGATGAGCGCGAAATTCAGGGAATTTGTGGAGGGATTTCCGCAAAGATATTTGAGGGTGCACTCCGCCGAGGAAGTGATGCGGCACATGGAGATGGCGGAGGAGTTTGGCCACGATCCGGTGCAGGTGGAGTTAAAGCGCGGCCGGCATTGGTACGAGCTGACATTGGTCACGAAGGACCGGGCGTCGCTGTTTGCGACTTTGACGGGAGTGCTGGCAGCCTGGGGAATGAACATTGTGAAGGCGCATGCTTTTTCGAACCAGGCGGGGACCGTGGTGGACACGCTTTACTTTACGGACCGCTTTCGCACGCTGGAGTTGAACATGTCCGAGTGGGAGCGGTTCAAGCAGAGTGTCGCTGCTGTTTTGGCTGGGTCGGCGGATCTCGACAAGATGCTGCGTGATCGTCAACGGAGCGAGAAAAGCGCCCGGGTAAAAGTTGTGGTGGAGACGCGGATTGATTTTGACGACGAATGCTCCTCGACGAGTACTTTGCTGCAGGTGATTGCGCAAGACCGGCCGCGCTTGCTGCATCGAATCAGTTCCTGCCTTTCGCATCAGAAGTGCAACATTGAAATAGCGTTGATCGATACTGAGGGACAAATGGCGATTGACACTTTTTATCTGACTTCCGACGGGAAGAAGCTGACGGGGGAGCTACAGAAGAAGGTGGAGAAGGCGCTGGTCAGCGAGTTGAAGAGTCTGGAACTGGGGGGATGATTCGAAACGCTACCAGTCTTGGCTTGGGGAGCGGTCAGAGCCGGCGTCGTTGTTCCATTCACGGTTGAACTCTTCGCTCTCATCCCGGGTCTGATGGCGTTTGCGATAGCAGACGACGAGTAGGCCGATGCTCATGAAAGTTGGGGGCGCGATCAGGATCAGGATGCCGCTCTTCAAGGCCTGAATCATACGAGAGCCCGAAGCGGCGGCCTGGGTATAGCAGAGCGCGCAACTCTGGGCAAAGGCCGGCATTGGCGCCAGCAGGACGATCAACCCCACCAGAGCAACACTTCCAATCGCAATCAGCCCCGAGCGCCTCATGGTCGGCTTCATTACTTTGCCCACGGCACGCCGTCGGTCAGGCGGAAGCTGTCGGTCCATCCATACTGCATGGCCAGCAGCACAAAAACGATGAAGATTCCGAAAAACCACTTTAAGCCGCGGTTCTCGGACAAGTCCATGAAGAACAAGAGCGCCAGCACCGCCTCGATGATGGCCACGGACAGCATGCGAACAAACATTTGCGACGCGCTGATGTCCTGATAGGCGATGACGAACTGCAGGCCCGCCAGGGCCAGGATGCAGGCCCAGACGATCAGGTCTTTAGTCATTCCACCACTCTTATGGGTTTCGGCGGTAGTCATAGAGATTCGCTCCTGCCTTTTTCCGTCTCAGTGCGACAGATTCAACAGATAAACCAGCGGCACAACAAACATCCAAACCAGATCCACAAAGTGCCAGTAGAGTCCGGTAATTTCTATGTCGTCGGCGTTGTAGCGTCCGGCCTGGTAGCGCAGCCCCACAGCGATGAGCGCGACCACGCCACCGGTTACGTGCAGCAGGTGCAAGCCAGTGATGCTGAAAAACATGGAACTGAACAGGGGCGTGCCCCAGGGGTTATGGAAGAGCGTCGCGCCTTCTGCGATCATCCCCATCCATTCTTTAAGGTGCAGCACGGCAAACATGATTCCGCAAGCGGCGGTGATCATGGTCCAGCGGAAAGCTTTCGCTTTGTCCCCCATTGCCGCATGGCGCACCGCGAAGAGCATGGTCAAGCTGCTGGTGAGAAGAATCAGCGTCATTACAGCCACGTTGGTGATGCTGTGAAAAGGCCTGGGCCAGTCGGGAGTGGCGTTGCGAGTGAATCCGTAGGCGAAGAGGCAACCGGCGAAGGTCGCGGTGTCTGCGATGATGAACAGCCACATGGCCATTTTCTTGGCTGGAACCGAGAATGTGGGCGCGGTCATTATCTCCGTCGCGCCGGTTCGCGACACCTGCCCGTGAATTGAAAGATCGGCTTGACTCACGTTGCCTCCTACCTTTGACTGGGTTAGAGCTTCATCCAAAGCAGCATAAGCAGATACAGCCACAGCACACCCATGAAATGCCAATAACGCGAAGTGGCGTCCAGAGTGCTCCTTCGCAGGACGGACCGATTCAGTTTCCAGATGACTCGTACCAGACCGCCGAGCCCGCCGGAGACGTGCAGAGCGTGAGCAACCGTCAGGACGTAGAAGAAGGAGTAGCTCACGTTGCTGGCGAGCCCGAATCCCTGGGATCGGAGTTGGATCCAAGCAAGGGTTTGCCCGGCGACAAAGAGCAAGCCCAGGAACAAGGTTATGTACAGCCACTGCGCTGGATTTTCCTGGCCTTTGTTCCTAGTCCTGTCGCCATTCATGAAGGCCGCAATGCGGCGGCGGGCCAGCTCCAATGTGACGCTGCTGGCGATGATCACCAGAGTGTTGAGGTACAGAACCGGGGGCAACGTGAAGTGCCGCCAATCCTGCGCAGCGCCCTGACGAACAATCATGGCGCTGGTGAAGGCGGCAAAGCTCATGGTGATGGCCGCCAGACCTACCCAGATGCCGGTACTGGCGGGGGGAGGAGAAGAGTTCTTGACCTGGCGCAAGTCTCCGTCGGAGGGAACGAGGTTCCGCCAACCTCCGTTGCCCGAGCCCTGGCTCGGTAAACGGTCGAGATCAATTTTCGGCGGTTCGTGGACCGTAGTGGCCATACTGCTACTCTCCTGCGGGAACTGACTGCCCGGCTCGAGAATTACTTTTCTTCGTCCGCGCTATGAACGTTCTCCGTCGAGGTCTGCATGATGTAGTCCTTGCTGGCACCTTCGATGCTGTACTGATAAGGATCGTGATAAACCACCGGCATCTTGTCGCCAAAGTTGTTGTGGGGCGGCGGCGTGGCCGTGCTCCATTCGAGCGATGTGCCTTCCCATGGATTGTCGTTCGGAGGAATCTCGCCCTTGAACCGGCTGTGGATCAGGTTATAGAGGAAAACCAACTGAGCAGCGCCGGTGAACAAAGCGGCGATGGTGATGAACTTATGCACGGGGATCAGAGGGATCAGGTAATCGTCGGTGAAGGCCTGGTAGCGGCGCACGTTGCCGGCGATGCCGAGGTAGTGGAACGGCATGAAGATGCAGTAGGCGCCGATGAAGCTCATTACGAAATGAACCTTGCCCAAGGTCTCGTTCATCATGCGTCCGGCCATCTTGGGGAACCAGAAGTAGGTTCCGGCAAAGATGCCGAACATGGCGGCGACTCCCATGACCAGGTGGAAGTGGCCGACTACGAAGTAGGTGGCGTGCAACATGATGTCGATGGAAGGCTGGGCCAGGAAGAAGCCGCTGACGCCGCCGCTGATGAACATGGAAATGAAACCCAACGCGAACAGCGATGCCGAGTTAATGCGCAACTTAGCGCCATAGAGGCTGCCCAGCCAGATCAGCACGATAATGGTGGATGGAATGGTGATCACCAGCGTGGGGAACGAGAAAGCCAGCGAGGAGACGGGATTCATCCCGCTGACGAACATGTGGTGCCCGTAGACCATGTAACTGAGGACGACCAGAGATCCCATGGAATAAATGAGAACTCTATGGCTAAGCATCGGCTTGCGCATGTTGGTGATGAGAATGTGCGAAACGATGCCCATGCCCGGCACGATTGCGATGTAGACCTCGGGATGCCCGAAGAACCAGAACAGGTGCTGCCACAGCAGAGTCGATCCGCCGGAATGCGGCAACACCTGGTCATTGATCACCAGGTTTGAAGCCACGAAGAAACTGGTTCCGGCGACGTGATCGAGAATAAGGAGGATGGTCGCGGGCATCAGAACCGCGAATGCCG
>Ga0209624_10003995_pt1 | contig 10253 bp, 8 predicted proteins | sample JacPinW_OM2H0_O1_FD_188565 | JGI IMG/M metagenome (GOLD analysis project Ga0209624, IMG submission 188565) | Forest soil microbial communities from Algoma, Ontario, Canada - Jack Pine, Ontario site 1_JW_OM2H0_O1 (SPAdes) (version 2) | ecosystem: Environmental > Terrestrial > Soil > Boreal... | reverse complement strand
CGGCGTCGAGAGGTCGGCGAGGATCGCTCCGCAAGCCGCCCCGCGTTCTCGCAGATCGTTTTGCAATGCCTTGACGGCATCGGCGTCGCGATCGACGATGACGGGAACCGCGCCCTCGTCGCAGCAACCACGAACAATGGCCGCGCCGATTCCTTTTGCTCCCCCCGTGACGATGATCACTTTGTCTTTCAGTTGAAGATCCATGCATCAGCCCCGGAGGTTGAAGAAGCCGCCATCTATCGGATAATCCACGCCGGTAATGAACGATGCTTCCTCCGAGCACAAGAAAAGGGCGAGTTTGGCCACTTCCGCTGGCTCTCCCATTCTCCCAATCGGCTGCGCCTGAGAAAGCTTTTCAAACATTTCCCGCTCGCGTCCGGGATAGTTCTTCGCCAAATAACCATCGACAAAAGGGGTATGGATGCGTGCCGGCGAAATACAATTGCAGCGGATGCCGTGCGCCAGATAGTCGCGGGCCACCGAGTAGGTCATGGCGATGACAGCGCCTTTACTGGTCGAGTAAGCGAATCGATCGGCCAGTCCCGACGAACCTGCTGTAGACGCCATATTCAAAATCACTCCGCCGCCGTTGCTCTTCATGTGTCCGACGCTGGCGTGCAGGCAATTGTAAAAGCCTTTCACGTTTACCCGCAGAACACGATCGAAGTCTTCCTCGGTGGTGCTCTCAACCGTTCCTATATGTGAGATTCCCGCGTTGTTAACGAGAATCTGAATGCGCTCACGTTGGAAGATTGCGTTGAACGTTGCCTGGACTTGGCTTTGATCCGTAACATCGCAGGTGTGAACGGTCGCATCGCCGCCGGCCTGTACAATTCTCTGGCGGGTTGCTGAGCCGTGCTCCTCGCTGACCTCCAAAATGCGAATGTTAGCCCCGTGCGCCGCGAACTCGACAGCAATCGCCTGTCCAATACCACTGCCGCCGCCGGTAATCACGGCGACTTTGCCGTCGAGAGCGAAATCCTGCGCAGATTTGTTTCGGCTCGTCAGAGGGAGACGCCTCGCTTCCAGGGAATGAAATCTTCCTGGCCTTTCAGCTCTGCTTTCGTGCGAACCTCACCGCTGGCGACAGAGACCACAAAATCCAAAATCTCTTCGCCCATCTGCTGGATCGTTTTGCCTCCGGCAATTATGCCGCCGGTATCGATGTCGATAATGTCGTGCATGCGCAGGGCGAGATCGGAATTAGTCGAAAGCTTGACGACTGGCGCAATGGGATTTCCGGTTGGTGTGCCGAGGCCCGTTGTAAACAGCACGACGCTGGCTCCTGCGCCCACCTGGGCGGTTACACACTCGACATCGTTGCCGGGAGTGCATTGCAGATTCAGTCCCGGCGTCGTTGAGTATTCGGCGTAATCCAATACCGCCGTGACGGGCGACGTTCCACCCTTCTTAGCGGCTCCCGCAGATTTCATAGCGTCGGTCAAAAGGCCGTCGCGTATGTTACCGGGCGAAGGATTCATATCGAAGCCAGATCCGACTGCTCGTGCTCTCGCCGCATAATCTCGCATCAGTTGGATGAATCGTCCGCCAACTTCTTTGTTCGTACTGCGGTCGATAAGTTCCTGCTCCACGCCGCACAGCTCGGGGAATTCCGACAGGATCGATCTACCCCCCAACGCGGCGAGCAGATCGGAAGCGTGGCCAATAGCGGGATTGGCAGAAATGCCGGAGAATCCGTCCGACCCTCCACACTTCAGGCCTACACACAAGTCCGAGAGCGGCGCTGGCGCTCGCCGCGCCTTATTGGCTTCGGCCAGGCCAAGAAATGTTTTCTGGATCGCTTCTGAAAGCATGGCTGCTTCGGAGCCGCTTTTTTGCTGCTCCAGAATGACCAGCGGCTTGTCAAAGTTAGGATCGCGTCTGCGAATTTGCTCGCGCAGAATAGGGATCTGGGCGTGCTGGCAGCCGAGGCTAAGAACCGTTGCCCCCGCAACGTTGGGATGATGAATATATCCTGCAATCAGCGCGCACAAGTTGTTCGAATCTTCGCGAGTCCCGCCGCAGCCGCTTTCGTGCAGCAGGAACTTGATTCCGTCGATATTTTCGAAGAGCTTCGGTGGCCGCGGGGCGGGACCATTCTCGGACAAATTGTAATTGTCGACCTGATCTGTCTTGCCCTGGCGATACAATCTTGCGATCTCCGCAACCTGACGCCGATAGATCTGAGGCGCTGCGAAGCCCAATTCTTCTTCCAGTGCCTGCTTCAAAACCTGAATATTCTTGTTCTCGCAGAAGACCAGCGGAACCACCAGCCAATAATTTCTGGTTCCTACCTGGCCATCCGACCGATGAAACCCGAGGAATGTCTTTCGCTTCCATTCGGAAACGTTCGGAGCGGTCCAGTGAAATTCGCCGGCCTTATCGTGAAAAGCAGAGGCCTGATGCAGAATGTTATTCGTCGTGAGCAGATCGCCGACCCGCAGCGCTTTGGCGGCTTTCCCCACCAGAACGCCGTACATGATCACGTCCCCGCCCTCGGGAATCTCCTGAATCGCGAACTTGTGTTTCGCCGGCACCCGCGATGCGAGGACGTATTGCTCGCCCTCAAAGACAACAGGAGTGGCCGCCTGCAAATCCTGCAAGGCAACGAGTACGTTATCTCGCGGATCGAGTTTCAGCACTTCTCGAGGCATGGCGCTTAACGGGCGAGGCTAACTGGCCGCTATTGTAAAACAGAATCCAACGGGCCTTCTTCAGTATGGCAGACGCCAAAACCGTTGCGCGTTGCCTCCAAGCACCGCTTCGCGCGCTGCGGGATGATGCTGATCCACGTAGTCTTTCACCAGATTCAAAGTTCTCGTGTAGGTCCCAGCGACCAGACATACCGGCCAATCCGAGCCCGCCATGAGTCGACCAGTTCCAAACTCCGCAAAAGCGACGTCCAGATACGGGCGAATATTCTCCGGCTTCCAATGCTGCCAATCGGCTTCCGTTACCAACCCCGAAAGCTTGCAATAAACATTTGGAAACACGGCAAGTTTCCGTATTCCGTCGGCCCACGATTCAATGCTACCGCTTTTAATCGGAGGTTTGGCCAGGTGATCCAAGACAAAACGGTGTCGAGGGAACCGCTGCACAAACTCAGCCGCCATCGGCAGATGTTTCGGGTAAATGAGAATGTCGTAGGTGAGGTCGAATTCTTCCAGGGTGGCGATGCCTCGCAGAAAGTCAGGCCGCAATAGGAATCGATCATCGGGTTCGCTCTGCACGATGTGGCGAATCCCGACGAGCTTTGAGTTCGCGGCAAAGGACTTCAGTTGAGAGCGCACGTCATCGGCAAGCAGATCAACCCATCCAACCACCCCGGCGACGAACCGAGATTGCCCGGCCAACTCTAGAAGCCATCTTGTCTCCGCGAGAGTTTGTCGCGCCTGAACCGCAACACAAGCGTGAATTCCGCTGTTATCAAGCTCTGGTTTTAGATCTGCGGGCAGAAAGTTGCGGCGCAGTGCGCTCATGTCATCGTTGATCCACTCGTATTGACGAGGGTCGTAGATCCAGAAGTGCTGGTGAGCATCAATGCGCATCGGGGGAAATCCCAAACCAGTTCTTAGATATTACCTCGCGCGCATGCCGCATCCGGTTGACACGAGGGCGCTGCTGCAATAACTTCACACGAACAACTAAGCGTTACCCTATGTTGGCGTTGTGATTCTGTGAATCGGGAGATCGGCGATGCGGCGCACGATTCGCTTTCCCCTCATCTCGTATGCGATGGGGCTATGCCTATTCCTTTCTGCCATATTCGCTCACGCGGCTGAACCGTATGAGGTGATTGTCGAGCGAGGTGTGACGGCCAAAATGCGCGACGGCGTCATTCTTCGCGCCGATATTTACCGCCCGAAGGCGGAGAGTAAGTTTCCGGTTCTGCTGCAGCGCACACCTTACAACAAGGATAACGGCGTGAGCTTTGGAGTACGAGCCGCGGCTCGGGGATTCGTTGCCGTCGTGCAGGACGTTCGCGGCCGTTATTCTTCCGATGGCGAATGGTACGTCTTCAAACATGAGTCCGAGGATGGTTACGATTCGGTGGAATGGGCCGCAGCACTTCCGTACTCCAATGGTAAGGTTGGAATGTGGGGCGGTTCGTATGTGGGGGCGACGCAGATGCTGGCGGCAATCGCTCATCCTCCACATCTTGCCGGCATCTGCCCAGTGGTTACGGCCAGCAATTATCACGATGGATGGACCTATCAAGGCGGTGCTCTTGAGCAGTGGTTCGACGAGTCGTGGACCTCCGGTCTTGCGCAGGATACTCTTACCCACGCGGTCGCGCGAAATACAAATGCTTTGCCCAATGTGTCAAAGCTACCTCTTAGCGGCTATGCGCTTTTTAATCTTCCGGAATCCCCGTCATCGGTTTATTCCACTTCCGCACTCGCGCCCTATTTCCTTGATTGGCTGGCTCATCCCAGTTACGACGATTATTGGAAGCGCTGGTCGATCGAAGAACACTACGCCGAGATCGACGTTCCTGCATTAACCGTGGCCGCCTGGTATGACATTTTTCAGGGAGGGTCACTGCGCAACTACTCAGGAATCCGAATTCACGGCGGAGATATGGCGCGTCCGAACCAGCGATTGCTTGTCGTCGTGGGTGGACATGCCGGAAACGGTCGGAAAATTGGCGAGGTTGATTTTGGCCCGGCGGCGGCACAGTACGACGAAGATGAAGTTACGCTGAGTTGGTACGAATATCTTTTCAAGGGCTTTCGGAACAATTTCGCAAGAGAGAAGCCCGTCAAAATGTTCGTGATGGGGCGGAACGAATGGCGTGAAGAGGATGACTGGCCTCCGGCCCGCGCTCACAGGACAAAATATTTTCTCCACTCAGGAGGAAGCGCAAACTCGTTGCGTGGTAATGGAACCCTTTCTCCCGTGCCTCCGCATTCCGAATCGCCGGATCACTATGTTTACGACCCTGCGAATCCCGTCCCCACGATTGGCGGTCCTTTATGTTGCGACAGTGGGCGCCTGGCGCCAGGTCCACGCGATCAGCGCCCGGCGGAAGATCGCGAAGACGTGTTAATTTACTCTACTCCGACGTTTGCCCAGGACACGGAAATCACAGGGCCGATCAGCCTCGAGCTCTTTGCCAAGTCTTTGGCTGTGGACACGGATTTCACGGCCAAGCTCGTGGACGTCGGTCCAGATGGCTTCGCGCAGAATTTGACGGAAGGAATCATACGTGCGCGCTATCGCAATTCGCAGGAAAAACCAACTCTCCTGAATCCCGGAGAGACTTACAAATTCACCATCGACTTGTGGTCGACCAGCAACGTGTTTCTCAAGGGACACGTGCTGCGACTGGAAGTTTCGAGCGGCAATTTCCCTCGCTTCGACCGAAACCTCAACACAGGCGAAGCGGCGGGCGCGGGGCAGAAGTTTGTTTCGGCCACCAACACCATCTATCACGACTCCGACCATCCATCGGCGCTCGTGTTGCCGGTTGTTCCCTCTCCTTAACTCCGCGCTCTTGCTTGTTGCGGATCGCTCAGACCCGAAAGCGGATTGCAGTAAACGTTATCTTCAGCTAAATTTGAGGACCAAGCTTAAGGACCCCGGGAGGTTTCACAATCGCCATGCCTTCGGCTTCGAGGCGGAAGTTCCTGCGCCAAACCGCTGCGATCGGTCTCGCGTATTCAGCCAACCATCTTTTTCGCAATCCTCTTTGGGGTCAGTCCTCGACTTCTTCCGCCGGCGGACCGATTCGAATCTTCGTCGACACCCGGCGCACCATCGGACCCATTGACCGCAATCTCTTCGGCTCGTTCCTGGAGCATCTCGGCCGCGCCATCTACGAAGGAATTTACGATCCTGGCACGAAGCTCGCCGACAGCAGTGGTTTTCGCAGAGACGTCATGGATCAGGTGCGCGAAATGGGCGTGCCCATCATCCGCTATCCGGGAGGCAACTTTGTTTCCGGCTACAACTGGCTCGATGGCGTTGGCCCTAGGCAGGATCGGCCGCGCGTTCTGGACAAAGCGTGGAACTCGCTCAACTCTAATCAATTCGGTACGAATGAATTCATGGCTTGGGCGCGTGCGGCCGGAACTCAACCATTGATGGGCTTGAACCTGGGAACTGGTACGGCGGAAGAAGCGGCAGCGCTGGTGGAATATTGCAACGTGGAAAAGGGCACTCGCTGGAGTGATCTGCGGCGCAAGCACGGCGTTGCCGGTCCCTACAAAGTCGATCACTGGTGCCTGGGCAACGAAATGGATGGTCCGTGGCAAATCGGGCATATGACCGCGAACGAATATGGTTACAAAGCCGCGGACGCCGCGCGGCAGATGCGCTACGTCGATTCTTCGCTGAAGTTAGTGGCGTGCGGATCGAGCGGCCCGGCCATGCCCACGTATCTCGAATGGGACAGGGAAGTGCTCGAACAATGTTACGAGTACGTGGATGCACTCTCGCTGCACCGCTATGTCGGCAATACTGCGGAAGAAACGGGCAATGATAGCGCGAAATATCTGGCGCTGAACCTGACGATGGACCGCCAGATTGAAGAGACATTGGCTGTCTGCGATTTGGTGCGTGGACACAAGCGCTCGCCGAAAAAGCTTTGGCTGTCGTTTGATGAATGGAATGTCTGGTACCGCGCTCGCAGTGGCGATGCGACGAACGGACATCGGCAGGAAGCGCCGCATTTGCTGGAAGAGATTTACAACCTGGAAGATGCTCTCGTAGTCGGCGGCATCATTAATACGTTGTTGCGCCATGCGGATCGCGTGAAGATTGCTTGCCTGGCGCAGTTGGTTAACGTGATCGCCCCGATCATGACGAACACGAATGGTCTGTTTCTTCAGACCATTTTCTATCCCTACAGTTGGGCGCTGCAATATGCGCGAGGGGCGACGCTCGAGGTTCTCGTCGAATCGCCGTCCACTTATGAGGTCGCGGGCATAGGCCAGATTTCTCATCTGGATGTGACGGGCAGCTTCAACGTAGATGATGGCAAGATCGCGTTGTTCTTGCTGAATCGTGATTTGTCGAAGCCGCATGAGGTCGAAATCAATTGGGAAGGCGCGTCAGGTGCACGGTTGCTTGCGTCTTCAGTTCTCACCGGCGACGACTTAAAGGCCGTGAACAGCTTCGCATCGCCGAACAGAGTGGTGCCGCAGGCTGCCGGAAAGATTTCTGCCGCTGCCGGTCGCACGACTATAGAATTGCCGCCGCATTCCTACTCGGTATATTGGTGGGGGACGTAGGCTTCGGCGCAGACGTAGAATGCCGCTGTTGCGAGATAGAGCAATGCATTCGCGAAGCTTCATAAAGATCCGCAGTCTGCTATTCCTCTGCGTAATTGTCTCCGCACGAAACCTGATCTCGCAGGCAACACAGGCAAAAACAAAGTCGGGATCGGCAACGTCATTGGCTTTGACTCCTCCCATGGGCTGGAACAGCTGGGATGGCTATGGCACTACGATCAAAGAAAATGAATTCAAGGCAAATGCCGACTGGTTCGCCAAACATCTGAAGCCATTTGGCTGGCAATACGTTGTTGTGGACATGGAGTGGTTTGTCATCAATCCTGTTGCCGAAGGCAATTCCAAGAATTCGCAGTTCAGCCTCGATCGGTACGGCCGCTACACACCCGCCGATAATCGGTTCCCGTCGTCGGCTGAAGGCGCCGGACTTAAGCCACTGGCCGACTACGCGCACTCACTCGGGCTGAAATTCGGAATTCATATCCTTCGCGGTATTCCCAAGCAAGCCGTGGAAAAGAATCTTCCAATCGCCGGATCGGCTTACCATGCCGCCGATGCCGCGGATACGTCTGACACGTGTCCCTGGAATCCGGACAACTACGGCCTCGACTCGCGCAAACCGGCTGCGCAGGCCTACTACGATTCCATTGCGCGCTTATACGCGGAGTGGGAAGTCGATCTGCTTAAAGTGGATTGCATTGCCAGTCATCCATATAAAGGCGATGAAATCCGAATGATCAGCGAAGCCCTCAGAAAAACTGGAAGGCCGATTGTGTTCAGCCTTTCCCCGGGCGCTGCGCCTCTCGATAAAGTTGACGAGATGCGGCAGTACGCGAATATGTGGCGGATATCCGACGACGTTTGGGATCTGTGGCACAGCACAGTTCCTTATCCGCGGGGATTGGCAGATCAGTTTGCGAACGTAGCGAAGTGGGCTGGTCTGGCGCTGCCGGGGCATTGGCCCGATGCAGACATGCTGCCACTCGGCCGGTTGGGTCCCGCGCCGGGTTGGGGCACAGCTCGGGGCACGAAGCTTTCGCGCGATGAGCAACGCACTCTGGTTACGCTGTGGTGCATCTTTCCTTCGCCGCTCATGATCGGTGGCGATCTGCCTTCCGCGGACGATTGGACGCTTTCGCTGCTCACCAATCCCGAAGTTCTTGCCGTAGATCAGCACTCGACTGGAAACCATCCCGTGATCAGTACGGAGAAAACCGTGGCGTGGCTGGCGCAGTCTACATTGGGAGATAACAAGTATCTTGCAATCTTCAATATCAGCGAGTCGAGCGAAACGCTTCGTTACGATTGGAAAGATCTCGGGCTCACCGGCAAGACATATAAGCCGCGCGACCTCTGGGACCACAAGGATCTGGATGCCGCTAGCGCAATGACGGTGACTTTGCAACCGCACGGGAGTGTGCTGTATCGTTTGACTCCGGTTCAGTAGCTTTACCCACGGGCTGGGGAGTCATTTCCGCGGGTTTGTCGAAGGAAAACTATGCACGTTCCATTGGCGCAGACGAACGCGCTATCGAAGCGCCCGCAACGCGACCACACGCTATTTCCTGCCGGTCAGCTTGTTCCGTTCACCCTGGTCACCGTGCTGTTCTTTCTCTGGGGCATTCCCAACAATCTGAACGACGTGCTGATTCGTCAGTTCATGAAGTCGTTTGCCCTTACACGATTTCAGGCAGGGTTGGTGCAGTCTGCCTTCTACCTCGGATATTTTGTTCTGGCGATGCCTGCCGCTCTTCTAATGAGGCGAGTCGGCTACAAGACGGGAATCGTCATCGGCCTGCTCCTGTTTGGCACCGGATGTTTTCTATTCTGGCCTGCCGCGCTCGCTGGTCGTTATGAATTCTTTCTGTGCGCGCTGTTCGTGATTGCCAGCGGCCTGTCGTTTCTGGAAACTGCATCGAATCCTTTTATCGCGCAGCTCGGCGACCCTGACACCTCCGAAAGACGCTTGAATTTCTCGCAGGCTTTCAACCCTATTGGCGCCATCACCGGAGCGCTTATCGGCACTGTATTTATCTTTTCCGGCATTGAACTGAGCCCGCAGGAAATTGCCGCGAAGCAAGCTCAAGGTCTGTACGAAGCCTATCTGCGAACGGAAACACTGCGCGTCATCAAACCCTATCTGGTCATCGGAGCCGTAGCGATCTTCTGGGCAATCCTGATCTCGCGCACGAAGTTCCCCGCCATTCACGGCGAACATGAGGCCAGCACAGGCGACCACGGCCGCTTCGCGGAACTATTTCGCTATCCTCATTTCCTATGGGCCGTTGTCGCGCAGTTTCTGTACGTCGGCGCCCAGGTTGGGACCTGGAGTTATTTCATCCAATACGTTCAGGAATCGACGCATCAGCCGGAAAAAGTTGCCGGCTATTTCCTGACCGGTACCCTGGCTGCGTTCGGTGTAGGAAGGTTCACTTCCGCCTACCTCATGCGCATGATTGCGCCCAACAAGCTGATGGGCGCGTATAGTGTCGCCAACATCGTGCTCGTTTCTTTCGGAGTTCTGTTTCCCGGGTGGTTCGGTTTGTGGTGCGTGTTCCTCACCAGCTTCTTTATGTCTCTGATGTTCCCCACAATCTTCGCGCTGGGATTGAAAGGTCTGGGACCGAACACGAAGATCGGCGGATCGCTTCTGGTGATGGCAATTGTAGGCGGCGCAGTGTTGACCCCGATCATGGGGCTCATTTCCGAACAACTCCACAGTATTGCCTGGGCCTATCTGGTTCCGCTCGTCGCCTACGTTTTTATCGCCCTGTATTCTTTCTTCGGTTCGCGGCAGACTGTTGCAATAAGTTGAAATCGAAATCACAGAGAAGGACGAGTGATGTTTGTTTCGAGATACGGCCACATTTTGTTGGTTTCAGCGTTTTCTGTCGCTCTGTCGACGGGTGCAGTGGTCGCTCAGACACTGACAGCCGATGCCCCAGTTGCGACGGCGCTCTGCGGAGCGACACGTCAGGCTCACTGACGCAGTGGATGTTTATCTGTCGATGCAATCTC
>Ga0209624_10003992_pt1 | contig 10259 bp, 9 predicted proteins | sample JacPinW_OM2H0_O1_FD_188565 | JGI IMG/M metagenome (GOLD analysis project Ga0209624, IMG submission 188565) | Forest soil microbial communities from Algoma, Ontario, Canada - Jack Pine, Ontario site 1_JW_OM2H0_O1 (SPAdes) (version 2) | ecosystem: Environmental > Terrestrial > Soil > Boreal... | reverse complement strand
ATTTCAGCGGCAGAACGCATGGGCCGTGAGCAGGAGGTCGAATTCAAGTTTGGGCGCGTCTTGATGGGAGGTCAGAGCGGCAGATTTTTTGTTTGAATCGGCCGTAACCCATTGAAAAGCCCCGATTGGAAAAAATAAACGCAAGTAAAAGAAAGCAATTTTATTTTCGTTTACTTGCGTTTACGCACGCTTATTTCCGCTTGGCCGTGTTTCGGGAGCGCTTTGGCCCCTACAGGGCGTGGCGGCGCACCGCTATTTCTTGACCAGCGGACAGGCCGAGTCGGCAAGGGATCCGAAGGCCTCTTCGCCAGACATTGTGCTGACGAGCTTGTAATAGTCCCAAGGCCCTTTTGATTCCGCCGGCGTCTTGACCTGCATCACAAACATCGAGTGCAGCATGAGTCCGTCAGGGCGGATGATTCCGTCGCTCGTAAACATGTCGTCGATCTTGGTCTTGCGCAGCTGATCCATCACCTTGTCGGCGTCGGTCGCGCCGACCGCCTTGACGGCGTTGAGGTAGGTCAGCGTCGCCGAGTAATAGGCGGCCTGATTGTAGGTTGGCATGGCGCCCGTCTTGTCGAGGAAGCGCTTACCGAAGGCGCGGCTCTTGTCGTTGAGGTCCCAGTACCAGGCGTCAGTCAGGTAGAGGCCCTGCGCCGTCTCGAGGCCGAGCGCGTAGATGTCGGTGATGAAGGCGAGGAGCGCGGCGGGTTTCATTGTCGCGGTGAGGCCGAATTCATGCGCGGCTTTGAGCGAATTGCTGAAATCGGCGCCCGCATTGGCGAGGCCGACCACCTGCGCCCCGGACGCCTGCGCCTGCAACAGATAGGACGAGAAGTCTGAGGTTGAGAGTGGCGCCCTGACCGAGCCCACGACCTTGCCGCCGCCGGCTTCCACGACCTTGCTCGCCGCCTGCTGCAGTTGCGTGCCGAACGCATAATCCGCGGTGATGAAGAACCAGGTCTTGCCTCCCTGGTCGAGGATGGTCTTGGCCGTGCCGTTGGCGAGCGCTGTCGTATTGTAATTGTATTGAATCATATAGGCGTTGCAGTCCTTGCCGCTCAGAGAAGCGCCTGCGGCGCCGATGGCGAAGAAGGGAATCTTCCTTTCCTTGGCGACCGGCGCCATAGCAAGACTTACGCCGGTGTTGGACCCGCCGAGCATCATCGTCAGCCCTCTTGTGTCGGCCCATTCGCGGAATTTGCTCGCGCCGATGTCGGGCTTGTTCTGGTGGTCCGCCGTTAGGAGCTCGATCGGTTGGCCGAGGGCGCTGCCGCCGAAGTCGGCGATCGCCATTTTGATCGCCGCGACCGCCCTTGGACCGTTGATGTCCGCATAGAGGCCAACCATGTCGTCAATGTCGCCGATGACGACCTTGTCGGCCGCCCGCGCCGCCAGCGGCGAAAGCGAGATGAGCAGCGCCGCCGCAGTCGCCGCGAGCCATTTGGCGATTGTCATTCCCGTTTCCTACAGCCAGCGACCCGTCTTTATTTGTTGTTGACAGCGCAGGAGTCATCGCCCGCGATGTTCGGGTTCCGCCGTCATTATAACACGCTCGCCGCGGAAGGGGACAAGATGGGCGCTGCCTTGCAATTCTGTTTGGGGCGCCGTCCGGCGTCGCTCGTCGCGACGACACGCGAGGAGAAGAGAGCTTCGCGCCCCGACGCAGACGGTCAGTTCGGCGCGTTCATCGACGCACGGCGGCCGTCTCGACTGCGAGCGTCACAAGGGCGCTCAGCGCAAGCGTCGAACCGTAAAACAGCGCTGTCGCAACCAGCCCGAACCGGGGCGCGGCAAGGCCGGCTGCGATGGCCGGCAGCGCGAAGGCGAGATAAGACTCCACGAAATAGGCAGACAGCAAACCGGCCCGCTCACGGGGCGACGCGAGCGGCAGGAGCACACGGAGCGACGCCGCGTAGGATGCGCCGAAGCCTAAGCCCGCGACGGTCGTTCCGAAGAACATGCCTGCCGGCGAACCGGCCGCAATGGCGAACACGGTGAGGACGATGCCAATCGCGAGCAGCGCCGCCGAGGCGCGCACCGTCATGCCCGCGTCGAGCGCGCGCGACGCCAACGACGAAAGGCCGCCGGAGACCATCAGCGACGAGACAACGGCGGCACCGACTAGAGGCGAGCGGATTCCGGTCGCCTCGATCATGAGCGAGGGCATCAACGAGAGGTAGAATCCGCCTAGCGCCCAGGCGGAGAGGGTCAGCGGAAGAAGGCGCGCCATCGGGGCGAGCGCGGCTCTCGGCACGGTCAGTTTGGGCCTGATTCCGCTCCAGGCGCCGGCCTTTCGCGACGTCGTTTCGACGATCCAGGGCAGGATGACCATCTCGGCCAGCGTCACGCCGAGCAGCACGGCATAGACCAGATGCGTAGGCCAGGGCGCAAAGGCGACGAACACGCCCGAGATGAGCGAGCCGAGCGCGAGACCGATGAACGCCGTCACGCTGTTGAGCGTGGCCGCCCATTGCGGCGCCGTATCCGCGAGGACCGCGCCAAGCGTCGCCAGCGCGACGCCCGTCGCGACCCCCTGGACGGCGCGCGCAAGGACGAGCGTCTCGGCGGATTCAGCGACGAAGAACAGGAGAAGGGCGACCGCGTTGAGCCCAAGGGCCGATAAGATCATCGGCTTGCGGCCGACATAGTCCGAGAGCCGCGCGATCGTCAGAAAGGTTGCGATCATCGTGAAGGAATAGACGGCGAAGATGAATGTGATCGCGAACGGGGTCAGGCCCAGCGTCTCACGATAGAATCGGTAGATCGGCGTCGGCGCGGCTGAGACAGTCGTGAAGGTGATCGCCGTCACCGTCGCATAGACGGCGGTGATTGACCTCGAAACGACCCGAACTGGGACTGTGGCGGCAATGGTGGACATTTTCATGGCCTAAAGCTAATTTATTGCGTTAGAGCTAGATAACACACCGGCGGCTTAATGCAATATCTTTGCTTTAAGCGAGTAAGCACGAACCCCTCGTCCTGAGCCGGCGGCGCAGCCGCCGAGTCGAAGGGCGTTCCAGGAGGCGCAAAACGAGGGGGCGAGCTGGACCATCGTTCGAGACGCGCCGTCGGCGGTCCTCAGGATGAGGGTGGGGGTCGATCTTTTCGAGGAACGCGAATGGCGCGCGAAATGGTTCGACAGGGCGGTCGGAGCGCCCGCATTCAAGAGGCGGTTCACCTGGCGACGCAGGCCCTGCTCAATGAGGTCGGCCGAGGCGAGATCAACGTGCCGATGATCGCCGAACGGGCCGGCGTGACGCCGTCAACGGTCTATCGGCGCTGGGGCGACCTCGCGCAATTGCTGGCCGACACCGCCGCCGAACGCCTGCGCCCTGTGGCCGACCCGGACGACACGGGCTCGCTTGCGGGCGACTTGAACGCTTTCGTCAAGCAATACGCGGAGGAAATGGCCTCTGCCGTGGGCCGGGCCTTGCTGCGCGACGTCCTGGCCGAGACCGACTCAGACGTCGCCGCCGCGCGCTGTTGCGCTTACACGACCCACCATCTGGAAACTCTCAACAGCCGCGCTCTCCAGCGTGGCGAGGCCGGGTTCTCGGTCGAGGAAGCGATCGACATCCTGATCGCGCCGATCTGCTACCGGATCCTGTTCGCGAACGGCGAGCCCTCGCCAGACTATGTGCATGGGCTGCTCAAGCGCTTCGCCATTCTGAACGATGGATCGGCGTAAAGGTCTGAGAGCAGGGCGAGCGAAGCGGCAGGGAGGCAGGTTTCGGCGCGATTCCCCTTCCATCGCCGCCCCATCCGGCATAGATAGCGGACTTCCCTTCAGACGCGCCGATTGGCGCTGGAGACGTTTATGCCCACGCCGCGTACGTTATATGACAAGATCTGGGACGAGCATGTCTTGGACACGCAAGGCGGCCTTAGCCTCATCTATATCGACCGGCATCTCGTCCACGAGGTGACCAGCCCCCAAGCCTTCGAAGGACTGCGGCTGTCCGGGCGCAAGGTGCGCGCCCCGCACAAGACGCTGGCCGTCGTCGACCACAACATCCAGACCACCGACCGCAGCGGCGGCATCGCCGATCCGGAGAGCCGCCAGCAGGTCGAGGAGCTGGCCCGCAACGCGCGCGAGTTCGGCATCGAATATTACGACGAGTTCGACCGCCGCCAGGGCATCGTGCACATCATCGGGCCGGAGCAGGGTTTCACCTTGCCCGGCACCACGATCGTCTGCGGCGACAGCCACACTTCTACCCACGGCGCCTTCGGCGCACTTGCGCACGGCATCGGCACCTCCGAGGTCGAGCATGTGCTCGCCACGCAGACGCTGATCCAGACCAAGGCCAAGAACATGCGCGTTAAGGTCGACGGCGCGCTTCCCCCCGGCGTCACCGCCAAGGACATCATCCTCGCCATCATCGGGGAGATCGGGACGGCGGGCGGCACCGGCCACGTCATCGAATATGGCGGCTCGGCGATCGAGTCGCTTTCGATGGAAGGCCGGATGACGGTCTGCAACATGTCGATCGAGGGCGGGGCGCGGGCCGGCATGATCGCGCCCGACGAGAAGACTTACGCCTATCTCAAGGACCGGCCGAAGTCGCCAAAGGGCGATCTGTGGGACCAGGCGCGGCGCCACTGGGACATGCTCCGCAGCGACGAGGGCGCGCATTTCGATGGCCAAGTGAAGCTCAACGCCGCCAATCTGCCGCCGATCGTCTCCTGGGGCACGAGCCCGCAAGACGTGGCGCCGATCCTTGGCGTCGTGCCGCGGGTCGAGGACGGCCAGACCGAACAGAAGCGCGCGTCGATCAAGCGGTCGCTCGAATATATGGGGCTGAACGGCGGGGAGAAGATGACGGATATCGCCATCGACCGCGTCTTCATCGGCTCCTGCACCAATGGCCGCATCGAGGATCTTCGCGCCGCCGCCGCGATCGTGAACGGCCACAAGGTTAGCGAGCGCGTCAATGCGATGGTCGTGCCGGGATCGGGCCTGGTCAAGGCGCAGGCCGAGGCCGAGGGTCTCGACAAGATTTTTCTCGCCGCCGGCTTCGAATGGCGCGAGCCTGGCTGCTCGATGTGCCTGGCGATGAATCCGGACAAGCTCGAGCCGGGCGAACGGTGCGCCTCGACCTCGAACCGCAATTTCGAGGGCCGCCAGGGCTACCGCGGCCGCACCCATCTCGTCTCGCCGGCCATGGCCGCGGCGGCCGCGATCGCGGGGCGCTTCGTCGACGTGCGCGACTGGCGATAGAAACATGAAAGTCGGCGATCTCCTCATCGACGAGAGCGAGATCGTCGAGAGCTTTGTTCGTTCCTCGGGCCCGGGCGGACAGAACGTCAACAAGGTGGCGAGCGCGGTCGAACTCCGGTTCGACGCCCGCGGCTCGCCCAGTCTGCCAAATGATGTCGCGATCCGGCTCATCAAGCTCGCCGGCGCGCGCGCAACTCAGGATGGCGTGATCGTCATTTTCGCCCAGAGCTTCGCGAGCCAGGCGCGCAACCGCGAGGACGCGCGAGCCCGGCTGGCCGATCTGCTCATGAAGGCGCAGGCGCGGCCAAAGCGCCGCCTCGCCACGCGGCCGACACTCGCCTCCAGAGTGCGCCGCGTCGATGACAAGACACGCCGCGGCGCGGTCAAGGCGCTGAGGGGCAAGACGACTGGGGCGGATTGATTTCCTATCGCCTCGCGCGGAGGTCGCGCTGCTGTACAGGCCGCGGCGCGCTGACGGCCTCTCGTGCGCTGGGTTGGGGCGCCGCTTGGGCTTTTCGCGCCGCGCTCCGCATCGCTGAAAACTCGGCGAAGTCGTGCGAGCAGATGAGCTTGACCTCGCCTGCAGCTAGACGCGCGAGTTCGCGCAAGCGCCCCTGATTGGCGCGTCGCTGCGCGCCGTCGAACTCCACCAGCGACTCGAACCAGCGCACGCCCTTCGGCGCGGCGGCGCCGTCCGGCTCGACTTCGGAGTGGTGGAAATAAGCGTCGCCGCAATGGAGCAGCCAATCGTCCGCGCGCCTGACCGCGACGCCGCAATGCCCGCGCGAATGTCCGCGCAACGGCACCAGCAGCACTTCGTCGTGCGTTCCGGGAATCGCGCGCACGGCCGAAAAGCCAAACCAGGATTCGCCGTCTTCCTCGACCGGCGCCCATTTCTTGACCGCGGCGATTTGCACGGCGCGATAGCGGCTTCGCTCGGTGAGCGTCGACCGATGCGAGGCTGCGCGAAGCTCGGCGGCGAAAACGTGGACCGCGGCGTCGGGGAAATCGCAGATCCCTCCCGCATGGTCGAGGTCGAGATGCGTCGGCACGATGTGGCGAACATCGCTTGGGCGGAAGCCCAAATCCGCGACTTGCCGGAGCGCCGTCTCCGCGACGTCGAGCCGTGGCCGCACCATCGCATTGAACAGGAATCCGAGCCGGCGCGGCTCGTTGACATCCTCGACGCCAAGCCCGGCGTCGACCAGGATCAATAGATCATCGCCCTCGATCAGCAGGCAGTGGCAGCACATGGGCGCGGGCGACAGCGGACCGCCGGCGCCGCCGAACAATCTTCCGCCGCGTGGACGGAGAGATCCGCAGTTGAGGTGATGGATGCGCACGCCCAATCGTCCGACCGGTTTCAGCCTGTCACGGATCTGTCGTCAGCGTTCACTTACGGCGCCTGCAGGATTGTACAATCAAAAGCTGACTCACTTACGCTTACTTATCGACCTTCCCCTCCTGTTCGAAGCTAGGCCGCAACCGTCTATCACGTATCGATCCTTAAGGGATTCTTACAAAGCTGACCGCGACACGAATGCACAAAACAGCGCGGAGACAAATCAATTCTCAACTATCGGTCACAGTTCGTACGGGAACTGTTTATCAGACGCTGACCGGCACCCACCACGTGGGTGGGCCATGCGATGGGCCTCATCGACAGGTGTCGTGTTCTCAGCCTGCGCGTTGGGGCGCAGCGGCCTTGGTCAAACAAATACTTGCCAAATTTCAGAATCTATGTCAGAATTTCTGGAGATGGAAACTATCAGAGGAGCGCGCGCAATTGGCGAGCTTTAGGAAGGCAATGGAATCCTTCTGGATTCGCCGGCCAAGCCGAGCGGCCACTGGCCCGGACAAAAAGGGGGGAGCTTGTCGAATGGAGCCCGCTCGCGCCGCGCCAAAGCTTTTTGAATCGGAAGAACCCCATGCGACAAAACCGCGAAACGAAATGGCGCTTAACCCCTTGAAAACAAACGATCCCGCGAAATCATGATTCGCCGCTCCTAATGATTTCAATGGCTTACGACCAGCAATGCGAAACCCTTCGTTTCGTTTGGCGAAACGAATCCCTTCGTTTTCGCTGTTTTTGGCCTCGTGATGTCCGAAACGAAACGGCGGGGTCATGCGGTTCGCCTCAGGCGGCCTCAGATCGCGCCGTCGCCGGGCTCCATTGCGTTTCACAAATCTGGAGGGTTGTTCGAGGCGCTTTGCGGCGCTTCAGAACGCGTCTTCAAAAGCGCGAAAAATTTGCGCAAAAGAGCACTTAAGCCATTGAAACAATTGGCGCGCGTAAACTTGTGCGCGACCCCGAGAGAGCCTCGTTCAACTGCAACGATCGGAAGCGAAGCTGATGACAGTCGGTGAATTGCGTACGCTCACAGCTCTGGTCGGGGAGCTAGCGACGGCTTGCGTGGCACGGTAGACGCCTTTTCGGCTGTCTTCGCCTGCTTGGCCCGCTCTATCCCTTCCAAGATGAGCGCCCGCGCCTCGTTCGCATCGCCCCAGCGGACGATCTTAACCCATTTATTCGGTTCCAGATCCTTGTAATGGGCGAAAAAATGCTCGATCTGCTCGATCGTGATCGACGGCAGGTCGGAGTAATTGTTCACGTGCGCGTAGCGCTTGGTAAGCTTCGCCGAGGGCACGGCCAGCAGCTTCTCGTCGCTGCCTGCTTCGTCCTCCATGATCAAGACGCCGACGACCTTGCAGCTCATGACCGCGCCCGGAACGATCGCGCGCGTGTTGGCGACGATCACGTCGCAGGGATCGCCGTCGCCTGAAAGCGTATGAGGGATAAAGCCGTAATTTCCCGGATAGCGCATCGAGGTGTAGAGAAACCGGTCGACCTGCAGTGCGCCGCTTTCCTTGTCCATCTCGTACTTGATCGGCTCGCCGCCGATCGGCACCTCAATGACGACATTGACATCGTGGGGAGCATTCTTGCCGATCGATATAGCATTCAAGTTCACGTTGGCCCTCCCGAATCGCCTCCGCCCCAGGTCGCCGTCATCGGCGACATCGGCGTCGCTTCATTCCCGTCTTACAGGAGGAGCGACCATTCAGCCAAAGCCGAATGCGATTCGATCGCGCTGCTGACCGCCAAAGGTCTCGCGCGCTCGGCGCAAAACCCGGCCGCCCAGCCGGCGGTAGAACCCGACTGCCCGGTCGTTGTCCGCCAGCGCCCAGACGACGAGGTTCGAGAGTCCATGCCCCGCCAGATCCTTACGCGCCGCCTCGAACATACGCCGCCCGAAGCCGCAGCCCTGGCATTCCGGCGCCAAGTAAAGCTCGAAAATCTCGCCGCCGTAGCCAAGCGCGGGCACCCGATTGCGGCCGTAGCTGACATAGCCGACTACGGAATCGCCGAATTCCAGCACCAACAGCGGCGTCCGGCGCGCGATTGCGAGGCGCCACCACGCCGGGCCCCTACGCGCGATCATACGCTCGAGCTCCCGGCCTGGGATGACGCCGCGATAGGCTTCGCGCCACGCGGCGTCATGCACCGTAGCGATTTCGCCCTCGTCGCCGAGTCGCGCCGCGCGAATGGATATGACCGTCTCGACCATGGAGGGATGTTAAGTCCGCGCGCGGGCCCGCCGCAAGGTCTTGACAGCAGCAGCGGATGACTTTTTTGCTCATGCGGGCTTGCCCGGTTGAGTCGCCGCGTCGGCGCCGGAATTTTAGCGCAATCGCCGTTCAATGCGCTGCAAACGCCCGACCTGGAGATTCGAAACGATGGCGCCGCGATCGCCTCACGCCCGCTTGCGACTAGCCGCCGTCGGGATGACAGCTGCGCTCGTCTGGACCGTGGGCGCGCGCGCCGACGTTCTGCACGCGACCTACCGCGTGTCGTTGATTGGCCTTCCGATCGGCGCGGTCAACCTCTACGCCGACCTCACGCCAACCAGCTACTCGATCGCGGGCGATGCGAAGGTGACCGGTATCGCCAAGCTCTTCGTCGCCAACGCGCACGGCGCGTCGGCCGGCAAGGGCGCGATCGTCCAGGGCCGGGTGTCGCCGGCGAGTTTCGCCACGATCGCCGCGGACTCGCACATGACGCGCACGATTCGGATGGCGCTCGCTGGCAACGCCGTCACCGGAATCGATATCTCGCCCCCATTCCAAGACAAGCCGGATCGGGTCCCGCTTGGACCCGGCGATAAGCGTGGCGTCGTCGATCCAGTCGGCGCGGTCATCCTTCCGGCGCCACCCTCGGGACCGATGTTGTCGCCCGCCGCGTGCAATCGCAAGGTTCCAATCTTCGACGGCTATACGCGTTTCGATATTGACCTCTCTTATGTTGGGGAACGCACGGTGTCGGCGAAAGGCTACGACGGCCCCGTCGTGATTTGCGCGGCCCGCTACGTCCCAATATCCGGTCATAGTCGCGACCGCCCCGCGACCAAATTCATGGCCGACAATAAGGACCTGGAAGTCTGGCTGGCGCCGATCGCCAGCGACGGGCTGCTGTTTCCGTTCCGCGTTTCGGTGCGCACGATGATCGGCACGACGGTCGTCGAGGCGCAGGAATTCCGCATCGAGGAGAAAGTAGTGGGCCAATCGCCAGTACGCGATCCGAAACTCGGCGAGCGTCAGGACCGATAAACGGCCGCGACGGCCAGACTAATTGAGCTCGTCCTCCAGCATCGGCACCGGCAGCACGCCTATGCCGTCCTCCAGCAACGACTTGGCCTCCGTGAGGCTCGCGCGGCCACGAATCGCACGCTCTGGTTCCTCCCCGAGATGGATGGCCCTCGCCACTTGCGGGAACTTGGAGCCGACGTCGTCCGTGTTCGCCTCGATCTCGCGGCGCATGTGGAGGAAGAATTCGCGCGCGCGCCGGCGCCGATCATCGACGACAATCTCCGGGCTGGCTTCGACAGCCCGCTCGCCGCCGACGACGGCTGGGGCCATGATCGCCTTGTCGACCCGGGTCGAGCCGCATTCGGGGCAGACGACAAAGCCCCGCTTACGTTGCTTCTCAAAGGCGGCGCTGTCCGGGAACCAGCTGTCAAACGCATGCCCTTCGGCG
>Ga0209624_10003991_pt1 | contig 10259 bp, 10 predicted proteins | sample JacPinW_OM2H0_O1_FD_188565 | JGI IMG/M metagenome (GOLD analysis project Ga0209624, IMG submission 188565) | Forest soil microbial communities from Algoma, Ontario, Canada - Jack Pine, Ontario site 1_JW_OM2H0_O1 (SPAdes) (version 2) | ecosystem: Environmental > Terrestrial > Soil > Boreal... | reverse complement strand
CAAGCGCTTCGCTGTGCAGGGCGGCGACTGGGGCGGTATCACCGCCGCGCGCATGGGCTACGCGCATGCGGACAAGCTGATCGGCATTCATGTCAATTTTCTCGCCGTCCGCCGCGAGCCGGACAGGATCAAGAATCCGACTCCCGAGCAGCAAGTTTTTATCGACCAGCTCAACCATTGGCTCAAGGAGGATGCCGCCTATGCGTCGATTCAAGGCACCCGTCCGCAAACCCTGAGCTTCGGCCTGACCGATTCGCCCGCCGGGCTCGCGGCGTGGATCGTGGAGAAATTCCGCGCCTGGTCCGATTGCGGCGGCGATGTCGAGAGCGTGTTCACCCGCGACCAGATACTGGCTGACATCAGCTTCTATTGGTTCACTGGCGCGATCGGATCTTCGTTCTATCCCTATTACTTTCGCATGCATCGGCCCTGGATGATCCCGGAAGGCGCCGCGGTCACGGCACCGACGGCTTACGCTGAATTCCCGCGCGAGATCCTGCATCCGCCTCGTTCGTTGGCGGAGCCAATGTTCCCGAACATTCGCCGCTGGACGGTCATGAAGAAGGGCGGCCATTTCGCGGCGATGGAGCAGCCCGACGCCCTTGCGGAGGACGTGCGCGCCTTCTATCGCTCACTGCGGTGAATCTGTCTGCGCATGAACAGCGATTGGAGATTGAGGCGCGCAGTCAGAACGGACGCAGAGCTCATCGCCGCAATCTTCGCGTCTTCGCGACGCGCCGCGATGCCGTACCTCCCTGTCCGGCACACGGACCTGGAGGTCCTTCAATGGATCAAGGACGTCGTCCTTCGAACCAGCCTGGTGACGCTTGCCGTTTCCGGCGACCGTCAGGCCGGCGGGTTCGCCTCCGTTCGGAATGGCATTCTTGAGCACCTTTACGTCGCGCCGCAGTTTCAGGGCCGCGGATTGGGAACGCTCTTGCTCGTCGCGGCCAAGGAAGGAAGCCCTCGGAACCTGCGGTTGCATGTGTTCCAGCGAAACCTGTCCGCGCGACGGTTTTACGAGCGGCGTGGGTTTATGCTGCTCAAACTGCGCGACGGCTCATCAAATGAGGAAGGGGAGCCTGACGCGGTCTATGAGTGGATAGGCTCTGGACTGCCCTCTTGAGCGAACCCATGAAAGTTTGGGCGCCAAAACGGTCAGGTTGCAGTGGCCGCGCGCGAGCCGCCACGCTCGGCGATGAGCCGCGCGATATGCGCGCGCAATTCGGCGACGCCGTCGCCAGCGCGCGCCGACGTCAAGATCACCTCCGGATAGGCGGCGACATGCTTGCGCAAGCCTTCGAGCGTCGCCGCGATCCGCGCGCTCCGGTCGGCCGCCTTCACTTCGTCGCCCTTGGTCAGCACGACCGCGTACGAGACGGCGGCGGCGTCGAGCGCGCGCATCATCTCATGATCGCTCTCTTTGAGGCCATGCCGGCCGTCGACGAGCACGAACACGCGCAGGAGCGACGGACGGCCGCGCAGATAGTCGCGCGCCAGTTCACCCCAGGATTCTGACTTCGACTTTGCGACCGTTGCGTATCCGTAGCCCGGCATGTCGACCAGACGCGCGCGGCCGTTGAGATCGAAGAAGATGAGCTCCTGCGTGCGGCCGGGCGTACGCGATGTGCGCGCGAGCGCGGTGCGGCCGGTCAGCGCATTGACGAGCGAGGACTTGCCGACGTTCGAGCGGCCCGCGACGGCGATTTCGGGCGCCCCGACCGGCGGCAAGCCGTCAGCGCGCGCCGCCGCGAAGATGAATTCGCAGGGGCCCGCGAACAGTTTGCGCCCAGCCTCCGTCCAGTCGGCCGCGACCGTCGCTTCGCTCATACGCTCGGCGTCTTCGCCGGACTGCTCTTCTTGGGGAACAGCTTGGTGAGGTTGTCCCAGAGCTCGACCTTCACGCCCGCCTTGGTCATGATGTAGTACTGCTGGAGCACCGTCAGCGTGTTGTTCCAGGTCCAGTAGATGACCAGGCCAGCCGGAAACGTGCCGAGCATGAAGGTGAAGATGACCGGCATCCAGGAGAACATCTGCTTTTGAACCGGATCGGCCGGCTCGGGATTCATCTTCATCTGGAAGAACATCGACACGCCCATGATGAGCGGCCAGATGCCGAGGTGGAGGAAATGGCCGAAGGCGGGCAGCGCGGTCGGGTCCCAAGGAATCAAGCCGAACAGGGTGAATACGTTGGTCGGATCGGGCGCGCTCAAGTCCCTGATCCAGCCGAAGAACGGCGCATGCCGCATCTCGATGGTGATGAAGATGACCTTGTAGAGCGCGAAGAACACCGGGATCTGGATCACCATCGGCAGGCAGCCGGCGACCGGATTGACGCCCTCGCGCTTGAACAGCGCCATCTGCTCCTGCTGTTGCTTGACGCGATCGTCTGGATAGAGGTCCTTGAGCGCAGCGATCTGCGGCTGGATCTTCTTCATCTTCGCCATCGAATTGTACGAGCGATTGGCGAGCGGGAAGAACGCGAGCTTGACGAGGACGGTGACGATCAGGATTGCGACGCCGAAATTGCCGACCCAGTGGTAGATCGCGTCGATCAGCAGAAACAGCGGCTTGGTGATGAAATAGAACCAGCCCCAGTCGATCATCAGATCGAACTTCTTGATGCCGAGCCTGGAGGCGTAATTGTCGATCGTCGACACCTCCTTGGCGCCGGCGAACACGCGGGTCATCGTCTCGGCCGTGGCTCCCGGCGCCACCGTCTGCTCCTTGCCGAGGAAATCGGCCTGGTAGTCGACCGGCTGAACGGTCCCGCTGGCCGAGAACCGCGCCTCGATCGGGGCGGTTTGGTCGGGAATGATCGCCGAGCCCCAATATTTGTCGGTGAACCCGAGCCAGCCGCCGTCGCCCTTGAAGGCATTCACCTTGCCGGTGGCCTTTTCGATGCCCGCATAAGTGACTTCCTGCACGCCGCCATCGCCGATCACGCCGACGAAGCCTTCGTGCAGCACCGAATAGCCGGCAACGTTAGGCCTGCCGTGGCGCAAGATCAGCGCATAGGGCTGGACCGTCGCCGGCGAAGGCCCCGAGTTCACGACCGAATCGGTGACGGTGAACATGTATTTGTCGTCGACCGCAACGACGCGCTTGAATACGAGGCCCGCGCCGTTGTCCCAGGTCAGCGTCACCGGCTGGGCCGGGGTCAGCGTTTGCCGATCGGCGGTCCAGAGCGTGTCGAGATTGGGGGTCTTGGCGACCCCGCCCGGGCTCACAAATCCCGTCTCGGCCCAATAGGCGTCGGGCGCGCCCGGTGGCGAGAACAGTCTGACATTCGGGCTCTTGGGGTCGACGGTCTCGTGATAATCCTTGAGGACAATATCGTCGATTCTGGCGCCTTTGAGGTCGATCGAGCCGCCGATGCTCGCCGTATCGATTATCACGCGCGGGTTGGCCGCCAGGGCTGCGCTGACCGTCTCCGCCGTTGTCGTAACGGGAGCGCCTGGAGGCGTAGCGGCGGCCGGCGCGCCAGGCAGCGAGGCGGTCGGGGAGCCGCTCGGCTGCGCTTCGGACGAGGGCGCGGTATTGGCCTGATTGGCCTGCATCTGCGCCTGATGCTCGCGCTGATACAAAGGACCGGCGTAGAAATACTGCCACGCCGCCATCACCAGGACCGACAGCGCGATCGCGAGAAAAAGGTTCCGCGTATCCTCGGACTTCATGTTCGCGTGTCTCTGTCCTTCGCCGTCCTGTCGGCCGGCCCGCGCCCGCGACCTTCCGCGCCGCGGCGCCGGGCCGCGCGAAAGGCACTGCGGACATCATCGACGAGCGCGGCGAAACGACGGCCCAGCGCCTCGCGCCGGGCCATCAGCACGTAATCGTGATCGCCCTCCGCCTCAAGAGGCCCTGCGGCTCGCAGCGCCTCTTTCAACCGCCTGCGGACCCGATTGCGCTCGACCGCGCCGCCGACGCTTCGGGTCACCGTCAATCCCACGCGCGCACCCGAGGCGGCCTCTCTCTCCGTTCGCTCGCGTCGGCGCGACTGCAGCGTGAAGGTCTCGACCGATACGCGCCGTCCGCGCGCGACGCGCTGAAATTCGGCCCGTCTGGTCAGGCGGCCGAGAAGTTCGCCGGCGGGGCTAGGCCCGCCATCCTCAAGCAAGGGGTCAAAGCTCCCTTCCGCAGCGTCTCTACCGACGCTCGAACGGCCGGACGGCCGGAGCGCGGCGAGCGGATCAGGCGGAGAGTTTCTTGCGACCGCGCGCGCGGCGAGCGGCGATCACCTTGCGGCCGCCGACGGTCGCCGAGCGGGCGCGAAAGCCATGGCGGCGCTTGCGCACCAGCTTGCTTGGTTGATAGGTCCGCTTCACGGGGCTTGGTCTCCGAATTCTTAATCGTCGGCGGAAAGATCGAGCCCTCGCCCGATCTTAAACGCACAAACGCCGACCCCGCCGTTACGGCCAATGCAACCAAGCGGCGAGCCGGAAAAACGAACGCGGCGCTTCACGCGCCGCTGCAAGGCGGGGCTTATGCCGCGCCGGCGCGGGCAAGTCAATCGTCGGCGTTGCGGGATGTCACCGCACCCAGTGGGCGCAATCGCGGCGCCCGGAATCGAGGCAGTTCTGCATTTTGCGCTGCTCATCGATGTAATGGAAAGCCCAGTAGCCGAGCGCGGCGAGGACCACGACGGCGATGATGGCGACGAGATTGCCGCGGCCGCTCGAATGCGGCTCTTCGTCCTCGTCGTCGCGCGCAGGCGGTTCGCTCACGCGAAGCGGCTCGAGACGCGATGTTCGATATCGCCAAGCGCCGCGACCGCCTTGGCGACAATGCCCTTGGCGTCGAGCCCGGCGGCGGCGTACATGCGCTCGGGCTTGTCGTGGTCCTGGAATTTGTCCGGCAGCGTCATCGTCCGAACCTTGAGCCCATTGTCGAGCGCGCCCGCTTCGCTGAGAAGGGTGAGCACATGCGCGCCGAAACCGCCGGCCGCGCCCTCCTCGACGGTGATGAGGAGCTTGTGCGTCGTAGCCAGCCTCAGAATCAGCTCGCGGTCGAGGGGCTTGGCGAAGCGCGCGTCGGCGACCGTGGTCGATAAGCCGCGCGCCGCGAGTTCGTCCGCCGCCTTCAAGGCTTCGCCGAGCCTAGCGCCGAGCGACAGGATCGCGATCCGCGAGCCTTCGCGCAAGACCCGCCCCTTGCCGATCGGCAAGGGCTCGCCGTGCTCCGGCAGGTCGACGCCGACACCCTCGCCGCGCGGGTAGCGCAAGGCGATCGGGCCCGAATCGTGAGCGGCTGCGGTGGCCACCATATGGACGAGTTCGGCCTCGTCCGCCGCCGCCATCACCGTCATATTCGGCAGGCAGGCAAGATAGGCGATGTCGAAAGCGCCCGCGTGCGTCGGGCCATCCGCGCCGACCAGCCCGGCGCGGTCGAGGGCGAAGCGAACGGGCAGCTTCTGGATCGCCACATCGTGCACGACCTGGTCATAGCCGCGCTGCAGGAAGGTCGAATAAATGGCGCAGAATGGCTTGAACCCTTCGCTCGCCAAGCCGGCCGCAAACGTGACCGCGTGCTGCTCGGCGATGCCGACGTCGAACACCCGGTCGGGAAAAACCGTCTTCATGCGGTCGAGGCCGGTCCCATCGGGCATGGCGGCCGTAATACCGATGATCTTATCGTCGCGCCGCGCTGCGTCGACCAGCGCGTCGGCGAAGACGCGGGTATAGCTGGGGACGTTAGTCTTGGGCTTGGCCTGCGCGCCAGTGATGACGTCGAACGCAGAGACGCCGTGATACTTGTCGTCGGCCGCCTCGGCGGGAGGATAGCCCTTGCCCTTCTTGGTCACCACATGGACCAGCACCGGTCCGTCCTGCACGTCGCGCACGTTCTTCAGGATCGGCAGAAGATGGTCGAGATTGTGGCCGTCGATTGGCCCGACGTAATAGAAACCAAGCTCCTCGAACAAGGTGCCGCCGGTCCAGAAGGCTCGACTGTATTCCTCGGTGCGCCTGGCCTTGTTATAGAAAAACTTCGGCAGCCGGCGCGCGAGCTGCTTGGCCGCGCCGCGCAGCGAGCGATACGCTCGCCCTGAGACGAGGCGCGCGAGATAAGCCGACATCGCGCCCGTCGGCGGGGCAATCGACATGTCGTTGTCGTTGAGGATTACGATGAGCCGCGAGCATAACGCGCCGGCGTTGTTCATTGCCTCATAGGCCATTCCCGCCGACATCGCGCCGTCGCCGATGACCGCGACCACATGGTTGGCGCCATGGGAAAGATCGCGCGCCACCGCCATGCCGAGGCTGGCCGAGATCGAGGTCGATGAATGGGCCGCCCCGAACGCGTCATACTCGCTTTCCGAGCGCTTGGTAAAACCGCTCAAGCCTCCGCCCTGCCGCAGAGTTCGGATCCGATCGCGCCGAGCGGTCAGGATCTTGTGCGGGTAGGCCTGGTGGCCAACGTCCCAGACGATGCGATCGGTCGGCGTGTCGAAAACATAGTGTAGCGCGACCGTCAGTTCGACTACGCCGAGGCCGGCGCCGAGATGACCGCCAGTCACAGAAACCGCGCTGATTGTTTCGGCGCGCAACTCGTCGACCAGCTGAGCGAGATCGCTCTCTCTCAGCTTGCGCAGATCGGCGGGCGACCCGATTTGATCCAAAAGCGGTGTGAGAGGCTTGCTCAATTTTGTCCCCAACGCGCGGCGCTTCTTGTTGGTCCCCACCGCAGCAAGCACACCTACACCAAGTCTGACGTCCGCCGCAATTATGCCTTGGCGCCATTGGCGCGCCGCAAAATCAACCCTTTTCGACCTGGGTTAACGCACGACGGTCGCAATTGTTCCGACATTGCACAATTGCCATTATCGGCCGCCTGGCGCAAATTTGGGCAATGAACCAATTTTCGAGCCTCCCCGAGTCGGCCGGCCGATACGCGCCAGACGGCCCCTACGCCGTCAGCCGGCTCGCCCTGTCGCTCATGATCGCGACCCTCATCGGAGCGGGCATGTGGGCGGTGATCGTGGTCCTGCCGCAGGCACAGCTCGACTTCGACGTGGATCGCTCAGCGGCTTCGCTTCCCTACACGGTGATGATGTGCACGCTCGCCTTCAGCACAATCGCGCTCGGGCGGATGACCGACCGCCACGGCATCGTCCTGCCCTTGATCATCTCCGCCGTCACTTTGGGGCTCGGTTTTGTTCTCGCCGGCTACGCGCCGAACCTCGCCGTGTTTACGGGCGCCCATGTGCTGATCGGAGCAGGCGCCGGAACGGGCTTCGCGCCGATGATGGCGGACATTTCGCATTGGTTCGTCAAGCGGCGCGGACTCGCGGTCGTAGTTGTCGCGTCCGGCAACTACTTCGCGGGAACGATCTGGCCGCTCTTGATGAGCCTTGCGATGCCGCTGATCGGCTGGCGGGGAACTTACGCGGGCATCGGCGTCATCGTCGCCGCCGCTGTCCTGCCGCTTGCTCTGGCGATGCGCCGCCGCCCGCCCGCGGCGGTGTTCGCGCAAGCCGAGGCGGCGACCGAGGCCGCGCGCGCTGACGTCGGCATATCGCCGAGGCTGCTGCTGGTTCTGCTCGTTCTCGCCGGCTTTTCCTGCTGCGTCGCGATGTCGATGCCGCAGGTCCACCTGGTCGCCTATTGCGGCGATCTCGGCTATGGCGTCGCGCGGGGAGCTCAGATGCTGTCGCTGATGATGCTGCTCGGCATCGTCTCGCGCATCGGCTCCGGCTTCGTCGCCGACGCCATCGGCGGCGCGGCGACGCTGATGATCGGCTCCTTCATGCAGGGCGTCGCGCTTCTGCTTTATCTTTATTTCAACGGGCTCGAGTCCCTGTTTGTCGTCTCCGGGATCTTCGGCCTGTTTCAGGGCGGCATCGTGCCGATGTATGCGGTCATCTGCCGCGAGCTGCTGCCGCCTCGCCGGGCGGGCGCGGCGATCGGCCTTGTCGTCTCGGCGACCATCCTCGGCATGGCGTTCGGCGGCTATTTTTCCGGACTGATCTTCGATCTCACCAGCTCCTACCGCATGGCGTTCTTGAACGGCGTCTTATGGAACGCGTTCAATTTCGCCATCGTCGCCTGGCTCTTCTGGCGCCGCCAACGCCGTCAGCCGGCCGGCGAGCTGTTGGCCGTCTAGCGCCTTCCGCGTCTACGGCCTCAAGCTTTCAGTCCCTGTCGATCGACCACGGACCGGGGCCCGCCGCCGCGAGATAAAGGAAGATGAAGCAGTAGAGAAGCGCGGCCTCGCTCATGTTGATCGCGGGAAGAGGCGCGTCAGGGTACCCCTGACGACGGCATTGAATCGAGGAAAACATAGAGCGCTGCGATCTTGTCGCCGGGACGGATAATCACGTCCAAGCCGGTGTAATCGGGCTCTTCCCCGCGCGGACCAGACCCCCATGCCAGACGGCCGGCGTTATGGAGCGCCTGGGGCTCGCCGTGAGGCGTATACGCGAAGCTAGGGTGAGTCGCGCGCAGGTCTCCTGCGAACTTGTCCAGTGCGTCGTGCCCAACGAAAACGCCGGGAGGCGCATCGAGGACGCAGTCATCGCTGTAGAGCTCCTCGATGGCCGCACGACGACGGGCGGCGTCGCCTTCACCGAAAACCTCCTGGAGGTTGCGGTTCAGCAGTTCACGAATCCTGGCAGATATGGAGCACCTCCGTAGGCGGCGTTAAGCCCTGTCTCTGCCCCCAGTTTCCGTCAGTCCCTGTCGATCGACCACGGACCGGGGCCGGCAGCCGCGAGATAAAGGAAGATGAAGCAGTAGAGCAGCGCGGCCTCGCCCATGTTGATCGCGGGAAAGAAGCTCATGGGGAAATGCACCATGAAATAGCCCGCGGCCATGAATCCCGACAGGATGAAGGCGACCGGACGCGTGAACAAGCCGAGAACGATCAGAACGCCGCCGACGAGTTCCACGGTTCCGGTGAAATACAATAGGCCGGTCGGCATCTTGTCGATGAACGGCAGGCCAGCGGGGAAGCCCAGCAGCTTGCCTGTTCCGTGCTCGAGAAACGTAAGCCCCGCCGCGATGCGTAGCAACGAACGCGCGTGTGGCGCTAGCCACGCGGTGTTTAGCGCCAAAGCGGTGGAACGGGGAAGAACATTGCTCATGGTTTGTCGCCTCCTTCGGTTGTCTAAAAAGCCGCGCCGGGACTATGCCGAGAGCTTTGCGGCGGCCTTGGCGATGAGTCCGCCCTGATGCCGGGCGCCGTCGAGTTCGATCTTCGTCGGATGGCGTTGACCCTGCGCGCCGGCTATCGTCGTTGCGCCGTAAGGCGCGCCGCCCACGATTTCTTCGAGCGTGCCTTGCCCCGCGTGGCTGTAGGGCAAGCCGACGATGATCAAGCCGAAGTGCATCAAGTTGGTGATGATGGAGAAAAGGGTCATCTCATTGCCGCCGTGCTGGGTCGCGCTTGAGGTGAATGCGCCGCCCACCTTTCCTAGCAAGGCGCCGGTCATCCACAATTGGCCGGCCTGCTCCCAGAAGCTGCCCATCGCCGAGGGCATGCGACCGAAACGAGTCGGCGCGCCGACGACGATCGCGTCATAATTCGCCAGCTCCTCGACCTTGGCGATCGGAGCGGATTGATCGAGCTTGAAGTAGAAGGCCTTGGCGATCTCCTCGGGGACGTTCTCCGGCACCCGCTTGACGTCGGCCGTAGCGCCCGCGGCCCGCGCGCCTTCCGCAACCGCATGAGCCATCGTTTCGATGTGGCCGAAACTGGAATAATAGAGAACGAGCACCTTCGCCATATTCATCTCCTCAAACGTGGACCGTGGGGCAGGCGATCAGATGATCTTCGCCATCTGGTCGAAGGAAAACCTCGGACTGCGCGGGAACAACTTCTCGGCGTCGCCGTAGCCGATGTTGATCAGGACATTCGACTTGACGTGGCCATCGGGGAAGAACTCGGCGTCGACCTTCGCATTGTCGAAGCCAGTCATCGGTCCGGTGTCGAGACCCACCGCGCGCAACGCGAGGATGAGATAAGCGACCTGCAACGTGCCGTTCTGGAACGCGCTGCGGGCTGCCTTCACGTGATCGCTTGAGAACCAGGGCTTGGCGTCGGCGTGGGGGAACAGGAACGGCAGATGCTCGTAGAACTGTTCGTCATAGGCCGTGATCGCGACGACCGGCGCGCTCATCGTCTTGTCCAGATTGCCCGGAGACAGAGCTGGCCGAAGCCGCTCCTTGGCCGCTTGCGATCGCAGGAACAGGATGCGCAGCGGCGATTGATTGGCGCTGGTCGGCCCCATCTTGGCCAACTCGAGCGCCCTGTGGAGCACCTCG
>Ga0209624_10003990_pt1 | contig 10259 bp, 8 predicted proteins | sample JacPinW_OM2H0_O1_FD_188565 | JGI IMG/M metagenome (GOLD analysis project Ga0209624, IMG submission 188565) | Forest soil microbial communities from Algoma, Ontario, Canada - Jack Pine, Ontario site 1_JW_OM2H0_O1 (SPAdes) (version 2) | ecosystem: Environmental > Terrestrial > Soil > Boreal... | reverse complement strand
TCGCGCGCAGAGTCGCGGTGATCTGGAAGGTCTGGTTGCCAACTCGGACCTGGTCGAATTGAAATGAGATCTTTGACTCGTCGGATCCTTTTCCCGAAGTGATGGCTTCGACCACATGACCTGTCACCTTGGATCCTTTCCGGAGTGTTTCTCCTCTGCCCAGCGGCACGTCCTGCATGACCGTCGCGATTATGGTAGTTCCGCTTCCGCTCTTGTCCGAGCGCAAGGCAGTGTTCAAGCTGACGGGAAGGATGGTGTCCGCCGGAATGGGTCCTCCGGATCGTGCGTTCCGCCCCTGCGCGGGTTGATAGGCCGGTTTCAGATCTTGTCCTGTTGCGGCCTGCAAGTACATCGGCAGCACACACAGCGCCAAACCAAGCATTTTTAGATTGTTCTTCATTTTGTTCCTCCTAAAAGGAATTGCTGAGAATCGCTAAAGAGCGCGTGGTTCTTCCGCACCAGCATTCCCTCGGTGACTCCAGTTCGCTCTGTGACTCGCTGTGCAGAACCGACGGCCGCTCGGTTTTATTCCGTGGTAATTTTTTTGGGGCTATGGGAATAAAACGATCGTCCGCTGGTTTACCCTTGTGTGCATGTCGGAGAGAAGCTGCCATCGGAGTCGTTCGAGCAGTTGTCCATGCCTCACTTCGAGCGGCTCTATAATTTTGCCTGCTGGCTGACGCATGACCGCCAAGAAGCCGAGGATCTCGTGCAAGAGACTTATGTCAAGGCACTTAAGGGGTTTCCGTCGTTCCAGCCGGGCACGAATTTTCGCGCCTGGATCTACAAGATCCTGCGGAATGCGTTTCTAACCTCCCGGACCGGGCTGAAGGCGACCGCTACCGTGCAGCTGGATCTTGAGAGCGAAGAGGAAGCCTTGCCTGCAGCCACGGAAACGCCGGAGAGCATTCTGCTGCAGCGTTCGGATGGACGGCTTGTGCAGCAGGCTCTGGAGCAACTGCCCGTCGCTTATCGCGAAGTGCTGCTGCTGTGTGAAGTCGAAGAAATGTCGTATCAGGAAATCTCTGCCACACTTGCCATCCCGATGGGAACGGTGATGTCGCGTTTATCCCGTGCCAGAAAAGCCCTACGCGGTGGCCTACAGCAACAGTTTTGCAGAAGGGCTGAACTAAAATGGTGACCCATGGTTTGTGAGTCTTGGAAGGCGAAACTCGACACTTACCTCGACGGTGAGGTGGCAGAAGGGGAGATGCGCAGCTTCGACGCTCATATCCGCAGCTGCCTCTCTTGCTCGGCGGATGCGCTTACGCGGGTACAAATGAAGCGCGCGATTCAAGCCGCTGGAAAACGTTACACTTCCAGCGCTGAGTTCCGGAAGCGGATGCAGCAGAAGATTGCGGCAAAACCACAGCGCCGCTTTGGTCTGAGTTGGACTCTTGCTGCGGCGGCAGCCGCCGTTATCCTGGTCGGGACTTTGACTTCGGCTTATCTGGGATCTCGACCCGGCAGAGATCAGGTTTTCAGCGAGATTGCAGACTTGCATGTGGCAACGCTAGCCAGTTCATCGCCGGTTGATGTGATCTCAACCGATCGGCATACGGTGAAACCCTGGTTCCAGGGAAGGATTCCTTTTGCCTTCAATTTGCCGGAACTCCAGAATAGCGAGTTTTCTCTGCTGGGCGGTCGGATGACCTATCTTGAGCAAACGCCGGGCGCGCATCTCATTTACGATGTGCGAAAGCACCATGTTTCCGTACTCGTGTTCCAGGAACGGTCATTGCCGGCCAGGCTGGACGAAAATTCGGTCTCAAAGAAACAACCGTTCAACATGGAAACATGGAGCCAGGGTGGGCTTCGCTATTTCGTGATCGGCGATGCCGGTGCTGCGGACATCGATAGTCTTGCGAAATTGTTTAAAGCCGCGTCATAGATGTGACATCGGAATTCCGGCGCTTTCTACAGCTCTTTAGTATCTGATCAACAACAACGAAGTGGCGGAAATGGATCATCCAATCGAAATGTTGAGAAAATTGCCTCGTAAATAACTTTTCAAGAACGTAGACTTTTGTGTTTAAGGCTCTCTAATGATGAGAGTTAGGCCCTTCTTTAGTCGGCTGTTTGCTTTCCATCAGTTTAATGATTGATCTTCATAAAGCTCACGAATTTCATTGTCATCAATGCTGAAGGGCGGCCCATCCAGTTTTGACAGGTCGTATGCATAACACGATAAGAAGGCATTTCGCCCCTTTCTTGAGGGATTGCCTGATCGCCTGTGCCGAAGACCGTTCGCTGCCAAGTCTGGCTCTCGATGTGACCATGAGCCTCGCGCTGGCGAACGCCAGCGGGTGTTTTCCCTTAGCCGCTGGCCCGCAAGCCGTGAATCGTTATACGGCCGGCTTCCAGCGCAACACCGGTTTCCGCGCGGCCGCCGTTTCGTCGAGCCTCGAAACCCGCGTGGAGTGCGGCGCATCAAGGACGGTCTGCGGATCTTCTTCCACTTCCGCGGCGATCGACTTCATCGCGTCGATGAATAGATCCATCTCTTCTTTCGACTCGCTCTCGGTCGGTTCGATCATCAACGCGCCGGGCACGATCAAGGGAAATGCTGTCGTATAAGGATGAAAGCCGTAGTCGATGAGCCGCTTGGCGATGTCCATGGTGCGCACACCTTTTTTCGCCTGCAGCTTGTCACTAAAGACGACCTCGTGCATGGTCGGCGTGGAATACGGCAAATCGTAGGTGCCCTCGAGACCTTTGCGAATGTAGTTGGCATTCAGCACCGCGTCTTCTGTGGTCTCGCGCAGGCCATCCGGGCCATTCGCCTGAATGTAGGCGAGCGCGCGGACGAACATCCCAAAATTTCCGTAGAAGGCACGCACGCGCCCCACCGACTGCGGACGGTGGTAGTCGAAACCCAGCGTACCGTTGGATTTGGTGATTAAGACCGGCGTCGGCAAGAACGGCTCGAGTTTCTTCTTGATGGCCACGGGCCCCGATCCCGGGCCACCTCCGCCATGGGGAGTGGAAAATGTTTTGTGCAGGTTCAGGTGCATCAGATCTACGCCAAAATCTCCCGGGCGCACCTTGCCCACCAGCGCGTTCATGTTCGCGCCATCCATGTAAAGCAGGCCGCCCTTGGCGTGTAGAATATCGGCAATCTTGTGAATCTCCTGCTCGAAGACTCCCAGCGTGTTGGGATTGGTGAGCATCAGCGCGGCGACGTCTTCGCTCATCTGCGCTTCCAGGGCCGCAATGTCGACCATGCCACGCGAATCTGACTTCAGATTTTCGACGGCGTAATCGACCATCGCCGCCGTGGCAGGATTGGTTCCGTGCGCCGAGTCGGGAATAAGAACTTTCTTTCTCGGACGTCCCTGGGCGTGGTGGTGGGCCCGCACCATGAGAAGCCCGGTCATCTCCCCGTGCGCGCCCGCCGCAGGCTGCATCGTGATCGCGTCCATGCCCGTGATTTCGATCAGGCACTCGCTTAAGGTTTGCAAAATCTTCAGGGCGCCCTGCGAGATTTCCTCTGGCTGGTAAGGATGGCCGTTCGCAATTCCTTCCACACGTGCCACCGCTTCATTCACCCGCGGGTTGTACTTCATGGTGCACGAACCCAGAGGATACATTCCGAGATCGATCGCGTAGTTCCAGGTGGAAAGGCGCGTGAAGTGGCGAATGATTTCGATCTCGCTCACCTCGGGCATGTTGCCCAGATCTTTTCGCTGGGCAGCGCCGAGCAGCTTCGCCGGATCCACTTCCGGGACGTCGAGCGGTGGCAACTTCCACGCCGCTTTCCCGGCCGAAGACTTCTCGAAGATCAAGCCTTCATTCTGATTAACGTGACGGGTAGCTTTAGGTGTCTCGTGCTTCATCGCGTCACCTCCGCGACATCGGCTTCTGCCCTCGCCGGGCGAGCGGAATTCTCACCCTCCGCGACTAGCCCCACCGCCGTATCGATCGCACTCCGCGTGGTCAGCTCCGTGCAACACCACAAGGCTGCATTCCCTAACTCGGGATAAAACGTCTTCAAGGGCAGTCCGCCGATCAGTTTATGTCGCAGAAGTCGGCTGTTCAAGGCATAGGGATCTTCCCTGGTCTCGACTACAAACTCGTTAAACCGAGGCGACGCGGCGAATAATACTTTGCCATGCTGGGCGAATTGTCCAGCCGCGTAAGCCGTCTTCGCCAAGTTCTGCTTGGCCAACTCCCTCAGTCCAACCTTGCCGTACACCGTCATAAAGATGTTGACCATCAGCGCAACCAGCGCCTGATTGGTGCAAATATTCGAGGTCGCCTTCTCGCGCCGGATGTGCTGCTCGCGCGTGGCCAGGGTGAGCACGAATCCGCGCCTGCCCTGTTTGTCGACGGTTTGACCCACCAACCGGCCGGGCATCTGCCGCACATATTTTTCCCGCGTGGCAATCACACCGCAGAACGGTCCCCCGAATCCCATGGGAACACCGAACGATTGTGCCTCCATGGCGATGACGTCGGCTTCGCGTGGTGGTTCCACGACTCCCAGCGAGACGGCTTCAGCAATGGAAACCACCAGCATCGCGCCGTGCTGGTGCGCGATCTCGGCAATCGCCGCCACATCTTCAATGGCGCCCAAGAAATTGGGCGACTGAATCAGCAGGCAAGCAGTCGCCGGCGTAATGGACTTCTCGAGTTCCGCCAGATTCAGTCGTCCGTCATCGCCAAAACCCGCCACCGATAGCGGCATTCCCTGATGCGTGGCGTAGGTGGCGAGCACTTCGCGATACTCCGGATGCAGGCTGCGGGCCACTAGAACCGAGCGGCGTCCGGTCAGCCGAACCGCCATCATCACCGCCTCAGCGGCGGCAGTTGAGCCGTCATACATGGAAGCATTGGCCACTTCCATGCCGGTCAATTCGCCGATCATGGTCTGAAATTCGAAAATCGACTGCAGCGTGCCCTGGGAAATCTCGGCTTGATACGGCGTATAGGCAGTAAGAAATTCACCCCGCGAAATCAGGGAATCAATAATGACGGGTCGGTAATGAGAATACGCCCCTGCGCCCAGGAAACTGGTGTAACCTTCGCCATTTTCGCGCGAGCGCTGCCGGAAGTAGTCAACAATTTCCGATTCGGCCATCTGCCGGGGAACTTTCAGGTCGCGGTTCAGCCGATATTCCGCCGGGATCGGCGCAAACAATTCGTTGACCGACCCGAGTCCAATCGCTTTCAGCATGGCTTCGCGGTCGGCAGGAGACTTCGGTAAATAGCGCATAGGAGGTTAAGAAGTTTATTAGATGTAACTCGCGGTCAGCTCGATTGTGACCGACATTCGATGGCCTAAACCGTATGCAAAATTGATCAGGAAACCTCGCGGACTTCCCGGGCGATCAGCAATGGCGCTCAGTGTCCGCCTTCTTCCGCCACAAACTTCTCGTAATCGCCGGCGGAGAGCAGGGCATCGAGCTCGCTGGGATTTTTCAGCGTAATCTTCATCATCCAGGAACCGTGCGGATCTTTATTCACTTTCTCGGGCGCGGTCGCGAGATCTCCATTGATCTCGGTTACCGTTCCCGAGGCCGGAGCATACAGATCCGACACCGCCTTTACCGACTCGACCGAGCCAAAGGTCTTGCCGGCAGCGAGTTCCGCGCCAAGCTTAGGCAGATCGACGAAAACGATATCGCCTAACTCCTCCTGCGCATGGTCGGTGATGCCGACCGCGGCACTGGTCCCATTCGTCTGGATCCACTCGTGTTCCTTGGTATATTTGCGATCTGTTGGATAGGCCATGATGGCGTCTAGCTCCTAGCTTCTATTAGCGAAATCCTCGGTGTTTCCCTGTGCTCTCTCGCTGCTCAGGCAGTTTTCTTCGGACGCTTGTAAAACGGAGTCGAAACCACCTGCGCCCCAACCCCTTGGCCGCGAATCTCTACTTTGACCGTCGTGCCCAGCGCGGCCAACTGTGGTGGCACATACGCCAGCGCGATATTCTTCTTCAGAAATGGGGCGGGCGACCCGCTGGTGACGTAGCCGATCTCGCGTCCCCCGTCATCGAGCACTTTATATCCGTCGCGCGCGATGCCGCGTTCCCTCATCTCCAGGCCGACCAGCGTGCGCTTGATCCCTTCCGCCCGGGCTTTCTCGAGCGCCGAACGGCCAACGAATTCCGGCTTCTCCATCTTGCAGAAACGATCGAGCCCAGCTTCCCAAACATTAATGGTATCGGAAATCTCGTGCCCGTAGAGCGAGAGTTTGCCCTCGAGGCGCAGCGTGTTACGAGCGCCCAAGCCGCAGGGAACAGCCCCAAATTCTTTCCCGACGTCGAGAATCCGGTTCCAAACCCAAGCACTCGTGGCTTCGTCGGAAGGAACGTAAATCTCAAATCCATCCTCAGCGGTGTAGCCGGTCCGGGCGATAAGAGTGTTTTCCAGGTAGCGCCGCACCGAATGGTCGAAGAGCGCGATCGTGCCCCGCGTCACCCAGTAAAATTTCACGGCCGAAAGATCGACATCGGTCATCTTCTGCAATAGATCAATCGCCTTCGGCCCTTGGATCGCGATCTGCGTGAAGTCGTCCGACAGGTTCTCGACCGCGCAGTCGAAGTTCCGCGTATTGTCTCGCACCCAATTGAAATCCTTCTCGCGGGTGCCGGCGTTGATCACCAGCAGATACTCATCCTCGGCCAGCCGATGAACGATCACATCGTCAACAAATGTTCCCTGGGGGTAGAGAAGCGCCGAATACTGCGCCTGTCCTACGGCCAGCCGGGCAGCATCATTCATGGAGATGTGCTCGACCGCAGCCAGCGCCTGCGGGCCGGCTAGACGGATATCGCCCATGTGACTGACATCGAAAATGCCCACGCCCGTGCGCACCGCCAGGTGCTCGTTGATGATGCCACAGCCGATCGAAGCAGGATATTCAACCGGCATGTCCCAGCCGTTGAAGTCCACCATTTTCGCGCCCATCTGGCGATGCACGGCATTCAGCGCGGTTTTGCGGACGGCGGGAGTAGTTTCCACAGAAGACAAATGCGAACCTCAACCAGCGAGCAGTGGCCGGTCTGCCAAGATGGGTGACTGTTTACCCTATCACGCGGTTTTTCGGGCGGTCAAACGGGAGCGACCTTCCACCAGGGAGGACACAGAGATCACGGATGGACCACGGAATCCGGAATCCCGCCGCCCCCCGAGTTGGAGTTTTATCTTCCGAATTGCACCGTGACATGCGTGCCTGCGGCGACATGGGTTCCAGCGGAGGGGGATTGTTGTCGGGCTACGCCGCTGCCTACGGCTTCCAATTCGAGTCCGGTATCTTGGGCAGCCTCTACCGCTCCCCGCACCGTTTTTCCCACGAAGGATGGCACTTCGATTCCGCCCTGCTCGACGTCCAAGACTACGGTTCCGGTCGTGGGCGCTCTCGCCTGACCGGTAGCGGCATCGACGGGGCTCGGACTCCCGGCTGGCTGAGGCTGGCTTTGAGAAGCAGCGGCGGGCTCACTTTGTCGGATCGCGGCCTGCACGATTTTTCCCTCGCTGTCGGCAGTCGCGGGCGACTGCGCCTGCGCGACACCAGCCATGCCGGCCGTCTCATCTGACGAAGCTTCGTTGATTTCGGCCGTCTCGAGCGGCTCACCCGGGTGATCCGGTGTGCCTTCTTCCAAGTCTTTATCCTTCATCTTCGCTTCGGCCAGCAGCAGCTGATGATTGGGGGCGAGGGGCAGATCGTGCGGCGTATGCAGATACTCGAGCACCTGCTGTGCCACTCGCTTGAACACGGGAGCTGACACTTGGCCGCCCTGGTGCAGTCCCACGGCGGAATCTAGTATCACCGCGACCACGATCTGCGGATTGTTCAGCGGCGCGAATCCGGCAAAGGACCCGATATACTTCGTCTTCGAATACGCGCCGGTCGCGGGATCCACTTTCTGCGCCGTCCCCGTCTTGCCTGCCGAGGTATAGCCTTCCAGAATCGCCTTCCGTCCGGTGCCCTCGAGCACGACTTTCTGCATCATCGACCGCATCTCGGCGGCGGTGAAACTGGAAATCACCCGACGCGAAGCTCCCGGATGAAATGCCACGGTCTGAGGCGTCGCCTGCGGCTCAACTTTTCCGGCAACGATGCGCGGCGCTACCCACACCCCGTCGTTGGCGAAGGTAGAGATCAGTCCAGTTAGCTGAAGTGGCGAAATCCCAATCTCCTGGCCCATCGAGATGGCCGCGATCGAAACCTTCGACCAGCGGCTCACCGGCTTGGTCAGTCCGCGCGTCTCGCCCGGCAACTCAATTCCTGTCTGCTGTCCGAAGCCGTAGGCGCGAATGTATCGGTAGAAGCGGTCTTCGCCTAGGCGCAGGGCAATTTTGATGGCGCCTACGTCGCTCGATTCCGCCAGCACACCCCATACCGGTAACAAGCCATGCGGCTTCGAGTCGCGGATGCGCATGCCGTTGTAGACGATCGATCCCATCTGGCAGTCGAAGATTTCATTGGGATTCGTCAGCTTCTCTTCGAGCGCCGCCGAAATCGTGACCAGCTTGAAGGTCGAGCCCGGCTCGTACACGTAACTCACCGCGCGATTGGTGAGCGCGGCGGGCGTGATCTGCTTGCGAAGGTTGGGATTGAACGTGGGCCGGTTGGCCAGCGCCAGAATTTCCCCGGTGTGCGGGTTCTCCACGATGACCGTGCCGGCGATCGCCTGCGTGTCATGAATCGCCTGATCCAGTTCCTTTTCGGCGATGTATTGAATGTTCTTGTCGATGGTCAGGACGAGGTTATCGCCCGCCTCCGGCTGCTTCTCGACGTCGGAAAACCACTGCCGGCGGGCATCGACCGAGATGAACATCTTCCCGGCGCGACCGCGCAGTTCCTCGTCGAACTCGTGCTCGATGCCGCTCTGGCCGGAATCCTCCATACCGACAGTGCCAACCACCTGGGCTGCAAGATCGCGCGCGGGATAAAATCGCTTCGGCTCTTTTTGGAAATGGATGCCTTGGAGGTTGAGTGACTGGATGCGCTCGATGGTCTCGTCATCGGCCTTGCGCGCCACCCAGCAGAAAGTTTTGTGATTGCGGCAATCGGCGAGGACCACATTATGATCCTCTCCGGTAATTCGGGTAATCAGGGAAATTGCAGTGGGCAGATCTTTCACTTCAGTCGGCACCGCAAACGCCGAATCCACGAGCACGCTCATGGCCAGTTCATGGCCGGCGCGGTCATAGATGACGCCACGCTTAGGGGAAAGCGGAATCTCGCGCTGCTGTTGGTGTTCCGCCTGTTTCACGAAACTGCCGTAGCGGAAGATCTGCAAGTAGACCAGCCGTCCCGAGATCGCCATGCACCAGAACAGAAGCATGCCGCCGAGCAGGTAGAGCCGGGAATTCTTGCCGAGGCTGGGGTTGGTCGACATGAAGCTTGCTAACTTTGGGCTGCTTAGACAAACATGGCGGCCCACCACTCACGGGGGACCGCCAAATTAAATTCGCCTGGGACAGCCGCGTTCGGCGGTCCATGCCAGGCGGTGTTCGGCGAGTGTGCCGCCTACTGCCCGGCCAGCATCACTGCCGGCTCCGCCCTTGCCATGACCGGAGCGCTTGAATCCACTGCCGCGCTATCCATACGGATCACCTGTCCCGGCTCGAGCGGAACCAATCCCATGCGGCGCGCCATTACGTCGATTCTTTCCGGATCGCGCAGGCTGGCGTCTTCCAGGCGCAGGGCGCGGTTCATCTCTGTGAGATTGCTGAGTTCGCGCTTCGCCGATTCGATCTGATAGCCGTATTCAATGGCGCGGAAATGTTGCCAGGCATAGGTAAACACCAGCATGAACAGGATCGCGAGCGCCGTGCCAAACTGCTTCATCTCGCGATTGTGGCCGGGGTCTTCGAGCTTCACCAGCCGCGAATTATCGATCGCCTTGGCGAAGTAGATTTCCGGCGTCCCCGTGAAGAACGGATTTTTCCGTGCCGCCGGAACCGCGCTCCGAATTGCCGCCGCCGTTGCCATTATGCCGCTCCTGCGAAAACCGGCTCCCGATCGATGCCTGGACTCCGCAATTCGAACCATCGCTCGAGTTCCGTTTCCTCGGTGATCCGCTTCTGTTGAACGCTCTGTTCCGCGCGCTCCACCGTCGCCATCAGATCCTTGATTAATGTTCCTGTGTACATCTCGCACCTTCCCCCTCGGATTCCCACCCAGAACCTGGCTTCCGAACCGGAAGCCTTTTTTATAGCGGTGGATCTTTGTCCACCTTCACAGAACCTGATCACCCGGCACGCCTCACAGCTATGCCGGGGACTCCGGCAGGTTTTCCGGAATCT
>Ga0209624_10003988_pt1 | contig 10263 bp, 11 predicted proteins | sample JacPinW_OM2H0_O1_FD_188565 | JGI IMG/M metagenome (GOLD analysis project Ga0209624, IMG submission 188565) | Forest soil microbial communities from Algoma, Ontario, Canada - Jack Pine, Ontario site 1_JW_OM2H0_O1 (SPAdes) (version 2) | ecosystem: Environmental > Terrestrial > Soil > Boreal... | reverse complement strand
ACGAGCGCGGTGACCTGACAGGCGAAGTTCGATACACCCTAATCCGGGGTAACTCAATCGGCAGAGTGTTCGGCTGTTAACCGAAATGTTGTGGGTTCGAGTCCCACCCCCGGAGCTGCCACGCCGCCGGCCACCGGCGACGTGGATCAGATTGAGTGAGGCAGGATGCGGTCGGGACTGACCATCGCCGAACTCGAGGACTGGGAGCTGCACGGCGCGATCTGGCGCACACTCGTGGTGAGCGATGAGCGGGCCGTGGTGGAGCTGTGCAGCTGCTCGGGCGAGCCGATGGACGTCGTCGAAGGCGACGGACCGGAGCTGATCGAGTTCGTGCGCGCCCGGCCTAAGGCGCCGCCGTCAGGCGCCGCCGAGCACTCCTAAGACGCCGCGGACAGGCGCCGACCACCAGACCTCGAACCCTCACGCGCGAGCTCCTCGACGAGCGTCGCGGCGCGCTCGGCGCCGTCGTTGGCGGCGCCCCATCCGGCCAGTGCGCGTGCGCGCCCCGCGAGCGAGCCCTCCGACAGCGCCCGCTGGACGGCCAGGCGCAGCGCGGCCGGGCCGAGGAAGCGCCACGGCAGCCTGACGCCCACGCCGGCCCAGTCCGCCCGAGCGGCGTTCTCGGCCATGTCCCCGCAGTGCGGCACGGCCACGACGGGACAGCCGGCGGCCAGGGCGCGGGCCATCGTTCCGTGGCCGGCATGGCAGATAACTAACGCGCAGGCGGGCATCGTCTGCGAATAGGAGATCCACTCGACCAGGCGGGTGTTGGCGGGGACGACGACCGGCGCGTCGCGCGGTAGGGGGCGGCGGTTCCACGTCGCGAGCACGCGGATGGGCAGTTCTCCGAGACCGGCGAGGGCGGCCCGCAGCAGCCGGTGATCGGGATCCTGCGCGGTCGACGGGGCCACGAGAACGAGCGGGCCCTCGCCCGGTGGCGGCTCGACGGGTCCGAACGGGGGCTCCCACATGATCGGCCCGACGACGTGGACACCCCCCGGCCACCGCCGGGGATACTCGAGCTGCGGGAAGGTCCCGACCAGGCACAGCCGCTCGCTCAGGCCGCCGTGCAGGCGCGCCACCGGAGGCAGACCGACCTTCGCGCGGGTGTCGTTCAGCTCGGCGCGACCCTGGCGCAGTCCGGACTGCGTCCAGCGCTCAACCGTGCGCCACAGTCCGCGCCCGAGGGCCGTCCGCGGGAGCCGTGCGCCGAGCGCATAGGGAGGGAAGGCGTCGGCACCGGCCGGGTAGAGGTGGGGGACCAGCGTGGCCACGGGCACGCCCTCGAGCTCGCCGGCCAGCGCCGGCGCGAGCGTGAGGATGTCGTGCACGACCGCATCGGGCCGTAGCTCGGCGACCGTCTGCCGGGTCTGGCCGGTGGCCAACGCGACCGTCTCGTACATCCTGAACGGCTCGCCGGGGAGGGGGAAGAGCGGGTACTCGGGCGCGGGCTCGAACCGCATCCCGGCCGCCTCGATGTGCTCGCGCCACCGGGACCACGTTTCGAAGGTCACCTCGTGCCCGCGTGCGGCCAGTCGCGCGCCGAGCGCGAGCATCGGAAAGGCGTGTCCGGGCTCTCCGAACGCGCCCAGGAAGAACCGACTCACTCCGCGAGCTCGGCCACCGCGCGCAGCTGCTCGATCCGCTCTTCCGTCGTCCACGCCGTGGGGGCGATCGTCAGCGTGCCCACGCCGGCCTGGCGGAAGGCGGCCAGCCGGTCGCGCACCGCGTCCCGGGGACCGCACAGCGTGACCAGGTCGATCAGCTCGTCGGGCAGCGCCGCCGCGGCCTCTTCCTTCTTGCCCTCGAGATACAGGTCCTGTACCTCGCGCGCCGCGTCCTCGAACCCGTAGCGCTGGACGAGCTGGTTGTAGAAGTTCTGCTTGCGCGAGCCCATGCCCCCGATGTAGAGCGCCAGGAACGGGCGCATCCGGTCGCGCGCCGCCGGGCGATCATCGGAGACGTAGGTGTTCACGGTCGGCGCGATATCGAAATGCTCGAGCGACCGGCCGCCCCGCTCGGCGCCCTCCTCGAGTAGCTGCCGGACATCGCCGACGTGCTCGGGCGAGAAGAAGATCGGCAGCCACCCGTCGGCGATCTCGCCTGCCAGCGCGGTGTTCTTCGGCCCGATCGCGGCCAGGTAGATCGGTATCTGCTCCTGCACCGGCGCGATCATCAGCTTGAGCGGCTTGCCCGGCCCGTCGGGCAGTGGCAGCTCGAGCGTCTCCCCGTGGAACTCGACGCGCTCGCGGGCCAGCGCGAGCCGGACCACCGCGACGTATTCCCGGGTCCGCTGGAGCTGCCGGCCGAAGCGCTGGCCGTGCCACCCCTCCGCCACCTGGGGCCCTGAGGTGCCAAGCCCGAGCAGCATCCGCCCGCCTGAGAGCTGATCGAGCGTGGCCGCGGTCATTGCGGTCATCGCCGCGGACCGCGCGGGCATCTGGAAAATGGCCGAACCGAGCTTGATCTTGCTCGTTCCCGCCGCGAGCCACGCGAGCACGGTGGCGGTGTCCGATCCGTACGCCTCGGCCGCCCACACCGAGTCGTAGCCCAGCCGCTCGGCCTCCTGCACGACCGCGAGCTGGTCGGCCGGGGTGACGCCGGGGATCAGGTAGCCGAGGGACAGGCCAAGCTGCATACGGCCCGGAACCCTATGCGAACCGGGCCGCGCGCGAGCCGCCGCGTGCGCCGGGTTATCAGGCACTCGGGCCGGGAAACATCAGCCAGTGCGCAATGAGTGAAAGGATGAACGGGTGAGCCCGCGCGCCCATCTCGAGCTCCAAGGGTCCATGCACGCGGGCTTCGAGGAGATCCTGACCCCCGACGCGCTCGAGTTCGTCGGGGAGCTCCAGCACCAATTCGCCTCGCGCCGGCGCGAGTTGCTCGAGGCGCGCGCCCGGCGCCGCGAACGGCTGAGGGCGGGGGAGATGCTCGGCTTCCTGCCCGACACGCGAGAGATCCGCGAGGGCGACTGGACGGTCGCGCCCGCCCCGCCCGACATGCAGCAGCGCTGGGTCGAGATCACCGGACCGACCGACCGCAAGATGGTGATCAACGCGTTGAATTCTGGCGCTGACGGGTTCATGGCCGACTTCGAGGACGCGAACTCGCCGACCTGGCGCAACATGGTGGAGGGTCAGCGCAATCTTCGGGACGCGATCGCGGGCACGATCACCTACCGCGACTCCGACGGCCGGCGCTACGAGCTCGACGAGGATCGGGCGACGCTGCTCGTGCGCCCTCGAGGCTGGCACCTGCCCGAGCGCCACCTGCTGGTCGACTCCGAGCCCGTGGCCGGCGCCTTCTTCGACTTCGGCCTCTACATGTTCCACTCCGCCCGGCAGTTGCTTCGCCAGGGCAGCGGTCCCTACTTCTACCTCCCCAAGATGGAGTCGCACCTCGAGGCGCGGCTGTGGAACGACGCGTTCGGCTTCGCGCAGGATTGGCTGGGGATCCCGCGCGGCACGATTAAGGCGACTGTCCTGATCGAAACCCTGCCCGCGGCGTTCGAGATGGACGAGATCCTCTACGAGCTCCGCGAGCACTCGGCCGGCCTCAATGCCGGCCGTTGGGACTACATCTTCTCGTCGATCAAGTGCTTCCCCGACCGGCGCGAGATGGTCCTGCCGGACCGCAGCGACGTCACCATGACGGTCCCTTTCATGCGCGCCTACACCGAGCTACTGGCCGCCACGTGCCACCGGCGCGAGGCCCACGCGATGGGCGGGATGTCGGCGCTAATCCCTTCGCGCAAGGGCGAGGAGGAGGAGAACCGGAAGGCGCTCGACGGCGTCCGCGCCGACAAGGAGCGCGAGGTCTCTCAGGGTTACGACGGCACTTGGGTGGCACACCCCGACCTCGTTCCGGTCGCCCGCGAGGTGTTCGAGAAGGGCTTGAACGGCGCGCCGAACCAGGTCTCGCGCAAGCGCGACGACGTGCACGTCACGGCCGAGCAGCTGCTCGACCTGGCCTCGACGCCCGGCGCGGTCACCGAGAAGGGCCTGCGCACCGATGTCAGCGTCGGCTTCCAATACATCTCGTTCTGGCTCACCGGACGCGGCGCGGCCGCGATCAACTCGATGATGGAGGACGCCGCCACGGCGGAGATCTCGCGCTCGCAGATCTGGCAGTGGGTCCACCACGGCGTCGAGCTCGACGACGGGCAGATCGTCACGCGCGAACTGGTCCGCCAGGTGCTCGACGAAGAGACGGCCAAGATCCGCGAGCAGGTCGGCGACGAGGTCTGGCGAGCCGGGCGTCCGGATGACACCCGGGAGATCTTCGAGGGCGTCGCGCTGTCGAGCGAGCTGATCGAGTTCCTGACGATCCCGGCGTACCGGTATCTCGAGGACTAAGGTCCTGCCCACCCACCCCCGCCACCGTGGGCCTCGCTTCGCTCGGCGTCCGTGGGACCGGGCGGGCCCGTCCGGACCGGATCGCCAACCCTGATCTCGCCGTCGCGCAGGATGTCCGCGCGGAGGCCGCCGCGGTGCACGAGCGCTCTCAGCACGGGCCGGCCCGCGTAGCGCTGCGCCACCGTGCACGGCTCGCACAGCCGCATCCCGCGGCAGCGCACCTCACCGATCGTGAACTCGTGTCCGACCAGCGCGTTCAGATCGATCCCGCGGGTGACGATGTTGCGGCGGTGCTCGCTCGGCTCGAGCGGCGGGTCGAAGGACTCGCACACCTCTGCCTCGATCAGCGTGAGCGCGCTCCCCGGCATGCCGGACGGGAACGTGCCCGTGCCCGCGACGTGGCGGTCGCCCTGGAGCCCTCGCCCCGCCAGCGCGTGCGCGCTTTGCAGGAGCTCGGCCGGCTCCCCGGCCGACGGGGCGACCGCCAGGCGTTCGACGACCCCGGGGGCGAGTGGAGCATCGGGTCGGGGCGGCATCGCCAGCGCGATGTCGCTGGCCGCGACGACGAAGCCGTCGTCGACGTGCGCGCGGTCGACCTCGGGTCCGCCGGCGGGATCCCACACCATCCCGGAGGGGACGCCGTACATGACGACAAACCGCCGCGGGTCGGTCGTCCCCCCGATCCAGGGACCGGGCCAGGTGAACGACGCCGCGTCGGCGATCCGAACCAGACCCAGGCCGAGCCCGCCGAGCCAGCGGGTCACCGTCCAGCCGCTCGGAACGTCCTCGTCGGCGGCCGGGCGGGGCAGGTCCTCGACAGGCAGCTCGAGGATCGTCGCCAGGCAGGCGAGGAAAGACGCCGTGGCGAGCGGAAGCTCAGAGTCCGGCAGTCGAACCTCGCGCATCGCCTGAGATTGTGGCGGTGCGCGCAGAGCGCGGCGAGAACAGGCGTGAACCGCACGCGAAGTGCAGGAGCAGGAAGGCGCCGACGAGGATGATGAGGTCGCCCGCGCTCAGCACGTTGCCGATCGGCCAGGGACCGGGCACCGGGAACACGTCGCCGAGGAAGGCGAGGTGGGCGTGGGCCAGCGCCGTCGAGTTGTCAAACCCTGGCCGCGCCATGATCCCTGCGGTGCGCAGCGCGACCGCGTTGGCCGGCATCACGCCCCCGTTGATGGTGATCGCGAGGACGTTCAGCGCGGCACCGGCGGCGACGAGCGGGACGCCCGTCAGCCGCCGGTTGGCGAAGATGAAGTAGGCGTCGAGCACGTAGGAGAGCACGTTCAGGCCGGCGTGCAGCGCGTGGCTTCCGCCTGGCGCGACGTTCGAGATCCCGACCTGGATCATCGCCGCGAGCAGCACCGCCCACACGGCGCGAACCTCGATGTCGGCCAGCCGGCGCAGCGAGCCGCCAGCGAGCGGGACCGTGACGAGCAGCAAGACGGCGCAGATGACGAGCAGCATCAGGCGACGCTCAACTGGGCCGCGGTGGGGTGCGCCGGCGTCGGCTCGGGCGCGGGGGCGGGGGTCTCGGCGGGCGGAGCGGTGTGGAGATCCCACCAGGCCTCGAGCTTCGCGGCCGGCAGCGGCTTGCTCATGTGGAAGCCCTGGGCGAGCTCGCATCCGAGCGCGCGCAGCCGCTCGAACGTGAACGCGTCCTCGATCCCCTCAGCGACGGTGCGAAGGCCCAGGTTGTGCGCGAGCTCGATCGTCGAGCGGACGACGATCGCGTTGCGGGCGTCGGAACCCATGGCGCGCACGAACGACTTGTCGATCTTCAGCTCCCCGATCGGCAGGTCGGTGAGATAGGCCAGCGAGGAATAGCCCGTGCCGAAGTCGTCGATCGCCACGGACACGCCGAGCTCGGCGAGATCGTTCATGGTCCGCTTGGCGACCTCAGGGTCGACCATCAGCGAGCTCTCGGTCAACTCGAGGGTGAGCGCGCGCCCGTCGACGCCGTGCCGGCGCAGGAGCGTTTCGACCTCCTCGGGGAAGCGGCGGTCCAGCAGGCTGCGTACCGACACGTTGAGCGACAGAGACAGCTTGCGTCCCTGCTCGTTCCAGGAGCGCAGGTCGCTCAGGCCGAGATCGAGGACGCGGTTAGTGAGATCCTTGATCAGCCCGGTGCGCTCCGCCACCTCGATGAACTCGAACGGCCCGAGCATGCCCCGCTGGGGATGGCGCCAACGGACCAGGCCCTCGGCGGCGACCGGCCGGCCGTGGCCGAGCTCCACCTGGGGCTGGTAGTGCAGGACGAGCTGATCGCCGGCGAGCGCCCGCCGCAGGTCGGCCGCGAGCACGAGTCGCTCCGGGGTGTGGTAATCGTCCTCGGCGCGGTAGATCACCAGCGAGTGGTGGCTTGCCTTGGCGCGGTACATCGCGACGTCGGCGCGCTGGAGCAGCGTGTCGACGTCCTCGCCGTGCTCGGGGTACCAGGCGAGCCCGATACTCGCGTCGAGCTCGATGCTGATTCCGTCGAGATCGACCGGCCTGTGGAGGGCATCCTGGAGGCGCGCGACGGCCGCTTGGGCCGCGCTCGAGTCGGCTCCCGGCATGAACACGGCAAACTCGTCGCCGCCCAGGCGGGCGACGAGGTCCTCGCCGCGGAACGACGCGCGCAGGCGGGGGCCGACCGCCTGCAGAACGAGGTCACCGCGATGGTGACCGAGCGTGTCGTTGACGTCTTTAAAGCCGTTGAGGTCGACGAGCAGAAGCCCGCCGGACCGGAGCCCAGGGTTCTTGAGCGCGGCGCCGACGGATTCCAGGAACCATCGGCGGTTGGGTAGCTCGGTGAGGCTGTCGTGCCGGGCGAGGTGCTCGGCGGCGGCGGTGCGGACGCTTTGGCGGCCGCTCAGGTAGACGCCGACCAGCGGCACGAGCAGAAGCGGATACAGGATCGGGCTGAACTGGAGCACCGTGACGACGACGGGGGCCAGGCAGAGCAGCACCGCGCCGACCGACAGGCCGAAGGTGAGGTCGGATTCGAGCGCGCGGCGGAACGGGATTCCCTGGTAAAGCGTGGTGGCGCGCGTGACCAGCACCAGGTTGACGGTGAAGTAGGCGGCCGCCGCGCCGAGCACGGCGAGCACGTCGACCGGCTTGAAGCCGCCGGTCGGCAGCACGCCGTACGCGCCGGCGAACCACAGGACGCCCGCCGCCGCGCCGAGCGTCAGCGTGTACTGGCCGATGTTGAAGCCCAACTGCCACCAAGGCTTGCGGGCCAGCCGGTCCTGAACGACCGAGGCAAGAATCTGCGCCGCGAGGGCGGGGATCAGTCCGACGCCGAGCAGGAGCGCGAACGAAAACAGGACGGCGACGGTTACCTCGCCGTCGCCCGAGCGTCGCGGCAGCTCGAGCGGGAACAGCTCGCCGATGAGCACGCTCGGGGCGAGTGCGGCAAACGCGATCGCCCGATGACCATTCAAGTTGAGCGGCGAGGCCGCGACGAGCGTCGCCAACAGGGCGATGCCGACCAGCGCCACGGCGACGCAGTACAAACGTACGGGCTCGACTGTGCGCTGTTTCATTAGCTCCGGTCCGGACGCCCGGCGAATCGCCGGGCGCCCGGCCATCGCCATTGGTGATTAGAACTTGAAGTTGGCCCCCGAGACCACGACCAGCGCGACCAGGGCGACCACGGTCAGCATGAGCTGAAGGGTGCGGAACTTGAACCGGGACATCCTTGTCCTCCTTTAGACGACCGACTTGCGGATAGCGAACAAGTGAGCCGGCGGCCGAGCTATCTCCCGAGGGAGACCTCTGGCTTTGCGTCCCCGCCTCACGGCGAGTTTGCCCTTGTCAACTCGGTTTCGTTCTATATCGAGCGTTCCGTCGAGGAGCTTTAGCCTTGTTTTCGAACTTTTGTCGCGCATCCGTCATTCGGCCATATGGGCTTGACAGGTGCGTCCGTGTCGGCTGATGAGCTCGCGCTTCTCGACGAGTTGATCGTCGCGGCTTGCGCGCCCCGCGAGGCTCATGCGACGGGCGGCCTCGAGGAGGCCGATGCGATTCTTGCCACCCACCCGGAGGTGGCGCGTGGGATCTACGCCGCGGCCGTGCTCGGCGACGCCGATGCGGTCCGGCGGCTTCTCCTCGACGACGGCGCCTTGGCGACGGCACCCGGAGGTCCTTACGCGTGGGACGCGCTCACCTACCTCTGCTTCTCACGCTACCTGCGGCTGCGCCCCTCGGACGAGTTCGTCCGCGCCGCCGAGGCGCTGCTCGACGCCGGCGCGGATCCCGACACCGGCTTCTTCGAGCCGGACCACCAGCCGGCGCCGACGTTCGAGTGCGCGCTGTACGGCGCCGCCGGCGTCGCCCACCACGCCGGGCTGACGCGGCTGCTGCTCTCCCGGGGTGCGGACCCGAACCTGGGCGGCGAGGTCGCCTACCACGCCCCGGAAGGGTTCCCCTTCGACAACGAGGCGATGCAGGCCGTGGTCGAGGACGGCCGCCTGTCACGCGACGGCCTGACCACGATGCTCCATCGCAAGCTCGACTGGACCGACGTTGACGGCGTGCGCTGGCTGCTTGGGCACGGCGCCGATCCCAACGCGATGAGCGCGTGGGGCGACCGGGCGCTGCATCACTCGCTCGGGCGCGAGAACCGGTTGGCGCTGCTCGAGGCGCTGCTCGACTTCGGCGCCGATCCGTCGTTGCGCGCGCCGCGATGGGAAGACCGCAGCGCGGTGGCCATGGCGGCCCGACTGGGCCGGGCGGACGTCCTCGAGCTCTTCGCGCGGCGCGGGTTCGTCGTCGCGCTGCGTGACGCTGCCCAGGGGGAGCCGTGACGATGCTGGCGCACGATGAGCGAGGATCGGCCGGCGGAGTTTTGCCAACTCCTTTTCGGCTTTCTCACGGAGCATTAGTCTTTGTTCATGGCGGTCGTCGTCCTGTCGCTTGCGGCGATTCCGCTGAGCGTCCTGGTCGGCGCCTTGCGGGATCCGCTCCTGCTCCGACGCTCCCGCTTCTGGCTGCGGTTCGCCGGGCTCGTCGTCTGCATGGCTCTGCCGTGGACGGCCGTCCTGGCGGGGGTGGGCGGCGATGACACGACGTTTCTGCTGCTGTTGATCGCGCTCGGCTGGGGGCTGCTGCTCGTCGCGCTCGCGCCGCTACTGCTCTTCCGCGGGCCCGGTTCGGACCCGGGTCCATCCGACGACTCTGGTGGCGGCCCGGGGCCGAACGACGACCCAGGCCCGCCCGATCGCCCACTCGGCGGCCTTCCGCTACCCGATGCCGTGCAGGGCGCGTGGCGCCTGCGCGGACCCCACCGGCCTCGGTTCACGATGAGTCGCCGGCGAGTCGCCCGCGAGCGTGAACGCGAGCGCCGCCCGGTTCGCCTCTCCTCGCCATGGCCCTGCCAGGACTCGAACCTGGGCGCCACGGATTATGAGTCCGCTGCTCTACCGACTGAGCTACAGGGCCGCGATCGACGCCACGATCGGGCGCGACGCTAGCACTCGGACCCACTCCGGCGGGGCCTTACGGGATGGGCGTCCGGTAGGCTTCCGGGAGCGATGTTCGTCCTCGCAGGCTTCCTGGGTCAGAGCCCAAGCGCGCTCGGCACGACGATCGCCCTGCTACTTACGTTCGGGGGGATCGGCGTGATTGCCAACATCCTGGTCGTCTACATCGTCGCCCAGGTACTGGCCGAGCGCAAGCAGAATCAGGAGCGCCAGCAGCGGGGCACATAACCCCCGTCGGTCCGGTGGCGTAGGGCCTGCGAGGCAGCGCGCCGAAAGATGGCGTGAAGGACGCCAGCGGCGGGCGTCGAATCAGACGGCTGCCGATGAAGCAGTCAGTCACCACTCCCACACCGACGGCGCCGACCAACGGCCACCAGGTCCTCTCCGCCTACATCCGCGCCCGCTTCGACGAGTTCTCGCGTTCGCAGAAGGACGTGGCCCAG
>Ga0209624_10003987_pt1 | contig 10264 bp, 14 predicted proteins | sample JacPinW_OM2H0_O1_FD_188565 | JGI IMG/M metagenome (GOLD analysis project Ga0209624, IMG submission 188565) | Forest soil microbial communities from Algoma, Ontario, Canada - Jack Pine, Ontario site 1_JW_OM2H0_O1 (SPAdes) (version 2) | ecosystem: Environmental > Terrestrial > Soil > Boreal... | reverse complement strand
TCTGGTGAATGTTCAGGCGGAGAAACAGTTCGGATACAGCCGCAATGAGCTGGTCGGGCAGAAGGTAAAGAACGTCATTCCCGAGGGCTTCGCGGAACGCCTGATCGCCGACGGTGCCCGTAGCGCTGCAGAAGCGCTGGCGCAGCAGATCGGCACCGGGATCGAACTCGTTGCACGGCGGAAGGATGGCAGCGAGTTTCCCATCGAAATCATGTTGAGCCCGCTCGAAAGCGCTGAGGGGATCCTGGTGACGGCGGCAATCCGTGACATCAGCGTGCGCCGGGAATCCGAGCAGCATCTGGTGAAGACGGTCGGAGAACTGAAGCATTCCAATGACGAACTGCAGCAATTTGCTTATGTTTCATCCCACGATCTTCAGGAGCCGTTGCGCATGGTTGCCAGTTACACGCAGCTGCTGGCCAAGCGCTACAAAGGGCGTCTGGACTCCGACGCTGATGAGTTTATCGCCTTTGCTGTAGACGGGTGCAACCGTATGCAGGGGCTGATCCGGGATCTGCTGGCCTATTCGCGTGCGGGGACCAATGGAAAAGCGTTTTGCGAGGTTTCCGCTGAAGATGCTTTGCAAGGAGCGCTGACAAACTTACGAATAGCGATCGAGCAGAGTGGTGCGGTCGTGTCTCACGATTCTCTGCCAGCCATCATGACGGACGAAACGCAGTTGACTCAGGTGTTTCAGAACCTCGTCGGGAACGCAATCAAATACCGCAGCGCCGAAGGCCCCCGTGTACACGTCTCCGCCGCAAAAAAAGGTGACAACGAATGGATTTTTTCCGTGCGCGACAATGGCTTGGGAATTGAGCCTCAGTACTTTGAAAGGATTTTTATTATCTTCCAGCGATTACACGGGCGCGATGAGTTCGAGGGCACAGGAATCGGATTGGCTATTTGCAAGAAAGTTTTAGAGCGGCTGGGCGGCAGGATCTGGGTCGAGTCGCAACCCGAAAAAGGCTCCACGTTCTACTTTGCCTTGCCAGAAAGCAGTGAGAAATGATGAAAACGATCGGATCGGATGCGACTGCAATCGAAGTTCTTTTGGTGGAAGACAGTGCTGGCGATGTTCGGCTCACCCGTGAGGCGTTTAAAGACGCCAAGGTGCATATCAACTTGCAGGTGGCGTCGGATGGGGCCGAAGCAATGGACTTTCTGTATCGCAAGGGGAAGCACTCCAACGTGCCTCGCCCGGATCTGATCTTGCTTGATCTCAACCTGCCGAAGAAAGACGGCCGTGAGGTCCTGGAGGAAATCAAGCAGAGTCCGGCACTGAAAAGCATTCCGGTAGTCATTTTGACCACTTCCGCGTCGGACGCGGACATCCTCCGCAGCTATAGGCTGCATGCGAACTGCTACATTACCAAGCCTGTTGGCCTCGATGGGTTCCTCGAGGTCGTGAAGAGCATCGACAGTTTCTGGCTATCTGTGGTCAAGTTGCCGCACGAACCGCGTTCATGAAGAAAAAGCCGCTCCAAGTTCTTGTGGTAGAGGATAACGCTGGAGATGTGCGCCTGCTCCGCGAGATGTTCAGTGGCGAGAAGGTCGGCAGTTTCGAGATAACGCACCTTTTGCGCATGAGCGAAGCCGAGGCTCACCTTGCGAAAGGTGGAGTTGATATTACTCTGCTGGACATGGGTTTGCCGGATGGACATGGACTGGAAACTGTGCGGCGGGCGCGTGCGGCGGCTCCCAACATCCCGCTGATCATACTAACCGGCTTGGACGACGAGGCCCTGGCCGCCGAAGCCATGACCCAAGGCGCACAAGACTACATGATCAAAGGCCAGATCGAAAGTCGCGCGCTCCCCCGGGCTCTTCGCCATGCCATTGATCGCCACCGCATGCAAACTGAAACCGACCTCATTCGGACGCACCAGATGGAGTTTAAGGATGAGTTTCTCTCCCACGTATCGCACGAGCTTCGTTCGCCGCTGACCGCGGTCCGTCAGTTCGTGAGTATTCTCCTGGACGGGTTGGCCGGCGATCTGAATCCAGAACAGCGTCAGTACCTGGAAATCGTTCTGAGGAATGTTAAGCAGCTGCACTCGATGATTAATGACTTATTCGAAGTCTCTGGCGTACAAGCGGGTAAATTGAAGATCGAGCTGCAATGTACTTTGGTTTCCGATGCCATCGCCTACACCGTCAACACCCTCCAGGGGGCAGCTGCAGCAAAGGGAATCGTCCTCTCCTCAGATATTGCGCGTAATGTGCCATCAGTCTGCGCTGACCCGGCACGCGTTCGACAAATCCTCGTAATCCTGGTTGATAACGCCATCAAGTTCACGCCGCAAAACGGCACGGTGACGATTCAAGCTCGTATATTCGAGGAAGATCCGGATTTTCTGCTTCTGAAGGTCACAGACTCGGGATGCGGGATCGGTCCAGAGATGACCGAGCGGATTTTTGAACGGCTCTTCCAAGCTTCAGATCCGGATGCAGCGGATCATAACGGCCTTGGCCTGGGCTTGTACATCTGCAAAGACTTGGTTACGCGACAAGGTGGAAAGATTTGGGCCAAGAGCGAGCTCGGACAAGGTTCAATCTTTTCCGTTACATTTCCCATTTTTTCTCTGCCCAAGCTGCTCGCGCCGGCCTTCAGCGAGGAAAGACAGGCCGAATGTCCAATCACAATCGTATTGACAGAAATCGGTTCACAAACCGGCTGGCTTTCGAATGAGGTGCGCGCGGAGCAGTGTCGCGGCATCCGCGAGCTCCTGCGCGAGAGTTTGTATTCCGATCTGGACATCCTCTTGCCCAAGATGGATTCTGCTGGACCGGCAGAATTATTCCTCATGCTGGCGATGACCGACGGGATTGGGGGCGAAGCGATTTGTAAGCGGATCCGAAGACAATTGGACGGTTCCGATCGCCTCAGGCAAGCAGGTTTGACCCATTCAACTTCTTATCGGCCGCTGGAGACGATCAAACGAAACTCGACAGAATCGAAGGAAGAGTTTCTGGAGAGAGTGGCCACCGACATTCAGGAGCTCATGAACGTGGAAATCTCGGCGAGGCAGGCTAGCAATGGATAGCAGGAAAATTCTGATTGTGGACGACAACGCGGATATTCGCCTGGGGATGCACTTGCGCCTCAAGGCAAACCAATACGAGACTTTCTTTGCCGCCGATGCGCTCTCCGGTGTGACTGAGGCACAGAAACACCGGCCGGATTTAATTATCCTCGATCTCGGTCTCCCGGCGGGCGACGGCTTCACCGTGATGGAAAGACTCAAGCAAATTCCCCTTCTCGCAGCAATTCCCATCATCGTGGTCTCCGCTCGCAACGGTCTCGGTAACCAAAAGAGAGCGCATGAGGCAGGGGCGAAAGCCTTTCTGCAGAAACCGGTGAATGATGCCGAGTTGTTGGCGGTCATTCGTCAAGCACTGGGAGAACCCGCAGGGACAAAGAAACCCAGTCCCTATGACCAGGGATCGGTATGACGGAAACCACGCGGCGAAGGACAGAACTTACTGCCTCCTTGTCTCACGAAATGCGCAACGCGCTTGCCTGCATCCATCAATTCGGAAACATCCTGGTCGATGGGCTGGCAGGTGAATTGACTGGCGAACAACGCGAGTATCTGGGGATCATGTTGGAGAACGCCTCGAAAATTCGTCGTGCGCTAGACAGCGCGCTGGACGGGAACGACGGTCCGCCTAAGGAACTTGCGAACAAAAGCGAACGTGTTTCTAAATTGGAGACCTAATGGATAAGCCGAGAATATTGGTTGTCGACGACAACCCCACGATAAGAAAAGGATTGAGCGTCCGTCTGCGAGCGAATGGCTACGAGGTGTTGTTTGCCGAAGACGCCATTTCGGCTACCGCCGCTCTGGTGACGGAAAGGCCCGACCTGGTGATTCTCGATCTCGGACTTCCCGCGGGAGATGGATTCGTCGTGATGGAGCGATTGCATAGAAGCGACCGTCTGGCGAACATCCCGGTGATTGTGCTGACCGGCCGCGAATTGGCCGATAATCGGGACCGAGCTCTTCAAGCGGGAGCGGCAGCCTTTTTTCAAAAACCCGTGGAAGATGGCACGCTGCTGTTTGCCGTTCGCAAGGCGCTTGATGTCTCGCGTGGTGAGTTACGCTTTGACGATTAACCAATTTTGCGAACCGACCACAGAGCTTTGCTGGAAAGAGGAAACCTACTTATATGCTGACGATCCTTGTAGTAGACGATAACGTTCACCTCCAAATCGCATTCAAGAAAATACTCATGTCTTCCGGCTATAGAGTTGAAACCGCAGGAGATGGCGAAGAGGGGTTGCGTCTTGCGACTAGCATCAAGCCAGACGTTATTCTGCTCGATATGATGCTGCCGAAACTAGGCGGATTGGACGTACTTCTCGCCTTGAAAGCGGATCGCGCGACAGCGAGCATTCCGGTGATCGCCCTAAGCGGTCTGCCCATGAGTAATGAAGCGAGGTTAAGGCGAGACGGCGCGATAAGCTATCTGCAGAAGTCGAACTTGGAGGACCTAGACGTTTTGCTGCAAGCCATCGATTACGCACTTCTTATGCCTCGTGCCGACGAGTTCTCAGAAGTCGCGTTTCATCCCAATTCAGTTCAAAACTAGTGACTTCTCAGAAACCAAGGCTCGTCGTCCGACTCCGGGTCTGAAGGGAATTTCCTGGTATTGGGCGTAATGGCCGCATGGGCACGGCAACTGACGCTGATCCGACCCCGGGATTTCGAATTGCAGCGGTTCGCTTAAGGCGACGGCGCCGGCTTGGTGGAGAGCCGTTCGCAAGGCCGACTCGACCGCTTCCAGATCGGTCCGGCCGTCCTTTCGGCGTTGTGCAAAGATAGGGCCCAGCAGTTGGTTTACTTCCTGGCCACTTCCTGAGGGATCGCAGCAGCCGTTTTTTTCCTGCTCCGTCCGGCCCCCACGTTCCTGCGCGACCGGGCGCAGTCGACAGATCCTGTCGTTGAGAGCGACTAGGTCCTGACTGAGCTTCTGGAAGCGGTGAAACTCGGCGACTTGTTGCTGCGCCTTGCGGAGCGCAGTCGGATTGGGAAAGGTCTCCGTCACCGTCTTGCCGGACACGCGGCGCGCGAGGCGAAATTGTCGATCGTGCCCCGGGTCGTTGTGTTTAGCGCGGTGGCAGGAAGGCTTGCCGCAGCGTCGGGTCACCGCAGTGATGGAGCCGGGTCGCAGATTACCCAACCGGAGGAACTCACACGCGGAGCTTAGCCAAAAACCGGTTATTGATGCTCATCGATCTATTACTTCTCACAACTATGCGCGTCATCTTACCTCCGACGCCATCCGTTCTTCAAGATGGACGCTCGGACGCTCGGACGCTTGGGTCTATACACGCGAAAGCGTCTGCCGCGAAGCGGCTTCGTTCAAGTCGCCCTCGAGGACATCGCCATTGATCTCCCCCAAGCCCGTTTCTGAATAGTGCGAGTAGGCTACAAGCCCATCCAGAATGGACTGCGGCGCAATCTTAGAACTCTAATTCGGCAATCAACTTCAAGAGTCGAAGAAGTGTTGTGCATTCTTCCGGAGTCAGTTCTTTCCGGAGTTTATCGTCAGCGGCAATCCTCGCATTGATCAGGCGTCTCCTGTATTTGTGGCCTTTTGGCGTCAACGTAACGTGAATTGCTCTGCCCGATTTTGCTTTTCTCTTCGACACAAGCCCTTCTTGAACCATTGACTTGATGGCTCGGTGCACGACAGTTCGGTCGAAACCGAGAAGTGTGGCGATTTGATTCGGATTGAGCGCGGCACCGCCCCGCAGTGTGGATAGGATGAAGCCACGAGTCGCAGAGCACCGAGTTTTTCGTTCAAGTCTCTTCCCGACGGAAAAATAGGCTGCAAAAACGTGGGCAAGTACTGAATCCCTTAGGATGTCTTGAGGAATATCCTTCCTTGGAACGATGATCATAGGACGGTTACCGTGGCATCGAGAGGTCGCCGCCACTGAGGCGGTTCCGCATAAGCAGGCGATTTCTTCCCGATCGCAATCACCATCACAATTTCATGATACCGGGTTGACAGCCCGAGAAATCTGGAGAGTCTGCGGCCATCGAATCCTTCCATGGGGCACGTGTTAAGTCCCAGCGCTTCGGCGGCAATCATCAGATTCTCACAGGCCAACGATGTACTCTTCGTCGCCCACTTTAACAAGTCCTGTTGAGACACTGGTGGCATCCCGATCATTTTCCACAGATTCACCAGTCGGAAAATCGCCCACTTGAGCGCGCCAAAAATGCCGAACGGTCCTGGCGTGAACAGGATCCGGCCGATCTTCGCCGTCTGCTCGTAGTCTCGGACTTTGGCGTGGCTGAAGCCGCTCCTGCGCATCCACTCCAACTGGGCTCGCGAGGTCGCTGCCAGCGACCCGATGTCGGCCACCGCAACGACCAGCGCCGATGCGGTTGTCGCAGGCACCTGTCCCAGGCAGAGTTTCGCCGCGGTTGCCTTTCTCGGCGACGATTCCACCCAAAAAAACCGGTACGGCTGCATATTGAAACTGGAGGGAGCATGGCGGGCTGCATCGAGGATTTGTTCACGCAGTACTTGGGGGATTTCGACCGGCTCAAAGGCCTTAACTGCTCGCCTACGAAACAGCGCTTCCAGGATTTCGCTCATCGGATACCTCGATGTTGCCATTGCAACATAAAAGTGTTGCGCGCGCAACATGCAAACGAAATGCCTGCCCCCCAAAGACGGCTCGAATATTTCAGTTCTTACTTTGGCTCAGCGCACTGCTCTCTCTATTTATTGGCGTCGCTGCTTTCGCAATTACCCACATCTGACGTTTTGGAAACTGAACCCGCCCGCTCCACACAACGCGGCGAAGAGCTATTTCATTCGCTCGGCCTTCAACCCCAGCCGGCCAGAACGCACCAACGGTAGCAAAAGGGCGTGAGTTCTCTCGCGGCTCGCGAGCCAGCTAGCCCCTCGCGCCCCGCATACCCGCTAAGTTGAAAGAAGAAACGGCTGATCGGCCGTATTGCGACACCGTTTGCGCCGAGGAAGGAACTCAAAACGCCGTCCCTTCCTCGGACTCCATCTCGGCTTCGCCGTGGCACCCAGCGTTTCTGCCAATCGGAACTCGAGTGCTGCCATGCCGCAGTCGCTCTGGGCAGCCGAGGCTGCGCGGTTGCGGATCGCTGGGGTGCACTCGTCCTTTCCATCAGAAAGGGCATGTTTGTTGGAATGTCGCAGAGAAAACCAAATTCTCTGGGTCACCGGTTCAGCGGTACAGCCTTCGGCTGGTTCTTCCTTCCTCACATTCGTTTCACGGCGAAGTCTTCAGCGGTCGGCTCCTACTGTCAAATCCCACTTGTGCAGCTCTGCGCGGCGCATAACCCAAAACCGCGCCGTGCTCGCTTACGCGCCCTTAGGCTCCGCTCCGGAGATTGACAGCGCCTCCCTGCGCTCCTTCCCATCGCCAATTATGAAACGACTGTTTTTATTGGCGGTAGAGGCCCAATTGACTTAGAGGGCAATCAGCAACCAGGGCGGTGCCGTTGCGGCCGGTCGCGCAATCTGGCATCTTAATCCAGACTCAACCGAAGCGACGACGAAAGGGGCGAAAGTCCATGAATCGTCGCAAAGGTCAGAACGGGGCCGTCGTCATCCAGTCCGGCTGGTATCGGGTCCGCTGGCGGATAGATATCGAAGGTCAAGAAGAACGGATCCACATGTCTGAGAAGGTTGCTCCGGTAGTGATCGACAAAGACGGTAACCGAAAGCCCACAGCACAAGCTGTCCAACGCCTGGCGCGGGAAATAGTCGAACGATCGGGCGCAAACTCAGTAGAGCATTTTAGCCGCCTGGTTTTTGGGGAAGTGAGCTTTCGGGATCAGACCAAAGAGTATCTGCGTTGTGCAGGTGGTCGGGACCGGAAGCGAATTAAAGATTTGGTCAGCGTCGAAAGTGGTTGTGAAATAATGGAGTTGCCAAGGATGGGCGGTTAGCTCAGCTGGTTAGAGCGCCTGCCTTACAAGCAGGAGGTCGCAGGTTCGAGTCCTGCACTGCCCACCACGCCTTTGATCATAGGCTTGCAGACTAAAACTTCGAAAAAGCTACAAGGATTGTCGCTGATTTCCAGACTTTCTCGGTATTGAGATTGGAGAAGGGGAAACGTGGCGAAAGCAAAAGTTGGTCTGTATTTGCCGTATCGGCAGGAAGGTAAATAATCGCTGTTGATCGCGGCAGGGACAGGAATCTTAGCAATTGGATAACGTCCAGTGATCGCAAACTGTTGATCCCGGCAGGCATAACCCTCACAGGTTACCCCCGTACAGACGGGCGCTGATTGGCGCATCCGGTTCTTATCTAAGAAAGTCGTTTATGTGGCGTCCTACCTCGATTCTATTTTGGCGGCTGGGCGGCTGCAAACGGTCACGCCTGATTACATCATTCAGACATGCCAACCTTTATGGGAACGAACGGGACAGGGTTGTGAGAACTCGTAGGTCTGGACTCCGCCGTATACCAATCGATCCAAGCGCCCGGACTTCGACCTAGATCACGTCCCACGATTTCTGCAAGACAATATTCGGCTTCCCCTGCCAACTGATCGATAGCATCGGCTGTGAACGGTGCCAGTAAAGGAATCGTTTCCGGATACTTGTGCTGACAAAGCGCCCCTCTCCGCGTCAAAATCGATGCTCGCCACGCCCGGCTTACGCTCGGGTAAGAACTCTTTCAAAATGATCTCAAAAGTTGGAAGATTCGCTCGATCAGGCATATCTCGAAAGGCGTGAACTGCGGCCTCTGCTGTTTGCTCCAGATGGTACTTGGCAGCCCACACCGCCGTGGCTCTAACAAATGGTAGATCGTTGCGATCTTGGAATCTGGCGAGTCCGTTAAGTCCGTAGTACGTCTCACCGCTCGCGTTTAATGCGCTCTCGGGCATGATGCTCCAGTCACTCTCGCTGGGGAGTCTCCCCAATGTTGCGACGTACTCTTCATAAATGTGCCGTTGCAGATCAAGATGTTTCCTTAGCTTGTCGTGAAGTCTCTCACTTCCCAATGCCCCCGCCTCCGCAAGCAAGGACATCCGCTCGCTATGAGACATTCCGTCTAGGTGATCGGCAAAGTATTCTCCAGCAACCGGCGCAGCTTTCTGCAATTCGGACTCAGTGTGCTGAAGAAAACTCGCTCCATAAGTGGGCAGAGACAGAAAAGGCCAGAGTTCAGCCACTCGAAGTCTTAGGTCGGGAGTAGCAGCAGCTTTTTCCCACACCCTTCGCAAATTCACGGCTCGTTCCGGCTCTCTTTAAAAGAGCGACATCCTCGGTCCGCTGCACCCAGAAGTACGACCCCTCAAAGTATGTGGGTTTCCATAGCGTTGCAGAGTTCTTCGCCCTCTGCAAGAAGAACAGAATCCGTGTGGCAGGGTTGATTGGCTCAATTTTAGGAGGACCGTATTGTTGGGTAACTGAGAGTTTGAAGTCGCCAAGATCAATTGAGTCGCCTGCGTGCAACTCGCCAAGAAACATTTCTTTGATCCGGAAGGTTCCCGGCTTTCCGCTCAGCGAAGGACCCGCAATGACCACCAGTTCTGCGTCCAAAACACCGTTGAGCGGGTCCTTGTTCGGAACAATTCTGGCGAATGCGCTGAGAGTAATGAGACTTGCGAATAATGCCGCGATCAGACGCATCGTTCAGCCTCCTGAGGCCTACTCCCCTTGTTACAGATGCGCGTCACCCAGAAATCTGGCACTTCCACACTGACACGTCAATTGGCGTAACAGTGCCCCGTGAAAAGGCACCCGACTTCGGCGGATGCAACTCAAAGACGATTCCCTTGCTGACCACTAGGGCTACGAGCCGATTTCCGGCTTGAATTCGCTTCATTGGGGCAATTCCGCTCGAAGACGACGAGCTATATCAGCTAGTTCCCGACCGTAATCGAGAAGGTTGTCGCGCATTGTATCGAATGCATGCTCCGGTTCCGCAAAGTGATTCAGGTACATCTCTTCAAAGTCAGGGTGCAGTTCCCGTATCGAAATCCTTACAGCCCACAGTGACCGGGAAACCGTGACGAGATTTCGTTGAGTGGTAATCAGGATCTCGGCAATTTTCGCTACCGAGGTTTGTAGCTCTTGGTTGTCCATGACAACCTCCATGACAGAACTCTAGCAGACACACTTGCAACCCCGCGGTGATGTAGATTCGATTGTGTAAAAAGCGAGAGGGTGTAAGTTGGCTTTGGCCTCACAAGCTAAAGCCTTTCCGAAAGGAGACCTACACCCAATGGCAAAGATAATCCCGATCACGG
>Ga0209624_10003983_pt1 | contig 10272 bp, 12 predicted proteins | sample JacPinW_OM2H0_O1_FD_188565 | JGI IMG/M metagenome (GOLD analysis project Ga0209624, IMG submission 188565) | Forest soil microbial communities from Algoma, Ontario, Canada - Jack Pine, Ontario site 1_JW_OM2H0_O1 (SPAdes) (version 2) | ecosystem: Environmental > Terrestrial > Soil > Boreal... | reverse complement strand
CAGAAGCAGCAAGAAGCGGCTTGATTCTTGAAGGACAACAGCAGGCGAGATTACACCTTAAATTCAACGACCCTTGGTCCCACGAATGGGGTCCAGTTCAGTCCTGCGGCAAAGAATTTGCGAGCATCACCACCTCCCGCAAAGCGGTGACTTCGCGACCAGTATGCTCCTGCGCGTGATCCAAGTTCGACCATACCCGCACAGCCAGGAAGGCGATCAAGATGCCTAGTATGGTTCCAAGCGGCGACAAGAGGCCAGGCGTGACAGGCTGTAGAGCCTTTGCGATTGGGTGCCGAGAGAGAAGCGCAGCGAGTGAGAAAATCAGCGCGGCCGTAAGGTACGCGGCGCTGAACACGATAAGGGCGATGACCGAAGTTGGTTGCGATTCAATCCACAGAAGCATGGGATCTCCTTTTGTGGTCGACTAAGCCCAACGAAGATAACCCATTCGCGCTCTCGCTAACGCCAAGATCGACAATCAAGGCTATGGCGGCCAATGACTCGCCTTCGCAAGCACATCGCCGGTCCCTCGATTTTCGACGGAGCCGCCGCTTCAGTCACTCCACGAAGCGATGTGAACCTACGGCAAAGGCTTGGAAACCCGAATTGCCACCGACTCCGGTCCTTCCCGAGGCGACCCTTGTAGGCGCGCTCTCCGCCCAATTGAGGCGTCCAAGGCCGCTGTCAGCTACGTCCGCTAAACGTCGACTCCGGCCGTCGCTGGGCAACGGTCGACTGCCGGATTTTCACTGCAAGTCCTCTGGCTCCGTATGCTCCGAAGACCAAGACCAGCTTCTGAATGTGGTGAGTTGCCGTTCAGTGCCACCGTCATCACGTCGTAATGTGTTGTATTCCTTATATTCGCTTTGATGACTTGCGGTTCGGTCCCACACTCTGTCCCTCATTGCGGCGGTCGCTAAACCCTGTCCTCCCTCATCGACCAGCTGTCTTCGAGGTCCATAAACTGGTCCATCGTCATGTCCGGGAGGGGGATGCCGATAGGCACCTTCTTCTCCTCCGGCTCGCGCATCGGCGCGCGCCACGAGAGCGACAGGCAGCGCCACGCATCTGCGCCGTGAGAGGCCCAGTTGTGCTCGGGCGTCTTTTTGAACGCCCTGGCCTTCTCGTCCCACTCGGTGCGGTAGGAGCGCAGGCACTCCAGACCCTGCGCCGTGTGCTTCTTGTCGAAGCGGGCGAAGGGGATGGTCTTACGGCCGGCGTTGATGCCGTCCATCAGGTTCTGCTCTGGGGCAAGCTGGGGCTTACGGCCGAGCGAGAAGAGCGTCTCGATCCGCGTCCGAGCACCAGGCGCTCCGACTTCGCGCACCTTGGCGTCGTGGGGCATCCAGTCGGCGCCATGATAGCCTCGATCGTCGAGCCACTCGCAATAGTGATCGAAGCCCTGACCGTGGCCCTCGTAATAGTCCACGATGTCGAGGTGATCGGGGTAGACCTGGAAGCACCAAATGGCCATGGCGTCGTCGACGCCGATGTCCCACGCAGTGTGAACCGGCAGGTCGGGATTGACTGGCACGTCGCAGAAACCGGCGGGATCGATGAGATTGCTACGGAGGCCCCGCATGTGAGGCCCGAATAAACACCGCTATGGACTGGCTTTCGTGCTATTCTGAGTGAGTGACGCCCAGAGGGTGCGCCATGGGGGAAACACGCAAGCTCGCTGCAATCCTGGTCGCCGACGTTGTCGGGTACAGCCGACTCGCCGGGGCGGACGAGGATCGCACCCTGGCGCGCCTGCGGGGCCTCCGTAGCAATCTCATCGATCCCGCCGTCGCTGGGCATCACGGGCGTATCGTCAAGCGCACGGGCGACGGGCTCATCGTCGAGTTCCGCAGCGTCGTCGACGCAGTGCGCTGCGCGATCGAAGTCCAGATCGCTATGGGCCGGGGCGCCGGCGGTGATCCTCCCTGGCAGCCGCTGGGCAGCTTTTGGGCCGGGAGCACATCTCCTGCCCCTACAAGGCCGTTGTGCCGTGGTCGTTCGCCCGGTTTGGGCCGGGAGCGTCTTTCCGGGGTGACCGAAAATGAACACAGACGACGATCATATGCGCCGTCTCGGCTACCCACCCGCTGAGGACGAGACAGTCACAGTTAACAAACACGCATTCGAGGCAATTATTGCGGGCGCGCTTTCGCACGCAGTCCACCGTGCCGATGACACTAGCATCTCAGCTGCGCAATGGGGGACAACGCCCGCTGAGTCGAAGGGCAGTAAGCCGGAGCCCAAGGCCGATGAGGATGCACCCGACCCCGCCGAGACGGCAATGTGGGCCAAGTTCGATGCCCTCATGGACACGCTCTGTCACCGTCTCGATTGCATCGAAAAAGATTTGAACGGAGAGGATCAACAATGACCATGGTCCCAGCGAGCATCGTCAAGAAGCTGGACGCAATGATCGACCGGCTGCCCTTATTGGAGGCCCAGGTCAAAGCCAGGAACGCGGCTCAGGCGGCGCAGGACGCGGCGGACGCGCTCAAGGCAGCCCGTGAGCAACAGGCGAGGACCGACGCCCTCACCCAGGACTGGAGAATCAAGGCTGACGATGCCCTACGTCCGACAGGTGTTGCGACCCCAGCGCCGGTGCTCGGTGAGACGCCCAGACAGTACATGTTGCGCACTTCGGGATGATCCAAAACGCCGAGGAAGCTTTCGTCTCTTCTGGGGGGAGGTTCGCATCCGATACGACCGCTGCGCCCACACCTACTTGTCGGCAATCTGCGTCGACGCAGCCGCCGTCTTTTACGTCGCTTACTCAATACAGTACAGTTGAAATATAGATAGGCTTGACTTGAAACATTCGTTTCTATAGGATGTAATTGTGTGCAATGCGGCCCCGATGCTGAAACCGCAATTGAGCGACTCGGCCACCGGTCTTCTCAAACCGAAGATTGTACCACTTTCACGGTCTGCTCGCAATGACGCAGCAATCAGAGAGCCATAACGCGCCTCAATTGAACCAGTTGTACAGGTGAGGTCACAAAGTTATGCGGATTGCCAGCTCGGCCATCTGGGATCGGCTGACCGGCAGCACCATTCTACTGAAGCGAGTGAAATGAAAGCTGAAATCGACTTCCTTAGGCGGCTCGAATTACGAGCCAGCACTCTGATGGTCATTCTTACGATTTATTATCTATTGTTGATTGCCAGTCGGGTGTTTGTCGGCAAAATCTATATCAATACGATGCCGCAAGATCTTTTGGCCTTGCTTGACGGTTTTTACCGTATTAATTCTGGACAAATCATTCATCGAGACTTTTCCACTGTGCTTGGCCTATTCAGCTATGCTCTACCCTCTGTTTTTATGTCACTGGGCGCTGGACTGATTCGTAGTCTCAACTATAGTGAAGCAGTTTACGCTTTAGTTGCCCTTTTTATTTATTTATACATTCAGAGGACTCGTCTTGACTTAGCGGCCGGATTTTTTCTAGGTGTTTGGATACCGCTAGCGCTACTTGCGAGGATGAATTTTGGTGAGCCGTTCGAATCTATCACCGAAGCGATGCAATACAACCGGCATTGCGATGTCTTTTTGGTGTTTCTGTTTTTGCTGTTTATTCCGGCGCGTAAGTCAAATAGAAAATACTTAATTATTGATGGTGCCCTGTACGGAGCGATCAGCGCGCTCCTGTTCTATAGCAAGATCTCATTTGGATTAGTGGCGCTTGGCTTGTTGCCAATAATGCTCATCCGCAGACGAGATAACCTCACGGTGATTGCTGTCTCGATGGTCGCGTTCGTAACGATAGCGACTTTGGTCGAAATCGTATATGGAACACATTTTGCTTGGCTGACCGACGTCAGAATGGCCGCGGCATCTGAGGGACGAGATAGGCTTAATCGTATATTTCATACGTTACGAGATAATGGATTAGAATTACTTGGCCTCTTGTTCGTTCCCGCATTCATCTTGCTATTCTCCCGAAAGCTAACCATATCGCTCGCATATTTTTGCGTTTATGTCGGGATAGCTTCCGTATTAATTGTCTCCGAGAGCGCTCAATCTTACGTCCTCACCCTACCTATTGCATTTTTGTTCGTTGCGCTAGATGCGCTTAAGGGGGAGCCGGCTTCCGCGGGATCAATGAGCCAAATTCGAACTCGCTATGTTCTTTTTCTGTCCGCTCTAGGCTCTATGGCGTTGGTAATTGAATCCTACCCATTGGCAATGAATATCGCTCTTTCTACCTACCGGGCTATCTATGCTGTGCCTTGGGACGGGACAAATCAAATCTTGGGCGCCATTGTCAATGATAGTAGTGATGATGATAGAGGTAATGTTAAGTCCGCAGTTATTGATAGAATAGATAAAATGTCAAAACCAGACATATTTGCTTTTGCGCGCGCAAGCAAGTCTCAATCACACTGGGATAATTTATCTATGCGCGAATACGCCAACTATCTCGACACAGGAATTTCCGCTGCGCGGGATGGATGTGAAAATCGTGCGCGCATTAGTACTATTGACGTCACGAATCCATTTCCAATGTTGCTTGGGTGGCCAACCGGCGGGGGTATGATCTTTGCGGCGGCGGGCTATCTATTCTCAGAAAAAGGGCATTTGCCCAATGAGGTGATGTTTCGTAATATAAATTGCGTCATGATACCCAAACTACCGGTCCAAATTCTCTTTCGCGACACATTGCTGAACGTTTATTGGCCATTCCTTTCAAAATCGTTTCAACAGTCGTTTGAGTCGGATATGTGGACTGTTTTTAGGCGCCGCGAGCGTTAGAGGCAACACAGTTGACAGTCTCTCCTTCTGGAAATTGCGAGCTCGAGATACGCGCGCGGAGTCAAATCGCCGTCGCTCAACTTCAAACAATTGCATGACGGCGAGCGACGCGCCTTTGGTACCGTCTTGGTTTCAGCAACCAAGCTTGTCGGGGACACGTGGGGATAGAGCTGGACCCCTTCGCCGAAAAGGGCGGCGCCGCCGCGGGCGATGACCTCGCGCTCGCATATTTTGCGCCATGAGGTGCGGTCGACGCTGGGGGTGCCATCGATCGCCATAGGCGCGGATGTCGGGGCCGCGATGGTTCACGCGGAGGGAATCAGTATGCCGTCGCTAGCGCTCAGTGTTTCGGCACCCATACTGTCGAGTCGTCGATCGCTTCAGCCATCAGCTTCGCCCAGCGGACGCTTTCGGAGATGCCGCGGTCTTCCGGATAGTAGGAACACGTGTCGGCGACCTGCAGTCCGGCGAGCGGCGTTTGCGTTTTCGGGATCATAGCCCCAAAACCCGGTGGGCAAACGGGCTGCGCGTAGCGGAGACGGCCCACCCTCGCGTCGATCCGATCGGCATCGGTAAGCAAAGGATTGACCCGTTTGAGATAGTCGAAGGCCTCATCGACTAGATCCGCGTCGCTCCGCTTCCAGTTCGCGCTGGTCGTCGGCATATAGTAGGGCACGTAGACAATCGTGTCCGGCATGGAGCGAAGGCGGGAGAACTCGACAAAGCCCGGAATATTCATGGAGGGATCGAACACATTGACCCAGAAGTTCCGCGTCACCGATTTCTTGAGCTTGAAGATCACGCAGACGACGCCGATGTTCTTGATCGCGTCATAGGCTTTCTTCGCGGCGTCCGGCAGCCCGGGAATCATATTCGACACCAGCGGCGTCGGAATGGTCGAAATCACCGCGTCATAGATCTCGACCCTGTCGCCGGACCGCACGCCCTTGACGGCGCCGTTCGCCACGACAACTTCGGCGACTGGCGCTCCAAGCCGCACGCTGCCGCCCGCCTTTTCGATCGCGTCGACGAGCGCGCGCACCAGCGTTTCCGAGCCGCCATCGATGTAGCCGAGTTCTTCCTGGAGCAGCGATTTGCGCGAGGTCCCGACCCGCTTGATGCGGGTCCACAGCCAGGCGGCGGAGATATTGTCGGCGAACTCGTAGAACTTGAGGTCGAAAAGCGGGCGCCACAACTCGTCGTAGACGTTCGGGCCGCACCACGACTGGATCCATTGCTTGGCTGATTCATGTTCGAGCGCCCCAGCTGATTTTCTCCGTGTCGCTACGAACATCATCAGTCCATAGCGGAGCTTCTGGATTGGGGACAGACCCGGAAACTTGAGGAGGGCGATTGGGTCGCCCCAATCATGGACACGGCCACCCTTGTAGACGCCCATGCGGGTTGGAACCCACCGCATCTTGTCGGCGATTCCAAGTTCGTGCATGAGCTCGAAGGTCGGCCGATCGGCCTTGCAAACGAAATGGTAAAAACGCTCGAGCGAAAGCCCGCCAAAGTCGAAGTGGGCAGCCATCCCGCCCGGGACCTTGTCCGCCTCGTAGACGACAACCTGGTGTCCTGCCTTTAGAGCATGATAGGCGGCGGCAAGTCCCATCGCGCCAGCGCCGATTACCGCAACACGTCTCAAGTCAATCCCCGAGGCCTTCGTCAGAAGCGCTATACGTGCACATGATCATCGCCCCTGTTCGGGAGCGGCGGTTATTTCCGTTGTGATGGCCAATTCGTCGGAGGGCGCCGCCGCGGCGCGGAAAGTGTAATGCTTGTGGGCAAAATAGCTTATCACCGACGGCGAAAGGACACCGATCAAATGCGCGATCGCTTCCGGTTGCCAGCGGAACCCGACCGCCGGAAAAACGCGGATGGCCAGGCCGACCGAAACGACCCATACTATCGCGAGCGACATAACGTTCACGATCACGAAGCGCTGGAACTCGGTCGCAGCCGTCAGCCCGGACTTATCGAACACGAAGATCTTGGCGAGCACGTACGCCGTCACGACGCCGAACAGATAGGCCACCGCGACCGCCGTTTGGAAGCTCATAAACGTGTTGAGCGCGAAGCGGCTGCCGAGATTGGCCAGTGCGGCGCACCCGCCGGTCAGGAGAAAGCGAACGAAGCGGTTGGACATCATGGCGCTGCAGCCTCAGAAATCGAGCACGACACGGGAATACACCGGATGCTGAAAGGTTTCGCGGAGCGCTTCTGCTAGCGGAGTGGCGCGAATGTTGAAGATGGCTGGCCAGTCGATCACCTCGAAGGTCTCCGGGATCACCAAGGCTTCAAGCTGGCGCGTCGTAAATGGCGGATCCTTGTCGACGAATGCATAGGTCCGCAGTAGAATCCAAAACAGCCGGTACGGGATCTGCACGATGCGGGTCGACGATTTCGACGCCGCCCTCACCGCGCGGATCAAGTCGATATAGGGAATTGTCTCGCGGCCTGAGATGTTGAAGGCCTCGCCAGGACGCGGCGTTTCGATGCAGGACGCGATGACGTTGCAGAAGTCTCCTACATAAAGCGGCTGACGGAGATAGTTCCCGTTGCCGGGGACGGGAAAGACCGGCGTGCGCTGCATAAACCGTGCGAGCCAGCCGAGATGCTTCCGGTCGAACCATCCGAACATCAGCGTCGGGCGCAGGATACTGGCCGGCAGTCCGCTTTCGACCGCGAGCTTCTCCTGCGCCTTCTTGGTTTCGGTGTAAAAGTCGCGAGCCTGCGAGTTGACGACCGAAGAGCTGATGTGAACCACGCTCTCGATCCCATTTGCGCGGGCCGCGGCGATAACCTTCTCTGTCGCAACGACATTGTTGTCGAGGAATCGCTTTTCCTCAGGGGAGCCGATTTGCGCATGCCCGAGCACGAGCGTGTGCGCGCCGACGAAAGCCGCTTCCCAGGCTCCCCGCTCGACGAGATCGGCCTTGACGACTTCCACGCTTGGATTGAGCTTTGCCAGCGTCGTGGTGTTGGTGGGATGTTTGTCAATCGCGACGATCGGGCCATGTCCGCGCTCGATCAGGCGCGGAATCAAATTCTGGCCGACCAGCCCCGCCCCGCCGGTCACGACGATTTTGCGGTTTCCCGTCATATGCGTGTCAGAGCTTCGTCTTGTGAAAAAAGGACGCGGGAACCCATCGTACGATCGTCATAATGCCTCTCCAGTAGAATGGCGCGTAAGCGACTGGACCGCCTTTTACCGCCGCCCTCAAGATGGCCTGCCCGATCGCAGCAGGTTGCGCCCAGAGCAGCCCCTTTCTCGCGATGTGCGCAGTCATCGGCGTATTGACGAAGCCGGGCTTGATCAGGACCGCTCGAGCGCCGGACCTCGAAAGTCGGTGCGCAAGGCCTTGGACGAGCACCCCGAGACCCGCCTTCGAGGCGCCATATACGTAGTTCGACTGCCGGCCCCGATCACCGGCGACCGAGCCGATCACGATGAGCGCTCCCGAACGTTGTCGCTCGAAGCGGTTGGCGGCAGCGAGGCACCATCCGGCGGCACTCACGAAATTCGTCTGCAGGAGATCAGACGCCGCCTTGGGATCGCGTTCGAGCTCGGATTGCTCGCCGAGCGCGCCATAGACGAGGAGAACAATGTCGAGGCCGCCGAGGCTATCGGCGATAGAGGCGAGCGTCGCGACGGCATCAGCCGAGGCGCAGTCCGCGACGACCGGCTCGGCCGAAGCTGCGCCGCGGGCGCGGAGGTCCGCGGCGACCGCCTGAAGGCGGTCACCGTTCCGGCCAACCAGCGCGAAGCGCGCGCCTTGAACCGCCCAGAGGCGAGCGGCGGCCACGGCGATCGCCGAGGCCGCCCCCAGGATGGCGATCCGTTTCGGCGCGGCGCTCATCGCGACACTCTCCGCCAGAAGTCCGAGTTCATCGCGGGGTCTTTCAAACGGGCGACGGTTTCCCACTGCGGAAAGGAGAGTTGGAACATCTCCGCCGGCATCCGCCCGTCCTTTGCCGGGTAAAGCGCGCCCTTGGCTTCGCGGACAATCGCGTCCAGCCGGCTCATGAGCGCCAGGGTTGCTTCGCCGCGATTGGGAAAATCGAGCGCGAGCGTCGTCCCGGGCCTCGGGAAGGACAGGAGTCCAGGCGAAGGCTTGTCGCCGAAGGTCTTCAGGACCGCAAGGAAGGACGCCTCACCCGCCCGCGCGATTTCGCCCAGCAACGCGGGCAGGGCGACGCGCTCTTCGCCCCAGGGAATGACGCACTGATATTGACGCATCCCGCGCGCGCCGTAGAGGCGGTTCCAGCTGCGGACGGAATCGAGCGGATAGAAATAGGCCTCGTAGGATTGCCGCTGGCGGGTCCCCTTCATCTTTTGAAGGCGGTAGTAGAACTCGTTGAAGGCTCCGACGCTCAAGCGGTTGAGGACGAAGCCCGGAAAATCGAAGGGAACCACGCGCGACGACCGGTCCTTGTGCGGCGCCAGCTCCCCCACCGCCGCCCAGTTGGCACGGGTGAAGGCCCCCCGTCCCTGATTCGTCGTGCAGTCGATCCAGGCAACGGTGTGCTCGTGGGAATCGACGCTTTCGGCTGCGAGCGCCCAGAATTCCTCGAGGCTCTCGAACGGCGCGGTCTCGACGTCGAGGACCGCACTCGGGATCGGCGCGAGCCTGAACTCTACCCACTCGATGAATCCCGTGAGGCCGAGGCCGCCGATAGTCGCGCGGAAGAGGTCCGGCTCTGTCTCCTGCGTGAGCATCAGGCGCCGGCCACCGCTGCTGAGGAGGCCTAGCGCGGCGACGCTCGACCCGAACGAGCCCGCGCGGTGATGGTTCTTACCGTGGACGTCGTTCGCGACGGCCCCGCCCAGCGTCACGAAGCGTGTGCCCGGCGTCGTGGGCAGAAACCAGCCGCGCGGGACGATGACCTGAAGCGCCTCGGAGATGCTGGCCCCGGCCTCAGCGCGCAGGCGCCCCGTCTCGGGATCAAAAGCGATGAGGCGGTCGAGTCCTGTCGCGTCGATGAGCGCGCCGCCGAAGTTGAGGCACGAGTCGCCGTAGGAGCGCCGCAGACCGACCCCGAGCTTCTCCCGCGACACGGGATCGGCAACGAGCGCGTCGAGCTCGTCGCGAAAGGCCGGGCGCGCCCAAAGTTGCGGGCGCCGGTCCACCCGTCCCCACGAGACGATGTCGTCGCGCCGGATGAAGCGGGTGCGAGGCGCGCACCCCGCGTCGGGCAACTCGGCGGCGCGGCATCGGGCGAGGGACAGCGTCTCCGTCATGCGGTCAGGCCGCCGCGATCATGATGAAGGCGATCAGGGCCACGGCTAGCAGGCTGATTCGGTCCCTCAGCGCGAATCTTATGGGGTCATCGTCGATCAGGCGCCGCTCAGCCATGATTAGCGCCCTCCCAATCCAGTACACAAGGATCGGACAGATGATCCATAAAGCCAGCGGGTGCCGATAGAGGCGATGGACCGTGTCGGACGAGATATAGAGCGCGAACACTGTCACTGCGTTCAGGCCCGAACCCGCCGCGAGGGCGCTGAGCATGGGAAC
>Ga0209624_10003982_pt1 | contig 10275 bp, 5 predicted proteins | sample JacPinW_OM2H0_O1_FD_188565 | JGI IMG/M metagenome (GOLD analysis project Ga0209624, IMG submission 188565) | Forest soil microbial communities from Algoma, Ontario, Canada - Jack Pine, Ontario site 1_JW_OM2H0_O1 (SPAdes) (version 2) | ecosystem: Environmental > Terrestrial > Soil > Boreal... | reverse complement strand
GTACTGTTGCGACTTCCAGTAGAGATATCCGAGGCCAAAATGGAGGTTGGGCTCGTTGGGAGAAATCTTCGCCGCGGCTTCGAATTCGGCAATGGCTTCCTGAGTTCGTCCCAGGCCGTCGAGCGCTTCGCCCATCAGCTCGTGAGTGGGAGCGGAATCTGGGCTCTGCTGCAGGAGCAAGCGGAATTCCTCCTGCGCACAGCTAAGTTTCTTCGCCCAGAGACAGCTTTGCGCCAGCATCTGGTGGAGCTCGGCATTGGATGGATCCGCCTTGGCGATCGGCTCGAGGTACTGAGATGCAAGGTCGAATTCCTTGGCGCCATAGTAGCTCATCCCCAGCAGAGTTTGCGCCTGTGCGTTTGAGGGATCAGCCGCCACTACGGAGTGGAAGGCAGACACTGCAGCGGAAAAGTGACCTTGCTTGAACTCGGCAAGACCGAGGTTGAGGTGGATTCCAGGCAGTTTCGGATTAAGCTTCAGGGCCTTGCGGTACGCAGTAGCTGCCTCGTCATATTTCTGTCCGCGGGCCAGATCCACGCCAAGGCTGGCAAATGCAGCGGCATCGGTCGGGTTGCGCACGGTGATGGCTTTCCACACCTGGACAGCCTCCGGCCACTTTTGCTGCTGTTCAAGGGCCGCAGCCTGGTCCGGGGTCTGCGCGATAGCAGAAGCAAGAAAAAGGAAGAAGACAGTAAAAGTGCGGATGGCCCTTTTGGCTATGAGGGCGAACACATGGCAGGGCCTTCTGCTGCGGCCCTTACTCATTTCCCGGCTCTGTGTTGGAGTGAAGAACGGTGATGAAAGCAGCCCGCATCGAGGTTGAATTGCCGCCCGCATCAGGTTTGACGCGGGCGGCACAGGTTAAAGTCCGAAGCTCAGTTAGAACATCAGCTTCAGAGCAAGCTGCAGTTCGCGAGGATCGTACGCCGAAGTGATCTGGCCGAAGTTGCCGGAACCGAAGTTGTTTCCGAGACCTCCGGTGTTGGCATTGCCTTCGAACTGTGGATGGTTCCAGATGTTGAACGCTTCTGCACGGAACTCCATCTTGAATCTTTCCGTGAAGGCAAAGTTCTTGAGGAGCGACATATCCCAGTTCTGACGTCCTGGACCGGTGATCGCGTCGAAGCCCAGGTTGCCGTAGCAATCGGGGCCCGTAGCGCAAGCCGGATTGCTGAAGTTCCCTGTGAACCACTGGTTGACCGTCTTCGGATACGAGATTCCACCGGCGATATTTGGCCGGTCGCCGGAATTGGCGATAACGCTGGCAGCAGTGTTGGAGCCGCTGATGCCGAGGTTAACTGGCGCGCCGGACTCGACCGTGACGATCGATGCAAACTCCCATCCACCGAGACCGCCTCTCAGCAAGCGGCTGCTGGCGTTGCGGAAGAAGGGCAGATCGTAGACGAAGTTAGTGAAGAACACGTTTCTTCGGTCGTAAATCGACGGGCCGTAATCGTACTTCCAACCTTCATACGGATTCGTCGCGTTGTTGAGGTCGCCGCCGCTGCCAGTGGCAGTGGTTGCATCCATCGCTTTGGCGAGCGTGTAGGACACCTGGAGGTGCAGGTCGCGGCGAATCTTGCCGTTCAACGTGGCCTGCAAGGAGTTGTACTTCGCGTTCGCAGCGTCGTAGGCCAGGCGCATATTGCCATAGCCGGGATAGGTGAGAGACGTGAAGTCCAGAGCACCAGCTTTAACCTCACCCGGCAAAGCGGCCAGCGGAGGAAGGTTGACGGCCTGGTAGTAGTTTTCCGCGCGCCCCTGGCTGCCGACGTAGGACACCGACAGCACCGCGTTGGTGCCGATCGACTGCTGGATTCCCATGCTGTACTGCGAGCTTCGCGGCGGAGGATAGTGAGTGCTGATACCGGTGACGCCGAGCGGCAGAACCGGCAACTGCGCGGCTGAGATGACGTTACCAGCGGAAGAGCCGCTGATGCTGAGTCCCGGATTGTCGAGAGCGACGTTATTGAGGGTCGGGTTCGGATCTCCCGGCGGATTCACGGCTCCGTTGTACATATCGTTGCCTTGAATGCGCTCATACATCAATCCGTAGCCGCCGCGGAGGATAGTCTTACCTCGACCGGTCAGGTCATAGGCGAAGCCGAGGCGCGGTCCCCAGTTATTCCAAGAGTTGTTCACCAAGCCCTTGGGAATTCCGTTCACGCCGCCAGTTCCCATTCCGTTGAGATAGAACTGGTAGCCGTTCAGGATTGGATTGGTGCTCGTAACCAGACCCGGGCTCGGGCCACCGGGGCACAGAGGTACTGAATTAGCGCTGCAGATGTGGCCGTTCGAATCGAACGTCGCAGCATCCGCCGGGTTGTAAAGGTTGGGATAGAAGTTCGAGGAGAGTTTGTTCGCCTCGTAGGTATGCGGAATCCCATCCCATCGCAGGCCGAGGTTCAAGGTCAACCGGTTGTTCACACGCCAGTTGTCCTGAACGTAAGCGGCCGGGGAGACGTTATTCCAATGTCCGCTGATCTTGTTGCCGTCCTCGGAGTACGCCTGGGCGTCGCCGAGAAGGTAGTCAGCGAAGTCATACCCGGTGAAGGAACCGTTGAAAGTAAAGTTGCCTTGAGTGTTGGCGAAGGCATCCTGCACTTTCTTATAGAGCGCCCAGCTGAAACCGAACTTCAGCTGATGCGCGCCCTTCGTCCAGGAGAGATCGTCGCGAATCTGGTAGTCGTCGGCGACGTTTTTCCAGGGCGTCCAGTTCGACGTGTAATCCGTTCCAGTGACGCCGGACAAGTTGATGGACGGTATTCGATTGTTCTGGTTCGGACCACCGAACAGGCGGTTAAAGTTGAATCCAGAGGGCGCCGAAACCAAGCCTTGCGGAATAATGTTGATGCGGTTCCCGTTGTAGTTGAACGCGACCTCGTTCAGCACCGTGGGGCTGATGACGTAGGTTGCGTGAACAACGGCGCTGTAGGCCGGATTGCCGAACGTATTGCTGATGGCTGGATCGTTATCGCCGCTCCACATCGTGGTGCCGAAGTCCTGCGAAACCTGCTCCGAGATCCAGTGTCCGAAAATCGAGAACTTACTGTTGAACTGATGGTCAATACGGACAATCTCTTCGCGCAGATCCGTGGGCGCGTTGTTGCCGCCCTTGAAGAAATCGCCGGAGTTGGCCTGCGGGAAGATCCCGCCGTACTTGCCACCGGCCGTCAACAGAGTGGCGGCGTTGGGGCTGATCATGCACGTCGGAATGGTGTTGTTGGGGAAGGGCTGTCCAGGCGTGACACCGGCGCCAGCCGCGTTGCCGCCTGGGCAATTAGCAAACTGTAGGGCAGAGGGCACTATAACGCCGGTCGAGCAGACGACCCCATCGCATGGAACAGTGGCGATGCTGGATTTCCCGTTGAACGTGGTGGGCAGCACAGCGCCATTCGCGGTCGGATATGAGCTGCCCTGCGGAACGAGCTGGTTGAGCGTACCGCCGTCAATCTCCTTGCGCCATTCCATATTGAAGAAGAAGAAGGTGGGGTGGCTCTTTGCGACCGGAACCTGGCCGCCGAAGTTGAATCCGTAGATGTTGTAACGGAGCTCAGGAACAACGAGCGGAGCGTTAAAGAAATAGTTGCGAGCGTTGAGGGCGTCGTTACGGAAGAACTCCCAAGCCTCGCCGTGATACTGCTTGGTTCCGGACTTGATCACGGTGCTGATCTGCGCCGCAGAGGCCAAGCCGTATTCCGCGCTGTAGTTCGACGTCATATTACGGAACTCAGCGAGCGAATCGATGGAGGGCATGACGCTGCCGCTGCTGCCGCCGCGATCGAGGTTCTCGCCGCCGTCAATCAGTTGCAGGTTGTGGCCGGCGCGCTCGCCGTTGACGCTCACCGTGCTGTCGCCGCTGACGGGGGTGAAGGCCACCTTGGAAGACTGAAGGCTGGATGCGCCGGGAGCCAAGGCAAACAGCTCGTAAAGGCTGCGGCCGTTGGTAGCGAGCTGAGTGATCTGCTGCCCGGTGATGACGTTGCTGACATCGCCGCTGTCGGTCTGCACTGCAACCGCATTGGCTTCGACCGTCACTTGCTCTTGGGCGCTGCCTAGCTGCAGCTTGAAGTCGATACGGGAGCGGTCACCAACGTCGAGGGTGATGCCCTTCTGTTCTGCAACCTTGAAACCTGCCGCCGCCACGCGGACGCTATAGTGCCCAATGTGCAGGTCCGGCGCTACGTACTGGCCGTCGCTGTTGCTGGGGAGGGTGCGGGTGACGCCCGTCTCAGAGTTGGTGATCGTGATGCTCGCGTTGGCAACGGTGGCACCGGTGGGGTCGGTGACAGTTCCGACGATGGTCGCTTCCTGGGCGAACGCTGATGTGGCGAACGCCGCTAAAAAGAAGAGGATGAACAGGGTCGCTAGACGTGCAACTTTGCTTCGTCTTACGGCTACGCCCAAAGTCTCGGCATACGCGGGCGAGAGGGATTTCATTTGCCAGCCTCCAGAATGTCTTTGTTTAGGCAGAGAACGTGGAACAGGGGAACCTGCAATTTCGTAAACGTTTACGGTTTACAGTCCCTCGACGACGGTTGTCAAGAACAAAATCGATTTTTGAAGGGAATGCGTGTCTCGAAAGTGAATATAGCAGTCAAATCAGGGCTTTATCGGTAGGAGAAATTCCGATTCTGTCGGTTGGCCCGTTGACCCGAGATTCTAACTCCGGACGGAATGCTCCACAAAAAGTTATGATCCGGCTCTGGAGTCGGGGCTATACTGCGACGAAACGGTGGGGTTCCAAAGTAAGCCAGACTGTTCGGGGGTGCGATATGACGTTTCCTCGGATCGCATTAAGATACGCAATCCTCGGTATGTTGTTTCCGGTCAGCATGTTAGCGCAGCAAAGCCCTGCCGTACCTGCGGCGCCGGTACGTGAGTTCCCCGTCGTCCTGCAACAGAATGTGGTGGCAGGCAAAACCCCGGTTGGAACCAAGGTGAAAGCTAAGCTGACAGTCGCTACTCTAGAAAACGGCACGGTGATTCCCCGGAATGCGGTCTTTTCTGGAGAAGTCCTCGAATCGGCTGAGAAGACGTCCGCGGACCCATCGCGATTGACAATTCGCATGGACTCGGCCGTGTGGAAAGACGGAACAGCGCCTATCAAGGCATACTTGACGGCTTGGTATTATCCCCCTGTAGAGCAGTCGGGCCAAGACCTCCAATACGGGCCAACCCAGTCAGCGAAAGGCACTTGGAACGGAGCGGGCGAGTATCCGGGCCCGAACACTCACGTTTATCGACCTTTTCCGACTGGTGATTCCGACCCGAAGTCGTCTATCCCAGAAACCCCGAATTCAGTGCCCGGGAGCCATCGCGTAGCAATGAAAGACATTGATTCTGAAAATGCCAGCGACGGGGCGATCGCCCTCGTCTCAAAACATAGGAATATTAAATTGGATCACTTTACGACTTACGTGCTCGTGACTGGTGATGCAGTTCCTGCGAAATAGGCGGGCACGAAGAAAGTACATTTCTCGACGTATTCCTGAGCGGCACCTCACTACTCTTCTTGACCTCGCCATTTCGCTGTGCTACAAGCGACGGTCGACCGTAATCGTTAACGGAGCAAAAACAAGCTGTCGCGCTCTCCAGCGGCCGATTCGAAATCGTACGGGGTTGTTCGGAGGAAATTTCCATGAAGGCACGTGTTCGGACGATATTTCAGCTGTCTTTTTTTCTTGTTCTCATGATTGCCAGCTCCGCGGCCCAAACAAACACCGGTGCGTTGTATTTGGATCCCTCCCAGCCAGTTGATGCGCGCGTTGATGACCTGATTAAGCGAATGACTCTGGAGCAAAAGGCTTCGCAATTGATCAATCAGGCGCGTGCCGTTCCTGAACTTCAAATTCCGGCGTACGACTGGTGGAGCGAGGCGCTACACGGAGTGGCGCGAGCTGGAACCGCGACGGTATTTCCTGAACCCATCGGATTAGCCGCAACCTTTGACGATCAACTCATCCACGAGATGGCGATCGCAATCGGTACTGAAGCGCGGGCCAAACATGATCAGGCGGTGAAAGCGGGCCGACGCGATATTTACGAGGGACTGGATTTCTGGTCGCCAAACATCAACATCTTTCGCGATCCGCGATGGGGACGCGGACAGGAAACTTACGGCGAAGATCCATTTTTGACGGGACGGATGAGCGTGGCCTTCATCACCGGACTCCAGGGAGACGATCCGAAATACTTTCGCGTGATCGCGACCGCGAAACATTACGCGGTCCACAGCGGTCCCGAGACCACGAGACATATGGTTGATGTGGAGGTATCGAAGCACGACGAGGAAGACACGTACCTGCCGGCATTCCGCGCAGCCGTCACAGAAGGCAAGGCCGAGTCGGTGATGTGCGCTTACAACCGCGTGAATGGGCAGCCGGCGTGCGCCAATACGTTTCTATTGCAGGACACGCTGCGCGGGGCATGGAAGTTCAACGGCTACGTGGTGTCCGATTGCGACGCCGTCGTCGACATCTTTCAGGGACATCACTTCGCGAAAAGTCAAGCAGAGGCAGCAGCGGACGCCATCAAGACGGGCATGGACAATGAGTGCGCCGACTACACCACCATTGTGAAGGATATGCATGACTACCAGCCATTCATTGATGCGGTGAAGCAGGGGCTTCTGACTGAGGCAGACATCGACGTGACGTTGAAGAGGCTGTTCACCGCACGCATGCGGCTCGGGATGTTTGATCCTCCAAACACGGTGCCTTATGCCAATACGCCGGAATCGGAAATTGACAGCACGCCGCACCGCGCGCTGGCGCTGAAGACGGCACAGAAATCGATGGTGCTGCTGAAGAACGACGGAGCGCTGCCGTTGCGGGAGGGCATAAAGAAAATTTTGGTAGTCGGGCCGCTCGCGGAGTCGACGGAAGTGCTGTACGGCAACTACAGCGGGACGCCATCGCACGCGGTCTCGGCGCTGGAAGGAATCCGCAAGCAATTTCCACGTGCGCGCGTTTCGTATGAACCGGGCACGAGTTTTCTGAGCGAGAAGCCGGTGAGCGGAGATCCGTTGATCGCGGCCGTCTCGGCGGCTCGCAAGGCGGACGTGATCGTCGCGGTCGTCGGAATCACGTCGAAGCTCGAGGGAGAAGAGATGAAGGTCGATGTGCCCGGATTCCGCGGCGGTGACCGGACAAATCTAAACCTTCCAGAAGACGAAAGCGCGCTGCTCGGCGCTTTGAAAGGTAGCGGAAAGCCCCTGGTGGTCGTGCTAATGAATGGCAGCGCGCTGGCGGTGAACTGGGCAAACGAACACGCGAACGCCATTGTCGAGGCGTGGTATTCGGGCGAAGAAGGCGGAACCGCGATCGCGCAGACGTTGGCGGGAGTAAACAATCCGGCGGGAAGACTGCCCGTCACCTTCTATAAGGGCGTGGAACAATTGCCTGAGTTCGACGATTACGCAATGAAGAACCGAACGTATCGCTACTTCACCGGAGAGCCTCTGTATGGCTTTGGACATGGTCTGAGCTACACAACGTTCGAATACAGCGGGCTGAAGTTGTCGAACGCTTCGCTGCAGGCCGGCGATCCGCTGGATGTGGAAGTGGACTTGAAGAATACCGGCAGCCGTGACGGCGATGACGTTGCAGAACTCTATATCAGTTTTCCGAAGCTTGCGGGCGCGCCACTGCGCGCGCTGCGTGGATTTAACCGCGTCAGCCTGAAGGCAGGCGAACAGAAACACGTGAAGGTGACGCTGAGTCCGCGCGACCTGAGCTATGTGACCGAAGCAGGCGATCGCTTTGTTTCCGCGGGAGACTACCTCATCACAGTCGGCGGGGGGCAGCCAGGAACGGGTGCGCCTCATGCAGAGACGCATCTGACGATTCAGGGAGAGCAGAAGTTGCCGGAGTAAGATGGGATGAGGCGCGTAGCGCCGATTCCGCATGATTGCTGGTAATTTCCGAAGTCTGCTGGCTGGAGTTTTTCTTCTCATTCTCGCGAGCGCTCCGACCCCTGGGCGCTCGCAGTCACAAACCGCGCAGAATTCCGCTGCGCCCGCCGGCGAAAGCCCGATCCGGTTCGCGTTTCAACCGATCGACTTCAAGCTCGATAGCGATGAAACGCCGGAGCGGCATGCACCCGAAACGATGGCCGGCGGAGTCGCCGTTTTCGATTACAACAACGACGGCAGGCTCGACATCTTCTTCACCAATGGCGCCGATCTCAAGACGCTGAAGAAAGACTCACCAAAATATTCCAATCGTCTATTCGAGAACGACGGCAAGGGACACTTTACCGATGTGACCGCGAAGGCGGGACTCGCCGGCACAGGGTACGACACCGGAGTAGCCATTGGGGATTACGACAACGATGGCTACGAAGACATCTTCGTCGCCGGCGTGTATCGGAACACGCTTTATCACAATAACGGCGATGGAACCTTCTCCGATGTGACTGCCCAAGCTGGATTGAACAAGCCGGATGCGGAATATGGTCCGTTATGGTCGGTGGCCGCAGCGTGGGTGGACGTGAACAACGACGGATTGCTCGATCTGATCGTCATCAATTACCTGAAATGGGATTTCGATCACGAACCGGATTGCCAGGGCTACGGGCACCGGGACTATTGCCATCCGAAGATGTATAAGCCGACGCCGAACCACCTGTTCATCAACAACGGAGATGGAACGTTTCGCGATGCTTCCGTGGAAGCCGGATTTCGCGCGCATCCGGGCAAAGGAATGGGCGTTGCAGCTGCTGACTCGGAACTCACCGGCCGGATGGATCTCATCATCCCGAACGACAAGTTGATGAATTCGTTCTACCGCAACAAGGGCGGCGGAAAGTTCGAGGAAGTCGCATTCGATGAGAACGTTGCGCTGCGTGAGGACGGAACGTACATCTCCGGCATGGGTGTGGATTTTCGCGATCTCGATAACGACGGGTATCCAGATATCGTGATCGTCGCGTTGGATGGAGAAACCTTCCCGATCTACAAGAACACCGGAAAAGGCAGCTTCATCGAAGTTACGCGCGAGAGCGGGATGACGCGACTGAGCCTGCCGATGGGAGGGTACTCGCCGATGATCGCCGATTTCGACAACGACGGTTGGAAAGACATCTTCGTTTCGCGCGGGCACGTGCAATCGTTGTTATCGGCGCCGAACCTTGCGATCGAACAGCCGAATACTGTGTTCCGGAATCTCGGCGCGATGACCTTTTCGGCTTTGACGCAAGAAGCCGGGTTCAAGACGCAGCCTCCGTCGCGCCATCGGGGATCCGCCGTTGGTGATTTGAACGGAGACGGAAAGCTGGACGTGGTCGTGAGCGCGATCAATGCCCCGGCAGAAATCTGGATGAATCAGAGTCCGGGTAACCGACATTGGATCGAGCTCAAGCTGCAGGGAACGAAGAGCAATCGCGACGGCATTGGAGCGCGAATCAAAGTCGTGACCAAATCGGGCGCGCAGTACAATCACATGACAACCAGCTGCGGATACGCCTCATCGAGCGCGGGGCCGGTCCACTTCGGGCTCGGAGCAAATGTTTCGGCAGATCTGGTGGAGATTCGCTGGCCTTCGGGGATCGTGCAGACAATGCGCGACGTGGCGGGAGATCGGATTGTCACGGTAAAAGAGCCGGCGAAATAAGGAATGAATTCCGAGGGTCTCGGCATATTCGGCGAACTATTGCGGACAGACTCCAAAGTCCTTGCTGACCTTAGATGTCTCCCATATAAGCGCCTTGTCGGGCAGTTTCGACTTTATTTTCTTTCCGTGCAATTTCATTCGATTGCCCGGCGTGATGCCGGTTGTGTTGCCAGACAGCGTGTAGACCTTCTTGTCCCCTTCATCGGTCACTGACATTCCGCTCGCTCCCGAGACAATGCAGCCCGTAAGGTTGCGTTTTCTTGAATAGTGAACCGCTACGAACACCACTCCTACAGTAAGGAAAATACCTCCAACCACAACTCCGGCGATGATTCCGGCCACTTCGTCCGATAGCTTGTCTGCTCGAGCAGGCGTGGCCAACGCCAGGCAGAGAACGAATACCAAAACGCCACGCCATATGGATTTCTGAGTCATACATGGAACTCCTGTGAGGTCGAGGTAAACAGTATTTCCCGGTGAGTCCAGTTCATAGCAGCTCCCTTCTGATTTTTCGGCTGCGGACAGGATCGGACGGGCCTGAGAAACATTCGGTCGAATCGACGGACAACTAGGTTGGGGAAACCGGACCGAACTGGGGAGAAGTTGTCTCACATGGTGGATGGGCTGTCAAGAATTAGCTTTCCGTCGATTCGACCGAATG
>Ga0209624_10003980_pt1 | contig 10278 bp, 7 predicted proteins | sample JacPinW_OM2H0_O1_FD_188565 | JGI IMG/M metagenome (GOLD analysis project Ga0209624, IMG submission 188565) | Forest soil microbial communities from Algoma, Ontario, Canada - Jack Pine, Ontario site 1_JW_OM2H0_O1 (SPAdes) (version 2) | ecosystem: Environmental > Terrestrial > Soil > Boreal... | reverse complement strand
GGAGCATCGTCGGCGGCGTCGCAGCATGGGGCAACCAGAACGCCGGGAGCGCATGTGCGGGTTACATTCGACCGAGCAGATCATCCGATCGCGTATGGATACCCTGCCCACACTTATGTCTTCCGGCAGAATTTTCCGCTCTACGATATTCCGCGGCGATGGATGCGGATGGCGTATTGCACCACTTGCCTCGATGGTCCCGAAGATCCGAGCGGCGTGGTGATGGAGTGGGGCGATAGGGATGGGCAGCCGTTCGTCGTGAGCGGGCAGGCGTGGGGAGAAGAGAATCTGATTGGGCGGCCGGCGATTTTGGACCTACCGGTCGGTAAGGGGCATGTCGTCTCGTTCAACTTCAATCCCATGCATCGGGATTTGAACCGGGGCGATCAGCGCCTGTTGTGGAATGCGATCTTGAACTGGCAGGCGATTGTTGCGGGCCAGATGAAACCTTCTGGAAGCTCGGAGGCGGCGCCGGAATCCGACGAGTAATCTGGGGGCCCGACAACGGTATCATCGACAGCACCAACGGGAGATCATTCTGGCCTGAATCCTCGCCTCCGAGTGCTGCGGCCATGCCGACGCAAGTTCAGCAGCTGAAAAAATACATGGAGCCGTAGGACAACCCGCTTTACCATCGAGCGATGACGTTGATCGAGCCCTTCCCGGTTGGGCTCGTCATCACGCTGGTCTCCGCCCCGGTCCTAAGGAGAAAACCAAAACCGCAATCGCAGCTGGCGCCTTTACCGGCATCTCACGAAGCCGGTTCTACGCTCAACCACATCCTGCGGCAGAGAGCGATCGAATACATCCCGGCCGCTGGACAGCCGAGGAGGGCTGTCCAGGATGAGTTCTTCTTTCAGGCGAATTATGCTGAGACCCGAAAGCCGAAGCCGGCTCTTACGGGGCCTCGATCAGCTCCATTTTGCCGTCGCGCGTGCGGTGAAGGATCATGACTTTGCCTTTGGGGTCGCGGAAAACAAAGACGTCGCGATCGCGAAAATGGGCTTCCTTGATGGCCTCTTCCAGGGTCATGGGGCGCATGGAGACGGCTTCGTCGGAGCGGATCAGGTGAACTTCAGTGGTTTTAGCCACGGGTGGGTAGCGGTGCACAGCGACGGGCACAGAGGTCTTTTCGGTTAGTCCGACTCTCGTGTGAACTTCTTCCTGAGGTGAGTGGCCGTTCCACTTCTTCACTTCTTCGCTCTTGCGGGCGGAACGCTTCTTCGATTGCCACTTGGTTTTGTATTTCACAGCCTGTTTTTCGAGGTGGTCGAGGGCTCCGCTGACCGCGATCATCATGTCCTTGGCTTGAGCCAGGCCGACGAGCGGGCCATTGCGCGGATGGATGGTGATTTCGGCTTTATGGCGGTGCTTTTCAACGGCAAGGATGGCTTTGGCTTCGAAGCGGTCGCCTAAGATTTTGCTGATTTTTCCGAGGCCGGTTTCAACTTCTGCGCGGACGGCTGGAGTTACTTCGTAGTGTCTTCCGGTGTATTCCACGTTCATGAGCGCCCCTCCTTAGATTCTTAATCGAGGAAAATCGGCACTGCATTAAAAGTAAAAAGTCAGAGGTCTGACGGCAGAAGTTCGGTTGGATGTACCGGCATCTGACCGGAAAGTTTTTTGGTTAATTCTGCATTTCGACTTCATACTTCTGCATTCTGCTTCATCTCCCTTCCCGCACCCGGCGCTGGTGTGTGCTCGGGATGCGCATGTCTTCGCGGTACTTGGCCACGGTGCGGCGTGTGACCTGGATGCCCTGCGACTGCAGAATTCGCGTCAGCTGCTCGTCGGTCAGCGGGCGCGCGGGATCTTCTTCGTCGATCAGTTTCTTGACGCGGCGTTTCAGGATGAGCAACGACGTGTTGCCGCCCTCGGGGCCCTGCACACTTTCGCTGAAGAAGTAGCGCAGCTCAAATACGCCCTGCGGGGTGTGGGCATATTTGCTGGCCACGGCGCGGCTAACGGTGGAAGGATGCACGCCGATTTCTTCGGCGACTTCCTTGATCATCATGGGCTTCAGTTGATCGATACCTTTTTCCAGAAAATCCTGCTGGCGGGCGACGATGCAATAACAGACTTTGGTGATGGTCTGCTTGCGCTGCTCGATGTTCTTGATCAGCTGGATGGCGCTCTTGTAGCGCTCTTTCACATAGTCGCGAGTGTTTTTGTCGTTGGTGTCCCGGGTGACCAGCTTTTTGTAAGCCGGGTTGAGGCGGAGCTGAGGCAGGTCATCGTCATTCATGAGGACCAGCCACTCGTCGCCGTGCTTGACGAAAGCTACGTCGGGCTCGATGAGACGCGCCGTGACCTTGTTGTACCGCAGGCCGGGGCGGGGATCGAGCGTACGAATGTAATCGAGAGCCTGCTGCACTGCATCGGCGGGACGTCCAATGGCTTTGCCGATTTCTTTGTGCTGCTTGTTCTGCACCGAGCGGAGATGCTGGTCGACGATGGCGATGGCATCTCCGAGAACCAGAACGGTGCCGTTGCCGTTTTTTTCTCCATTCTTGTGGAGCGTGAGCTGTTGCTGCTGGTAGCGCAGCTGGCGGAGCAGGCATTCGCGAAGGTCGCGGCAGCCTACGCCGGGAGGATCAAGTTGGCGAACCACTTCCAGAGCTTCGTGGAGATCGGCCAGATTGAAATTCGCGGTCTGGACCGGCCGCGGCGCGGGTAGAGGAGCAGGCGCCGGCGGAGGCGCAGACGCGGCCGGGGCGACTCCCTTGCCGTTCGAAGAGAGAAACGAACTTTCCAGCGCTGCGGTGGGGCGCAATTCATAGGCCGCAGAGGAAAAGTTTTCGCCGCGGGTATTGGCGCCGGAAAAATCTGAGGGGCTGGAGTCGGAAAGCATGGACTCGCTCTGATCGATAACCCCAAATGCAGCGCCACTGTTTTCGGTCGCCGAGGCGGCTTCAGCGGTCGCGGCTGGGTCCGCGGCGGCTTCATCTAAACCCAGAGCCTGCGCCTCAATGACAATGTTCCTGGCGGCTTCGGCGTCAGCTTCGGGAGAGGCAGGTGGCGCCACGCCCAGCATTTCTTCGTCACTGGCGATCAGGTAGCCGTCCTCGTTGAGGTTGCCAATGATCTGCTCGGCGGCTTCGCGAACCTCGGGCCGCAGGCTCAAGGCTCCGATTTGCCAGGCGAGGTGATCGGTCAGCGTTGTGGGTTTGGAGAGGAAGTTTTCGAACGACGGGCGTTCGATTTCCTCCATCTCGCCGCGGGTCCGGTAGCCGGGGTCGAGATAATCCTGAAAGAAGGATCCGAAGTCGATTTCCTCGAAGGGATCTTTCTTTTCGACCGCGGTGATGGGGTTTTCCTCGGTGGAGGTCTTGGTGGTGGCGCGGTCGAGGTCTTCTTCCTTGCGGCCGACCTCGTCGATCAACGGAACGGAGTCCTCGAGCTCCTCGAGGACGGGGTTCTCGACCATCTCGCTGTTGATCATGTCCTTGAGCTCAAGTTTGTTGAGCGCGAGGACGGAAACCATCTGCACCAGGCCCGGGGTGAGGATCTGGCGTTGAGATAGCTTGACGCTTAATTTGTGCTGCAACAAAACCATAAGTCGGCTACTGACCTTTACCAGTTCCTCAGCGCCGAAGGCGCAGATCCCACGTATCGTAGCGGCACGGCTTAAGCCGTGCCCTTCTGAAACCTATACCAGCGAAAAGCTTTCTCCCAAATACACGCGGCGGACTTCCGGGTCGCCGGCCAGTTGCTCGGGCGGGCCGTGTCGGAAAATTCTGCCGTCGTCAATGATGTAGGCGCGGTCGGTCACGGTAAGCGTCTCGCGCACGTTGTGATCGGTGATGAGAACTCCGATGCCGCTGGCGCGCAGACCGCTGATGATTTTCTGCAGGTCAAGAACAGCGATGGGATCGATCCCGGAAAAAGGTTCGTCGAGCAAAATGAAGGTCGGATTGATGCACAGGCAGCGGGCGATTTCCACTCGGCGACGCTCGCCGCCGGACAGAGCGTATCCCCGATTGTGCCGTATGTGCTCCAGACCAAGTTCATCGATAAATTTCTCCATCTTCTCGCGGCGCTCGTGCCAAGACATAGCCTGGGCCTCCAGCACCGCGAGGATGTTCTCCTCAACCGTGAGTTTGCGAAAGACCGAAGCTTCTTGTGGGAGATAACTGATGCCGTACTGGCGCGCCCGCAGGTACATGGGAACGTCAGTGATGTCCTGACCGTCATACAACACCCGGCCAGTATCAGGGGGGATCAGGCCAACGATGGCGTAAAAGGTTGTAGTCTTCCCTGCACCGTTAGGCCCTAATAAACCAACAACTTCGCCCTGCTCGACGCGCAGACTGACACCATTTACAACGCGACGGCCGCGGTACGATTTGCCAATTTCATCCGTGGCCAAGGTACGCATTTATCGTGCCACTCGCGTCTGTGTTACCACAGGAGTACTTGCTTCGCCTTCTACGAGCACCCTATCATCGGCCCTAAAGAAAGTCAACGAAACCCCGGTAATCTTGCCACGTTCGGCATCAAAAATGCTAGGGGCTCCGCCGGTAAGGACAAACTTATCGTCTGTAGACGTATAAATCAGGGTTTGTCCGTCGGCGTGGCGGCCAGGTTGTTGAATCACGACCTGGCCTTGCGCAACCATCCGATCCAGCCGGCCCGGGCCAGTCACCGATTGAGGCTTCGAGCTTTGACTTCTAGGCACAAGATAGACGTCCATCTCGTTGGCTGTGGCTCGAAAATCAGTGCCGCGAGCCGTGACGCCGCCATCGTAGTGAGCCCGGCGGTCGGCATCGGCGTAGGTGAGCCGGGCTGAAGTGATGGTGATGGGGCTGGCTTCGCCGAGGTCCTCTGCAGATTTCTGCTTCGCTTTGTGTTCTTCTCTTACCCGCGCTTTCTTGGACTTGGATTCCTCCGATTCTTGCCCCGGCTGACCCAGTTTCTCCTGGACAAGCACAGTGGAGACCGGATGGGCAGCCGTTCCTTGAGCGACCAGAGACCGGTGATCACGGTCAAACTGGATGGAGGGAGCTTCAATAAGGTTGGCGTCCTGCCAGAGGCGGGCGTTGCCCTCATACAGTGCGATGGAGGGAGTGTTGTGCGCCGTCATGGTGGTGGCGGTCGCGTGGATCGGCGAAGAAGACGCCAGAAGGGCGCCGCTGGGTTGCTCCTTGAGATCGTTGTAGGTGCTTTTGACATTTCCCTGAGCGATAGCGTCATCGGTGGCGCGATTGATGCGAATGGCATTGGCGGTCGTCATCATGCCGCCATCAGAAACGCGGGGACTGCCGGTGAGCAGCAGAATGCGGTCGGCGGGAGTGTAAAGCGCTTTGTCGGCCCAGGCTTGCGTGCGTTTTTCCGGAGGCTGGCCGTCGGTGTAGGCGACGCTTCCCTGCTGGACGATCGATCGAATCCCGCCCTCCGGAAGAAACGCGGCGTCGAGCGTCTGGCTGGTGCTGACGCGGTCAGGCAGGCCGGGCACGAGGTTGACGATCTTTGCCTCGGGGGCGCCGTGCATCGAAGTCAACTTGCTCCTGCCGTCGGGAGTGGCGGCAAATTCTGCGTCGAAGCGATCAGCGGTGATCACGGTGCGCTGAGCCTGCGCGCCGCCGCCGCGCGCCGATTGCACCGGCGAAATCGTGATTTCAGCGGCGCCGGAGGTTTGGGCGCGGTCAAGGCGGCGTCCATCGGCCACCAAGAAATCGATGACGGGCGCGGTTAGATCGAAGTCCTGCTGAGCGGAGGCATCTGCAGTGCTGGCCTCGGTGGCGGGGAAATGCTGCGCCAGATGGACACCCTCGGCGGCGTGAACCTTCTGCAGATCATTCTGGCCGTGGAGGAGTTGGCCGCGGAAATCGAGGATCACGAGTCCGGCATCGCCTGCGATGGGCTGCGCTCCGGACCGCTCGAGATGAACCTTGCCGGTAAGCGTAGCCGTGCGTACCAGGTTTTCCTTTCCCGTCAGTTGAAGTTCGGCTTGATCGGCGCGGGCGCGCATCGGGTCGGCGTCGGGAACTGCGGACTCCGCGTTCACGTTCCCCGTGGCTAGGACCCGCTGCACCTCATTCTCAGGACCGAGGAAAAATGTCGCCGCCTCCGCTTGCAGCGTTCCCGTGTCACGCTTCATGAGCGGATGGTCGAGCACGATTTCCCGGGGCTCGCGGGTGATGGTGCCGTGCCGGGCAACGATGGTGGCAGCATTCTCTCCGCTGATGGTCACATGAATCTGCGATGCCAGCGTGAGCGTCGCAATTTTGGCGGCGTAGCGAACACCGACGGCCCAGCCCGTGGCTTGCGGAGTACTGAAATCGACGCGCGACTCGGTGGAAGCGTCCCCCGTGTCGCGGTTGAAAACCAAGTCGTTGGTCTTGAGATGGATGGGATTCTTGAGTTCCTTCGGAGCGGCCTGGTCGGGCGCGGTGACGCCGGCAGGGTTGGCCTGGAGATCGATCTGCACTTCGCCACGGGCAGTGATGTTGCCGGACTTAGGATCGAAGGTGAAATTGTCGCCGTAGATCTGATCGAAGCGCGAGGTATCCCGGCCGTAGAGAATAATGCTGACATCCTGTAGATCGGCGCGGCCGTTGAGCTTGAATTCCTTCACGCTTTTGGCCCGGATCGTAAACACGGTGCGTCCCGCCTCGGATTTGGAAAACTGAAAGCCGCTGGCGGTTTGCTTGATGTCGTAGGAGATCTTCCCGGAAAATGCTTTGAGGATACTGTGCTGGCGCAAGCGGGCGTAGAAGTACATTCCCGCAACCACCGCGACGAACAGCACGGTGATGACAGCCAGCCAGCGTCGCAGGCGGTAAACCGGGAGCGGCATCGCAAGTCCAGTCTAATCGAAGCCGCAGGGAATCAAAGCGGCGGCCCCGTTCTGTCGCTGCGTTTCGTGCGGCCCCAGGGCGGGGCACCCGCGGTGTGATCTAAACTGGGGGACGATGACTCCGGACACGCCGCCACTTCTCGACTTGCAGCACATCCGCGTGATGCGCGGGCAGAAAATCGCTCTCGACGACTTCAGCGTGCGCATTCGTGCCGATGAACACATCGCGATTCTCGGGCCGAACGGCTGCGGCAAGTCAACCCTAATCAAAACGATTACACGCGAGTGTTATCCGGTGGCGCAGGAAAGTTCTGCGATGACGATCCTGGGGCAGGAGCGCTGGGACGTGTTTGAGTTGCGTACGCTTCTCGGCATCGTCTCGAATGACCTGATGCTCTCCTGCACCGGGGACGCGGGCGGACGCGACGTCGTGCTGTCGGGATTTTTCAGCAGCATCAGGGTCTTCCCGCACCACACGGTCGATCCACGACACCGGGAACTCGCCGACGCTGCACTGGCGCAGCTGAAAGTGTCGCATCTGGCGGACCGGCCAGTTTGTGAGATGTCTTCGGGAGAAGCTCGGCGGGTGCTGATCGCACGGGCTCTGGTGCACAATCCTCGAGCCTTGTTGTTCGATGAGCCCTGCAACTCTCTCGATCTCGCGGCCCAGCAAAGTGTGCGGCAAACAATGCGGGCGCTGGCGAACTCGGGAATCGGAATGGTCCTGGTGACCCACGAACTGGGCGACATCATTCCGGAAATCGAGCGCGTGGTTCTGATGAGCCGGGGACATATTGTGGCCGATGGGCCCAAGGAAGAAATTCTGCAGGCGGAGCGGCTGGCGAAAGTGTTCGGAGTGCCGGTGGAGATCGCGCGGCGGGATGGTTTTTACCAGATGTGGTGAAGGCCGGATTTCTCAGTCCGCGGCGGGGCTGGCGTAAGTCAGGTTCTTCTTGGTGTCTTCCGAGGTCCTCTTTTCACATTTGAAATCGCGCAGGGTGAGTTCCAGTCCGCCAAAGTCGGGGTGGTCATTGTGGCCGATGGTAAAGACGATGTCGATGGCGTCGCCGGCGAGCAGTGGGGATTGCTGCAGGTGGTCGGCCATGTTCCAGCCGAGGGCGTCGAAAACAGTTCTCAGTTCTCGGCTCCCATTTCTCGGCTCCTCGACGGAAGCGCCAGCTTTTTCGCCGCGGCGGATTGCGGCACCGTCGGGGTGGCAGCGTGGCGTGGTCAGGATCGCGGTGGCAGAAAGTTCTTGCTGCCTAGATTCTCTTTCTCCCGCTTTCAGTTTCAGCTTGATGTGCTTATCTTTCAGGATTTTTGGTGGTGCGATCAACTGGACGTTGCGGGTGGCAAATGCGGGCTGGTGATTGCCGGTTCCATAAGGTTCAAGCAGACTCAGCATTTGGAAGAGCGCAGGAGTGACTTCGCTGAGATCCAGTTCCGCTTCGACATCGAGGACGGGATCAAAATCAGCTGCGGTCAGGCGCGTGCGGGCGAAGGCATCGAGTTCAGCTCGCAGTTGCGCAACCTTGGCCGAAGGCATGACGAAGCCGCAGGCGTGGGAATGTCCGCCGTAGCGGGTGAAGAGATTGTGCGATGATTCGAGGGCTTCTAGCAGATGGAAGGGACGAATAGAACGGCCGGAGCCGAAGGCCTCTTCACCACTGCTGGAGACGACAATCACAGGGCGGTGGTAGCGCTCGACGATGCGCGTCGCGGCGATGCCGATAACACCGCGGTGCCAGCCTTCTCCATCGACCACAATGCAGTAGGCTTCGCAGAGCGCGGGATCATTCGCGATGCGCTCCTCGATCGAGAGCAGGATGCGACGCTCTTCTTCCTGACGCTCGGCATTGAGGCGATCCAGTTTCCCGGCCAACAGCCGCGCACGATCAGCATCTTTCACGCTGAACAATTCGATCACGTCGCGGGCAACATCCATGCGTCCGGCGGCGTTGATGCGCGGGGCTATCCGGAAGGCAACTTCGGTGGAGTTGGGCGGACGCTTGGGGGAAATCTGCGCGACCTCGAGCAGCGCCTTGAGGCCAGGATTTACGGCGCGGCGCAAAGCATCGAGGCCGAGGCTGGCGAAGACGCGATTTTCGCCGGTCAGCGGAACAGCGTCGGCGATGGTCGCAATGGCAACAACTTTCATGAACGAGAGCAGCAGGCGGGTCTGATCTTTTTCCGGCAGACGGCGCTGCATCAATCCCTGCGCCACTTTGAAAGCAACGCCCGCACCGCAAAGCTGCTTGTAGGGATAATGGCATCCCGCCTGATGGGGATTGACCACCGCGTGCGCCTTCGGCACGCCTTCCGAGCCGGGCAAATGATGGTCAGTAACGATGAGATCGATGCCCAGCCGATGCGCAGTTTCCGCGGGAGCGAAGGCGCGAATGCCCATGTCGACGCTGATGATCAGGCGAATGCCGGCGGCCCCGGCGCGCTCGATCACGTCGTCACGCATGTCATAGCCTTCGCGAATCCGATGCGGAACGTGGAAGTCGGCGGTACCGCCGCAGAGTTCAATCGCCGTTTTCAGGATGATGACGGCCATGGTGCCGTCGACGTCGTAATCGCCGTAGATCAGGATGGGATGTTTGCCTTCGATGGCGGCGGCGAGGCGATCGACCGCGCCTCGAAGGCCGGCCATCTGCTCGGGCGAATGAAGATGATCGAGAGAAGGCGTGAGAAAGTGGGCGGCGGACTCGGCATCGGTCAAGCCACGACGAATGAGCAGGCGAGCCAAGGTGCGGGCTGCAGGGCTGGCTTGTGAGGCATTTGCATTTCGCGCGCCGCGATTAAAGGGAAGCTGAGGAAGATCGCAGAGAGCGGAGGCCAGAGTCTGCACCTGCGCCGGATCTGCCGCAGCCAGTTCCCAGCGAGCGTTTCCTGGCACGGCTAGGTCTCGTCGTCCTGATCCGGCTCGTCGATGGGGATGCCGCCGAAATCTTCCGACATTTCGAGCAGGTGCTGGTAGCGTTCGTACCAGTCGGTGCTGACTTCACAGAGAAACATCGATCCCTGATAAGCCCAGCCCAGCTGCAGAAATCCGATTTTCCCGGTGTGGGCGCGCAGCCAGCGCGCGTCTTCCACGTCGTCGCCGTCGGAGAATTCCGAGTGCGACAGACGCTGCACCAGCTCGTCCAGCTCCTCGCGCTCCAGCTTCCAGGAGTGCATGGTGAGGAACGGAGCGCCGGCGCTCTTGGCCAGTTCGACGAAATCCTTCCAGGCGTCGGGATTGTCCCCGGTCTCCCACATGACGCACTGCACTTCCTCGTAATCCACGTAGCCGTGGAAGCGTCTCATGCCATGGCCTTCGATGAAGGCAATCATGTCGTCTTTAATGACGGTTAAGTCTTCTGGGGTGGGTGACATGGCGGATTTTGCTTACAGATTGCATTGTAAGCTGTCGGAGGCGAAGGTGCCAGCTGCGGCCAGGCTTGAGCGCAAACACACCACCTAGGCGCTCTGCC
>Ga0209624_10003979_pt1 | contig 10279 bp, 6 predicted proteins | sample JacPinW_OM2H0_O1_FD_188565 | JGI IMG/M metagenome (GOLD analysis project Ga0209624, IMG submission 188565) | Forest soil microbial communities from Algoma, Ontario, Canada - Jack Pine, Ontario site 1_JW_OM2H0_O1 (SPAdes) (version 2) | ecosystem: Environmental > Terrestrial > Soil > Boreal... | reverse complement strand
ATCACCCGTATGTGCAGCGGCCTGGTCGAGCGATAACATTGGAGGCCGCTGGATGCGATGGTCGGTTAACTGTTCGTGCGCGACGTCTCCCGTCTTCTCGCGCGGCATGTGGCACCCGCTACAGTCAGGCTTCTCAGGGTGATGCTTGCTAACAAAGGCCGGCTCTCCATGGCAGGTGAGGCATCGGCTTCTGAAGTAGCTTACCCGCTGCTCGGCGGAGGGCGAACTGTGCGGGTCATGACACGTGGTGCAGGTAAGCCGGTCTCCACTCTTTCGCTTACACTCGCTCTGCAGCAGCGCTTCCCATTGGCTGGTTGCTCTGCCGTCAGGACCCAACTCGCCGGAGTGAACAAAGTGAGTTAGATAATCGGAGAGATTCTCGCCGGGGATGAAGGCCGCGAGTGAGCGGCCTGGAACGTTGACCGCTGTTTCCCCTTCCAGATGACATTGCAGGCAGATGGAGTCGCGTTTGGCGGGGGACAGCTTCGCCGGGTTCAGGATCGGGGCGACCCCGCCGCTCGCGAGGTGTGCTGCAGGGTCCCCGTGACACGATTGGCAGGTGATGCCTCCATAGAGAAAGGGCTGGGCGCCGAAATGATTGATCGCGCCTAGCGACGGCTGCACGCTGCTGGTGTGACAGTGCAGGCAGCCTGGTTCCACTTTCAAGGTGAAGGGCATCTCCCGCGCGTCGAGCGATTTCGGGTTCATATCCCAGACCTGTTGTTTGCTGTACCAGTTCACCGGGCTCTCGAACCAGAAACCCTGCTTCTGGAACAGGTAGGTGCGGCCACGCTGGCCAGAGCCGATGAAGTAGATGAGCTCCTGCTCTCCTTTGAGGAGTTGCGGCGCGTTGGGCCGGTCGTAGCTCAGCCACGCGCGGCCATCGCGCAGAAAAAGACGGTAATGAACACTAGAGCCGGCATGGGTGAAGTCACCCGGCAGAAGACCATCAGCAGCAGATCCACTCGCTCGCGCCATGGGTGTCGCCTGGTAGCTGTCGTAAATTTTTTGATGGCAAGGCGCACACGCCTTATCCGGGTTCTCCGCCGGGGCACTAAGAGCCGCCAGCAACAGGAATGGAAGGAAGTGTAAGCGCGGCATCGCTAATGACCCAGGGCAACTGCTTGTGGGTCTTTCGCGGCCTCGGTAATGACATAGAGGTGATTCACTGCAAGATTCCTGAATATATCGACGTGGCCGGAAGGCCAGCGGACTTCGAGGGAATCCACTATTTGCGCCTGATCGAGACCGAAGTGCAGCCGCAGGTCGCTCTGCGAATAGTAGCTGCCCCCGCTGCGCACTTCATCCACCTGCAGGAGAGGCTCCGCTGCTCCTTTTTGCGTTTTGGCCAGGACCCGCACCCTGGCGCCGATCCCGGTGCGGTTTGACTTGACCCCAATGGCTTTCACTTTGATCCAGGAGCGCTTCCACTGCGAGTCGCAACGCAGGAGTTGCGGCAGAGAGTTCACGCAGTTGACGATCACATCGATGTCGCCGTCATTGTCGTAGTCGCCGAAGGCGCAGCCTCGGCCGGCAACAGCAGCAGTGATGCCGGAGCCACCTTTGTCGGAGACATCTTCGAAGCGGCCGTTGCGCAGGTTGCGATAGAGATACTTGCGCTCGGCGTAGGGAGCTTCTGTCTTTGAACTGCTGACCTCGGGGTACACATGTCCGTTGGTCACCAGAATGTCTAACCAGCCGTCATTGTCCATGTCGAGAAAGCCGACACCCCATCCGAGGAAGCGGGTATTGATGCCCAGCCCGGCGGAATAGGTACGATCCTGAAAGCTGCCGTCTCCAAGATTCGCGTAGAGCGAATCCGTGTCGCCGGCAAAGTTGGTCTTGACAATGTCGAGCTTGCCGTCGCGGTCATAATCTCCGATGGAGACACCCATGCCGGCCTGCGGTTTTCCATCGGGTGAGAGCGCCGCGCCCAGCTCGATGGCAACGTCTTTGAAGGTTCCGTCTTTTTGATTCTGATATAGGGTGGCGGCCGTGGAATCGTTCGCGACATAAATGTCAGGCCATCCATCATCGTCCAGATCGGAAACCGCGACACTGAGCGCGTAGTTCCCGATGGTGTTCCACATGCCGCTCTTTTCGGAAACGTCAGTGAAGGTGCCATCGCCGTTGTTGTGGTAAAGCAGGTTTTTTCCCGGAGCAAGCCCGGGTGGGCCGCAGGCAACCATGATTCCCTTGTAGGTGCACGGGCCGGATTCAGGCAGCGGTGCGGTTTTAAGGTCCAGGTCGATGTAGTTGGCTACAAACAAATCGAGGTGGCCGTCGCGATCGTAGTCGAGAAAAGCACAGCCACTGTTCCATCGAGTGCCGGCCTGCTTCAGCCCTGCCTTGAGGGTGGCATCGGTGAAGGTGCCATTGCCGTTGTTATGGAAGAGCGCATTCTGACCGTAGTAGGTAACGAACAGGTCGTCGAATCCATCGTTGTCGTAGTCGCCCACACAACAGCCCTGCCCCCAGCCGCTGCGTGTGAGCCCGGCTTTGGCGGTGACATCGGTGAAGGTGCCATCGCGATTGTTTTTGAAGAGGTGGCAGGTGGGTTCGCTGTTTTTGGCAAAGCCCTCGAGACGCCATCCGTTCACCAGGAAAATGTCCAGCCATCCATCGTGATCGTAGTCATAAAAGGCCGCGCCACAGCCGGTTGTTTCAAGCAGGTATTTGTTGCTGCCGATGCCGCCGAAGATGGTCTTCGCGTTTAGACCGGCGGATGTTGCCACATCGACAAAGTCAATGCCGAGGGGTGTTCCGGCGATAGGCGACGCAGGACCAGGGGGTGGTGGTACCGGTTTGGCATCGTAGGAACGCGTCATACCCGTCTGACCTTGTTGTGCGGGGTCGACGGCGCTGTTTCGGGTCCAGGGGGGAGCGGCCATCATGAGCACGTCGCTGAAGGGCAGAACCAGGGTGGTGCGGCTGAGCGACTTGATGAAATTGCGGCGGTTCATGGGTGTTTGTTGTCCCTGGACTTTCCAAGTCTACGCAGGATTTGGAACTCAGGTTGCAACAGAGTTGGGGGGGCCCCAACTTGGACGGGGTGGATGGGCTTGCGGCAGGATGGTTCGGCCCGCGGGCTTGGTTATTCCGGCGAGCCGTTTGGTGTGGATGGTAGGGCGTAGAGACGTTCTAATTCCTGTACATCAGCCAGCTGACCCGCGGTTAGGATTCTGCCTAACGCGGACCGCTCTATCGACTCCCAGTTGGCCAGGAAGACAAGCAGTGCGTCAAAGTCTGGGTTTGTTTGATTCACAGCTTCATGATGCATCTGGGTACGGGTGTCCGAAATACTACAAAGGGTGCTGATGCCGCCCATTGGTGGTAAGGGACTCACCCGGATTTCCCAATCTGAGACGGTATTCGGTGGGTGTGGTTGGGTCGTGGTAAGGAAAGAGTTTTGAGGATGGTTCCCTTGCTGGTGGGGGAAAGAGTTTCAGGTTGACTTCCCTTCGTCCTGGCGGAGGAGGAAGTTGAAGTCGCAGCCCTGATCGGCTTGCAGCACGCAGTCCTCAAATAATTTGGCGTAGCCGCGGGTGGCAATCGGGTGCGGCGGAGGGGACGCTTTCCAGGCGGCTAGACGGCTTTGCAGTTCAGCGTCGTCGATGAGTAGTTCAATCTTGCGGGCCTCTACATCGAGCAGAATGCGGTCACCGGTCTTGACGATGGCCAGCGGGCCGCCGACGGCTGATTCCGGCGTGATGTGCAATACGATGGTGCCGAAGGCGGTGCCGCTCATGCGCGCATCGGAAATACGAACCATATCTTTCACGCCCTGCCGGGCCAACTTCATGGGGATCGGAAGATAGCCTGCCTCCGGCATGCCCGGCGCACCCTTGGGCCCCGCATTGCGCAGGACCAGAATGTCGTCGGCATGTACATCAAGTTCCGCCTGGTCGATGCGCGCGGTCATGTCCTCAACAGAGTCGAACACCACTGCGCGGCCGGTGTGACGCATCAGTTTAGGAGAAGCGGCGGACTGCTTGATCACTGCGCTTCGCGGCGCGAGATTGCCATGGAGCACGGCCATCGCTCCCTCCTGCTTGAGCGGCGTGGCGATACTACGGATCACATCCCGGCCCGGTACCTGTTCTGCCTTCGCAATCGCGTCGCCGAGGGTGCCGCCGGCAACGCTGGGGGCGTGAAGATCGAGCAGCGCAGACAGCTCGCGCATGAGAGCGGGAAGGCCGCCGGCGTGGTGGAAATGCTCCATGTAATGGGTGCCCGACGGCTTGAGGTTGAGCAGCATCGGAACTTGCCGGCCTAGTTGGTCGAAGGCTTCGAGGTCGAGTTCTACCCCGGCACGGCCGGCGATGGCAGTGAGGTGAATCAGCCCGTTGGTGGAACCGCCGATGGCCTGCAACACGATCATCGCGTTGCGCACGGAGTCCGGGGTAATCAGGTCGCTCGGTTTGGGGGTGCCGGCAATCGCCATCTCGGCGGCGCGCCGGCCGCTGGCCTCGGCTATGCGGCGACGGTCGGCCTGGGTTGCGGGCGCGGTGGCGCTCATCGGAAGGGCGAGGCCGAGCGCCTCGATGATGCAGGCCATGGTGCTCGCGGTCCCCATCACCATACAGGTGCCAACCGAGGGAGCGAGACGGCCGCTGATCAGTTCGGTTTCGGCAACGTCAATGGCGCCGGCGCGGTACTGTGCCCACAGCCGGCGGCAATCGGTACAGGCGCCGAGAACCTCACCCTTATGATGACCCACCACCATGGGCCCCGTGGGGAGGACGATGGCAGGCAGATCCGTGCTGGCGGCCGCCATCACCTGGGCGGGTAGGGTCTTGTCGCATCCGCCAATCAGCACCACGGAATCCATGGGCTGGGCACGAATCATTTCCTCGGTGTCCATGGCCATGAGGTTGCGCAGGAACATCGAGGTCGGGTGAGCGAAACTTTCGCCGATGGAGATGGTGGGAAATACCATCGGCAAACCGCCGGCAAGCATCACGCCACGCTTTACGCTCTCGATCAGTTCGGGAACGTTGCCATGGCACGGATTGTAGTCACTGAAGGTATTGGTCACCCCGACGATAGGGCGATCAAGCGCATCGTCGGAATACCCACTGGCCTTGATGAAGGCTTTGCGCAGAAACAACGAGAAGCCGGGGTCACCATAGCTGGTGAGCCCCTTGCGCAGGCCTCTGGTGTTGTCTGGTCCCGGCGGATCGTCCATCCCGCCATACTATACTGCCCGGCTATTCTCCCTGAACGGCCTCGAAAGAGGCCTTGAGCTTTTGGTGGAGCTGCTGCAGGTCACGGGTGTGAGCAAGCATCGACTCGGTGATCGCGTCGAAGAAAATCCCTTCCGCGAGGGTAGTCCAACCGGCGCGGCGAACGATGTTGACGAGTTCGGCGTGATACTCATCGCCGGGAAGATTGGCAATTGCCTGTTTGACTTCGCGAAGTCTCCGCTCGAAGCGCTGAACCTGATCCGCGGAGGCTGCAGGTTTGGACTTTGCCAGAGTTGCCACGTCTGTTCTCCTGTTCATAAGGGCGGGTTTTGCATTCACGAAAATGTAGTGACCTAAGTATCATTTTCGTTTCAGACATTTTTTAGATTTATCAAAAAGGCGTTGGGAACCGCAGACTCCTCCTCTTCCCCGAATTCTTGTAGGACATGGTTCCGTTAAAGCACTTCATTCGCCAAGTGCTGCGTGGCAGGAAACCCGGATACGCTCCCATCGAAAGATATTTCAAAGACAGGTCCGCAGCACCCTGGCCTCGCTCGGTATGACAAAGGAAACAGCAACACTTCCATGGAAGTGGTTGCCACCTAAGTCCTTCTTCTTAAGAGCCTGTATAGAGTTGAAAGGCTGCCCAGTACAACGGCTTTCTATATACGGCGGGAGAATGTATCAGTGACAATTTTGCTGCGCGCAAGGCAACGTCAGGGCTGCTGCCGGCTTCAAGTTCGCCATAGAGGCGGTCCATCAGGAGCGGCGTGGATGCATCATTTACCTCCCACAGTGCACCAATTACATTGTGCGCCCCGGCACGGAGAAAGGCCCAGGACAGGCCCACCAAGCCTTCGCCGGCGTAAGCGCGAAGGCCTGACCCATAACACGCCGAGATTGTTACCAATCTGGCGTGCAGCGGATCGCGCATGATGTCGCGGGCATAAAGCTTGAAGTTCTCTGGGTTGTCGGGCGACGGCGAAAGCACTACCGCTGAATCCAGCGGGTCTAATCGGCTCGCTGTACCGTGAGCCACAAAGTGGATGTATGAAAATCCATCCGGCTTGTTTTGTGCATAGGCCGCAGGTACCGCCCCAGATTGAGTCACCACGGTGCGGCTCTCCGCCGGAAAATGCTTTTCGATTCCCCGGATCTCAGCGAAGGCATTCACCAGCCTGTCATAGCCGGTTCCGGCTGCGGTGGGGTTCCCGATCAGCAGCAGTTTGTTTTCAGCTTGTGCGGAAGAGTCGGGAGCCAGCCTGGAGAGCATGCGAATTGAGTTTGCGTTTCGGATGGTTACATCTTCGATCCAGTAGTGGGACCCGTTAGGCTCTGGTGCGAGCAGGGTTTCAAAATTCAATCCATTGAGGAGGCCATCCGGGATGATGAGCACTTTGGAGCCTTTTGGAATCATAGGCGCGGCGGGAGCTACGAGGGTGTCATACAGCATCCTCGCGGCTGGGTTTACATCGCGCAACGGGTCACTCGATTTCAGGATGGCATTCTGATAATTCTGGACCTGGGTTTCGATGGTAGCCTGCCCGGGGAGCGGGAAGAGATGGGTGTGATGAGGGGCGACGACCCACAACCAGGATTTTTCCGGGCCCAGCGAATAGAAGAGAATGATGCTGTCCAGCTTGCGAGCAACCGCCTGTCCGTCTGAAGCGTGCTCTGATTGTGCATCTGGCTGTTGGTTTGCCAAACCCAGGCCTTCTGCCAGGGTTCTCGCGCGACCGATATCGAGAAGCTGTAACGCTTCTTCCGGCTTGCGAGATGCAATGAGGAACTCAGCATACCGCCGATAGAGCGAATCGCCGTTAGCAAAAAAGGGCAGCCTGAGTTCTTCGTCCGTGACCGCCGCCCGCTGTTCTTCAAAGGTGCGAATGGACTTGCGATACCACTGGTCAGCTTTCTTTGTCTGCTGTTTGCCAGCGTAAAAATCCGCGAGAGACCCATCGATCTCACCTTGCAGAGTCGGATCTGATGAAGACTCCTGGCTCACCTGCAACAACAATCGTTCGGGATCTCGCTGACTTTCTTCTCGGGCGGCGAGAAGCGCGTCCATATACTGCGTCTCGAGCTCGTCAGTTTTGTCCCCGGCCCTGCGTGCTGCTCGGCCCCCTTCCGCGTTATGCGCTTTTGCCAAGTCAAGTTGCCCTTGTCGATAGAACAAAAATGCAAGACCTGTCTGGATATCTGCAATTTCTGCGGGCGCGTCGATGGCCATAGCAGCCTTGAGCGATTGCTCAAAACAGGTCTTCGCTTCCTGCGGGTTGCCGAGCATGTAGTAGGACTGACCAGCATCCATCAACCAGTCGACCTGCAGGCTGACGGTTCCTGTTTCCTTCGCTTCCTTCTCCGCCTGCTGAAAATTGGAGAGGGCCTTCTCGAAATCTCCGAGATGAAAATAGGCGAGTCCAAGATTTCCGAGGGCCTCTTGGAGGAGCACTCGCGCTTGAATCGACCGGGCAGAATCTGCGGCTCCGCTCAAAAGGGTCAGGGCCTCGTCGTAGCGCCTCATTTGGATGGTTATCAGGCCAAGATTCAAGAGGTCGCTTGCCTCAACGTATGAGTTTCGCTGTTCCCGGGCAACCTGCAGGCTCTTTCGGGAGAGGTTCGCAGCGTCAGGCAAGTGGTTTCGATAGATTTGAACGGCAGCTTCGGTCTGTAGGACCTCGCTGTTCAAAGCGGAGTTGCTGGCATCGGACAATCGCTGGGCTTCCCGCAGCTCCGCATCCGACTGCTGTGCCTGCCCGAGCGTGGCGTGTGCCACCCCACAGAGCAAATTTCGTTTGATTGCGAGATCGCCCGTAGTGGGATAGGCCACACCAGGGGTGTTGAGCAGTGCGATGACCTCGGGCCGCCGTCCCTGGTAAATGAGGATCTCGGCTTCGAGGAGCCTAAATTTCATGGCCCAATCCGCACCGCTGGCAGAAAAGTCGTTTCGCGCCTTCTCTGCCTTGTGCTGAGCGGTATCGAGATTCCCGTGTAGAAAATCGGTGCGGATGCTTTGAAAGATTGTTCCCGGATCAGCGGTTACGGAGGAACGGCATCCTGTCAGCGTGATAGCAGCCAGGAGCGCTATGGCTAGGTTGGAGGAACCGTACCACCTCGAACCTCCGCCATGGCCCCACTCAGATTTCCCGTTGTGGCGCACCCCAACTCGGCTCGGACCATGGAGAGCTGAATCGATGATTGACAAGTCAGCAACTCTCCGAGAAAGATTTTTCCAAAATGGGGAATTTCCAAAGCGTGACCAAAGGCTCTGCCAGGGAACGGTTGATCTATGCCATCCACCAACGAACAAAGAACGCATCCGTCTGTCTTTGCTTTTGCAGCGGTCATCCAATCGAATCGGTTCAGAACCCACTGGCCTGTCTTCCCTTGAGACGCTTTGGCCTTCGCTACCATTTTGACAGCTTGCTCCCGGCCGGTCTGCTGAAAGATTGGCCACTCAATGCGGTCGACGGAACCAACGCCGAGCAGCTTGGGATTTAGGGTGGGAGAAACATCGTGGCCACAGATCTTTAACCCCTCAAAATGACAGCCGGCGAGCGAGATTGCAGGATTGCCGCCGTCTCCTGGATGTTCCACTGTGACCTGAGCGACCAACCGCTCCGCCTTAAAGGTCTCCAGAATATTCAAGCCTTCGACCACCGATGTGACCAAGGTTGACCAGGGGCCGTCCGGATCCGCCTGCGCGCCAGTGACGCGCGTATAGGCGGCCCGGCAGGAGACTATCTCATCGCAATTAAAGGCCTCTGTTCGCGTGCTTGCATGACCACCGACCGCGGGCAGGGCGACGGATGCCTGAGAAGGAACTACCTTCTTGTGAGGGGTTTCAAGAAACCCGCCAAGGGAGTTTGCATGTGCATGAAAGTAAAAAGCCTTGGGGACAGATGCCATATTGAACCTCGTTCGGCAGAAATTTTACTTAGCGGGTGTTAAGAGCAAAGGGATAGCGTGCCAGATCGACCGAGGATCCGGCAAGATTACCCTGTACAGCCAGAGTGTATTTCCCTGCCTGCGTGTCAACCGACGGGACACGTATGGAGACGGTATCTCTTGCCGACTGAGCCGAAACTTCAGTTCGCCAGACAAGCGCACCGGAGGGTGCATACAGCAGGCAGGTGTAACTGGAAAAGCGGTCCTGGGTGGGAATATCCAGCTGGAGCAGGAACGGGCGAGTGTTCCCTACCGTACCCGCGGGAATCTGTCCGCCGCGACTGTTGCCCCCCACCAAAGAGATGACCGGCAGAATCTCCGGAGCTCTCAGTTCTGAGATTTCGGTTCGGAAGTGGGGAAAAACGATCATGTTTTGATAGGCGATCACCAGAAGAGAGGCCGCCAGGGCAGACCACACCAAAGCCGAGGCAAAGAAGGATTTACCCTTGCTCCCCGCTCCGGCCTTTGGGACTGGATGGATCTTGAATTCCCGCTTGGCTGCGTCCATGAAGGCGGCAGTGGCGCTGAGGTCGGTCGCACATTCCTGGCAATCGAAGAAGTGTTCCTCAAACTCGTCGCGCACTTCCGGGGTCAACTCATCCAGAAGATAACGCTCGACGGTGAGGTGCTGCGTAATGTGGTTATGGTCCATAAAGTTAAGGGGCCTTTCTAATGCAACCCTAAGTGGTCGATATAGAACGACTTAAATGAATGCTTTGCGCGGTGCAACAGGACCCTTAAATACTCCCGGGTAATGCCAAACTCCTTGCAAACCTCATCTTTATCGCGTTCATCCAGAAGCACCGATTGGAGCAGACGCCGATCCCGTTCCGGTAACTCGTTCAGGATCTGGCGAACGACCCGCTCCGTGTCTTTGGCTTCGAGCAGCCGGAGCGCACTTGGCTCGCGGCCGGCAACGGTAGACTCGGTTTCATCGTCGATGGTGGCTTCTGTTCTTTTTCTGGAACGATAGTGCTCCTGCAACACATGGTTGCAGACGGAATTGACGAAGGGCCCAAGCCGATCGGGCTGCCTCAGTCCCCCTTCGCCGCGTATGAGCACCAGCACGCGCACGAAGGTTTCCTGCCTGACATCTTCAATTGCTTCTCTGGAATTCAATCGTGAGCGCAGTTTCAGACGGATCA
>Ga0209624_10003977_pt1 | contig 10281 bp, 6 predicted proteins | sample JacPinW_OM2H0_O1_FD_188565 | JGI IMG/M metagenome (GOLD analysis project Ga0209624, IMG submission 188565) | Forest soil microbial communities from Algoma, Ontario, Canada - Jack Pine, Ontario site 1_JW_OM2H0_O1 (SPAdes) (version 2) | ecosystem: Environmental > Terrestrial > Soil > Boreal... | reverse complement strand
AATCTCGGCCCCGTCTATATCTATCCCCATCTGATGAAGATGACCTTCGCAATGGTCGCCCGCTCGCTGTTCGGCGCCAAGCTGAAGGACGAGGACATCGACCTCGTCAGCCATACCATCTGCACCGTCCAGGAATTTATCGTTCGGCAAACCATTCAGCCCTATCTGAACCCCTGGTTTTCCGTATCCGGCGACCTCCGCAAACACGAAGACATGCGAGTCCGCGCTGACAGCGTTCTGATGGCTTACATCAAGCAGCGCCGCAACCAGGAGCCCGGCAACGATCTCCTGCAGAACTTGATGGATGCCCGTTACAGCGACGGCGAGGGCATGAGCGATGAACTGGTCCTGAGCGAGAGCATGCAACTGCTGGTCGCTGGCCATGAAACATCCTCGAATGGTCTCTCATGGCTTCTCTATCTCTTGAGTAAGCATCCGGAATGCCTCGAAAGAGTCCGTCAGGAGTTCGATTCCGTCCTGGGAGATGCGCCGCTGACTCACGCAGACGTTCCGAAGTTCGAATTCACCACCCAGGTCATTCAGGAGGGACTGCGACTCTACCCGCCGTTCTGGATGATCGACCGCGAGGCGGTAGCGGATGACCGCGTTGGGGACATCGAGATACCCCGCGGATCGACGGTCATCGTCTATGTGTATGGCGCGCACCACGCTCCCCGCTATTGGGAGAGTCCAGAAAGCTTTGATCCAGAGCGTTTCGTCAAAGGGACCGAGAAGCAGCGGACACCCTTCACCTATCTCCCCTTCGGAGGAGGGCCGCGCGTCTGCATCGGGAATCAATACGCGATGCTGCAAATCCTCATGATTCTGAGCGATCTGCTCAGAAGATACGACTTTCAGCTGACTCCGGGCCAGACGATCGAAGCGCGTCCGATGGTGATCCTGCGACCGAAACACGGAATCCGCATGACCTTCACCAGGACGGTCGCACCACAACCTGTCCTCGCCAAAATGCACGGCGAGGGACGGGCCTGAGTTTTAACTTGTCAAAGGTAAGGCTTTTTTAAAGGCCGCCTCCGCTGGAATCGGATTCTCCAAAAAAAATTTTAGCGGGGCCGCTTTAGGATGTTTGGCTGCGAAGCCATGCGCCTTCAATTGCGGAGCGGCAATCCTTGAAGTTTATCCACAAGCAAGGCACTCTGCGGCGGGCGCGGCTGTCATGCTCAATGTGCCAATCTGCGAGTAGAATCGGAAACGCTTTCGGAATGGGCCGAGTCCGGGGCTTACGATGGGCCTTCTGTCCGACGTAGTGGTGTCCTCTGCGCTTCTGCCTTTTACAGTTCCGCAATGCTGCTCTCCCCGACGCGAATCTGAAGCTCTCTTGAAAGAGAGCGAACCACGTAACCAGCAATTCACTTTTTCATGGGACTTCTCCGCACCCTCTTTCACGCAGGGAACGGGGAAGATGATCCCGTAACGGCTCGAGTGACGGCGCGCGAGCCTGCGCCGCAGCACGCCCTGCTAGTAACGCAAGATCGAGACCCAGCTCTCGAAAGAGCACTAGGAGTTAGCCATGGCTGACATTTCTTCCATCGGTTTGAATCCGGTTGCGGACTCGCTTCTCGAGAAAAATGGCGAGATGAAGATTCCGCTCTTCGAAGAGACGATGTCCGTCTCCAAGCGCGTCGTTCCGACGAGCCGGGTGCAGGTCTCTCGGGTCACCCATAGCCATGAGCAGTTGATCGACGAGCTGCTTCACCATGAACAGGTCGAGATCGAAAGAACTGCTTTGAACACGCCGGTCGACACGATTCCATCGATCCGGCAGGAAGAGGACGTCATCGTCATTCCAGTTGTCGAGGAGGTTGTAAGAGTTGAGCGGCACCTGATGTTGAAAGAGGAGATCCGCATTCGGCGAATCCGAACAACGGAGCGGTTCCAGGAACGCGTCTCGCTCCGCAAACAAGAGGCAGTAATCAACCGTCTTCCGATCGCTCCCCAAGCGGCCTCCACATCGGAGGCCAAAACCGACGCAACCCCAGATTGAGAGGAGAAGTAAATCCATGACTTACGAAAAGATCGTCACCCTATTTGACACGGCGAATCATGCCGCGGCAGCCAAGAACAACCTGGTCAAAGCGGGATTTTCCGCTGATGAGATCAGCATCGTCAGCAGCACCGAGTTACCGAAGAGTGTGACGGCGCTGCGCGAGCCGGGGCTCTGGCACAGGCTCTTTGGCAGCGACATTGAGCAACACGAGGCGGAGGTCTACAGCAAGGCCGTCGAGCAGGGCGGTGTCGTTCTAACGATGCGCACCCTGGATGCCGACGTTCCGAAGGCGATGGGAATTCTGAACCAGCACAACATCGTCGATGTTCAAGATCGCGCATTGCAAGCCGGTCTGCTCTCGAAAGCTGATGCCGTAGCCCCTGACGCCGCCGTGGCCGCCGCGATTCCCGCCAAACCACTTACAGCGGATGCAACCAAAGACCAGGTGATCCGGTTGGCCGAAGAGCAGTTGGAGGTCGGCAAGCGGCTGGTCGAACAAGGCACAACCCGCATTCGTCGCTTCGTGACAGAGAAGCCCGTAGAAGCACAGGTAACACTGCACGAAGAACATGCGGAGGTCGTTCGTCGCGCCATCTCCGATCCTTCCTACGTCAAAGACATCGACTGGTCCGATCAGACCGTCGAGGTGTTGGAAACCTCGGAGCAGGCCGTCGTCAGCAAGTCTTCGCGGATTGCCGAAGAGATTCTCATCGCGAAGAAGGGATCAGATCGGGTCGAGACAGTTCACGACACGGTGCGCCGCCAGCAGGTGGACGTGGAGCGCGTTCCCGGTCCGGATACACGGAAACAAGCGTAGTCTGCATCTCACGTCCGGAGTGCTATTGCACTCCGGACGTGCCAATCGATTCTCTGTCTGTTAGGCATGGGTCTTTACTTCCAGAGCAAGGCCGCCGGATGCATGTTCTCCTTCCAGCGCTTGCCGCCGTAGACTCAGCCGGTATAGATTTTTGCTTTCTGCTTGGAGCTTACGATGGCTGCATCGCCCAAGCCTCTGACACAACCCGTGTCGAATGGAGCCGAGCGCCTTACCCTGAAACTGCAGACGGCGTGGCGGGAGCTCACGGAGTGTACGGACGCGACTGCGCAGGCGTTCGCAACAGTGCCTGGCGCGCCAAACGAATCTTCGAACCTTGAGCAGGTTCGTGGGTGGTACGAGGAGAGCACGCGCCGGCTACTGATAGATCCTGTCCAGAAATTCCTCTTGCTTCAGCCCATCCGCCGGGCTCTAGAAGCGATGCGCGCCTGCGATCAGGAGACGGCGCCATCGGGTGCGCGAGCACGCATCCACGTGCGCTTTTTGTCATTGCTCATCCTCACTGCGCTTGACCTCTGTGAACCCTGGCGAATCTGGCGCAGCGGAAATGATCCTCGAGAGCAGAAAGCGTGGGAGCAGCGCCGCCAGAAGCGTGCCGCAGGCGCTTCGGGGTTATTGCGCCGTTATGAACACTGGGCGCAGCGCGCAAAGCCCGGCAAGAGCGAGGCTCCGCTAAAGAAGGACGCCTACGACGCGTGGTGGCGTCAACTTCGAGCAATGACCGCAACCCTTGAAATTGAAATTGCTCTCCGCGAACTGATGCTGGGGTGGTTCGACGCGATGGCACGGTATGTGAACGAGGCGCAGCAGGAGCACGAGGAACTCGAGACGTACGCCGCTGCGACGCTCGTCTGGCTCGAGCAGGAATCGCAGTCAGCTGGGCCTGCTGGAGCGAGCTTTGGACTGGTTACACCGGAAGAACGGCTTCGCATCTGGGCTCTCCCGGTGGAGACGGAGGCCGCGCAGAGGCTGCCGGAGCGGGTGGAGTTGCTTGCGGCTGAGCGATGGAGACTCTTGCGACGCAACGTGAAGGTGCGCGCGTCGTTCCTGAAAACCTTTGACCGGTACGCTCGCACGACGATGCGCACGATGGTCGAGCATCTGTGGCAGAAGAGCGCCGCCACTCTGCGCGAGGTCGAGCAGTCGAAAGAGATGATTGCTTACTGGAGCGAAGCGGCTCCAGGGCGTGCCGGGGATACGCTCGAGTTGATGGCAGAGGCGCGCCACAACGCCATCGCCTCGCTTCTTGGCCATCTGCAGGCTCCGCCTGAGAACGCGCGGCTCGAAACTGACGCAGTCAACGCGTTCTGGAGGTGGCAAAAGAACGGTTCGATCGCCATTGAGGCCGATCTTTACGGATGGGTGCCTCTGCTGGAACGGCCACGCAGGCGAATGTTCGTTGATATAGCCTCAGATGCAAGCCGTCTGAAAACCAAGGCATCCTTGCACGGCGCGAGCCGTTGGGCTTCGAAGCGCGTCGACCAGGTCATGGAGTCGGTTGGCGGCAGAGTTCCTTCGCAGCCTACTCTACCGCCAGTCGTCAGGCGAACCACGTTGCGCGATACCCTGTCGTTACCCGCAACGAAGAGCGATCTGCCGGCTCTCTATCGCCTGCTCTTTCGCGTGGCGCCGGTGGAGGACCGGCGTTTTCTGGTGGGGCGAAACCAGGAGATGGCTGGATTAGAGCAGGCTGTCTCAGATTGGGACGCGGGAAGATTCGCAACTTGCCTGCTGATAGGAGCTCGCGGAAGCGGTAAGACCAGCCTACTCAACTGCGCCCAGCGCGAGGTCTTCGCGCGTCATCATTTGGTTCGCGCGGAATTTCAGGAGAGAATTCTAACTCCGGAAAAGCTCGATGGCTTTCTTCGCGACATTCTTCATCTCCGAGAAGGCGTTGATTTGGAGTCCGCGATTCTGCAGGAACGCCGCGTTCTGATTCTAGAAGAAGCGGAGAGGATCTTTCTGAGAAGAGTTGGCGGCTTTGCCGCGGCTAACTATCTGACCCATCTGATGCATCGTACCGCTTCGAGCACATTGTGGATCATTGTGATGAACGATAGGTCGTTTCGCGTCCTCGATGCGGGAACCCAACTGCATCGCGTATTTTCCTACCGCATCAACGCGATGAATATCTCTCGCGCCGATCTTGAGAGTGCAATTCTGGAGCGACACCGGCTCTCCGGCTTGCGCCTGGAGTTTGCTCCGCCCCGGGCCGGTGATCCGCGGGTGAGCCGCGCGAAGCGATGGCTCGGCCTGGAGGACTCTCCACAGAAACTGTTCTTCGATTCTCTCTTTCAGCAGTCGGAAGGCATCTTCCGTTCGGCGCTGCAGCTGTGGCTGGGCTCGATTGAAAGGGTCGACGGGGAGACGCTGAAGATCCGTCAGCCGCTCGATCCCGCATTTGGCCTCTTCCGCACTGAGTTCGCGCAGGAAGACAAGTTCACGCTGCTTCTCGTTCAGGAGCATGGCTCGTTGACCGAGGATGAATTGTCAGAGGTTCTATGCGAGTCCCGCGATTACAGCAGGAGTCGCATGGAACGCCTCTCAGCGCTGGGGCTGCTTGAAAACGACCCGGACCATCCAGGGTTACGAGTGAATCCCGAGGCGCAAAGATTTGTGAACAACCTGTTGCGGGGCATAAACCTGACTTGATTTTTGATTTCGATTGTGAGGACCCGAAAATGTCTCGCGAACTACTCCTATCGATTCCATCGACCACAGGCGTTGAAGGCAACGTCCTCGAGTATCTCAGTCCGGGCAAGGTTTTGTTTGTCGCGATTTTGGTCGCCGGTGCGTGGGTGCTTCTGAAATGGCTGCGCGGGTTTCTCGATGGACTGGAGAAACTGAACCCGCGGCTTCGCTTCATGCTTCGTCAGGTGGAACCGCCGCTTCGCATCGCGATCTGGTTCGCTGCGCTTCTTATCTCGGCGGAGATTCTGGCTCCTTCAAAGAATGCTTTTCTCGCGGCTCTCGGCTCCGCTGCACTGGCCATCGGCCTGGGGTTGCAGGACCTGATCAAAAACCTGATTGGAGGGATGGTGGTTGTTGTAGACCGGCCGTTCCAGATCGGCGATCGCATCAAGCTGGCCGAGGCTTACGGCGAAGTGAAGCAGATTGGATTGCGCAGCACGAAGGTCTACACCGACGACGACCGACTTGTAACGATTCCGAACTCGGACGTGCTGACCAAACTTATCTTCAACGCAAATGCGGGCGTGGCCGAGTCGGTTGTGCTCGCCGAAATGGTGCTTCCCATCGACGCTGATGCGGATAAGGCAATCCAGGTCTGCAGAGAGGTTGCGGTGTGTTGTCCATATACACACCTGGGCCGGCAGATCGAAGTGGACATGACGGAAGACGACAGGCGGAAAGACATAACAATGCTGACGATCAAAGCTTACGTGTACGATCACCGGTTCGAGTCGGCGATGAAGACGGATCTTCTGCGGCGCGCGCGACATGAGTTCATGACCCAGGGAATCGTGACGCCCGGGAACGAAAGACACAAGGATTAAGATGTCGGCATTGGTGGATATACCCTGCCCTGCGCGATGTACTGAGCCGCGAGAACGCGGAAAGCTTCGATCTGCGCTTCGGCCCATAACGCATCCTTGTTGAGTTCCGCAGCGAGTAGCGCCGCCACCGTGGGCGCGGCTTCAACGGCTGCGTGTGCGTTGAGCAGGAGCGCGCGGGTCCGGCGAGCCAGGGCGTCGTCAATAGTACGGGACATCTCATGGCGCGCCGCCCAGACAATCTCGGCTTTGATATAGGGGAGACTCGGGTGCACGAGTTCTGCGAGCTTCGGGTCTGCCTGTGCGAGGGCGAGGATGGATGCGGCATCGGAGCCGTAGACGGCGAGGCTGCCGAGTTGGCCGGGCTCCGAGTAGCCGTGAATATGCGTCGTGGCGGTGACACAGGGTTTTTCGTCGAGCCCGCCGAGAGTGATGGCGTGGTCGACGCAGTCCTCGGCCATGTGGCGATAGGTTGTCCACTTCCCTCCCGCAATGGTGAGCAAACCGGTGTGATCGATGTGGATCGTGTAGTCGCGCGAGATCGACGATGTCTTGCCATCACCAGAGGCGGCCTTCGCCAGAGGGCGAATGCCGACGAAGACGCTGAGGATGTCGTCGCGCGTGGGCTTGCGCGCGAGATAACGTCCCGCAGTTTCGAGGACGAAGTCGATCTCTTCTTCGAATGGGAGCGGTTCATAGGAGATGGAGTCGATTGGTGTGTCGGTAGTACCAACGAGCGTACGGTTGTGCCATGGAACAGCGAAGAGGACCCGGCCATCGTCGGTATGGGGTACGAGAAGCGCGGTGTCTCCCGTGAGGAAGGAGCGCTCGAAGACGAGATGGATGCCCTGGCTCGGCACCATCATCGGTTCGGCTGCAGGTTCGGCGAGGCGACGGGTCTCGTCGGTGAAAATACCGGTTGCGTTGACGACAGAGCGTGCGGGAATCGTGAAGCGTTCGCCGGTTTCGCCGTCCATTGCGACTACGCCGCGGACAAAACCGTCATCATCCTTCGTGAGTTCCGTGACGCCGCAGTAGTTGAGAAGCGTAGCGCCGTGTTCCGCCGCGGTCATCATGAGGTGAATCAGCAGTCGTGTGTCGTCGAACTGGCCATCGTGATACATCACGCCACCGCGCAGTCCATCCTGGCGAATGGAGGGCAGCAGCGCGAGGGTCTCCTCAAGCGATAGTGTTTTAGACGAACCAAAGCTGTATTTACCGGCCAGCAGATCATAGACCTTCATGCCGATGCCGTAGAACGGCGCCTCCCACCAGGAGTAGTTCGGTACGACAAAGCGGAGGTTGCGAACAATGTGCGGAGCGTTGCGCAGGAGCAGCCCGCGTTCCTTAAGCGCCTCCATCACGAGCGAGAGATTGCCCTGCTCGAGGTAACGTACACCGCCGTGGACCAGCTTGGTGGCGCGGCTGGAAGTTCCCTTGCCGAAGTCTTCGCGCTCAAGCAGCAGGACGTCATAGCCGCGCGTTGCCGCATCGACGGCGACCCCGGCTCCTGTGGCTCCGCCGCCGATGACAACAATGTCCCAGGGCTCTTTGCGAGCGCGGACGCGGACCAGCATCTCATCGCGATTCATTAGCTCTCCCGGTTCCAGTTGTGGGAGCGGGCAATCGCCTCTCTCCAGTTGTCCTGCAGCCGCTGAATCTGCTTCGCGTCTCCTTTGGGCATGAAAACCGCGTCCGCAGCGCGATGTCTTTTGAGTTCCTCTATTCCATTCCAGAATCCGCTGGCAAGTCCGGCAAGATAGGCCGCACCCAGCGCAGTCGTTTCGATGACAGCAGGACGATGAACGGAGACACCCAGGAGGTCGGCCTGAAACTGCATGAGATGGTCATTCGCCGCGGCTCCTCCGTCCACGCGGAGTTTCGTGAGCGGGCTGGTAGAGTTTGCGTTCATCACTCGTAGGACGTCGGCAACCTGGAAAGCGATGCTCTCGATGGCGGCGCGCGCAATGTGCCCGATCTGTGTGCCGCGCTCGAGCCCGATGATGAGCCCGCGCGCCTGTGCGTCCCAATAGGGTGCGCCGAGCCCGGTGAAGGCGGGAACAAAGACAACACCGCCGGAGTCGGGAACGGATGCAGCAACGGCTTCAACCTCGGATGACTTGCTAAAGAACTTCATGTTGTCGCGCAGCCATTGCACGACAGCGCCCCCAACGAAGATGCTGCCTTCGAGGGCGTAGGCAGGCTGTTTTTCCAGGCTGCAGGCCAGTGTGGTGATGAGGCGGTCGGCAGAAAGAGTAAATGAGTTACCTATGTTTTCCAGCAGGAAGCAGCCGGTGCCGTAGGTGTTCTTGGCATCGCCGGGTGAAACACAGAGCTGGCCAAAGAGCGCAGACTGCTGATCGCCGGCGATTCCGGCGATGTCGATCTCGCCGAGCCCGAGCGTGGTCGTCACCCGTCCGACGCGTTCGCTCGACCACACTACCTCAGGCAGAAGACTCCTGGGAATGTTGAAGAGCTTCAGCATGTCGTCGTCCCAGCGGTCTTCGACGATGTTGTAGAGCAGCGTGCGCGAGGCGTTGGTCCTGTCCGTAACGTGGCGCTTGCCGCTCGTGAGGTTCCACACGAGCCAGGTATCGACGGTGCCAAAGGCGAGCTTGCCCGCCTCGGCGCGAGCGCGTGCTCCGCTTACGTTGTCGAGGATCCAGGCAATCTTGCTGGCAGAAAAGTAAGGACTGAGCAGCAGTCCGGTCTTGCGGCGCACGGTCTCTTCGGCGCCTTCATCGAAGAGTTTTTTCGTCAGCGGGGCGGTGCGGCTGTCCTGCCAGACGATGGCGTTATAAATTGGCTTGCCGGTTTCGCGGTCCCAGACAATCGTTGTCTCTCGCTGATTGGTGATGCCGAGCGCAGCGACATCGCGGGGTCGAACGCCAGTTTTGCCGAAGACCTGCACCGCAGAGCTTAGCTGCGAGGTGAGTATCTCGAGAGGATCGTGCTCGACCCAACCGCTGTTGGGGTAAAGCTGGGTGAATTCCTGCGCCGCGGTGGCGGCAATCTGGCCGTCGTGATCGAAGAGAATCGCGCGTGAGCTGGTGGTTCCTTGATCGAGCGAAAGGACGTACTTCATCTGATCTCCTTATGCGTTTGCAAACCCAGGCGGGCCCTTAGAGCTTCACGACGATGTCGACTGTGCCGATCTTCTCAGCGAGTGCACGATTTCTCGCGGGGAGGAAGGGATGGATTAGTAATTGATACGCTCCTCCGCCAACAACAGCCCCGATCAGGGTTGAAACGATGGGAATCCACCAGTAGTTGTCTGGAGAGGGAAACGCCGAGGGTCCCCAGCCCGCGAAGAAGCAGAAGAGCCGTGGGCCAAAATCGCGCGCGGGATTCATAGCCCAGGCCTCGAGATACCCCATCGAGGCTCCGATGAGCGCGACAAGGAGGCCGATGATCAGCGCGCCACCATTTGCTCCGGGAGCCATCTCGTTATACTGCTCTGTCACCGCAAAGATGCCGAAGATGAGGAATGCCGTGAGGATAATCTCGTCGCCGAATGCGTGCATCGGAGTGATGGCCAGGCCGGGATGCGTAAAGAACACCCCCGCAGCCCCGCCTGTCGCCCGCGTGAGCTGATTGACGGCGTTGAAGTGGTCGATCACCGGAGAGAAGAGCGTGTACACAATCGCCGCGCCGAGAAACGCGCCAACAATCTGCGCGAACCAGTATGGGATGACTTTGCGCCACGAAAATCCGCGATAGACAGCAAGAGCGAGCGTAACCGCCGGGTTGCCGTGGCATCCGCTCACAGAGGCCGTAGTGTAGATGGCGATGGTGACAGCGAGCCCCCACGCAATGCAGACCCCCCAGTAGGCCTGTTGATACGGGCTGGGACTGTACAGCGTGTACATCGCCGCGACGGAGTCGCCAAACGCGATAATTAGAAACATCGCCATTGCTTCGGAGAT
>Ga0209624_10003976_pt1 | contig 10281 bp, 11 predicted proteins | sample JacPinW_OM2H0_O1_FD_188565 | JGI IMG/M metagenome (GOLD analysis project Ga0209624, IMG submission 188565) | Forest soil microbial communities from Algoma, Ontario, Canada - Jack Pine, Ontario site 1_JW_OM2H0_O1 (SPAdes) (version 2) | ecosystem: Environmental > Terrestrial > Soil > Boreal... | reverse complement strand
CCCGCCCAGATCTTGGTCATGTCCCACTGCCAGATCAGATTGGGCTCTGCTGCTTCCGCTCGCCCCCATTCTTTCTCGCGGCGCGCGCGAAGTCGACGCAGGCGTACTAATAACCCGCGTTCTCGCATCATCCGCAACACGCGCTTGCGATTCACCAGAATATTTTCGTCTCGCCACAACCACTTGGCCGCGCGGCGATATCCGCAGGTCAGTTTTTCCCCGCACGTCACCACGATCTGCTCATCGCAGATCCGGTCTGCTCGGCTGGCGCGCGGCTGCTTCCGGTAGCTCGACCGGCTGATCTCTAGTGTTGCCGCCACCAACGTCGTTGTGTGTCCCTGCGCCACCATCTCGCGCGCCTAGGAATGAACCTGACCGAGGTACTTGAGTCGAGGTGAAAGAAGTAGAGGCGCACCAAAAACGCAAATCTGGACGCACGCAAAAACGCGGAAAGTGCCGGAGCGACCCCACGTTGTTCGGCTTTCAGCCGCCCAAGAACCCGTGGGATCGCTCCCGCACTTTCTCAAAACCGCTTGCCCGCGTCCATGCGCCGGAACAAACATTTTGCAATGCAAGCCGCACTTGCAACCTTAAGAGCAGAGGAGAAAACGTCGTGTCACTTCTGAAAGTAGCATCGAAACAACTAAAGACTACGACTTTAACTGCCCGAGAAAATCTCCTATCCGCGCGGTCCGTTTTTCATTTCTTTGGCTGATTAGTATGTAGATGAGAGTTCAACTTGTTTGGTGCGAAACCTATGCGCGGTGCATGTTTCAAAGTCAGAGGAGCTTCAATTACAAGGAAAACCGCTCAGTAGTCGGTTTTACTCACGGTTTTACTTACGGTTCTCCACCACGCATTGCGTAAACCCCACCTAGAGAGTGACATGCCGGAATGGAAGGCACAAAACGGGACACGGGAAAAACGCGGAAAGGGCGGGAGCGACCCCACCCTGTCGGCTTTTCAGCCGCCCAGGAATTCGTGGGATCGCTCCCGCCCTTTCTCCAATTCACTTGCCCGTGTCCCTCGATAGCAAACCGTTAAAGCCAAAGGAGAAGACCATGTCCATCATCAGAAAACCAGCAGCGCCACCAAAGATTGTCACGCTCGAAGCTCACGTCCCGGAGCCACTCACCGAGACACTTCAAGCCTACTGTCGTTTCGTCGAAACCAGTTCAGACCACATCGTCACATCAGCGCTTCAACTCGTTTTCAAAAAGGATTACGAGTTTAAGCGTTGGCTCAAGGCACAGAAAGATGTCCAGGAACCCAATCCAGCACGCATCGCGGATGAGAAACCGGGACGAACCCAAGCAACCTCATCGGGAACCAAGTCGTGATCCAACGGGCGCTGCATTCCAAGAATTTTATCGCGTGCCTTCTCACTTTGGGCGCGGGAACGATTCTGTTTTTCGAGGTGCCATTCCCCGAGGACAATCTCATTCTCCAACTCATCGCTTTGCGTGCGCCCGAAGTGTTCGCCTGTCTTAAGTATTCGTACCTCGTCATGCTGTTCACAACTCCTTACATCACGTTTTCAATTCTGCTTTCCGGCCTCTACATCCTTGCGCTTAAGTCTCACCGACGCATCGCTCCGACGCAGCTTCCTCCATATTCCGATCCCCGAGAACGTGACGAAATGTTTGTTGTAGTCGGCGAGGTTCACAACCCCCGAAAGCCCATCCCGTCCGAGACCCCGCGATGGCTCATAATCCCCGAGCGTGGCCTCTACACAGGAATTGTGATTCTTGGCGCTATCGGGACCGGCAAGGCCAGTTGCTGTATGTTTCCGTTTGCTGAACAGATACTCGCCTACAAAGCCGCCGATAAAAAGAAGCATATCGGTGGATTGGTGCTGGAGGTCAAAGGCGATTTTTGCCGGAAAGTAGAAGGAATTCTAAAGCGCCACGGCAGAGGCGACGACTACATTGAGATAGGTCTCAACTCCGAATACTCCTACAATCCGTTACACAACAACCTCGACGCCTACGAGCTCGCTTATAGCATCGCCGCGCTTCTGAACAATCTTTTTGGCAAAGGCAAGGAACCTTTTTGGCAGCAGGCTTACACGAACCTCGTAAAGTTCATCATCTTCCTTCACAAAGTCGCATACGACTACTTCACCCTCTTTGATGTCTACGAGTGCGCCATCTCGCCAGATCTTGTCGAAAGGAAACTTCAGGAAGCAGAGAAACGGCTCATGCAGGGCGTTTCTATTAAATCCGAGATCTATGTAGAACACGTCGAGCAACTCAAAGACTTCGGCTTTGTTTTCGACAATGAGCACGAAGTCCACCGAGCACCGGAGACAGAAGAACTCCGCCGTACACTCAACGCTCTCGGAATAGATTGTCCCGATCATCGATTTTTGAACAAGACCAAAGAACAGACTCGCAAGATTGAACAGCTCGAAGCTGTGAGGCGCTGGTTTGACAATGACTGGCGCCGAATTGAGCCGAAGCTCCGTACATCTATCGTCGAAGGCGTCTCTGTATTCCTTTCGCTTTTCGACGACAATCCGGACGTTAAACGCACCTTCTGCCCGCCGAAAGAAAGCTACGCAGGCGTCAATAAGTCTGGCCGCGATCTCCGCAAGCCGCTTCCATCATTTAATTGGCTCATTGAGAATCGCGCAGTCTGCGCTTTGAATTTTCCTGTAGGGATGAACCCCGGCCTCGCTCGTGCTCTCGGCGTAATGATGAAGCTCGACTTCGAGCGGGCTGTCCTGAATCGCGTCCCCCAGATGGAGGCGCACCCCGAAGCTTACTTCCGACAAGTGTTTTTCCTATGCGACGAGTACCACCACTTTGCGACCGTGGGAGAGAACGAACCCACAGGCGACGAGAAGTTCTTCAGCCTTTCTCGCCAGCCGAGGTGCATCCCCATCGTCGCCACTCAGAGCATCAGTTCGCTCAAGTCTTCGTTGCCCGGTGAATCTTGGGGCACGTTGCTCCAGACGTTTCGCACGAAAATATTTCTCTCCCTCTCTGATGAGTTCTCGGCCCGCGCCGCCGCAGATTTATGCGGACGCGAAGACCAATTGAAGGTCAGTTACAACATTTCGGAAAGCGGGAACGACGCCCGTGTCAGTTGGCTCACGGGAAAACCGCTTTCCGACAAAACCAACATCAGCGCCTCGAAGAGTTATCACAGTCAGATCGACTTCCGATTCGACACCAAGACATTCACAGAACTCAAGAACGCCGAGTCCATCACCATTGCGTATGACGGATTCAATCCGATGCCGCCAACTCTCTGCTACCTCAAGCCCTATTACAACGATCCAAACAAATCTTACTTCCGACAAGTCGCGGACGGAGAACTCTGATGCTCGGATTTGAAACCATTCTTCCGTTTCTCCGGCCGCTTGAACCATTCATTCTCGACGATTCCGTAAGCGAGATCATGGTGAACGGCGCGGGCCACATCTTTATCGAGCGAGCAGGCATATTGGAGGAAATTCCAGACATCAAACTCACAGAACAGTCCTTAATGGTTGCGGTCAAGAACATCGCTCGCCGTCTCGGCAGTGACATTTCGCAGGAGAAGCCCATTCTTGACTCACGTCTGCCAGACGGAAGCCGCGTGGCCGTTGTTATTCCACCGTGTAGTCTTGGCGGTGTCACGCTCACGATCCGAAAGTTCACCGCTCGCCGCTTCGATATCGAAGACCTGATTCGCACAGGCACTCTCGATGAAAACGTCGCGAAACATCTCGAAGTCTACGTCCGAACCCGAAAGAACATTCTCATCAGCGGGGGAACAGGCACCGGGAAAACAACCCTTCTAAACATTCTCGGAAAATTCATTGGAGACGACGAGCGAATCTTGCTCATTGAAGACACAGCGGAAATTCAACTGTGCCAGCCGAACTTAGTCCGATTTGAAGCGCGACCAGCGCAGAACGCACTGCCGGCAGTAACGATCCGAGACCTACTTAAAGCCTCTCTTCGCCACCGGCCCGACCGAATCATCCTCGGTGAAATCCGAGGCGGGGAAGCGTTTGATCTACTGCAACTCCTCAACACAGGCCATTCGGGAACACTGTCCACAATCCACGCTAACTCTGCAAAGCAAGGACTTTCCCGATTCACGAGTTGCGTACTCCAAAGCGGGATTGAATTGCCGTACCGCGCCATCAAAAGCAATATCAGCGACTCACTAAACATCATCGTACAGATTGAACGCCGAGCTGGACGCCGGTACGTTTCCGAAGTTCTCGAAATTCGTGGATGCGATCCCAACGCAGATGATTATGAATTAAATTCCATATTTCAGAAGTCCGACGAACGTTGAGCAATCTTTTTCGTGGAGCCATTCCAATGCACTCAACAGATGAAGAATTACTAACGGTCGAAGATGTCGCGGAAATTTTACGAGTTCCGAATTCGTGGGTTTACGAACGCACGCGACGCCGATCAGCGGATCGGATTCCTGGCTTCAGAATCGGAAAGTACTGGCGCTTCCGGCTCGGGGACATAAAGGCATGGTTAGAGGAGAGCCGCCATGTTGAGCTTACAAATGCTCGAATTTGAAGATAAAATAAACCGCAATGCGCGAAAGACTGGACGAGCCAACGGAAAGGACAAAATGGCTCGTCACAGGTATCAGCTTGGATGTTTATTTGTTCGCGGTAAACGCCCGAAGGTATGGGTCGCACGCTGGAGAGAGCGAGTGCTGACTTCAAACGGCATGAGCACACTTCTCCGTTCCGAAGTCTTAGGAGCGGTGAAGGAGATTTCACGGCGTCAGGCTCAGAATTTGTTGGAGGATCGACTTCGACCTCTCAATACAGGCCGGACAGTTCCTCGCTCAATAATTACTTTCAGGCGGTTTGTGGAGGACGAGTTCAAACCGCTCGTTCTTCCAACATTGAAGTTTGCAACGCGGGAGATTTACTCGCTCCTGCTAAACAAACACTTGTTGCCTCGTTTTGGCGAAGAGTGTATTGCGGAGATCACTACACCAGCGGTTCAACGCTTCGTTCTCGAAAAAATGAAACAGGGATACGCATGGGAGACGGCGAGTCACATGCGACACCTGCTCAGCAAAGTTCTCGGCACCGCCAAACAATGGCGGTACGTCGCGGACAATCCTGTTTTGGATGTTGAGATGCCAGAACGAAAACTCAAACGTCCTCACAGGGCGCTTTCGATTGAGGAGACTCAAGTGCTCCTCTCTAAGATGAACGAACCGGAAAGAACTATTACAGTGATTGCGACTCTAGCTGGTCTGCGTATTGGAGAAATTCTGGGTCTCCGTTGGGGCAGAGTTCACTTTGACCGATGCACTTTAGAGGTCGAGGAGATCTGTTACAAAGGAGTATTCGGAACTCCGAAAAGCAAGGCTAGTCGTAGGGAATCGCCCCTCGCACCTGCTTTGGTTCAAGCTCTCGACGCTCACCGATCGCGGAGCATGGATACATCAGTTGGTGCGTTAGTGTTCTGCAAAGGGAACGGCGATCCATTATCAGCCGATAATTTGCGGAAGAAGAAATTGGCTTCTGCATGTCGGCGGGCCGGAGTGAGCCGAATCGATTGGCACACGCTTCGCCATACCTACAGCACTTTGCTTCACGATCTGGGTACTCCAATAAAAGTTCAGCAATCTTTATTGGGGCACTCCAGCGCGGCAACAACAATTGATGTGTATACGCATCCTGTTTCTGAATCTGAGCGTGATGCGGTTTCAAGATTGGGCGCTATATTGTTCCCAACTGTTCCCAACTTGCGCTCAAATGCAACAGGCATGGAGATGGACGGCAGGTAACTGGCTGATTCTATTCGTAGAATTGGTCGGGGCGTGGAGATTCGAACTCCAGGCCTCCTGCGCCCAAGGCAGGCGCGCTACCAGGCTGCGCTACGCCCCGACATGAAATGCTTTGTTGATTCTAAAGCACTTACCAACTGTGAAGCTACTCCAAACCTACCAATTTGGCCTACATGGAGTGAACCCCGAAACTGAGACAGTTTTGGCGCGTACACTCTGCACGGAGGCACTTGCGAATGGCAACCCGACGAGTTTGGCGACATCCGAACGAATTCAAGCGGATGGCCGTCGAGCGTTTCAACAGTTGCGAGAATATTGTAGCACTTTCGAAGGAACTGGGTATCGAACGACGGCTGCTCTATAAGTGGAGAAAAAACTTTGAATTGGCCGACGCCATCGGCGAACCGGTCCCGCCGAATGCAAGAGAAGGAAAGCTCAGAAATGATCTTTGTCACCTCAAGCGCCTCCTTGCCGAAAAAGCATTAGAGGCCGATTTTTTCAGAAGCGCCTTGCAAAGAGTCGAGGCTCGACGCCAGCAGAGCAGCGTTGCTGGCGAAAAGACATCTACGACCACATCTGTGGCGTGATGTCCGTGCAAGGCGGCTTGAGTATCGAGCGAATGTGCCGATTGGCAGACGTCAGTCGCGGTAGTTTCTATCGAAGTTGTGAACACAAGGCGCCCCCGCAGGGTGGAATGGAGCTGAAAGCGGTAGTGCAAGAAATTGTTTTGGAGCACCGGCAGCGATATGGATATCGGCGAGTCGCAGCGGAACTGCGACGACGGGGAATCATTGCAAATCACAAACGGATTGCGCGAATCATGCGCGAAGACAATCTGCTCAATTTGCACCGTCTCTTCGATACTAGAAATCGGAATTCTGAAGAGCGATTCGAAGTTTATCTAAACCTTGCGGCTCGAATAAAAGTGACCGGTGTGAATCAGCTCTGGGTAGCAGACATAACCTACGTTCGCTTGAATCAGGAATTCGTTTACCTTGCGGTTGTTCTAGACGCATTTTCGCGGAAGGTGGTGGGCTGGGAATTGGATCGAATGCTGGCCACGCGCTTGCCTCTAGCAGCATTGAAGCGGGCGCTCGAGGCAAGACAGCCGTCGGCAGGTTTGGTACACCATTCAGATCAAGGAGTTCAGTACGTTTCGACCGACTACAGAAATCTTCTGCAGAAGCACGGCATGTTTCCCAGCATAAGCCGACCAAGGACTCCACAGGACAATGCACGATGTGAAAGCTTCATGAGAACCCTGAAACGAGAAGAGATCCGGAGTGTCGCCTTTCAAAGTTTGGAAGAGCTTCGAGGAAGCATCGAAACGTTCATCGAGCGCTACTACAACGGACAGCGGTTGCACTCCGCGTTAGGGTATAGACCCCCGGAGGAATTTGAAAAAGCGGCCAATTCGGGCAGGACGGCGATTGCTTCTAATGGCGCGATTCTCGGTTTCTGAGAGCACGGTCGAGCAGCTTAGATTCAGCTGATGGCAAGATGACTGGGATATGACGCTCCAAAAGGGATTTAGGCTGAGAGCATGAATTGACGCCAAGCGTGCCAATACAAATTGTCTCAGCGAGGGGTTCACGCTTTGATCGTGCTGGAGCTTTCGAGGTGTGCCAAAGTGTGCCTAACAGTAAATTCGTTATCGTTGTTGTTTGTCACTCGGACCAGAGTCGGCACTCCGGGATCTTCTCGTTATGAATTATCTGGGTTCCAATAATTTCCACACTCGTCCGTACCTTCGCGAGTTGGTTACGTTCATCGAGGTAAACCTTCGTCTGTGTTTGGGCGCGAAGGCAGCAGTCCCGCCATGTCAAAAGGTTTTAGACTTGCGGGTCAAATGTCGGTTGAGCATGCGTCACAGCGATGCGGTCATCGATTTGGACTTGGATGCCAGGTATCAGCGGCTGTCCATGTGTTACGAAATATGGTTCCTTGCTTTGCTGAGTTGATCACCGGAACCAAGAACGCCGCAAGGTCTTCGACAATAACTTTCAAGCCTGTTTGCTGGATGTACGATTTATTCTTGTTGCAGAATGCATTCCACTGTTTCACTTTCATTTGATCTTCGTAAAACTCTGGAGTAAACGCGAGCGGTATTCCTTCGCTTGGGAATTCAGTTCGGCGTTTCAAGAAAGTTGCACGAATAGCTTCGGCCAGTATCTGACCGTCGAAGTCGAATATGTTCGAGAGGCTATGTAGGTCGTGGAAGTCCTTCATGCGAGTGTTGGCAATTCCGAGTTTCACAATCGCTTCGAGTTTTTCGGAAATGACAGTTTCGCGGGGATATGCGAGCAAGTGAGGACTCGGAAGATCCAGAAGCGTCGGATAGTCTGTTTCGACCGGCCCGGGCGTTACGGTGTCTCCGAACCCGATGTCAATTTGGATGGGTATCTGAGCTTTGTCTAGAAACGCGGTAAGAGTGACGCGCACACCTTCATAGTCCGCGTTTTCTTTGATGCGTTGTGCCTTGACAGTTTTCGCGTCAAAACGAAGGGCGTCGTCAGTGAATTCAAATGCCGAAAGCTCCTGGAATATGCGGACAAATCGCTCTGGGGAGCTATCTCCTGTCGCCAGAAAATCGGCGTCGCGCGTTGGGCGATGCCGTTCCTTTGTCCATAGTTCAAATAGCAGGGCTCCTTTGAGAACGAAAATATTTCGGTACTTGGATTTACTGAGGCGAAAGAGAATTCTTTCGAGGCCGTACTTCGTGAGGATCAATCCGAAATCGTCATTACGCTTCTGCGCAAGGTTGGACAGTTTCTGGCGAATCGAAGCAGGGATGTTCTTGAGGTTTGGATCGCTCAATCAGAGTGACTCCATATAAGGTCTCATGACATTTGCGACGCGACAGACTTTGGCGGCAGCCCAAAGCTCATCCATGGTCGCTTTTTTAAGGCGGTTGCATTCCTTGAGAGCTTCCATCGCTACATCAATTCCAATCTTGTTCCGAAACTTGAAACAATCCGCAACTGTCTTGGCTGGAGTGTACACCTTGAGACTTCCGCCTCGGACTGGATATTCCTTCATTCCAGAATGAAAAGCTTTTCCAGACACACGCACAAATCGAATGGGAGGAGAAGTTATTCTGGGGGCCCATGCCTTGTTTCCGATGGCCATCCAGACTTCATGCGGCGACTGGGTCGTGAACTTATGGAATCGGAGTGCAGAGAGGAGACAGATGACACCCTTCGGGACTCTGCAGGACGCTTCGATGAGGGAAAGGTGTTCAGTGACGGGCGAGGTCTTTGACCTATAAAGGCCTCGGCTCAGCTTCGTAAGGAGCCCTTTCTGAACAAGCCTCGGCAGATAGTTTCTTGGAATGCCAAGAGTGTACGCATCGATCGAGCGAACGATCTGTTTCTTGCTTGCAAGGTTTAGGAGCTGATTTGATTTGGATCGCATGGGATATGCCTTGAAAAGAGTGTACCAAATACTCGGTAGATGTCAACAAATACCTAGCTATCAGAACGTTCGGATTAATAGCCCCACCAGCGTAGATGACGGATAAGGCTGCCTCCCAGCCAAGACCGGAGAATTACGGAAAGTTAAAGGCACACGCTATCAATGTCCGATTCCCACCAGTAGCCGTTCGATCTATAAAGTCGATCTGAATATGTAGCCCATTGATTCTGTGCGACTTAGCAGGCAATATTTCAAGAGAGTTCTCTCTCAAATCTTTCCCACGCCACTAGAAGATCGGTATCGAGCTCCCGTCTATGCAGCTCGCCTTCATGACCCAACCGGAAAACATCGATGCATCACTGCCCGGCTTCCCGCCCCGACCGGATCCATCGGTGCTTATTCTGGAATAGGTTATCCTTCCGCGAAAATTTCGGAGGCGGGGGGCGGAAGAAGTCGGCTCCCTTAAGAATCTGTAACTTACAGAAAACACTCAACGCACAAAACGCACGAACCGGAGAAATTGCGCTCAACTGGAACGTATCTGGAACACGGAGTTCCGGAGATTCAAGGTGCGTTGACTCCATTCCCAGGCCGTAATTGTTCGGCCCAGCAGACACTTGGAACCAATCATTTAGCGGGGATACTGCAGGCATGACACGTCGTTTACAATTCGTCTTTAAGCGTTCTGACGATAACACGAGGCGACGGCGGTTCTTCATAGATCTCTTGAACGAGTTCAGTGCGCCGTTCTAACACGGCCCGCTGGTTTATTGTTCCTTTATCGGTAATCTCATTTGCATCGATTGATGGCAGTTCTTCCATGAGGAGCAGGCGTTCCATTCTGCTCGCACTCGCCGAACTATCGCGGCCTAATAAATCAAGAAGCTTCTGAAAACGTTTGCGGACTTCAGAGTGCGAATAGATCACGCCAGCGGAAGCGTCGGTAGGTAGCTCTGGGCAGAGCCGCCGGCATTCCTCTATGTCCGGGAATATGATCGCACTCAAGTAGTTCCGATCATGTCCTGCGACGACAACGTCCCGCACGATTCTTCCTCCACACTGGAGAATTCGCAATCTGAGAGCTCCGACGCTTACCCA
>Ga0209624_10003975_pt1 | contig 10282 bp, 12 predicted proteins | sample JacPinW_OM2H0_O1_FD_188565 | JGI IMG/M metagenome (GOLD analysis project Ga0209624, IMG submission 188565) | Forest soil microbial communities from Algoma, Ontario, Canada - Jack Pine, Ontario site 1_JW_OM2H0_O1 (SPAdes) (version 2) | ecosystem: Environmental > Terrestrial > Soil > Boreal... | reverse complement strand
CATATTCGGCGGCGGCGGGGGGGGCGGGGGCTACTAGCCGCGAGCCCGGCCCCATCCCCACAACAAGCTGGCGCGTACCTTCGCAGCTCAAATGTCGCCCCGCCCGAGGGGGTAGGGGCGTGCAAAAAATCGGAGGTTCAACCCCATGCTCTTGCATACGCGCCAGGCGTTGAGATGCCGCGCCAAATCGAAGCGGAGCGGGTTACAGTGCCGAGCGCCAGCCATTCGGGGCCGTGAGGTCTACCGGATGCACGGAGCCGCCGGCGGGGCTCCCAAGGGCAACAGGAACGCCCTAAAGCACGGAGAATTCGCAGCTGAGGCGCTCGCCCTGAAAAGAGAAATTCAGGCCCTCGCCCGAATGGCTCGCGAGACGCTGGTGGCGATCGAGTAGACCGCTATGGAGAGCGGCGCGAGTCCCGCGGGCCAAATGGCAAGGCGTGGCGCGGCTACCCGGCAACACCGTGAAGGTCGATCGATCGACGCGATGGGGCAATCCGTTTCACGTCGGGCGCGACGGCGATCGGGCGGAGTGCGTGGCGCGGTTCGAGCGCCTCCTGGCCGGCGACTGCGCGAGCGAGGCTGAGCTGGTGTGGCGCGAGACAGCCCTGGCGCATCGCAGCAAGCTCAAGGGCAAGAACTTGGCGTGTTGGTGCGCGCTTCCAGAACCGGGAAGGCCTGACATCTGTCACGCCGCGGCGCTGCTGCGCTTTGCGAGCGAGTGAAACGGCGGGAGGAGGAGCGGCGATGGCAGCGCGTGATCGTTGGCTGCTTGTCGAAGAAGATGGCACAATTTGGCTGCTCAAGCGCGAAGGCGCCGAGCTGCGTGGGCGGATCGTTTCCCACGAGGCTCTTAGCCGCGAATTATCGGCTCTATGATCAACTGATCGCGTCAGACCACAAGGATACGCCCAGAATCGTCGCGGAGAGGTGAGCACGCGGCGCCAAGATGCTGCGCTCTGCGAGCGACGAGCGTAAAGTGAACGAAGGAGCGCGGTGATGAGCGCAGGCGGTAACGGCAACGGCGGCGCAGAAGGCGGCCGCGGAAAATGACGGTCGAGGAAGCGTTGGCGCTGATGGGGCCCTCGCGCACGCCGCTCGACGAGAGCATGCAAGATCGTGGGGTGTCTCACGTCGCGAGCTGCGCAATGTGATTGTCATGGCCCATCCGGAAAGCTGGGTAGCGCCGCTTGAATGAACCCTCCAGCGTTCCGTTGAGAACCGCGGTGCGCACGTCAAGGAAGGGTTGCACAGTCCACCTGTTCCACCGCATCTGCTGTTTCTTGATCATGCGCTTTGACACGATCTCGTTGACCGCGCTCTCGACGAAGGCGGTTGAAATGGGCAGGCCTCCATGGCGGCGGCGCCCATAATTTACCAGCGCGCAGTGATTGGCCCGAAGGTATTGGATCAGCTCACGGATGTACTTTTCGCTCGTGAGCGCGCCGCGCGTACCGCGGACATGAGAGGCGCCGAACCAGCCCGCCAGTTTCGCCAAGCGCCCGAGGCAGGAACTCGAACGACCGTGCCAAAGCAACCACTTGGCGCCCTCGAGATCGCGAACCGCATAGCCGCGAAGGTGGCCAGCCGGCGTGTTCGCGCCCAGGCCGCGGGCTGCTTGCAGAGCGTGCTCAAAGCGCATCGCGATGTGCCACCAGTCGAGGACCAGTGTTGCCTCGGGCATGACCTGGCGCTGAAGCTTCCACAGCCCGGCATCGCCATCGGACAGCACCGTCGCTGGCGTTCCGGTGCGGACCCCGGCGGTCGCGAGCGCCTCGGCGAACTCGTTCGCTGAATCGCCATTGCGAGCAAAGGCAAAGCGGTGCTGCGACCCATCGAGATTGAGCACCTTGCCAGCGACCACTTCGAAATTGCGCTCGGGGCGCCGATGTCGGCTGCGCAGGTAGCCGCCGTCGAGGCCGATCACGACCGCGGGCGTCACCGCGTCGATGTCCGGATCAGGAGCTCCGGCAGGATGCAGCCGCGCCATCCGCTCACCGACGCGGCGGGTTCGATTGCGCACTGTGCCAGCGTTGACGGCACCGCCAACAGGCAGCAACTCGGCGAGAAGACCTGCCGCTCTTGCGAATGGTGCAAGGGCGGCGAACTTCGCAGTCAAATAGGCAAGTTCCGGCGCTACGCCGCCCTCAAGAGCCAACGCTGAGAAGCTTTTTGGCCCCTCCTGTCGGTCCTGACATCGGCAACCGACGAATCGCCGAACTCTGAGCGGCACGTCGCCGAACAGCGATCGAAAGGTCATGCTCCGATATCCCTTGCTGGACAAATTCAACCCGCAATGCCCACAAGATCTGAAATGCTCACTCATCGTCGATGCTTGCGCGCGGACCATCTCAGCCTGGATAGCCGCGGCAATTCTTTTGCCCTCATCCAGCGACAAGCCGAGCGTCTCAGGAACCGCCCAATCCTCCCTTTCTATTCGAGCCACCTCGATCTCGGTCGCTGGTTCGCCTGTCTCGGCAACAAGTTTCACCCGCCAAACCAGCTTCGCCACAGCGCCGTCTCCTTGCCAAAGGCCCGGAGCTTAGCGTTCAAAAATTTACTGGCCCCCCACGATTTTGCATGCTCCCGACTCCATGTCGCAATTCGTGACTTGGTGATGCTGCCTCAGGCGCTTGACATTTAAGCCTCCGAACCGGTTGCGCGGAATACTCAACTCGCCGGGCGAACGCGGGTCTGCCCTTCGCGACCGGCGGTAATGGCGAGGAACTTCTCCAGAGTCGGAAACGACCACGCTTCTTATGGCCGGATGGCGGGCCTGCAAACTTGCCTCGGTAATCGACGTCCGAAACGAGGCATCCGATGCTCCGGTCTCTTCGTGCGCCTCGCGAAACTTACGCCACTTACGCTTTCACGTCTATGAATCCGCATGGCCGAGAAGCCTTTTGCGGTTGCCCGATGGCGTGGAATGTGCTCAGGTTAGTGCGTGTCCCGCACATACCACGTTTCACCAGGGAGATTGACTGATGCCAAATCGCTTGAGAAGCGCGGCTGCGATGCTAATTATGCTCTGGGCGCCTTCCACCTGGGCTAAGGACAATCTCAACATTGGCATCGTGACCTTTTCGACCTCGGATCTGCACACGAACCAGATGGTCGACACGATGTCCGCTGAAGCGAAGTCGAAGGGTTGGACCGTCGACAACCTGAACGCTAATGGCGATCCCTCTCAAGCGATCGCGCAGATCAAACAGCTTGTGACAAAGAAGGCGGACGCGATCATCGTGACCGTCTTCGACTCGACTGGTTTAGCCGCAGGCTTGCAGGCAGCTGCTGACGCCAAGATTCCGGTTTTGTCGGCTGGCGGCGGCATGGCGCCCGGAATTGCTCTCGCAGGCTCCACAGGTGCCGCTCAGCCGCTGGTCGACCTGATGATCAAGAATCTTAACGGGGCGGGAACGGTTCTCGACCTCAGCTATCACCCCGGCATTCCGTGCCGCGAGCGGGCGGACGCCTTTGACGCAGCCGTAAAGGCCAACTCCGGCCTCAAGGCGACGACGCACGAGATCACGATTCCTGGCGCTGCGGAGTCAGCTCAAGCTGCAACGAATGCATGGCTCAGTGCTAACGCCAGCGCTAAGGGGCCCTTCGCGATCTTCAACTGCTACGACGACGACGCGATGGGCGCGATTGCTGCTCTGAAGCAAAACGGCAGGACAGATGTGCAGGTGTATTCTTTCAACGCCACCGCCCCAGCTGTTCAGGCCGTTAAGGACGGCACGATGACCGCGACGCTCGGTGTCGATCTTACGTCGGCGGGAAAGGAACTGATCGATCAGATTCCAGAAGTCATCAAGGCGGGCGACGCCTGGCAGCCAAAGTCCTTCATCCCCGGCTACACGATTGTCAGCACGGACAACGTCGATCAGGTTCTGAAGAACCCCCCGCAATAGGCCGGTCGGAAGGCGCGCCTCCCGCCCTCTCACAGCGGTCGAAGTGGCTAAGCTCGTGGTCGACAGCCGCACGATGGCGAATCCGCATGCGAAGCAGGAAAGGGAGGCTTCGCAATCAGCGGGGCTCAGTCGAGGCCCGCGTGCGTGGCTCCGTATGACAGGGACTTATCGGTCGATCCTTCTTCGCCTCCTAGGAACGTATGGCACGATCGTTGTTCTCGTTTTTATGCTGATCGCGTTCTCGCTCGTTGAGCCGGGGACGTTCGCGACGATCGGAAACTTCCGGAATATTCTGAACGACATGGCCATCGGGACCATCGTGGCCGGTGGTCTCACGGTCCCCCTCGTCGCGGGCGATTTTGATCTCAGCATCGGCTACGTGGCGAGCTTCTGCGGGCTGCTGCTGGTGGGGCTTTTGAGTTTTAATCAGCTCCCGATCCCTGTCGCGATTCTGGTGGTCGTGGCGATCGGTGCCGTGATTGGTGTCATCAACGGCATAGTCGTCTCAAAACTCGGCGTAAACGCTTTCATCGCCACGCTTGGCACGGGCACTCTTGTTGTCGGATTGAACTATGCCTACTCGGGCGGCATTCCTCTGCAGCTGACCCATTCCCGGGAGTTCACCGATGTAGCCATCGGTCGGTTCTGGGGCGTGCCGCACCTCATCGTAATCATGACGGCCCTGTTGCTCATCCTGTGGGTCTTCTTGAATCGGACAGTCCAGGGACAGCATATCAAGGCCATAGGCATCAGCGCCGAGTCCGCTCGACGGGCAGGTGTTGCAGTCGACCACAGTCGGATTGTCGCCTTCGCATGCGCGAGCACCTGTGCGGCGATTGGGGGCGTGCTCATGGCGTCCAATCTCGGATCGGGACAAGTCACCGCCGGTGACGGCTTCATGCTCACATCCTTCTCGGCAGCGTTCCTTGGGTCAGCCGCGCTTAAGGAGGGACAGTTCCATATCCTAGGCACATTGATCGGCGTACTGACGGTCGCTGTTGGAAACAACGGGCTTGCCATGATCGGCGCTCCCATCTTCACCCAGTTTCTTTTCGCGGGCTTGCTACTTGTCGTGGCCGTTGCGCTGAGCAGCATCGGGCGACGTTATGGAAGGGACTCTTGAATGGCGGAGGCAGGGGCAATTTCGCCTCCGCAGACGCCGTTCGTAAGCGTCAGAGGGGTCAAGAAGACGTTCGGGGGCGTGCACGCGCTCGACGCCGTATCGTTTGATCTCTACACCCGGGATATCATTGGCCTCGTCGGCGACAACGGCGCCGGCAAGTCGACCCTTATCAAAATCCTCTCGGGGGCCCTTGAGGCCACGCATGGCGAGATCGAGGTCGATGGTCGGCCAGTCTCGCTTGCGCCGCCCGCTGAAGCCCAGCGGCTTGGCGTCGAGACGGTTTATCAGGACTTGTCATTGATTAGCGGATTCACCGCAGCCGAAAATGTCTTCCTGGGACGCGAGCTGGCTTCCGGACGTGGCCCGTCCATGTTTCGATTGATGCGGCGGAAGGCCATGGCGAACGCCACGGCTCAAGGGCTTGACGACCTGCACATTGAGATCCCTGGCCTGCGGACGAGATCGGTCGAACGGATGTCCGGCGGTCAACGACAACTGGTGGCCATCGCGCGCGCCGCTTTCTGGGGCGGCAAACTTCTGCTTCTGGACGAACCGACTGCGGCGCTCGGGGTCCGCGAATCGCGTGAGGTGCTCGAGCTGATCAAACGTCTTGGCGCTCGCGGACTCACGATCGTCATGGTCACTCACAACCTCGAGCACCTTTGGCAGGTGTGCAACAGAGTCATTGTCATGCGTCGTGGTCGCAAGGTCGTCGATGCAATGAGCCGCGAGACAAGCCTGGAGGAAGTGGTAGCTTACATCACTGGCGCGAAAGAGCCGTCTTTGGCCATGCCGGCCTCAACCGCAGTCGTCGAGTGAATCCCACTGCGCAACGCGCCTGTCCCTTACATGAGCCGACCCGTCAGGAAATTGAGCCGAGTGGCTAAATCAATTGAGAGGCGCTGCTTGAGAGGATGCGATGAGTCCGACTAATCCGATCGACCTGTGTTTTCTGCCCGCCAGGGAACTCGCAGCGCGTATACGCAGACGCGACATCTCCCCGGTCGAGGTCGTCGAGACCTATCTGCGTCGGATCGAAGAACGCAATCCGGCGATAAATGCATACACGCTGGTGCTCGGCGAGCAGGCAATGGAAGCCGCTCGGGCTGCTGAGGCGGCCATCATGGCGGGACAACCTTTGGGTCCTCTGCATGGCGTGCCGGTGGCGATCAAGGATCTCGACGATGTCGCCGGCGTGCCGACATCCATGGGGTCGCGCGCAGTCGAGAATCGCGTGCCGAAAACCAGCGCAGCTGCCGTCGAAAGATTGCTCAATGCGGGCGCAATTATACTCGGCAAGACCAACAGCCCAGAATTCGGTCACAAAGGAATTACTGACAACTTACGCTTTGGACCGACAAGCACGCCGTGGAAGGTCGGGTACAATTCCGGCGGTTCGTCGGGTGGGAGTGCCGCCGCCGTGGCCGATGGCATGGCCGCCCTTGGCCAGGGGACCGATGGTGGCGGCTCGGTGCGGATCCCCGCATCTTTCAGCGGCGCGGTCGGGTTTAAGCCGTCTTTCGGACGTGTCCCATCAGTGACCCGGCCTGACGCTTTCTTGTGGAGCCACCCGCTGGTGCATATTGGACCTCTCACCCGAACGGTGGCCGATGCTGCTCTTATGACTTCGGTCATGGCTGGCCCGCACGCCGGCGATCCGCTGACGCTTCCCGACGACGGCGTCGACTACTTGCGCGCGGCGGAAAGCATGCGACGAGACTTCCGCGTCGCTTACAGTCCAAACCTTGGTGACTTCCCCGTCGATACGCGTGTCACCGAGGTCGTTAGATCGGCGACCGAGGCGCTCTCGCGCAACGGTGTTAAGGTCGACGAGGTGAAATTGGACTTTGGGACCGATTACGACACGCTGGCGCGCCTTTGGGTGCGCACCATCTCTGTCCACTACGGCGCCATCGCTCGCCACTGGAAGGAGGAGGGTGTTGATCTGTTGGGCAAGCATGCGGAAAAACTGACGCCGCAATTCCGACAGATGCTGGTCGACGCAGAGTCAATTTCGGCTGTCGACCTCGCGCTTGACGATGTGTTGCGGACCAGGGTTTTTGACGGTCTGCAGTCCGTTTTTGAGCGATATGACCTTATCGTGTCTCCGACGCTCGCCGTCCCGCCCGTCCGCAATGCTTCTGACGGCAACACGATTGGACCGACCGAAATCGGCGGGAGATCGGTCGAGCCCCTGATCGGCTGGTGCATGACGTTTCCAATCAATTTTACAGGGCATCCAGCGATTTCGGTTCCCGCTGGCACGACCCCAGAGGGTCTTCCAGTTGGCTTGCAGATTATTGGCGGCAGGCACGCGGATGAGTCTGTATTGGCCTTCGCGAGCCGCTTCGAGCAGACCCAGCCCTGGTTCCAGAGTTACCCGGGCCTCCGATAAGCCAACCCTGCGGGGAGCCCGTGGAAGAGAGCGCTCACGGTGCTATATCGACAATTGCATGAGGTCCGAGAGTACGAGCCCGGCCGCCCCTAGCAGGGCAGTTCTATCGCCTGCATCGCCTGAGGAGATTTCAACGTTGAGCCCAGGTCGATCTGGAACAAGACATCGTACGTGACGCGTGATCGCGTCGATCATCGGACCTCCGCCCCGTACGACGTCCCCGTGCAGGATGAAGTGACTTGGCGCCAAGGTCTGCTGTACATTGGCGATGCCGACAGCGATGTTGTGGGCATAGTGATCCAATAGATCCGCTGCGCGACCGTCGCCGGCCATAACCAGCCGCGCAAGCGAACCGGAATCTATGTCGTTGGGCCTAGGCAACCCGGCTGCCTTAGCTTCACGCCGAAGCCAGCTCAGAGTTGCGATCGTGTCCCAACAACCTCGACGCCCACATCGGCAAAGCTCGCCCCCGACCTGCACAAAAGTGTGACCCAGTTCGCCTCCGGCCCCGGCGAGCCCGCGATAAAGATGGCCGTCGAAATAGAATGCGCCGCCAAGCACCTCGCCGGTGTAGATCACAGCAAATTGTGCTGCTCCGCGGCCTTTGCCAAACCATCGATCTCCGACGAGGAGCGCGCGAGGGTGATGATCGAGGCGCACCGGCAGGTTGAATTCGCGTCGAAGCGCGTCTGCCAAGGGATAACCGTCAAGCGATGAAGCGAGGTTCATAGCCACGATAGAACCCCGGTCTGTATCAACCATCGCGCCGACCGCGACGCCGACGCCGAGCGGCGCCCTCGCCGCGCCGGCAATAGCCAACTGTATCGATTTCTTAACCGCTTTGATTATCGGAGTTACAGGGCCATCCCCGCTTGGCAGCGCAACCCGGTTCTCGCCGATTATCGCGCCATCGAGGGTCACTAGGCACGATTGCACTGCGCCCGGCATCAGCAGCACCCCGCAGATTGGGCGTGCGTTCGGCGAAAACCAGAGCGGTCTGGCCGGCTTGCCCCCGCCCCGCTTGGACTGGCTTGGTCCGGTTTCAACCAGCACATTGCCATCGATCAGAGGCTGAACTATGCCGGAGATGGTGGTGCGATTGACCCCCGCGTGGCGAGCCAATTCGGCCCGGCTTGTTGGCCCGAGATCGAACAAGGCCTGTAAAACGAGCCCGCGATTCGTCGTTCCCACCATCGACGATGAGAGAAAAGACCGTGGTGCTCTATCCCGTGCGTCCTGGACAGAAGAGTTCGTCTCGCCCGACAGCGGACGATCCGTGACGCGCCTTGCAGTTCGATCGTCCATTGATGCGAATAGCCTAACTCAATTGGCGACACGCGCACAATTCAATGACGCGTTGTGTCGACCTGGTCGTTCCACGAAGATGGAGACTGGCCGCCTTGGCGAATGGGAGATGGCCGCCATTTCGAGCACCAATCAACGCGCTCAAAGCGCCGATCGGTCCGGCGCTGCGCGTCGCTGATCGCGCGCCAAAGAGTCAGCTCTACCGCAGCCGCGGCGGTCACTACTGCCCTTACAAGGGCGCTGAGGACCACGACACGTGGTGCGTGTCGAAATCGAGTTCCTGCATCGACACGTGGCGCCTTCGTCTGCAAGCTGAGCGACTGCGCCGGCCACAGGTTCGTCGTGCTGTTCAACGCCAAAGGGGGCGCGAGCCTTTGGCGCGCTCGGCGGCAAGGACAACGACGCGGCCTTCTTCGGCGGCCCCTCGCCGGCTGAGCAGGAGGCGACGGCCAGGCGGTGAAGGAGTAGAGCCCTTGCTTTTGGTTGGAGAGGGATTGAACCGCCCCGGGTTTGCCGGAGGCTCCAACTCTTGAGAGGGTGGAGCCATGACAAGCAAGACAACGAACAAGTTCTCGCCTGAGGTGCGAGCCCGCGCGGTGCGGATGGTTTTGGATCATGAGCATGAACATACGTCGCGTTGGGCAACGCTGGTCTCGATTGCGGGCAAGATCGGCTGCACTGCGCAGACGCTGCATCAATGGGTTGGCAGGGCCGAGCGCGACGGCGGGTGCAAGCTTGGCCTGACCACGGACATAGCCGCCAAGCTCAAGACCCTGGAGCGGGAGAACCGCGAGCTTCGCCAAGCCAATGAGATCCTGCGCAAAGCTAGCGCCTATTTTGATGGCGTGGATGCCCCCGTCCGGCGGCATTGCAATGTATCCCTTGCCGACCCTCTGAGGGCCACGAGAAGGAGCGACATCCATGCCTCAAGTTGCGATTATCGGCGTTGACCTCGCAAAGCGGGTCTTTCAGTTGCATGGCGCTGCGGCGGACGGCTCTGTACTCTTTCGAAAGAAGCTGACCCGGGAGCGCTTTTTGTCGTTTCTCGCATCGCAGCCACCTTGCGTCGTGGCAATGGAGGCCTGCGCGACCGCTCACGGATGGGGGCGCGAGATTGAACGGGTCGGGCACATAGTGCGGCTCATTCCCCCGATCTACGTAAAGCCGTTCGTGAAGCGGCAGAAGAATGATGCGGCGGACGCCGAGGCCATCGTGGAGGCAGCTTCGCGGCCGACGATGCGCTTCGTAACCGTGAAGAGCGAAGGGCAGCAGGCGCGAGCAATGCTGTTTCGAACACGAGACCTTCTCGTCCGGCAGCGAACACAGCTGATCAATGCATTGCGCGGTCACCTTGCCGAACACGGTGTCGTGGCGGCACATGGACCCGCGCAGGTGAAGAGGTTAGCCGACGCCATTGCGAACGATGATTCCTGCTTGCCAATCGCTGTTCGGGAACTCGGCGAACTCTTGCTGGAACAGATTGCGGCGCTCAACGAGAAGACACGCGATCTGGACAAACGGCTACGGGACGCCGCCGGGCGTGATGGTGCG
>Ga0209624_10003974_pt1 | contig 10282 bp, 5 predicted proteins | sample JacPinW_OM2H0_O1_FD_188565 | JGI IMG/M metagenome (GOLD analysis project Ga0209624, IMG submission 188565) | Forest soil microbial communities from Algoma, Ontario, Canada - Jack Pine, Ontario site 1_JW_OM2H0_O1 (SPAdes) (version 2) | ecosystem: Environmental > Terrestrial > Soil > Boreal... | reverse complement strand
ATCAGTTGGTCCTGAGCCTCGACGAGGACTCGCTGCTGCGCCCGTTCCGCCAGCGCGCCGGCCTGCCTGCGCCGGGTGGAGATCTTGGCGGCTGGTATGACACGTATGCCTTCGCACCCGGTGCGACCTTTGGTCAGTGGATGTGCGCGCTCGCTCGTTACCACGCAGCAGACGGCGATGAGCCCACGCGCGCCAAGGTGCTGCGACTGGTGCGCGGCTTCGCGGACACTGTTGACGGCGACGGCAAGTTCTACCGCGACAATCGCTTTCCGGCCTATATCTACGACAAACTGGCCGGTGGGCTGATCGACGCCAAGCGCTTCGCACACGACGAGAGCGCCGTCGCGACCTTGAGCAGGGCCACGCAGGCGGCCATTCCCTATCTGCCGCCGCACGCCATGCCGCGCAACGAACATGCGCAGCCCGGCGAGGACTTCAGCCAACACGCCTGGGATGAAAGCTACACCCTGCCTGAAAATCAATTCGCTGCGGCGCAACTGACCGGCGATCGAATTCACCTCGAGCTTGCACGCCGCTTTATGTACGACGATTTTTTCCTCGCGCTGGCGCGCGGCGACAATGTGCTGCCCGGCAAGCATGCCTACAGTCACGTCAATGGACTGAGTTCAGCGGCTAGAGGCTACCTCTCGCTGGGTCAGCGAGCCTACTTCGATGCGGCGCGCCAGGGCTTCGATTTTCTCGATGCGCAAAGTTTCGCCACCGGCGGCTGGGGGCCCGACGAGCACTTCGTGACCCCGGGCAGCGGCGCGCTCGGCGCCAGCCTCGTCGCTGAACACAAGAGCTTCGAGACGCCCTGCGGCGCCTACGCGCATTTCAAACTGACGCGCTATCTGCTGCGCATCACCCGCGACTCGCGCTATGGCGACAGCATGGAACGCGTGCTCTACAACTGCGCGCTGGGCGCCAAACCGATCCAGTCCGACGGCAATGCATTCTATTATTCGGATTACACGCGTTCGGCGAGCAAAACCTTTCATCCCGACCGCTGGCCGTGCTGCTCAGGCACCCTGCCGATGCTGGCCGCGGATTACCCCATCAGCACCTGCTTCACCGACTCGCGCGGCATTTACGTAAATTTGTATATTCCGGGCCGCATCGACTGGCGCCAGGATACGGCCGCGTGCCGCTTATCGATCGCGACGGAATATCCATACGCCAGCGCCGTTACGATGACCCTGCAACTCTCCGAGCCGCGGCATTTTGCGCTCAAACTTCGCATCCCGGCGTGGGCCACGGACGCGAGCGTTGCCGTCAATGGCAAGCGCGGCGCGGCGCCGATCGCGTCGGGGACATTCGCGAGCATCGAGCGAGAGTGGCGCTCCGGTGATCGAATCGAACTGGATCTGCCGTTGCGCCGGCGCCTGCAAGCAGTCGATGCCGAACACCCAAACCTCGTTGCCTTGTCCTCAGGTCCGCTCGTGCTCATGCGAATCCTCGACGATCAGCCCGCGGGTTCCGTTCCGCTGTCCCGAAGTTCGCTGCTGGCCGCCGAACGCGTTCCCGGCGACAAGCACCAGTGGACCGTCAGCCATGACTCGAGGCAATTGCAGCTGCGGGCCTTCGCCGATATCGGCGCGCAGCGCTACAGCGCCTATCAAGATATCGCGGGCTAGCTCACCCTTTGCGGACTAGTTAAGTTCGCGCACCCAAATGTTGCGAAAGCTGATGGGCGCACTGGGATCGTGATGGGACTGCAGCTTTATGGCAGCTCGATCGTATTTCTTGTAGACCGGCTTACCGATGTAGAGCGTCTCGCCGACCAAACTGAAATGATTCTGCACCAGCACACCGTTGTGAAACACGGTGACATACGCCGGCGTTTGCAGCGTTCCGTCCGTATGGAACACGGGCGCCGTCCAGACTACATCGTAGGTCTGCCACTGTCCGGGTTTGCCGGACGCATTGACCAGCGGCGGACTCTGTTTGTAAATACTGGCCGCCTGGCCGTTCACATACGTTTTGTTTTCGAAGGAGTCGAGAATTTGAACCTCGTATCCCTCGTCGGCGGGGCCCGTTGACGCGGTGAACAGTCCGCTGTTGCCGCGCGCCTGACCTTCGCCGGTGATATTGGCCGGAATCTTATACTCAAGATGCAATTGATAATTCCTGAACAGGCGCTTGGTTTCGATGTTGCCAACTGCCTTGTCGACAACCATCTCACCATGCTCAACATGCCATCGAGCCGGTGAATGGTCGCCGGACATGACCCACTGATCCAGGTTTTTGCCGTCGAACAGTACGATGGCGTCGGAAGGCGCTGCGCCGCCCTTCTCACCCGGTGTCACTGTGACCGGGACGGGCTGCCATTGTTCTGTGTCTTCGGGTTTGGCGGGCGACGCGTTCTGCGAATTCGCGCCGCCGGCGACCACGACCATCAGGCTGCATGCATAGAGCATCTGTTTTTTCATAAATTCGTACGACCCCTTTTCTGGTTGCGATCACAACGCCTTGCGCGTAAGTGTAGCCCGGCCGCTCGCGTCGCGATCGACGGTGATGTCAAAGTGTTGCCCGCGGAACGCGACGTTTTTGAGCGTCATCGATTTCCAATCCGGCGGCAGTACCGGCGCGTAGGCTCCGACGAGACCTTTCTCTTGAATGCGCAGCCCGCTGAAGCCATAGATGAGATTCTGCAGAAAGCCGCCGGAAGACGTGATGAAGTAGCCGCTGTTGTTGCTCGAGGTTTCGGTGCGCACATTGAACGGCGGCTTGATCAGATTACTGGTGAAGTTGTTTTGCAGCCAGGCTACGGCCAAGGACGCATCGCCGACTGCGGCAGCGGCAATCGACGCCGGCGCCATGCCCATACCATGCGGTTCGCGGTGTCCTTCCTTCACCGAGATCATGGTGTAGTTAAAGTCATTGCGGCGGATTTGCGGAGTCATCGCAAAATCCAACGATGGGTACATAAGCAGTCCTAACGTGCTGCCCTCCAGGGGCTCGCGCGGCACGCGGGCATCGAAATCCAAATGACGCTGCTCGGTTGCCGAGAATGGGATATACAGCTTGGCGGCAACTTCCGCCCAATGCGGGTCGGCCCGTTCGCCGACGAGCGCCGCGGCCGTGGCGGCAATGTTCAAGGCCTTTTGCGCCGAGGCATTGGTGAAAGTGTCATTCGGCACGTCGTTGTAGCTTTCGGCGACCGACGTGACGTGCACGATCTCATAGCGTTTTTTGTCGGCGTTCCAGGACGCGCGGCTGGCCCAGAAGTCCGCCACGTTGCGCAGCACCGGCCAGCCATATTTTTTCAGCCAGTCGCGATCATGGGTCGCGAGCCAATATTGCCACTGCGCGATGGCGATATCGGCGTTGACATGGATTTCACGCTCGCCCAGCACATAGGCGAAATGCGGCGTCTGCTCGCTGCCGTTCTCCGGATCGGCCTCCCACGGATATTTCGCGCCCTTGAGTCCGACGGCCTGCGCACGCGCTTGTGCGGCGGGAAGCGTAAACGATCGGAACATCACCAGAGATTTCGCGCGCTCAGGATGCAGCAGCAGCAGTGCAGGAAAAATCCAAGTATCGCTGTCCCAGAACGCATGCCCCGTGTAACCGGGGGTCAGACCGCATGCGCCCATGGGCCAGCGCGTGTCGGCCGTCGAGGTTGCGAGCAGATAGTACAGGTCCGAATGCACGGCCGTCTGCGCCCTGGCATCGCCATCGATCAAGATATCGGATCGCCACAGATCGCGCCATGCGGCGCGGTGCCGCTCGAGCAGGGTGTCGAAGCCGTCTTTTCGGGCATCTGTTGCGAGAGCGAGATCGGACTTCGCATCTCCGCCCCACTCTTCGCGCGAGGCCGAGATGAATTTGGTGAAGGTATAGGTTTTGTCTTTTTGTACTTTTACGCTGAGATTTAGGGCGAGGCGATACTGACTTTTGTACAGCGTGATATCGGTGGCTTGTATGCCGTCGGGGAGCCGCAGTGCAGCCGCTTCGGCCATGCCCAAACCCTGCTCGGCGCGGCCATCGAGCCACAGGGTCAACTCCTTGACATCGCCGTCCGCCGCCAGCACGCGGGTATCGCCGTGATACCAAACGGCGGCGCGGTCGGGCGTCGCCGGCGGAATCGCAATCAACTGCATATTGTGCGCAGCGACCGCTTCCTGCATTTCATCGCCGCTCAGCTTGGCCAGAGGCAATCGAGGCTGATACGGTGCCCAGAGATTGAGCGCAAAGGACAACTGCACGGTACCGTCGAAGTCCGGCGTCAGTGAAATTTGTGTCGCAGCCAAATGGGTCGATGACTGGCTGACGAAGGTCGTGACCTTGATCTGCGTGGATCTTTGATGATCGACGTAGCGATAGCGGGTGGTCAGCGTCGCATCCTGCATGTTCAAGGTCTGGCTGTAGTCCTGAAACAGCGCCGGATGAAGCGGAACCTGATTCATCCAGAAGTGGCCGGCGGCGGAGTCGCCGGTCGAGTAGTCGATCTCGCTCCAGCCGGGAATCGCGGCGGGGCGCGCAATGTCATCCTTGGCGTAGTCCATGAACGCCACCATGTAGGCGAGATTGCCTTCGGTGCCGCGCGGTGCGGTCATGGTGGAAAAATAGCCGTTGGCGAGATAGCTCGGAAAGTAGCGGTCGAAATCCGCAGCGCTCGCGCTTAAGGTAAAGGTTGAATCGGGGTCCGCCAGAGCCGGACCCGACGGCGACGCCAACGCCAACGCGAGCCAGGTCAGAACGGGAACCACTGATCTCACGCGCCTTCCTTCCAGTTTCGGCGTCGCCGCGCCATCAAAGCGAGCGAACGAGTATAGGCTTATTCTGTTTTACGGAGAGGCCGGCGGCCTCGGCGAGCGCCAGCGCCTCCACGGCATCCTGGTAACCGACGGCGGGCGCAGTTTCACCGCGCAGGATCGCCGCAAAATGTGCCATCTCCCGCCGATAGGCTTCTGCATACCGATCAAGAAAAAAATTCTGCAGCGCATCGCTGGCGCAGCCCCGTTGCCCCCATGTCGCGACCGTGCTTTCCAGGACGTTGTCGGCGCGCAGCGAGCCCAATGAGCCGTACGCTTCGATCCTCTGGTCATAGCCGTAGCCTGAGCGGCGGCTGTTGCTGATCACGCACAATCTGCCCGTCGCGGTTCGCAGAATCGTTTTCGCCGTGTCCACGTCGCCGGCGCCTGCAATGGCAGGATCAATCAGACAGCTCGCGCTGCTGAACACTTCCTCGGGGTCCTCATTCAAGAGCCAGCGCGCCGTGTCGAAGTCATGAATGGCCATGTCCTTGAACAGTCCGCCCGAGACACGGATGTACTCGATGGGCGGCGGCGCGGGGTCATGGCTCACGATGCTCAAGGTTTCCAGACGCCCGATCTCGCCCGCATCGAGGCGCGTTTTCAATGCCTGAAAGTGCGGGTCGAAGCGGCGGTTGAAGCCCATCAGCATTGTGGCTTTCCGAAGCTGCGCGGCCGCACCGCGTGCGCGCTTGAACTCCAAGTCGAGCGGCTTCTCGCAAAAAATCATTTTGCCCGCGGCTTGGGCTCGCAACGCCTGATCGAGATGCGCGTTCGTCGCGCTTGCAATAATGACTCCGGAAATGGCCGCATCGCCGAACGCAGCGTCGGCATCGACCACCGTGGCCCCCGTTAAGTTGGCCAGCGCATCGGCCGCTCCTTGGCTAGGATCCACGATGTACTTAAGCGTAAGGTCAGAAGCTGCGGCCGCGTTTTTGGCATGAATCTGACCGATGCGGCCGGCACCGAACAACGCGACATTGAACATTAAACGCTCCGCAGGTGATCGAGTTTGACGCTCGAATAAAGATTATAGTCTGACAGGGAGGGACATAGTGGCTGGAACAGAGGCGGCTTTGGATTTGATCGCGGTCGGACGATCGAGCGTCGATTTGTACGGCGAGCAGATCGGCGGAAGGCTGGAAGATATGGGCTCCTTCGCCAAGTACGTCGGCGGAAGCCCGACGAATACCGCCGTGGCGGCCGCTCGACTGGGACTCAACACGGGTCTGCTGACCCGCGTCGGCGCCGATCACATGGGACGCTTCATCCGCGAGCAACTCGTCCGGGAAGGTGTCGACGTTCGCGGTGTTCTCGCCGATTCGCAGCGTCTGACGGCTTTGGTGGTGCTGGGAATCCGCGATCGTGAAACCTTCCCGTTGATCTTCTACCGGGAGAACTGCGCCGATATGGCGCTGTGCGCTCAGGACCTCGACGCCGGGTGGCTCAAGTCGGCGCGCGCCGTGCTCATCAACGGCACGCACCTGTCCACGCCCGGTGTATTTGCAGCCAGTGTGGGCGCGGCAAATCATGTCAAGGCTGCGGGCGGCAGGGTCGTGTTCGACATTGATTATCGTCCTGTGCTGTGGGGGCTTGCGCCCAAGGATCTGGGAGAAAACCGTTTCGTCGCGAACGATGCGGTGACGCTGCGGCTGCAGAGTGTTTTGCCGCTGTGCGATCTCATCGTCGGGACAGAAGAGGAAATCCGCATCCTGGGCGGTTCTCCCGATACGGTTGTCGCCTTGAGGAACATACGTGCGCTAACTTCCGCAACTCTAGTGTGCAAACGCGGCGCATACGGCTGCGTCGCGTTTCCGGATCGCGTACCCGATGACATCGACGATGGCATCGTCGCTCCGGGCTTTCCGGTCGAGGTGTACAACGTGCTCGGCGCCGGTGATGCCTTCATGGGAGGGTATCTGCGCGGCTGGCTGCGCGCCCAGCCGATCGAGGAATGCTGTCGTCTCGGCAATGCCTGCGGAGCCATTGTGGTCTCGCGGCACGGCTGCGCGCCCGCGATGCCGACGTGGCCGGAGTTGGAATTGTTCTTCGCGGCACGTGAACTCAAATTTCGACTGCGCGAAGACACCCAGCTCGAGCATGTACACTGGGCAACCACGCGCGCAGGGAACTATGAAGACTTGATGGTGCTCGCTATCGATCATCGCAGCCAATTCGAGGATCTCGCCGCCGAGGTCGGCGCCGATAGGGAGCAGATCTCGAGGTTCAAGACGCTGGGGCTGCGCGCCGTGGTCGCCGTGGCGCAGGGCGACGCTCGATTTGGCGTACTGCTCGACGGGCGTTATGGATTCGAGGCTCTGACGCAGGCGGCCGATCATCCTTATTGGGTGGGCCGACCTATCGAGCTACCGAGATCGCGTCCACTCGAGTTTGAAAGCTCCGCGGACGTGGCCACTGAGCTCGCCACCTGGCCTCTGAATCATGTCGTCAAGTGCCTGGTTCTCTACCATCCCGATGATGAGCCCGAGCTGCGCGACCGTCAGGACCGCCAGCTCAAGCGTCTCTTCGATGCCTGCCGCAAGACCCGGCATGAATTGCTCATTGAAGTCATTCTTCCCAGCGGCATGCCGGTCGATGCGCACACGGCGGCGCGGGCGATCTTAAGCATCTACGAGGCCGGTGTTCGCCCGGACTGGTGGAAACTAGAGCCGAGCTCGAGCCCGGCGACGTGGAAGAACATCGAACGGGCGATCGCGCGAGGTGATCCTTACTGCAGGGGCGTCGTGTTGTTGGGTTTGTCGGCGCCGCAATGCGAGCTGGCCGCTTCGTTCGCCATTGCAGCCCCGTTCAAAATCGTCAAGGGATTTGCCGTGGGGCGCACGATCTTCGGCGAGATCGCGCGCGAGTGGTTTCGTGGCGTGACGGGCGATGAGGCGGCCGTGAAGCGTATGGCAGCGAATTTGTCCGCGCTCGTGAGCGCGTGGCGGCACGTGCGTGCCGAGGCGGTGGCGTGAATACCGTCAGACTGACTGCGGCGCAGGCCGCGGTTCGCTATCTTGCCAACCAATACGTGGCGGATCCCGTGGGTGAGAGCCGTTATTTCGCTGGTGTGTGGGCCATCTTCGGCCACGGCAATGTCGCGGGACTGGGTGAAGCTCTCTATGCCGCGCGCGACGTGCTTCCAACGTATCGAGCGCATAGCGAACAGGGCATGGCCCACGCGGCCATCGCCTACGCGAAGCAGATGCGGCGTCGCCGGGCGATGATTTGCACCAGTTCCATCGGCCCCGGTGCCACCAACATGGTCACGGCGGCAGCGTTGGCTCACGTGAACCGCCTGCCCGTGCTGTTTCTGCCCGGCGATGTTTTTGCTTCGCGCGCACCCGATCCGGTGCTGCAACAGATAGAAAATTTTTCCGACGGCACGGTTTCCGCCAACGATTGCTTCCGTCCGGTGTCCCGTTATTTCGATCGAATCGTTCGGCCCGAACAGCTGCTCGATGCCCTGCCGCGCGCCATGGCGACGCTGCTGGATCCTAAGTCCTGCGGACCGGTGACGCTCGCCTTCTGTCAGGACGTGCAAACCGAGGCGTTCGACTTCCCTGAGGCGTTCTTCCAAAGGCATGTATGGACGATTCGGGCGCAGCCTCCGGACCCTCGTGAAGTCGACGAGCTGGTCCGCTTGCTGAAGGCCGCACGCTCCCCCCTGCTCATCTGCGGAGGCGGTGTCCTTTACAGCGGCGCGGAGGCGGCGCTCGCAGCATTCGCCGAGCGCACCGACTTAGGAGTAGCAGAAACCCAAGCCGGCAAGGGCGCGCTGAAGTGGAATCACCCCTGCAATCTCGGCAGCATCGGTGTGACGGGATCGAGTGCGGCCAACGCCGCTGCTGCCGCGGCCGATCTGGTGGTGGGCATCGGCACTCGACTCCAGGATTTCACCACCGGCTCGCGGGCTCTGTTCTGCGCGCCGGGGCGCCTAATCGTGCAAGTCAATGTCGCGGCCTACGATGCCGCAAAACATGGGGCAGTTCCCGTGGTCGGGGATGCCGGTGCAGTGCTTCGAACCTTGAGCGAGCGCCTCTCGGGCTGGCGCGCACCGGCCGGCGCTCGAACCATGTCGGCGGCTGTCGCCACGTGGAATGCCGCTTGGGATAAGGCCACGGTTGCATCGGCAACCTCGTTGCCCTCAGACGCCCAGGTCATCGGCGCGGTGTGGCGAAGCGCAGGTGATAATTCCGTGGTGGTCTGCGCCGCCGGCGGTTTGCCCGGCGAGCTTCACAAGCTGTGGCGCTCACGCAGGGCCGGCGATTACCACGTCGAATACGGTTACTCCTGCATGGGATACGAGATCGCGGGCGGACTGGGCGTGAAGATGGCGGAGCCCAGCCGCGATGTCCATGTGATGCTCGGAGATGGCAGCTACTTGATGCTCAATTCGGAGCTGGCGACATCGGTGATGATGGCGCAGAAGCTGATCGTGACCGTGCTCGACAATCGGGGTTTCGCCTGCATCAATCGTTTGCAAGGAGCGTCGGGCGGTGCGCCATTTAATAACCTGTGGGCGGACTCGCACTTTGAAACCGCGGCTGAAATCGACTTCGCGGCGCATGCGGCGAGCCTCGGCGCGATCGCTGAAAAAGTCTCCAGTATCGCGGAGTTCGAGCAGGCGCTCCGCCAAGCGAAGCTTTCCGATCGGACCCACGTCATCGTGATACAAACCGACCCAACGATTACGACCGAAGCGGGAGGGGCATGGTGGGACGTCGCCGTCCCCGAAGTCTCCGCTCGCCCCGAAGTGCGGGCCGCGAGAGCCGCGTATGTCGATCAGCTCAGGAAACGAACAGGAGTGTGAGTGAGTATTCGCTTCGGTGTCAGCCCCATCGCCTGGATCAACGATGACATGCCCGAACTCGGCGGCGATACGCCGCTCGAGCGAGTGTTCGCCGAGGCCCGCGATATAGGCTTTACCGGCATCGAGCTCGGCGGAAAATTTCCCCGCGATCCTAAAGCGCTGAGCGCCCTGCTCGCCCGATTTCAACTGGCGCTGGTCGGTGGCTGGTACAGCGCAAGCCTGCTGACCCGTACGGCCAGCGATGAGATTGCAGCCCTACAGGCGCACCTTAAGCTTCTGCAGGCGCTTAATTGTCGCGTGTTCATCCAAGCCGAGACCAGCAATGCGATTCACGGTGATCGGAGCAGGCCGCTGTCAGCGACGCCGCACTTAAGTCGCGCAGAATGGGCTGCTTTCGGGGCAAAGCTGACAGAGGTCGCCGACTACGTAGCTGCGCAAGGTCTGCGCTTCGCCTATCACCACCATCTTGGCACGGTGGTGGAGTCCAGCGAGGACATCGAGCGGTTTGTGGAATCCACCGGACCCTCGGTGGGGATGACCGTCGATACCGGGCACGCGGCATTGGCAGGCGTCGACCCGGTGGCGCTGATCCGAGCGCATCCGCAACGCGTGGTGCACGTGCACTGCAAGGACGTTCGTGGCCAGGTCTTCCGCAATCTCAAATCCGAGGGCGGCAGTTTCTTGCGCGGCGTGCTGGATGGCATGTTCACGG
>Ga0209624_10003972_pt1 | contig 10287 bp, 8 predicted proteins | sample JacPinW_OM2H0_O1_FD_188565 | JGI IMG/M metagenome (GOLD analysis project Ga0209624, IMG submission 188565) | Forest soil microbial communities from Algoma, Ontario, Canada - Jack Pine, Ontario site 1_JW_OM2H0_O1 (SPAdes) (version 2) | ecosystem: Environmental > Terrestrial > Soil > Boreal... | reverse complement strand
TCGACAAGACGGCAAGACGAGCGGAATATCGGTGCTACAACCGCTCCCGCACGGTAAGAAATAACGCAGCAAATCCAATCAGCAGCACAGCCCCTTCGATGTTCACCGAAATTGCGTGCAACCGGTCGAATTCCACGCGCAACGGATCCGTCTTTGGCGTCGTTGCCACCGAACCCATTTGCCCACGCAAGGCCGCCAGTCTTGGCGTCACAAGCCGCTGCGAAGTAAGCGTAAGCAGAAGCATCAGCATCACGCCAATCGCCGCCGGCCGGACGATTCCCTTCAGCGACTGCGCCAGGGCAATCGATGCAAACAGATACAACACAGCAGCAACTACTCCCAGCATGTGTAGCCGCCCAAGCGTGAACTGCACAACCGCTCCCGCCTGGTCCGGATTTGACAGAACGCGAAAAGCCCCCGGCGCAACCGCCGCGCTAAAATAGAAAATCGATCCCACCCAGGTGCCCAGCGCGAATATTTGTATGAATCGCAAAATAGTAGTCATCGCTCGGAACTCTCTCAGCAGCGTGAAGTTTTCGCCGCACGGTTATATAGAACGCGCCCAGCCTACCACGCCCGGCCCGGCTCCGAAGCCACAAGCTAGCGAATCCGACCTCAATTCCATTGGCACCCGTGGGCGAGTTTGAGTACACTCCTGCCGACGTACAAGTTCAGTTCGACCCCACTCCACGAAAGAACAGGAGAGAAAATATGCAATCCAATCTCCGAGGGATCGCGGCTTTCGCTGTCGCCGCCACGTTAGCGGCAATCATCCTGTTCGTCCCGACACGCTCCGTATCGGCAACGCCACCGCAAAGTGGAGGCGGACTTTCCATAACATTCGGCGTGGGTCAAAAGCCGGACGCTCCCTACACCGTCACTTGCGAATCGCGATCGCACCGGCGGACCTACTGCGCGGCCGACACGCGCGGCGGCGCCACTCTGCAGCAACAATTCCCCGGCAGCGCCCCCTGCGTCTTTGGAAATACTTGGGGAGCCGATGCCGAAGGTGTTTGGGTAGAGGGCGGCTGTCGCGGAACTTTTGTCGTGAATCCTTACACTGGCGGCGGACCCTGGTGGTGGGACCCAGGCGACGGTCATCGTCCGCCCAGCCAGGGAATCCCGCGTCGCGGCGCCTGTTTCTTCAAGGAAAGAAATTATCGCGGCGAATATTTCTGCATGAACAATGGCGCGAGCTTCAATCTATTGCCTCCCGGTTTCAACGACAAGATCAGCTCGATACAGGTGTACGGCAGGGTTTCCATGGTGGTTTACAACGATGCAAATTTCCGCGGCGAGAATGTGTCCATCAACCGAAGCGTCTCAGACCTGTCCGCTTGGCGGTTGAATAGCAATAGGAATAAGAACTGGAACAACCGGATCAGTTCGATCCAGCTGAACTAACTGAGCAAATATAATCTCGCCTTCGACCTCTTTATCGCCACTAGTGTGCTCGTAGGAAGCCAAAACCCAAACAACCTTTTGAACACACCTGTACTGTTCGCCTTTTCACTTCGTCCAACGAATGATGGTAAAACCTATATGTGGGTGAATGGTGGGCGACCAAGGACTTGAACCTTGGACCTCTCCCGTGTGAGGGGAGCGCTCTAACCACTGAGCTAGTCGCCCACGGTACTGACTTTTTGTAGCAGAAGGCCACGCGAATTGCAATCAACGACGACAACCGCCAGCACTCGACTTGCCGGACTCCTGCGCTCGATCTCGAGTGTAGTGAAAGGCAAGGAAGACGTCATTCAGTTAGCGCTCACCACGCTTCTCGCGCGCGGCCATTTGCTGATTGAAGATGTTCCAGGCGTGGGCAAAACAACTTTAGCGCACGCACTGGCCCGCTCGTTTGATTGTTCCTTTCAGCGCATCCAGTTCACTTCCGACATGCTTCCGAGCGACGTGATCGGCGTCAGCGTCTTCAATCCCGCTACCCAAGGATTTGAGTTCAAGCCCGGCCCTATTTTCGCGAATATTATCGTCGCCGACGAAATCAACCGCACCACACCGAAAACTCAATCCGCGCTGTTGGAAGCCATGAACGAATCGCAGATCACCGTGGACAATCACACGCATCCTCTTCCTAATCCTTTTCTCGTACTGGCCACGCAGAATCCTATCGAACATCACGGCACGTATCCGTTGCCCGAATCGCAGCTCGACCGTTTTCTGATGCGCATTCGTATGGGCTACCCATCGCGCGCGAGCGAAAAAGAAATTATTCGCAATAATTCCGGCGCTTCACCGGTAGACAAAATTGCGGCGTTGATGGACGCCGCCGACGTGATCGCCATGCAGGAGACCGTCTCGCACGTAAAAGTGGACGAAAGCTTGATGGACTACTCGCTGGAAATTGTGGAGCGCACACGCCAAACCGAACAGCTTAGCCTGGGCGTCAGCCCCCGTGGCGCGGTCATGCTGCATCGTGCTGCGCAAGCCCGCGCGTTCCTGGAAGGACGCGATTACTGTTTGCCTGACGATTTCAAGCTGCTGGTCGTCCCGGTCTTCGCGCATCGCGTGGTGGTCAGCTCGCGCTACGTGTCCACCCAGAAAAAATCCGAGCAGGCCGAGACCATACTTCGCGAAATCATGGACACTACGCGCGTTCCACTTTAATAGCGCAGCGCGCCCGCGTGTTCGGGGGCGCTAAATTTTCGAGCCTTTTGCGCCGTCAAGGAGTCCCGGTTTTCGTACCGCCGGCGTCTCGCCGGCGATTTTTCGCTCCTATAGGCCGATCTCGGCGGACCATTTCCGGCCGCTTGTTCGCAAGATCGACATTTGCGGGCTGATTCTCAATCCGGCTCGGATAGACCGTATCAACGGTCAGTTGCGCTGCGGCAAAACTTTTGAGGTCTATGCAAGTAGCACAACCCGATTCATTCGCTTCGCGCTGGTGGCGCGGGATTGACCGGCCCGGTTGGCGCAACTTCGGCGTCGCCATGGCCGTTCTATCTGCCGCCCTCATAACTGCACTTTTTTCGGCCGCTGCTTCGCAAGAAGGCCGCGTCGGCCTCGCCGCGATAACAACCGTAATTTCGCTCGGCCTCGCCGCCTGGGTCGCCATCGTAATCGTTCCGCGTCTTGCGCGTCGAACCAGCCTCCGATGGCTTGTTTATCAGGTTGATTACCGGCTCACCCGCGAAGGAATTGTTTACCTCGTCGCGATTTCCATCCTCGTTCTCGCTGCCGTAAACACCGGAAACAATCTACTGTTCATGATTCTGGCCTGCTCGCTCGCCGGTATTCTTATTTCCGGAGTGCTCTCGCGTATTGTGCTCACGGGAATCGACCTTAAATTCGAAATGCCCGAGCACATTTTCGCCGAACAGCCGGTTCTAGCTGAACTCGAGCTGCGCAACGAAAAGCAAACTTGGCCGTCGTTCTCTCTGCGCGTCACTGGCGAGAGCAAAAAAAGCGCCGCTGAAGTGCTCACACGCCCGGTATTTTTCCCCTACATCTCGCGCAAAGGCTCCGCGCGGCAAAAAGTTGAATTGATGTTTCCGCGCCGCGGCGTTTATCGCCAGGATTCGTTCAGCATACGCACGCGCTTCCCCTTCGGCTTCTTCGAAAAAAGCCGCCACGTCAACTCGCAACTGGAAATCGTGGTGTATCCGCGCGTTTCTCCGACTGACCATTTCTACGAAGTTCTTCCCCTCCTTAGCGGTGAAATGGCCAGCCACTTTCGCGGACGCGGCCACGAATTGCATTCACTACGCAATTACTTGCACACCGATAGCGCGCGCTTCGTAGACTGGAAAGTGTCGGCAAAAGCCGGCCGCCTGATGGTCCGTGAATTTGCGCGGGAGGACGAACGCCGCGTAATGCTCGTCCTCGATCCATTCATCGGCCCTGCGGATCTAAGCACGGGACAGAACGCGCTAGCAGAACACGCGGAGAAATTTGAGCGCGCTGTCACCATGGCCGCCTGCATCGCCTGGCACTTCAACGAAATTAATTCCGTGCTGCAGTTCCGCACGCATCGTTTTACCAGCTCGATGGCTCCAGCCGGCGAAATTATCTACGACGCGCTGCGCGAACTCGCCACATTAAAAGCTGAAGACTCAGCGGTGGGAGGATCGTTCTTAGATGATCTCGTCGCCGAACACGAAATCTTCAAAATCATAATTACCAGCCGTCCGCAACGCTCAATCCCCACCGCGCTGTGGTCCTCCTCCTATTTCCTCTTCATCGACCAACTTTAATTCTCAAATTCCAAACCGCATTTGTAGCGGCCGCCTTCAGGCGGGCGAATTTTCTGCCAACAACCGGTCATCCTGCCTGCCCTGACGAAGGAAGGGAGCGCAGCGCGGGCCGCCGTTGGTTGCTCCCTTTCAAGGTGACCTAGCTCAATACCACGTCATTAATTTGTCATTCCGAGCGCAGCGAGGAATCTGCTCTTTGTTCCCGCGACATGAATCCCTGAACGAGCACCTTATCATGCGAGAATACCTCGCGCATGAAAACGAATCTTCCGCCGGCGCAGCTTAAAACATTTCAAAAGGAATTGCTCCGCTGGTTTCGCGCGCACAAACGCGACCTCCCCTGGCGCGCGAGCCGCGACCTGTATCGTGTGTGGGTCGCCGAAGTAATGCTCCAACAGACGCGCATCGCCGCCGTGATGCCCTACTATGACCGCTTCCTGAAAAGCCTGCCGGATATGGAGGCGCTCGCAAGCGCACCGATTTCGGAAGTCCTAAAGCTGTGGTCCGGCCTGGGATATTACAGCCGCGCACGCAATTTGCATCGCGCCGCAAAAAAGATCGTGCAATATCACGGCGGCAAGTTTCCGCGCACGCTCGACGCAGCTTTAGAACTCCCCGGAATTGGCCGCTACACGGCCGGCGCGGTATTAAGCATTGCTTACGACGTCCCACTCGCCGTTCTAGATGGCAACGTCGCTCGTGTCCTAGCGCGCCTTCGCACTATCCGTGGAGACCTGCGCCAGCCTCGCCGTTGGCGCGAGCTAGCAAACACCGCGCAAGAATGGCTCGCTCGCAACGCGCCCGGCGACTGGAATCAAGCGCTCATGGAACTCGGCGAAGTAATCTGTACGTCGCAAATTCCCCGGTGCGCGATCTGCCCCATCTCAAAGTGGTGTCGCGCATACGAGCTCGGCCTCGCAGACAAAATTCCCGCGCCTCGCGTCAAACGCGCCACCGTGCGCATACGAATTGCCGCGGCAATTCTCCGCGACCCGCGCGGCCGCACCATCTTGGTGAAAGATCCGGGCGCGCACGACCCCGTGCTTTTCTCGCGCATGTGGCAATTCCCCGCCGTTGAAGTCACACGCCATGCGCAAGCGGAGCTCCTGGCACATGTCCGCGCCACGCTCGGCATCGACGGCCTCACCTTGACGGAACTCCCGACCGCACGCCACGGCGTCACATTCCGCAACGTCACGCTGCTCCCATTTCTCGCGCACGTAAAAAAACTCCCGAAGCTTCCGCGTACCCGCATGCTATCGCTGGAAAATTTGAGCCATGTCCCCATATCGAACGCCACCCGCAAAATCGCCGCATCCCTCGAAAAGGGTGAATGTAGCGCGCCGCGGCCTGCCCGCCGTGGCGGGCCTTTAGCGGGGCAGCTTTCCACTGCGAGGTCGCAAAACTCGAAAAGCGAAGGCAGTTATAGTTGGGGCAAACGTCGTTCAGAGCGCGAGCCGATCTAGGTTCAGAACCCATGATGCGAGACCCATTACCCACAGCTATACCGCGGTACAGTTATTTCCCCGGCATCGCATCACCTCAAACCCAGCGCCTTCGAACCGCGGAGTGCTAGCATCGTATTAAGACGATGAGTTCCGCCGCCTCAGTCAGCGCGCCGCCAGTTCCAGCCGTACAACGCTATTTCGAAGTGTCTTTATTTCTGCTCGTAACGACTGGCATCTTAGCCGTCGTTCTCACCGGCAAACTCGACCCCATTTCACTGATCGTTCCGGTGATAGCGCTCGCGTACAAAGGTTTCCGCATCTCGCGTGGCCGCGGCCCGGAAATTTCCGCGCGCGTGGCAACCTGGCTAGTCCTCTCCTATTTTCTGTTTTTCCCGCTCGACCTGTGGATTTTTTCGCGAAACTTATCCACCGGCGCGCCGAACCCGGCTTTGTACGCCGCATTGCTCGCTGCTATCCACCTGATGCTTTTTGCCGCGCTAGTGCGGCTTTACTCTGCGCGAACCAATCGCGACTTCGCGTTCCTGGCCGTGCTGGCCTTCACGTGTATGCTGGCGTCCGCGATTCTCACGGTCGAGACAAGTTTCCTCATCACGCTGGCAATTTTTCTCGCCTTGGCCGTCTCCACCTTTGTCGCGCTGGAAATTCGGCGAAGTGCTGCCGGCGCGGTATCGCCGCCGTTTCTGCCGGGCTCACCGATGGCACACCAATTGAATCGCGCGCTGGGGATCACGTCTGTCCTGGTGGCCGTGAGCGCGCTGCTCATCGGCGGATTTCTTTTCTTTTTGATTCCGCGTTTCACTACCGGTTATTTGAGCGCTCTGAATTTGCAACCGGGCCTGATGACCGGCTTCAGCGATAACGTCACCCTCGGTGAAATTGGAAAAATAAAACAGAGTTCCGCGGTTGTGATGCGCATCCACGTGGAAGGCGATCCCGGTCGCGCCGCGGAAGTTCATTGGCGCGGAATCGTCCTCACCGATTTCGACGGCAAGCGTTGGTTTACTCCCGCGCACGATCAAGTGGTGCTCTCGCCGAATCCCGACGGAGAATTTCGCTTCGTTGGCCTCCCGCTTCCCAGCGGCGATTTCAACCCGCTTCGTTACACGGTTTTAATGGAACCGGTAGCCACCGACGCAGTTTTCGTTGCGCCCAGGCTGGAAGTTTTGCGCGGCAGGTTCACTAATGAATCCGAACGCGCGGGCTCATCCCTACAGCATGGCTACCTTCTGGTCGATAAAACCGGCTCGCTCTCTAACCCTTTTCACAACGACACGAAAGTCCGTTACGAAGGTCTTTCGATGCTCGCCGTGATTCCCCCGGTCCAGCTACGCAAAGCCGGCGCAACTTATCCCGACGAGATTACAAATCTTTACCTGCAGCTTCCCGAACTCGATCCGCGCGTAAAACAGCTTGCCCAAAAGATTACCGAAAACTCGCACAACGAATATGACCGCGCCGCAAATATCGAGCGCTATCTGAAAACGCATTACGCCTACACGCTCGACCTCAGCGGCCCAAAGACCGACGACCCGCTAGCCTATTTTCTTTTCACCCGCCGCGCCGGACACTGCGAATACTTCGCCGCCGCCATGACCGTCATGTTGCGCGATTTGGGAATCCCTGCGCGTTACGTCGGCGGATTTCTGCCCGGTGAATACAACGACCTCGGCGGGGACTACATTGTTCGCGCCAGCGACGCTCACACCTGGGTCGAAGCCTATTTCCCCGCTTACGGCTGGATCACTTTCGATCCCACTCCGCCGGGAAATGGAAAACGAAATGGATTTTTCTCGCGGCTCGCCCTGTATTGGGACTGGTTTCAGTTCGCCTGGAGCGAGTGGGTCATCAATTACGATTTCGGCCACCAGGTTAATCTTGCGCACAACCTCCAAAACACATCGCGCAATTGGAGCGATCACACCCAGCATTACTATCGCGAAAAACAACGCCAAGCCATTCGCCTGCTGATGGCGCTCGATCATCGCACCGAAGCCTCGCCCTATTTTTTACCGGGCGTGCTCGCGTTTCTGATCGCTTTGCTGATTTACATGCGCGGCCGTCCGCTGATTGGATACTTGATCGCGCGATGGCGTGTTCGTGCGCGTCGCGGCGGAAACTTGACTGCCTCGCTGGCATCACTCGAATATCGCGAGATGCTCCGCCTGCTAGAAAAACGCGGCTGGAAGAAATCCCCGTCGCAAACCGCGCTAGAATTCGCCTCCGCCATTCCCGCAGCCGACATCGCCGCCCGCGTCGCCCAACTCACCGCGCTCTACCAATCCGCCCGCTTCGGCGATCACCCGACTCCCGTCGCTCAGATGTCCGCGCTGCTCCGAGCAATCCGCGAATCCCTCCGCACGCCGCGAAGATGACACTGGGCCTGTAGTGTTGTAAATGGAGATTCTTAAGGTCGATAATCGAGGATCAACTATTTTCCGGATCGGACACAAGTCTTCGTTTAGCTAACCTTCCGAACACCGCGCAGCCTGCAAAGGCAGCAACAATAAACAGAACAAGAGGCCAGTGGAACACTCTCCAACGAAACGTCGTTCCGAGACCAAAGCCCAACCCCGCGAAAACCCCACTCAAGACATCTGCCGGGGACAGAACAGGCTTGATGTTCTTATCGCTCCTGCTCAGGGCTTCCCACAACATCATCCCGGCAGCCCACAACATGCCCCAAAACACTGCGGACATCCAGTCGTGTGCTGTTCCCATCAGTCCCTCCCTTAAGGGTCAGCAAGACTCTATTTACCATAATTCAACAACATACCCAATCAGTTATGTCGGGGCGGGCGGTGGCCGACTGATCCGCGCGGCACCGCACTCCGCCCAAAGCACGACTGAAACCCGCGGGGGTGCCGAAACCTTCGGTGTGAAGGGCTCGGATCTTGACGTTACCTCTAAAATTCTTTGTGGGTCGTGGCTTCTAGCCACGACATAAATAACGCCGTTCGCTCCTCAACCTTTCGGCGGATTTCTCGAGCCTTCACCTCGCTGAGGCCAATCATCGTGCGTCCAGCACGCCGCGGCCCTCCATGATAGAATTGTGTGTTTCCACACCACCTGAAGGACCGCACTGAATGCCGAAGGTCGGATTCGTAAGCCTGGGATGCCCGAAGAACCTCGTTGATAGCGAGGTGATGATGGGTATTCTCGCGCGTTCGGGTTACGAAATCACGCCGCGCGCCGCCGATGCCGACGTCCTGGTAGTGAACACCTGCAGCTTTATCGCTCCGGCGCAGCAGGAATCCGTGCAGTCCATCCTCGAAATGGCCGAGTACAAGAAATTCGGCCGTGCGCAAAAATTAATCGTCGCCGGATGCATGGTGGAACGTTATCGCGACGAAATCCGCGAGCAAATTCCCGAAGTGGACGCCGTGATCGGCACGGGCGAAATCGAAAAAATCCTGCAAGCCTGCGAAGGCAACCTGCGCAACGACGATGCCGAATCCGCGCAGCTCCCGACCTATCTTTATCACGACCTCACACCGCGCATTCTGGCCACCCCGCGCCACACCGCTTACATAAAAATTAACGAAGGCTGCGACCATCCCTGCACTTTCTGCGTGATCCCGCAGCTTCGCGGAAAGTTCCGCAGCCGCCGCTTCGAGTCGGTCGTTCGCGAAGCCGAAAATCTCGCCGCCGCAGGCGTCCGCGAAATTTCGCTCATCGGCCAGGACACCACTTTTTACGGCGAAGATCTTGCCCTGCGCGACGGCCTCGCCGTGCTTCTCGAACGCCTCGCCCAAGTGGAAGATTTGCACTGGGTCCGCTTCCTTTATTGCTATCCGAATCGCATCACCCCGCGCCTGCTTGACACGATTGCAGCGCATCCGCGCCTGGCAAAATATCTCGACGTCCCTCTGCAGCACGCCAGCCGTAACGTTCTCGCGCGCATGAAGCGCGGCTCGAACGGCGACGCGTTCCTGAAAATGCTCGACAAAGCGCGCAAAGCCATCCCCGGTGTTTCGATCCGCACCTCGTTCATCGTCGGCTTCCCGGGCGAAACCGAAAAAGATTTTCGCGAGCTGTGCGATTTCGTGCGCGCCGCCGAATTCGATTGGATGGGCGTCTTCGCCTACTCCGACGAAGACAAATCGCAAAGCTTCGCGCTCGACGGCAAAGTTGACGAAAAAACTATCGCCCGCCGCCGCGACACGCTAATGTCCATCCAGAAAAAAATCTCCGCGCGCAAATTGAAGAAGCAAATAGGTCAGCAAATGCAAGTCATGCTAGAGGGCCCATCGAAAGATACCGATCTAGTCTGGGAAGCCCGCCTGCAAGGCATGGCCCCCGACATCGATGGCAAAGTTTACGTCACCGAATTCCAAGGCGTGAATGACGCCGCCGAACTCCCCGCCCCCGGCACCCTCGCCACCATCGAAATCACGGAAGCAAAAGATTACGACCTGATCGGCCGCGTCACAAATTTCGAAGCGCCGTCATCGCGCACACCTCATCGAGTCCGCACCGCGCAGCCGACCAGCCTGTTCCCCATCCTAGCCTGAACTTTTCGACTAAACCTGTGTCGCGTCTCGGACCTTGGCGTCCCCCGAGGTTTCAATGTAACGCCGCGGCCTGTCCGCCGTGGCGGCCCTTCAGCGCGG
>Ga0209624_10003970_pt1 | contig 10292 bp, 6 predicted proteins | sample JacPinW_OM2H0_O1_FD_188565 | JGI IMG/M metagenome (GOLD analysis project Ga0209624, IMG submission 188565) | Forest soil microbial communities from Algoma, Ontario, Canada - Jack Pine, Ontario site 1_JW_OM2H0_O1 (SPAdes) (version 2) | ecosystem: Environmental > Terrestrial > Soil > Boreal... | reverse complement strand
TTTCGCAGACTTCACCTGGATGAACGCCACCCCGCGCAACAAGGCGCCGGCGTTCGATACGAAATTCTTCACGCCCGATATCCGTCTGGACGTGAACTACATGTACGACAATAACCATCCGCAGGATCACACAATCGTCGGCGCGACCGAGTCGTTCCGCTCAGGCGAATTTCAGGTGGAGCAGATCAGTTTTGGCGGCGACTTTCACTGGGAGAACGTCAGGGGCCGCATCCTTACGATGTACGGCCTGTTTGGCACCACGACGCCGCGCAATGATGCGAGCTCGGGCAACATCGGCGGAGTCGGCCAGTGGGATCTGCAGGATGCCTACAAGTACGTGTCGGAAGCCAATGCCGGCTATCATTTCGACGTCAACCACGGGCTCAACATCGATGCGGGAATATTCGTCTCCTACATCGGCTTGTTCAGTTACTACAACTATGACAACTGGACCTACCAGCCGTCGTATGTGTCATCCAATACCCCCTGGTTCTTCAACGGCGTACGAATCCAGTGGTTTCCCACGAACAAGCTGAAGATCGAGCCCTGGATCATCAACGGCTGGCAGTCCTATGCCAGGTTCAACGGCCACCTGGGATTCGGTGGGCAGATCCTCTGGCAGCCGACGGGATCGTTCAAGCTGGTGCTGAACAATTACGGGGTCGGTGAGGATAACCTGCAGAATTTCCCACCCGGGGAGATCATCAACGGAGTGCCGGTTAATTTCGCCAAGACGAGCCGTTTTCACACCGACGATAGCATCGAGGTGAAGTATTACGACAATCCCAACAACGGCAATGGTATTTCCAAGATGGCGTTCACCTTCACGGCAGACGCGGGCTGCCAGTATGGCGGCGGCATCACCTGTACGCACGGGGTCAACAAGAGCAACTTCCTGGGCGCGATGGCCTATAACCGCTGGTGGTTCCACAGCGATCTCTACGCGATCACCGTGGGTGGCGGCTTCATGAACAATCCGGGCCGCTATCTGACCTTGCTGCCGCCGATCAATGGAGCGAGTGCGTCCACCGGCACGCCGTACTTCACGGAGTTACCCGGTCAGGGCGCCTTCATGTACGACGGCACCGTTAACTTTCAGTACATGCCCAGAGACTGGATCACCTGGTGGTCGGAAGTCGGGTACCGCCACTCGAACATACCGTACTTCGCAGGCACCGGTGGCGTGACGCCTCCGTTTGGCAACAACGGGGCGCCTGCTGACTACACCTGCAATTCGGGCGCCACATCCGGAACCAACTCGTTGACGCAAGCGACCGCCGCTTGCGCCGGCAACGGCGGTGTCTGGTCCCCGGATCTGCGCGACGAGGAGTTCAAGGTATCGTTTGGCGTCATGGTGAAATTCTAGCGAGCGGCGGCTTGATCCTAGTCGCTCGAGCGAATATCGCCGGCGGCATCTTCGCCCTGGGAGTCGACCACGAGTCGATAACCCACGCCTGGCTCGGTCATGATGCGCTTCGGGCGCGTGGGGTCGCGCTCCAGTTTCTTGCGCAAGGTGGTGATGAACACGCGCAATGAGCGCGTGTCAGCGCGATTTGGTCCCCATACCTCTCTCATGAGCTGCGAGTGGGTGACGACGCGGTCACGGTTGCGCGCCAGGGTCTCGAGGATGCGATGTTCCAGCGGCGTAAGGCGCACTTCGCCGCCGCCACGCATCTGCACCACGCGGCGTGACAGATCAATCGCCAGGTCGCTGAACTCCAGCACCCCGGTCGGCTCCTCGCCACGCACATGCCGCCTTAGCGAGGCGCGCACACGCGCCAGTAGTTCCGGCGCGCTGAAGGGCTTCAGCACGTAATCGTCGGCGCCTGCTTCAAATGCGCCGAGTCGTTGCGCTTCGGCGGTCCGGGCCGACAGCACGATGATCGGCATTGGCGACCAGGTTCGGATCGATTTGATCAGCTCTATGCCATCGAGATCGGGTAGCCCGAGATCCACGATCGAGACGTCGGGCCGCTGCGAGCGCGCGTCGCGCTCGCCGCGGGCGCAGCTGTCGGCGATGACGACGCGAAAGCCGTTGGCTTCGAGCATCATACGCAATACCTTCTGGACACCACGGTCGTCCTCGACCACCAACGCCAGATGCATTCCGACGGTCATGCGACCGACGACGGCGATTCGATGAGTGGCGGCTCCTCTTCGTGCGGCATGACAATTTCGAATCGGGCCCCGCCCATGGGGCTGGCCGTCGCCCGTATCTCGCCGCCATGCAATCGGGACACGGCACGGCAGATCGCCAAACCGAGTCCGACGCCGCCAATATCCCCTTCGAGGCGACCGCGTGTGAATTTCTCGAATAACCGCTCGGGCGCGTCGACGCCCAGGCCCGGGCCGGTGTCTTCGACCACCAGGCGAATGACACCTTCATAGCGCTGCGCGGAGATGTGGATGCGAGTGCCCGGTGGAGTGTACTTGATCGCATTTTCGAGCAGGTTGCTCAGCATCTGCACCATCAGGTTCGAATCCACCGACAGCATCGGCAGGTCGCCCGGTACATCGGTGCTCACCTCCCATCCGGCCAGGCGACTCTCGTGACGCGCAATGGCCAGTCCGACGAGGTCGCTGAGCGAATGCCAGTCCCTATTGAGCACATCGGCACCGGATTCCAGGCGCACCAATTCGAGCACATTGGTGAGCAGGTCCGACATGTCCCGAGCTTTGTCCTCAATCAGCCGGCCCAGTGTTACGCGACGATGGATATCCAAAGCAAAATCATTTTGCGCCACGATGCTGCCGGCTCCGGCAATCGCGGACAGCGGCGTGCGCAAATCGTGCGAAATGGAGGCCAGCAGGGTGTTGCGCATGGTCGCGCGTTCGGCTGCCAGGTGCGCTGCGTGCGCGAGCTCGGCCAGACGCGTGCGTTCCAGCGCGAGCGCTAGCTGATCCGTCATGGCCTCCAGCAGACGTTGCTGTTCCGGGAGCACGGCTTCAGTGGCGTCGGCGCGCTCGACTACCAGAACACCGATCGTGGCATGAGATCCTTGTAGTGGCAGATACGTGGCCTGCTCGGCCGGAAACTGCCGCGCGCCCATTCCGGCGCGCAGGCGTTTGTCGGCAACCCACTGGGCAACGTTCGTATCGACCATGGGCCGCGCACCGCGACTTGCAGGGATCTGAGGAGCGATGATCCGGCCGTCTTCATCGCACATCAGCACCAGGGCGTACGCTCGCATTATTTCGCCGATATGACGCACGGCCGTAGTCACCATCGCCTCGACGTCACGCGCGATTGCGAGGTCGCGCGTGATCGCGTATAGCGCTGCCGTGTAATGCTCGCGCGCCGCCGCCGATTCGGTGCGCTCGCGTACCGCGATCATCAGATTGGCGATGATCAAGGCCACCAGCAGCATCGCCGTAAACGTCACTAGGTAGTTCGGGTCGAGCACCTCGAGGCTGAATATCGGGGGCACGAAGAAATAGTCGAACGCCAGGATGTTGACGACGGCGGTCAGCGCCGAGGGGCCGCGTCCGAGCAGCAGGCCCGCGATGGCGGCGCCCAACGTGTAGATCATGACGATGTTGATCAGATCGACATGGCCGGAGAGCGGGAATGCGATGAGCGTGCAGATGGCGGTGACGCCGACGGCAGACAGATACTGGCGCACGCGCCTGGGGAAGTGCCCGGCAGGGTGGCGGCGCGGTGTCTGTGGCGCCGGGCCGGGCGAATGAGCACTGGCGAATCGCGGCGCGATGGCGATGACTTCGATGCCGGGGCAGAGGCGTTTCAGAGCCGCCAGGCGCGCATATTGGCTGAGGGCGAGCCAGCCGAGCTGGGTGGGCGAACCAACCAGAATCTTCGTCGCCTGGCGCAGCCGCGCATAGCCGGCGATGGTGGCGGCCGCGGACGCGCCGTGCAGCGTGACCGCTTCCGCCCCGAGGGAGGCCGCGATGCGAAGGATCTCCAGGCGCCGGGCGCGATCCCGATCGCGCATAAAGCGAAAACTGGAAGTCTGCACGTCGACTACCATCCAGACCGCGTCCAGTGCCTCGGCCAGACGTTTGCCTGCGTGGATCAGGTCGAGGTCGTAGCCGCTCGAGCCAATCACGACCAGCAGACATTCGCGCGCTAGCGCGCAGTCTTCCGCGTTTGCGGCGCGGGTGGCGGCGATGTCGTACCTTGCGCTGACGTCCATGTTCTTGGGTCAGATAGAGCCAAGCCCGGGAAGGCCAGGGTCAGACTAACCAAAGCCCCCGTTAACAAGCTGTTAAGAAAGAGCCGAATTGTTTTAACATAATCCATTCACGTATGCGCAAGTCACCGGATCCCAGTCAGCTATGGCACGGCCGCCCGGCCCATCAGCCAGAGCGGAAGGGGGCGCCCGCGCCACCGGCTTGGCCACTCCCCCTGCCGGCTAGTCATGCGGCCATTTGACAGGGTCTGGTTGCATCGCCAGATTGGGGCTCCAATGAACGACCCAAGCCATCCGGGCGATGCGGCCAGTTGGCACGCGCGTGCGCGCACCGTGCATCCGGGCGGCCTTGCGCTCATCAACGGCGCGCTTGCGCCGGCGCGCTCCGGCGCCACGTTCGATTGCATCAGCCCGATCGATGGCCGAAAGCTCGCCGCCGTGGCGGCCTGCGACACAGCCGATGTCGATGCCGCGGTCGCCGCGGCGCGCGGCTCCTTCGAGCGCGGTGATTGGGCCGATCGGCCGCCAGCCGAGCGCAAGCGCGTGCTGCTGCGCTTCGCCGAACTGGTGGCGCAGGCGGGCGAGGAGCTGGCCCTGCTCGAGACCCTGGATGTCGGCAAACCGATCAGCGATAGCCTCAACGTCGACGTCGCGGCGACGGTACGCTGCCTGCGCTGGTACGCGGAGGCCATCGACAAGATCTACGATCAGGTCGCGCCGACTGGGCCCGCGGCCCTGGCGTTGGTGACACGCGAGCCGATGGGTGTCGTCGGTGCGATCGTGCCGTGGAATTTCCCCATGCTGATGGCGGCCTGGAAGATCGGGCCGGTGCTGGCCGCCGGCAATTCGCTGGTACTGAAGCCGTCGGAGAAGTCGCCGCTGAGCGCGTTGCGGCTCGGAGAGCTGGCGCTGGCTGCCGGCGTGCCGCCCGGCGTATTCAATGTGGTGCCCGGCTTGGGTCCCACCGCAGGCAAAGCGCTGGCCTCGCATATGGATGTGGATGCGATCGCGTTCACCGGGTCCACCGCTACCGGCAAGGCGGTGATGCAGTTTGCGGCGCAGTCCAACCTCAAGCGCGTATCGCTGGAATGCGGTGGCAAGTCGCCGAATATCGTGATGGCCGACTACCCGGACCTGGCCCGCGCCGCGAAGGCGGCCGCGGCCGCGATCTTCTTCAATCAGGGCGAAATGTGCTCGGCCGGCTCGCGTCTGCTGGTGCAGGAGTCGGTACGCGAGCCGTTGCTGCAGGAGATCAACCGCATTGGCCGCGCCATGGCGCCCGGGGACCCGCTTGATCCGCAAACGGTGCTGGGGGCGATGGTCGATGAGACGCAGACGCGTCGCGTGCTGGACTATATCGCCTCGGGTCGCGAGGAAGGGGCGCACGTGGCGCTCGGCGGTGAACGCGTGCGGCAGAGCAGCGGTGGCTGTTACATTGAGCCGACGGTCTTCGATGGTGTGCAGCCACGGATGCGCATCGCGCGCGAGGAGATCTTCGGGCCGGTACTGGCGAGCATGAGCTTTACTGACCTGGAACAGGCGCTGCGCATCGCCAACGACAGCAGCTACGGTTTGGCCGCGGCGATCTGGACCCGCGATATCACGACCGCGCATCGCGCGGCGCGCGCGCTGCGCGCCGGCGTGGTCTACGTCAATTGCTACGATGCCGACGACATCACGGTACCCTTCGGCGGCTACAAGCAGTCGGGTTTCGGCCGCGATAAGTCGCTACACGCGTTCGACAAGTACACCGAGCTCAAGACCACCTGGATCGATCTGGCTTGAGTGCGGCCGAGCATGCTTTCGTCGCCACGGTGCCGCGTGGCCTGGCGGATCTGCTTGGGCGTGAGCTTGCCGCGCTGGGCGCACAGAAGCTGCGAGAGCGCGCCGCCGGGGTGCTGTTCACCGGCACGCTCGAGTGCGGATATCGCGCCTGCCTGTGGTCGCGGACCGCGAGTCGCGTGCTGCTGCAGCTCACCGAGTTCGAGGCTGCGAGTGCCGACGAGTTCTACGCCCAGGTACGCGCCTTCGACTGGAGCGCGCACATCGACCCGGCGCGCAGCATCGCCTGCGAATTTACCGGCGCGCATCCGACCATCACGCACAGCCATTTCGGCGCGCTGCGCCTGAAGGACGGGGTCTGTGACCGGCTGCGTGATGACACCGGCAGCAGGCCGGATGTCGAGCTGTCGCGCCCCGGGGTACGGCTGCATGCGCACGCGCACGGTACGCACGTGGCGCTGTCACTCGACCTGGCCGGAGAAGGGCTGCATCGCCGCGGCTATCGTACTGAGGCCGGCGAGGCGCCGCTGCGCGAGAACCTGGCGGCGGGCCTGTTGCTGCGTGCGCGCTGGCCGGAAGCGGCCGAGCGCGGCGCCGAGTTTCTGGATCCGATGTGCGGATCCGGCACGCTGGTGATCGAAGCGGCCATGATCGCGGCACGGCGCGCGCCTGGCCTTCACCGCGAATACTTCGGCTTTCTGGGCTGGAAGGGTCATGAGCCGGCGCTGTGGCAGCGCCTGAAGGCGGAAGCGCGGCGCAGCGCGGCCACTGAAGTCGCAAACCTCATTCGCGGCAGCGATATCGATCAGCGCGCGCTCACGATCGCTACCGGCAATGCCGCGCGCGCCGGCGTGACGACGCTGGTTCGTTTCGAGCACCGCCCGGTGGCAAGCGTCGAGCCACTGACCGAGCAGCCGGGTCTGATCTGCACCAATCCCCCCTATGGCGAGCGGCTCGGAGATGAATCCCAGGCACGCATGCTGTATGCCGAGCTGGGCCGCGCTCTGCGCCAGCACTTCGTCGGCTGGGACGCCGCCATAGTGACCACGGCACCCGCGAGCGCGCACGAACTGCGGCTGCGCAGCTACCGGGTGCACGAACTGTGGAACGGTGCCATCCCGGTCAGGCTGCTGCGCATCGACCTGGGTGCGCCCGGTGTCGAGGATGGCGAGCTGCACTGGCAGCAGCAGCTGGCCGAGGCGGCGGCGAGCCCGGGCGCGCAGATGTTCGCCAATCGGCTGGAAAAGAATCTCAAGCGCCTGGGCAAGAAGGCGCAACGCGCGCGGGTGAGTTGCTATCGGCTCTACGATGCCGACATGCCCGAATATTCATTTGCCATCGACCGCTACGCGGTTGCGGCAACCGACACGGTACATCTGCATGTGCAGGAATATGCGGCGCCGGCGAGCGTGGATGTCGACGCGGCGCGGCGGCGGCGGCGCGAAGCGCTGTCGTGCCTATCGGGCGTACTGCAGATTCCGCCCGAACACGTGCATCTGCGGCTGCGGCGCCGGCAGAGCGGCACCGGGCAATATGAGCGCCAGTCGGCCGCGCCGGTCGCGGACTCGCGCCAGCGAGCGCTCACGGTCGAAGAGGGCGGACTGAAGTTTCTGGTGAATCTCGACGATTATCTCGATACCGGCTTGTTTCTCGACCATCGCCTGACACGGGCGCGGCTGCGTGATGGCGCGCGCGATGCGCGCTTCTTGAATCTCTTCTGCTATACCGGGAGCGCGACGGTCTATGCCGCGAGCGGCGGTGCGCACAGCACCGTCAGCGTCGACCTGTCCAACAGTTACCTGGACTGGGCGGCGGAGAATTTCAAGCTCAACGGCCTCGATCCCGCGCAGCATCGTCTGGAGCGTGCCGACTGCCGCCAGTGGCTGCGCGAGGCGGCGGGCGCCGCGGCATCCTTCGACCTGATTTTTCTCGATCCACCGACCTTCTCGAACTCCAAGCGCATGCAGGGGGTGCTCGACGTGCAGCGCGATCATCCCGAACTTATCGAGCTGTGCATGCGGCTGCTCGCGCCACGTGGGCTGTTGCTCTTCTCCACCAATGCCCAGCGTTTTCGTCCTGACCCCGCGGTCGAACAGCGCTGGCAGGTCACGGACATCTCGGCACAGACGCTGCCGTTCGATTTTGAGCGCAATCCGCGCATTCACCGCTGTTTTGAGATCCGCGCTACGCCGACATAAGGCGCCGGCTCGGGGTAGGTCGGATTGCAGCTACTGTGCGGCAGCCGCCGGGCGCGTGCTCACTGCGCGTCTTTTTCCGCCTGCTCGCGCCGCGCAGTATCCTGCTGCACGGCGTCCTGTGCCTGCTGCCGCGCGCGCTCCTCGATCTGCTTGGCCTGGCGCGCCTGCTCGGCTTCCGCCGCGGCGCCGGTCGCCGTGCTGGTGGCGGTACCGGCCAGGCCGCAGCCGGCCAGGCAGCCAGCGCAGGCGAGCGACAATACTAAGCGCTTCACCCGCATAGCTTAGAGCAGATCGCGCAGCCGATACCAGAGCATGGCAAGCGCCAGGGCAGGGCGGCGCAGCAACATGCCACCGGGGAAATCGCGGTGGGGGATGCGCGCTAAAACATCGAATCGCTCGGCGGTGCCGGCAATCGCCTCGGCCACCAGCTGACCGGCGATGCCGGTGAGCGCGACGCCGTGGCCGGAGAAGCCCTGCAGGAAATAGACATCCGGCTCGAGACGGCCAAAATGCGGGGCACGGTTCAGCGTGATGTCGAGCAGGCAGCCCCAGGCGTAGTCGATGCGTGCGGCGCGCAGCTGTGGAAATACCTGGAGCATGCGTGCGCGCGTTGCCGGTGCCACGGCGCGCACATTCAGCAGCGAATAGTTGACGCGTCCGCCGAACAGCAACCGGTGGTCGGCCGAGCGGCGGAAATAATCCAGGATCCAGTTGGTGTCGCACAGCGCGGCATTGTTGGCGATCAGCTGGCGCGCACGCTGCTCACCTAGCGGCTCGGTCGCGATGATATAGCTGCCGATGCTCATGAGCTTGCGGCTCAAGGATGGGGCGATGTCGCCGAGCCAGGCGTTGCCCGCCAGAACGAGCTGGCTGCACTCGAGCGCGCCGCCATCGGTGCGCACGAGAATCCTGCGGTCGCGGCGGCCGAAGCTCAGGACACGGCTGGCCTCGTGAATTTCGACACCGGCCTGGGTCGCGGCGCGCGCCAGTCCCTGCGTATAGCGCAGCGGGTGCAGATGCCCGCTGTGGGAGTCGTAGAGCGCACCGACATAGCGCTCGCTCGCGATGGTCGAGCGCAGCTCCGCACGCTCGATCAGTCGCGTGCTGCTATAGCCATATCGCTGTGCGAGCTCGGCATGCCAGCTCTGGACCTGCGTCCATTGCCGCTGCTTGATCGCGGCGAGCAACCAGCCGTCGGTCCAGTCACAGTCGATCCGATGGCGCTCGATGCGCTGCTTCAGCAGTGCCAGTCCAGCGAGCGAGACGTCCCACACGCGGCGCGCATCCTCGGTGCCGACCAGTGCCTCGAGATCGGCCTGTTCGATCGCGGTGCCGACGATCGCCTGGCCGCCACTGCGACCCGAGGCGCCCCAACCGATGCGCTGTGCTTCCAGCAGCACGACACGATAGCCACGCTCGGCCAGCGCCAGTGCGGTCGAACAGCCGGCGATGCCGCCGCCGACGACGCAGACATCCGCATTCACCGTCCCGGCAAGCGGCGCTGTGGGTGCTTGCGGCGACGCGCTGTGCGCGTAATAACTGTCAACGTAATCCGTGCTGACGGCGGCGGTCATCGAACTGTATTGCCAGAAATCCCGCGCCGGATCAATAGCTTGACATTCGCAGAGGGGTTTCCGGGGGAGACTCGGACCTGCCAGCCGCGGCGACGACCGGGTGCCGGCTATGGTCTAATGGTCGTCACGCAATACAACGTGAGCGCTGGCAGACCTGTATATCCATACAGGCGCTGTGCCGATGCATTTTGCCATCATGACTTCGAAGCGTCCTGTGATTGGGATACCGGCTGACCGGCGCATGCTAGGTCAACAGCCATATCACCTGGCGGGTGAAAAGTACCTGACCGCCGTGCTCGACGGGGCCGGCGGCTTGCCGCTGATCGTGCCGGCGATCGGCCGCGAACTCAGACTCGAAGAACTGCTCGATACCCTCGACGGTTTGCTGTTCATGGGCAGTGCGTCGAACGTCGATCCGCGCCACTACCGGGGCGAGCCAAGCGAGCAAGGCACGCTGCACGATGCGCACCGCGATGAGACCACGTTGCCGCTGATTCCCAGGGCGGTCGCGGCCGGCGTGCCGGTGCTTGGCATTTGCCGCGGGTTCCAGGAGATCAACGTCGCCTTCGGTGGCTCGTTGTGGCAGAAAC
>Ga0209624_10003969_pt1 | contig 10293 bp, 8 predicted proteins | sample JacPinW_OM2H0_O1_FD_188565 | JGI IMG/M metagenome (GOLD analysis project Ga0209624, IMG submission 188565) | Forest soil microbial communities from Algoma, Ontario, Canada - Jack Pine, Ontario site 1_JW_OM2H0_O1 (SPAdes) (version 2) | ecosystem: Environmental > Terrestrial > Soil > Boreal... | reverse complement strand
GCCGAGCGCGTCGACGAAACGCACATGCACGAACCGGTCCGCGGCTTGGTGCGCGACGGCGAGCGCGAGGCGCGTCTTGCCGACGCCCGCGGTGCCGGTGACGGTGACGACGCGGTGCGCGTCGATCGCGCGGCTCACCACGGCGACGTCGTCGTCGCGGCCGATCAGCGCGGAGAACGGCTGCGGCAGCGCGTCGTCGGGCACGTGCTCGCGCGCGTAGCCCTCCGCCGCGACGCGGTCGCGCCCTTCGGCCTTCGCGCGGTAGAGCTCGCGGTCGGCGGCCGCGACGAGATCTTCCGGCGAGCCGCCGCGCGCCGGTTCGAGCGCGGCGACGCCCACGCTGACGGTGAGCCGGCCCGATCGGCCGAGCGGGTGCGGGATCGCTAGCGCGGCGACGGCCGCGCGCATGTGCTCGGCCGCGGCGATGCCGCCGGCGAGCGCCGTGCCGGGAAGGATCGCGGCGAACTCTTCACCGCCGTAGCGCGCGAAGCGGTCGCCGGCGCGCTGCAGGGTCGCGGACGCCGCGTGCGCGACGCGGCGCAGCGCGTCGTCGCCGGCGAGGTGGCCGTTGCGGTCGTTGTAGACCTTGAAGTAGTCGATGTCCAGGATCGCGACGACGAGCGGCGTCTTCTCGCGCGCGGCGCGCAGCCATTCCTCGTGCAGGCGCGCGTCGAACGTGCGCCGGTTCGCGACGCCCGTGAGGCCGTCGGTCTGCGCGGACTCCGCGAGGAAGCGCGCTGCGAGCGCCAGCGAGACGATCAGCGCGAGATCGTCGGACACGTGCGCTTCGCCCGACACCAGCAGGGTCGCGTCGAGCTCGCCCTCGCCGATCGGGATCTCGATCGTGCTGTCGCCGAGGTCCCCGGACTGGCCGCGCATCGAGCGGCCGTCGCGGCGGACGACCAGCGCGACGCCGCGCGCGGCGAGGACGTCGCGCAGCTCGGCTGCTCCGGAGGCGAGCGCGTCGGCGAGCGGCTGGGGAGCGCGCAGGACGTGCGCGATCCGCCGAGCGGCTGGTGCGGCGATCACGCTAGCGGAACGCGATCGGGGGTGCGATCGGTTCGTCCGCGACCGCGCGGTTGCGGCCCATCGTCTTGGCGACGTGGAGCGCGGTGGCGGCCCGGCGCAGCAGCTCCGGCGCGTCGGCCGCCGTGACGGTGCCGCCCGCGGGCGGCGCGCCGATGGAGACCGCGGCGGCTTGCGGGATGACCGACGCGACGCCGATGCTGACGGTAAGCCGCTTGGACGGGACCGCGCCGTTGGCCAGGTCGAGCGCGTTGACCGCGGTTCGCAGCGCATCGGCGATGTGGCGCGCGCCGGCCAGGTCGGTGGCGGGGAGCAGCGCGAGGAATTTGTCGCCGTCGTAGCGGCCGGCCACGTCGTCGTTGCGCGATGCCGTCGCCGTCAGCGTTGCGGCGATGCGGCGCAGGACGTCGTCGCCGGCGAGGTGGCCGTACGTGTCGTTGTATGTGTGGAAGTGGTCGATGTCCAGGAGCAGCGCGGCGAGCGGCGTGTTCGTGCGGCGCGCGCGTTCCCAGGCGGCGGTGAGGTGCTCGTCGAGCCCGGTGCGGTTCGGGATCTCGGTGAGGCCGTCGAGGTGCGCGGGTTGCGTGCGCCGGTGTGCGGGTGTCGTTGCTTGCGCGGCGGCGGTCTGTTCGCGCGGGTGGTGGAGGTGCGCGGTGAGGGCTAGTGCGAGAAGGACCGTTTCGAGCGCGGTCGCTTCGAGCGGCGCGGATTGCAGCAGCGTGGCCGCGAGCGGCGGGAACGCCGCGAGCTGCGTGACGATGCCCGCGATGAAACCGATCGCGCCCAGTGCCGTTGCCGCCAGAAAAGAGATCGCTCCGGCGCCGTTCGCGCGGATCGCGATGACGGCGAGGACGACGTACGCGAGATCGAATGCGCCGGCGATCGACTGCGTGGCGAGATCGGGCAGCGGATAGAGATCCTGCAGCACGTCGCCTGCCGTCACGGCGACGACGTTCAGCGCGACGAGAGCCCAGAGCGCGGTCGCGGCGCTGCGCGGGATCCGAACGCCGCGCAGGAACGCGAACGCGAACAGCGCGAGCGCGACGAACGCGAGCGACTGCAGCGCGGCGTGCAGCGGTTGGCTGATTTCCGGCGGCGGGCGAACGATGCCCAGCCACGGGACCAGCAGGCCGGCTTGCGCCGCGGCCGCGACGGCGTACCACGCGGCGGTGCGCGAGCGGTGCCGCAGCGCGAGCCCCGCGCCGGCCAGCGCGAGCGCGACGAACAGGCCGAAGAACGCGGCGTACGACCAGTTCCGCCAGCCGATGAACGCGAGCTGTTCCGCCGCCAGCAGATAGGGCGGCGCGGCGGTGCTGACCGTGGAGGCGTCGACGTCGATGCGGTCGGCTTGCCACGCGTCGGCCGGAAGCCGTACGCCGAGCATGTGGCCGGGAAGGTCGCTGGTCGCCGGGATCGTGGCGCGGCGGCCGCCCGGGCCCGTGATCGTGACGGTGAGGTCGCGCACGAACCACGGGGTGCCGACGTAGAGCGCCGTGCCGGCTTGCGGCACGCGGAACGTGGCGTGGATCGCTGCGGGGCGGAAGAGCGAGGCGGCCGCGGGGGACGGCGGTCCGGCGGGAATCGGGGCGCCGACGACCGCGGGCGGCGGCCGATCGTCCGCCGCGCACCACGCCGGGGGCAGCCAGGCTGCGGCGAGCGCGACGAGAACCGCGGCGCGGCGGATCACGTCAGGCGGTGGGTTCCGGCAGGGCTGCGATCACCACGATCTCGACCAGATAGCGCGGCTTGGCGAGCTTCGCCTCGACCGTGGCGCGCGCGGGCGGTGCGATGTCCGCGACCCAGGCGTCCCAGACCGCGTTCATTTCTTCGAAATTCGCGATGTCCGCGAGGTAGATGCTCGCGGAGAGCAGGTGCGCTTTGCCGGTGCCGGCGTCCGCGAGCGTGGCTTCGAGCTGCGCGAGGATCGCGCGCGTTTGGCCGGCGACGTCCGGAGCGCTGTCGTCGATGTGGCCGGCGGTGTAGACGACGCCGTTGTGGACGACGGCGCGGCTCATTCGCGGTCCGGGCTTGATGCGGTCGATCGGCATGAGAAGACGTTCGTTCCTCGACAGCATAATGCATGGCAGCATGGACTGGGAGTACGACGTCGTCGACGTCTTCACGGAAACGCCGCTCGCGGGCAACCCGCTGGCGGTGTTCCCCGACGCGCGCGGGCTCGATGACGGCACGATGCAGCGGATCGCCGGCGAGCTGAACCTCTCCGAGACGACGTTCGTGCTGCCGCCGGAGCGGCCCGGCTCGGCCGCGCGCGTGCGAATCTTCACGCCGCGCTACGAGATGGTATTCGCGGGGCATCCGACGATCGGCAGCGCGTGGGTGCTGCGCGAGCGCGGGCTCGTGGATCGCGCCGCGCGTGAGTTCGTGCTGGAGGAGAAGGTGGGGCCGGTCCGCGTGCGCGTGGATGCGGGCGACGCGCCGATGCTCTGGCTCACGACGCCGCCGATCGCGATGGGGCGGACTTACGAGCGGGCGCAGTGTGCGCGCGCGCTCGGGCTGGTGGAATCCGACCTGCTCGAAGGCGTTCCGTGCCGGCTCGCGACCGCCGGCAATCCGAACCTGTACGTGGCGCTGCGCGATCCGGCGGCCGTCGACCGCATCGACGTCGACGGCGCGGAGATGCGCACGCTGCTGGCGTCCGAGCCGGAAGCGACGTGCGTGTTCGCGTTCGCGCCGACTGCGGAAGGAGCGTACTCGCGGATGTTCGCGCCCGAGCACGGCGTGCCCGAGGATCCGGCGACCGGGAGCGCGACGGGGCCGCTGGCGGCGTTCATGATGGAGTACGGCCTGGCCGGGACCGCCGGCGGGACGCGCTTCGTGAGCGAGCAAGGGACGAAAATGGGCCGCCGGAGCTTGCTATACGTGCTCGTTCACGGCGAGAAGGGGCGCACGGCGATCGAGGTCGGCGGCCATGTTGCCCCGCTGGCAAAGGCGACCCTGACGCTGCCGGCCGCGAGGGATCGTGCCGCTGAGCGGAGGTGATGAAGGGGGGCGCGCGAATCTAGGGCGGTCGCCACGCCGGAAATCGTGGGCCCGAGCGGGCCTACCGGCCATCTCGGGGCAGGCGACCGGGCAAAATCTGTGGATTTGCCGACGTAGCTCAGTTGGTAGAGCAGCTGTTTCGTAAATAGCAGGTCGCCGGTTCGAGTCCGGCCGTCGGCTCCATCGAAAACCCCGCGAAGCGCGGGGCTTTTCATTTCCGCAGCGCTGTGGCGCCGGTGCCGTTCACGTCCCGCGCGTCAGCAGTTCGGCCATCGTTCGCTCGAGGTCGCGCACGTTCGCGCACTCGCGTGCGATGTGGCAGTACGGCAGGTAGCGCAGCATCTCCGAATCGCCGGTTCCCCAGGAGGGCCGTGATTCGGGATTGAGCCAGATCACGAGCTTTGCGCGCGCGTACAGCGCTTTCACGATCTCTGCCCGAGGGTTGGAGTAGTTGCTGCGCGCGTCGCCCATGACGATCACCGACGTTCTCCGGTCGACCTCGTCCATGAACCCGTCTTTGAAATCGGCTAGCGACCGGCCGTAGTCGGACGACCGGAACCCGATCTGCTTCACGATCTCGGCGATGGCGCTTTCCACCGTCTCGCGCGCGAGGACGTCGCTCACGTCGATCAGATGGCTCGAGAACGCGAACGACCGCACGTCCGACAGCGCGTCGGCGAGGCTGTGCAGGAACAGCAGCAAGAACTGCGCCACCGGCGCGACCGAGCCGCTGACGTCGCACAGCGCCACGACGCGCGGCTTCTCGAGCTTGCGCTTTTTCCAGGCCGTGCTGAACGGGACGCCGTCGTACGCCGTGTTGCGGCGCAGCGTGCGGCGCACGTCGAGGTGCCCGTGGCGGCGGTGGCGGCGGTCGCGGCCGTAACGTGTGGCGAGCTTCTTCGCGAGCGCGCGCACGATCGCGCGCATCCGCTCGACGTCGTTGCGGTCGAGCCGCCACAGCGGAACGGTCTTGAGGTTCTCGTCGCGCCAGACGTTCTCGGCCGGCGCCGCGAGCGCGAGATACCGCTCGACGTAGTCGCGCACGCCGGCTCGCAGGCGATCGCGGGCGTGCTCGAGCTCGTCCGCGGCGGCGTCGTCGCCGGCAGCGCGCAGCCGTTCGATCTCGCGCGTGAGCTCGGCGAGGCCCATCTCCTGCATGATCTGCTGCACGTACATGTTGGCTTGCACGCGAAAGCGGATCCCCGCCGCGCCGATGCGCCGGCCCGCGCCCTCGAGCGCGAGCGTGAGCCCGGCGCGGTCGTTCTCCCGCAGCATGTCCGCCAGCGACGCGTTGCGCGCCGGCGAACCGTCCGCATCCGCGCGCGCTGCCGCCGCGGCGTCCGCATCGCCGAGCTGGGCGCGCGTGAAGTACAGCTCGAAGCACTCCTCGAACAGCGCTTTCTCCTCGCGCGACTTCGCCACCACGAGCCCGAGCACGTCTTTGAGCGCCGCGCGATCGGTCAGCCCGATCGTCTCGACCGCGCGAAACGCGTCCAAGCTTTCCGCTGCGGAGATGCGAATTCCGGCGCGCCGCGCGGTCTGCAGAAACCCCAGCAGCGGCAGCTCCACGGAGCTAGCCCGAGACGCTCGCGTCGCGCGCTTTGATCACGAACGACGCGGCCTGGTTCGTCACGGCGGTCATGTCGTCTTCGAACTTGAGCAGCACGCCCAGCGTCTCGCGCACGACGTCCGGGTCGAGCTCCTCGACGTTGAGCAGCAGCAGCACGCGCGCCCAGTCGATCGTCTCGCTCACGGACGGCAGCTTCTTGAGCTCGAGCTTGCGCAGCTGCTGCACGAACGCGACGAGCTGCGCGCGCAGCCTCCCGCCGACGCCGGGGACGCGCACGTCGACGATGCGCTGCTCCAGCCGCGGGTCGGGAAAGCCGATGTACAGGTGGAGGCACCGGCGCTTGAGCGCGTCGCCCAGATCGCGCGTGTTGTTCGAGGTGAGGATCACCAGCGGCGGCACCGCCGCCGCGATCGTGCCGAGCTCGGGGATCGTCACCGCGAAGTCCGACAGCAGCTCGAGCAGAAACGCCTCGAACTCCTCGTCGGACTTGTCGACCTCGTCGATCAGCAGCACCGCCCCGTCGGGCGCCTGCAGCGCGCGCAGCAGCGGCCGCGGCTCGAGAAACTGCTCCGAGAAGAAGAGCTCGTCGAAGCTGCGCAGCTTCGCCATCGCGGCGTCCAGCCCGGCGGACTCGTCGAACGACGCGCGCAGCGTGTCCTTGAGAATCTGCGTGTACAGCAGCTGCTTGCCGTACTTCCACTCGTACAGCGCCTTGGACTCGTCCAGACCCTCGTAGCATTGCATCCGGATCAGCGGCAGCGCCAGAAACTGCGCCGCCGCTTTCGCGAGCTCGGTCTTGCCGACGCCCGCCGGCCCCTCGACCAAAATCGGCTTTTGCAGCTGCCGCCCCAGGTACACCGCCGTCGCGATCTGGCGCGTCGCGATGTAGCCCGCATCGGCCAGACCGGCGGCGACGGCCTCGATCGCGCGCGCAGGATCGGGATTCATCGGCTGCATCGTATCACGTCCGGACGGCCTCGCGCTGCTGCACCCAACCGTCCAGCAGCGCGACGAGCGCCGCGCCGGCGTACATCGCGAACGTGACGAGCGGAACGATCGCGGCGCCGAAGCGGTCCGCCGCCGCACCGGCCGCGAGCGGTCCGGCGATCTGGCCCAGCGACATGATCGTCGTCACCGCGACGAACGCCGCGGCGCCCGTCGCAGCGGAGCTGCGCGACCGCGCGAGCGCGCTCGCGATCGCGGGCGAAGCCGCGAGCCCCAGGCCCACGCCGAGCGCGCCGGCGATCGCCGCCGCAACGGACGGCAGCGCGCCCAGCAGGCTCCCGAGCGCGGCGACGCCCAGCGCCAGTGCGAACGCGAACAGCCGCAGCCGCCCCGCGACGAGCGTGCCGACGTACATGCCGCCGGCGAACGCCGCGATGCCGAACGCCGACCACACCAGCGCGACCTGCACCGTGCTCAGGTCGAGCGTGCGCAGCGCCGCGACGATGAACGTCGAGTACGCCGTGTACGCCGCACCGAATCCGACATACGCGATCGTCAGAAGAAGATAGCGCCGCGCGTCGAGCAGATCGCGCAGCCGGAACGGCGTCTCGGGCGCCGCGGCCGCGTCACGCGCCGCGACGGGCGCGGAGAACGCAGCGGCCAGTCCCGCTGCGACGACCGCGCTCAGCACCGCCGCGATCAGCGTCGCGAGCCGCCAGCGCCCGGCCCCGCCCAGCAGCCACGGCGTCACCGGCGCCGACAGCAGCAATCCCACCGCCGAACCCGCCCACACGCGTCCGCTCACGCCGGCCCGCGCAGTTGCCGGAACCCGCTCGAGCGCGCCCGTCACTACCGCCGCGATGCCGACACCGCACGCGACGCCCATGATCGCGCGCACCGCCGCGAGCTGCGGCAAGCTGCTCGCGTACGCCGACGCGACGAGCGTCGCGGCGACGAGCGCATGCGACCATGCTACGGTCGTGCGCGCGGTGGGATCGCGGCGCAGCACCACCGGCGCCGCGAGCGATCCGAGCAGGTAACCCGCGAAGTGCAGCGTCGCGACGAACCCGAACGCGGCGTACGTGCCGGCGATGTCGCCGCGAATCGCCGGCAGCACGAGCCCGTATCCCATGCGCGCGATCCCGATGTCGACCGCGAGCGCGAGCATGGACCACAGGACGACGGCCGGCACGAAAACGCGTGCTACACGTTCGCCGGAACGCGCATCGTCGCGCGGTCGCCCATCGCGCGCTGGTACTGCGGCGGCCACGTGACCTCCGCGCCGAGCGCGCGCGCCGCGAACAGCGGCCAATACGGATCGCGCAGCAGCTCGCGCGCGAGAATCGTCAGATCGGCGCGACCGTCCGCGACGATCGCTTCGGCATCCGCCGGCTCCGCGATCATCCCGACCGCGCCCGTCGCGATCCCCGCATCGCGCCGAATGCGCTCGGCGAACGGCGTCTGATACAGCGGCCCCACCGGAATCGTCCCCGGCGGCACCGGCACCGCGCCGCCCGAGCTCGCGTCGATGAGGTCGACACCCTCGGCGCGCAGCACGCGCGCGAGCTCGACGGTCTGCTCGATGTCCCAGCCGCCTTCCACCCAATCGGTCGCGGACACGCGCACGAACAGCGGCAGCCGCTCGGGCCACACGCCACGCACCGCGCGCACGATCTCGCGCGCGAGCCGCGTGCGGTTCTCGAACGATCCGCCCCAGCGGTCGGTGCGCGCGTTCACCAGCGGCGAGAGGAACTGGTGCACGAGATAGCCGTGAGCGGCGTGGATCTCGATCACCGTGCCGCCGATCGCGAGCGTGCGCTTCGCACCGTCCGCGAACGCCGCGATGATGCGCGCGATACCGTCTTCGTCGAGCGCGGTGGGCACCGGATACGTGGGATCGAATGCGTCCGCCACCGGCGCTACCGGCGTCCATCCGCCTTGCTCGACCGGCACCGCGCCGCTTCCGCTCCACGGCCGCTTCGTCGACGCCTTGCGGCCCGCGTGCGCGAGCTGCGTCCCGAACTGCGCGCCCCGGCCTTGCACGAAACGCGCGATGCGCTCGAGCGCGGGCACGTGCTCGTCTTTCCAGATGCCGAGGTCTTCCGGCGAGATGCGACCGTCGGCCGTCACCGCGATCGCCTCGGTGAGCACGAGCGCCGCGCCGCCGACGGCCCGGCTGCCGAGGTGCACGAGGTGCCAGTCGTTCGCGAACCCGTCCTCGGACGAGTACTCGCACATCGGCGAGACGACGATGCGGTTGCGCAGCGTCACGCCGCGCAGGGAAAGCGGGGAGAACAAGGCGGACATCGTCATCCTTGACGCCGCGCAAGCGGCCGTGGTTTCGCTGCGACTTCAGTAGGCGAAGGCGGAGCGCGCAGGACGCCGGCGCGCATGCACGGGAACCACATGCCGCGTGACGATCGGAACGCAAACCGCCCACCCCGTCCTCGACCGCCGCGACCTGGTCGCGCCGTCCGTCGCCGCGGCGCTGGACGCGTGGCGCGGCGCTGTTCCGGCGGAGGCGTTCTGGGTGGCCGAGATCGATCCCGAGCTCGCCGACACGCAAGCGTTCTGCGAGCGCTACGGCGTGCGCATGGACCGCTCCGCAAACTGCGTGATCGTCGCCGCGCGCCGCGAGGGGCGCAGCTGGTTCGCCGCCTGTTTGATTCTGGCGACGACGCGCGCCGACGTCAACGGCCTCGCGAAGAAGCATCTCGGCGCGAGCAAGATCTCGTTCGCGCCGATGGACGCCGCGACCAGCGCGTCGGCGATGGAGTTCGGCGGCATCACGCCGCTGGGTCTGCCGGCGGATTGGCCGGTTCTCATCGACGAAGCCGTGGTCGCCGCGGACCGCGTCGTCATCGGCAGCGGCGTGCGCCGCTCGAAGATCTCGCTGCCGGGCGCCGCGCTCGCGGAGCTGCCGAACGCGGTCGTGCTGGCGGGACTCGGCCGCCCGGCGCCGCAACCGGCGGACGCCGCGGCGCGACCCTAGTCGCCCGCGAGGATCGCCGTCGGCAGTGCGGCGTAGTCGGCCTTGGAGAGGATGCTCTGCCCTGCGCCGAGGCCGTAGTTGAGGAACTTCACGACGCCTTCCGCCGCCGCCTTGCCACCGGGCACGCCGGCTTTGCACATGTCCTTGTAGACCACCACGAAGGTCTGTGAGGTGATCGGGTAGGCCTGCGGTGAGGAGGGGTTTTTGATCGCGAAGCCGAGGTTGGCCGGCACTTCGATGCCTTCCGCGGCGGCGCTTGTTGAGGCCAGGGTGGGCGCCACGAAGTCGCCCGCCTTGTTCTTCACGCTGGCGTAGGTGAAGTTGTGCTGCAGCGCGTATGCCTGCTCGACGTAGCCGATCGAGCCGGTGGTCTGCTCGACCGCGCCGGCCACGCCGGCGTTGCCCTTGGCGCCGGTGCCCGTCGGCCATGCCGGTTCCTTGCTGCCGGGGCCGACCTTTTTCAGCCATTCGGGGTCGACGGCGGCGAGGAAGCCGGTGAAGCCGGCGGAGGTGCCCGAGGAGTCCGAGCGGTGGATCACGGTGATCGGGGTGCTCGGCAGCGTGACGCCAGGGTTGAGCGCCGCGATCGCGGGGTCGTTCCAGGTTTTGATGTTGCCGAGGTAGATGTCGGCGATCGTGGTGCCATCGAGCTTGAGGCCGGATTTGACGCCGGGGAGGTTGTAGGAGACGGTGATCGCGCCCAGGAACATCGGGATCTGGACCGGCTTGCCGACCTTGCCGAGAGCCGTTTCTTCTTCGG
>Ga0209624_10003968_pt1 | contig 10293 bp, 12 predicted proteins | sample JacPinW_OM2H0_O1_FD_188565 | JGI IMG/M metagenome (GOLD analysis project Ga0209624, IMG submission 188565) | Forest soil microbial communities from Algoma, Ontario, Canada - Jack Pine, Ontario site 1_JW_OM2H0_O1 (SPAdes) (version 2) | ecosystem: Environmental > Terrestrial > Soil > Boreal... | reverse complement strand
CAAGGGACGGCGTCTGAGTCCCTTGCCTCTCGCTCAGCTGTGTAGAAGTCGGCTGCCTGCGTCGCAAACTCCTTCGGTGTTTTGTATCCCAGGCTGCTGTGTGGACGTTCTTCGTTGTACTCCATCCGCCACGCCGCGATCTTGCGTCGCGCATCGAACAGGTTCTGAAACCAGCTCACCGTCAAACACTCATCCCGCAACCGTCCGTGAAAACTTTCCACGCGCGCATTCTGCGTCGTCTTGCCCGGCTGAATGTGGATCACCTCGATCTGCCGCTCCATTGCCCACGCAAGAAAATGCCGGCTGGTGAATTCCGGCCCGTTGTCGCAGCGGATCGCTCCCGCCATCCCCCGCTGGGTGATGATCGCATCCAACACGCGTGTGACTCTCCGGCTGGCAAAACTGGTATCTACTTCCAAAGCCAAACACTCCCGCGTATACGCATCCACCACACTCAGCACCCGGATCGCCCGTCCACACTCCACCGCGTCATGTACAAAATCCAGCGCCCACTCCTGGTTGGCCGAAGTCCGCGTCACCAGCGGCTTTCCCTCGCGCACACAATGCTTGCGCTTCTTCCGCCGGATCATCAGTCCGGCCTCTCGATACACCCGATGCACCCGCTTGTGGTTCACATGCTCTCCCGAGCGGCCCAGCAACACATGCAGCCGCCGATACCCGAAGCGCGGCTTCTCCCGCGCCAACTCCACCAGTCGCGTGCGCAGCGGCTCATCTGTTCGCTGCGACCGGTAGCAGTAACTCGCTACCGCCAACCCCATCAGCCCGCAAACCCGGCGCTGGCTCGCTGCGTACTTGCTCCGCAGCCAGTCCGCGTCCGCCCGCTGGTCTACGAGCTCCACCCGTTTTTTGCGATCAGCGCCTTCAGCATCTCTTTGTCCAGGCTCAGATCCACCACCAGCTTTTTCAGCTTCGTGTTCTCATCCCGCAACTGCTTCGCTTCCTGCGCCTCGCTCACATCCATGCCACCGTACTTCGCCTTCCAGGCGTAGATCGTATGCTTCGACACTCCCACTTCTCGCGCCACGTCCTCCGCCTTACGCCCCGCTTCCAGTTGTTTCAGCGCCCCGATCATCTGCGCCTCCGTGTGATTGCTCCTCGACATACCACCTTCCCCTTTCCTTCGACGAAATCATACTCAGTTGTGTTCGGAAAGAGGGGTTCAGGTCAGTACGAACCTTATGCCGGTCCCTTTGCACCTGAAGACGGCATTAACAACATTCCTGGCGGCAGTGAGAATACCGCGTGTGCGTTAGGCTGCGGGACAGTTATGGGGCAGCCGCCTCCACCGCCTCCGACACCCCAGGTCATCGGCAATCTCCTCTCGAACAAGGAGGCACCGACGTCCTCCAACCACGACCAGCAGGCGCGTTCGGATTACGGGTCTCAATCGCGAGCGAATACAGGAACCCAGAATTGTGATTCTATGCATACGCAGAATTGTACGCGAGAAATTTCGGGCTTTGTGATACCACACATCGAGATTACTGGAACGTTTGGACTTTTGGGAGGGGAAACAACAAAGTTGGGCCCCAAGTACGGCGGGTTCGTAATCGTCGGCGATGACCCTGAGGAGGGTGGCTACATAAGCGGCATCGGAGAAATGGGTGTTACGAATTCTACGAATGGGGCATCTCTTGGCTATGAACAAGTGCTTTTCTCCTCTAAGAAAGGCTTCTTACCCAACGGAGTGTCTTTCTGGGATGTTAACAGTCCCGCTGGCGTTGGAGTTATGGTACCCCTGATGAATAACCTCAAGTCGCTGGCGACCAAAGGATTAGAGGGAGAATATGAACTGTCTCCATATGTATTCACGTCTGTCGGCCCAATAGAGTATGGTGCCGGAGCCGACTTGAACGTATCTTTACACTGGGGATGGCGTTCTTTTCCGTCACAGTGAGGCTCGGATTGTCCAACATGAATAAAACGTCATGTATTGGAAATTCGACCTGAAGGCACCCGCTGGGGAGGAAGTTCGAAAACACCTAACGTGGAGCTCAGAGGGTTCCGGCAAAATGTCAAGCCGGTTTTCGCCACATCATCGGTTTGTGATCGCATTGCATTCGCCTTGCGGAGTTGTTGAAACCGGACTGCGCATGCGCCTTCCGGAGAAAAAGCCAAGACACTGGCGCATTCAATGCCGAGTAGTTCGTTCTCTCTAGTCCGGTTTTTCTGGGTAATCGCGAAATACGGGCATTATTCGCACATTTCGGTGCAGATCAAGCGCAATTTCTCCGCACTGAAGACTGGATGGCGGAGAGGAAAGGATTCGAACCCTTGGTACAGGTCTGAGTGGCGTAAGGGCCGACGTTTCCGTAAGTTGCGCGGAATCAACCAGTTCAGAATTCTCCGGCAGACTGGCTGCTCCCCATTCGACACGCTAAACAGTGCGGTTTCGCGACTCTCTAGAGGCGAAGCGCCGGCGATTGTGTGGCTGAAGTGGTCATTCCAGGCTCCTCCCCACGCCACATTAGTTCGCGCGTGACTGCTTGCCTAGCTCGCAGTCTAGAATCGCAAATATTCTCTGCATGCAGCGCCTACCGAAAGGCGAACGAAACGTGATTTATTGGTATCTTCCTAATTTCCCACAAGCCGACTTCTGGCCCGAGAAAACTGCAGGTAATCCGTGATCTAACCAGGATCGCCGTTGCGGCGCGCCGAACCAAGAATCGAAGCCCGCACCAAGCCGCTAGATAGGTGCGCGCCTCGTTCTCTCTCTCTTTCCACTTGTCCACGGGGCGCTCAGAGACGGACGGGTGTGACAAACCGAGTTATGGGTTCGTGACATCCACAAGCATTTGGGTTCGCGGCGAGCGTAACCTAACACGAGCCGACATTCAGCTACGGCAGTTCGAGGTCGAGAGCGTATATTTCGTCGGTGCTTAGGTTGCGGACGAAGAGGGCGGAGCCATCGGGAGTGATGTTGCTCCAACCAAAGGCAGGTTCCATCGAGTAGCGGAGCAATCCTTTTAGATCGACCAGGAGTTCGGAATGAGTTTGACCGACCTTGACGCGGCGAAAAGTGGGATGGTCGGTGTTGGTAGTGTCGTAATAAACGTAGCTGCCATCCGGCGACCAGTTGGGATAACCTACGATGCCGGGTTCGTCGATCCAGTCGGACCACTTTTGAGTTTTGAAATCGTAGAGGACCAGTTTGGTGGAGTCCTTGTTGAGAGCCGCCAAGTAATTGCCGTCGGGGGACCAGCGGGGACCGAAATATTTGTCCGACCCTGGCACACTCAAAACCTGGTGAGTGGCAAGGTCCAGGATATTGATTCCTGCCGACTCCGCCTCTGGGTTATGGCCGAAGGCCAGTCTCTTGCCGTCCGGCGACCATTGCGGATCTAAGTCGACCCGGGCTTGCTGGGCTTCCGGCATAAGTTCCTGGGGGGTGCCACCTTGAGCGGAAACGACGAAAATTCGCCAAGGGTGGCCGGGAAGGGCGGCTGAGTAGACGACCTGCCTGCCGTCTGGAGACCACCGGGGCAAACCAGCCTCACTCGGCGGGTAGCTTAGCTGAAGGCGGTCACTGCCATCCGCACGGCTGCGCCAGATGGTGGCGTCGGGATAAGACACATAGGTGATCCACTGGCGGTCACGGGAGTATTCGAGTTCACCGGCGGAGATTCCAGAGAGAAATGGCACAAACTGTTTCGCCTTGGGCTCGTAGCGCACCAGCTCTGCACGTCCTTGAGCGGCGTCCACAAAGAGTTTCCGGCCATCAGGACTAGGCGCGGCAGCGTCGAAGGACAGCGGGCCCGTGGTCAACTGGACGGGCATGGGCGAAGGCCTGTGGAAGAGCCCCCGCGATTCGCGCAATGCCCAGACATTTCGTACCACCCCATTTGAACTCACGAAGAAAAAATAGCGCCGATCCGGTGTCCACTGGCCGCAACAAGAATCAGTGGGACCGTGTCCCGCTGAAAATACCGCATGAAGATCGCTGCCATCCGAACGAATCTCCCACAAGGAAGAATAGCCTGATGTCTCGACGGAAAAGCGAATACGGGTTCCGTCGGGAGAGAAGCGAGGCATCCAGGCCAGGCCCGCGGCGACGGTGACCAGTTTGTGCGGCTCGGTGCCGTCGGCATTGGCCTGATAGAGATCGGAACCCTTGGCAAACACAATGAGCTTTCCGTTCGGTGACCAAGTACCACCACTATGGATACCGACGATATCTCCGAGACGGCGAGGAACTCCGGAAGGGAGAGGCAAACTCCAAAATGGCGCTTGAACACTTGTGCCCTGGGGATTTGCCACCAGAAGCTGGGTATGATCGGGCGAGATATCGAGGGCCGTTACATTAGGAAATGGAGTAACAATCGGCGAAACGTCCCCTCCATTGGTAGAGACCTGAACAATCTGCATGGTCGCACCCTGCTCGTTGATGTAGAGGCGGGAGCCGTCGGTTACCAGCCCGGTCTTGGGGATGCCGTCATGGGTGAGTTGTGTGGTGGCGAGCACGCGGGGGGGCGGTGAAGGGGCGCTCAATACACCATAAGCTGCGGCAAGAACAACAACTGCGGAAACAATCGCCACGGACCAGAGCCAGCGAGGTTTTCCTGTCCGAACTGGAAGATTAGAGGCCGTGATTTTTCCGGCTGTGGTATCGCGCCGGAGGCGTTTTAAGTCTGCGCACAGCTCGGCGGCGCTTTGGAAGCGGACGTCGCGATCTTTTTCCAGAGCTTTGTTGATGATCCGTTCCAGTTCAGCGGGCACATCGGGATTCAAACGAACCGCTGAAGTCGGGGTCGCATCGAGAATGGATTTGAAGATCAGGCCCGATGTATCCCCGCGAAACGGAAGCACGCCGGTACACATCTCGTAGATGACTGCTCCGAAGGAGAACAGGTCGGTGCGGGCGTCGAGTTCTTTTCCCTGCACTTGCTCCGGCGACATGTAGGCTACGGTACCGAGCGCGCTGCCGGGACTAGTGAGATGTTCGGCGGAGTCGACGGTGGGAGCGTTGGTGGCGAGGGTCGCCGGCTTTGAAACTTTGGCCAAGCCGAAATCCAGCACCTTGGCCTGGCCTCGATTGGTGACGAAGAGATTGGCGGGCTTGATGTCGCGATGGATGATGCCTTTGGAATGGGCCGCGTCGAGAGCATCGGCGATCTGGATGCTTAGATCGAGCACCGTTTCGATCCGCATTGGCTTGCCGGTGATCGCGTGACGGAGGGTTTGTCCCTCCAGCAGTTCCATGGCGATGAAGGTTCGCCCATCGGCCTCGTCGATTTCGTAAATAGTGCAAATGTTCGGGTGGTTCAGAGAGGACGCGGCTTTGGCCTCCCGCTGAAAACGACTGAGAGATTGCGCGTCGCTGCCCAGTTCGTCGGGAAGGAATTTCAGAGCGACCTGCCGTCCCAGCTTGAGATCTTCCGCCTTGTAAACAACGCCCATGCCGCCGCCACCCAGTTTTTCGACGATGCGGTAGTGCGAGATGGTTTGACCGATCATTCGAGGCCGCGTGCCTTTCGGATGGGCTCAATCTTACGGAAGCCATTTTGGCCAGTCAACGAATCGCTGACGAGGTTGCGTCGCATCACTCCCGGTTGGTCGGCAAACCTTACCTTGGGATTACTTCGGGGTAGCCCGTGATCCACTTGCAATCGCTACGAAAGCTTTCGACAATCGACTTCCTATGCCTGGATCTCGTTTCGATTGCTTCCGTGCGCCGACAACCTGTCAATTGAAACGGCGCGTCCGACTTGTAAGGTTTTCTGCCCATCTGAGACTACCCTGAATAGGGACCGCTGAGAACGCGAAGCGCAAATCCGCGTCGGATTCCAGCTCTGGCGGCTTCGATTTCTTGGATGGCCGGACCATTCCTGATCCAGGAGAGAAACAATGACCTTTGCAAATGGATTCAAAACCGCTGACAACTTGCCCGTATTATCGACTGAAGGTTTCCAGCCAAGTTCTCGCCTCATACCCGGGTTGAAGCCAATTTTTGTCGGACCCAACGGTCTGCGGGCTGGCTGGCGTTTGCTCATGTTCCTCGCCTTGTTTAGCGTTCTATTTGGAAGTTTCGTTCTCATCAGAGCAGGCGGCCCTCAAGGCTTTCTGGAGAAGTACAGGAACCAAAGCCACATTACGATCACGCCGCTTGTGATGGGCGGATCAGAAGCGATCACGTTGCTGTTTCTCTGCGGCGCTGCCTTGATCATGGGCAAACTTGAGCATCGCAAGTTCAGCGAATATGGTTTGCCCCTGCGTAAGAGCTTGGGAAGGGATTTCCGGATCGGGTCTTTCTTGGGTTTTCTGGCTATCAGCGGCACCTTGCTGACGATGTTCCTTTTCCATGGGTTCCGTATTATCGGCTTGGCTCTGCACGGCAAAGCAATTGTGTCTTCGCTGGTCGGGTGGGGCATCGCATTCCTCCTCGTCGGACTGGTTGAAGAATTCCTGTTTCGCGGATACATCCAGTACACTCTCGCGTCCGGAATCGGCTTCTGGCCCGCGGCGTTCGTAATGTCCGGCTTGTTCGGCTTGGGCCATGCCTTCAATTCCAATGAGAATGCGGTAGGCTCGGAGGCAGTTGTGATGTTCGGACTTCTCCTTTGCCTGTTTTTGCGTCGGACCGGGAATCTCTGGTGTGCGGTCGGCTTTCATTTAGGCTACGACTGGGGACAAATGTTCTACGGAGTTCCTGACAGCGGCATCGTGCCCTATCACAATCTGCTCAACTCCACCTTAAGTGGGCCGCGGTGGCTCACCGGCGGGGTGGTTGGTCCTGAGGCCAGTTTCTTAACGCCGCTGGCATTACTGGTGGTAGCTCTGGTTTTCAGCCGTCATCATCGCGAGATTCGATATCAGGTCCATGAGCCGCAGTCGGATGCCAGTAACGGTCTCGTGCTGTCATAGCTGTCCCAAAGACTCTGCGTATGCTTTGCCTTTAGGTTTCGCAGCCCGAATGAACTATGTCTATTCAGTCACAGATCGATGCGCTGGACTGGTCACAAACGTGAGCGAACACCGCCAAGCTTTGGAAAAACAGTTCGCTCGCATTCTCAGTGAGTATGGAGCGGCCATCTCGCGGCTGGCGTTCACTTATGAGGCGGTGGCAAGCGTCCGGGAAGAACTGGTACAGGAGATTGCCCTGGCAATCTGGCAAGCACTGGCTCATTTTCGAGGCGACTGCTCGGAGAGGACATTCGTGTACCGCATCGCTCACAATCGCGGGCTTACCCATGTAGGCAGGCGACGGCCGCCTCATCAGCCGCTAGAAGAACTCGAAGAATCCGAACAGCCGGTTGATCCACGACCCCATCTGGAAGAGCAGGTGGCGCGAACCGATGAGCGGGCGCAACTCATGTCGGCAATTCAGTCTCTGCCAGTGACTCACCGGCAGATGATCGTACTCGCGCTCGAAGGCTTGTCGCACGCGGAAATCGCGGAAGTGATGGGCATTACGGAAAACAATGTGGCCGTGCGTCTGACCCGGGTCAGAAAAGCTCTGAAGGATGCGTTGGGAGAGAGACCATGAGTGGAGAGAGAGTGACTAATGACCGCGAACTTGATACCTGGCGCGAACAATGGAGCAGCGTTGCAGAGCCGCCAGCCGAGTTCCAGCGCAAGGTCCAGGAAAGGATCAAGCATCAGGAAAGGCGCTTCGTGCTGGGCAATCTCCTGACGACAATCGCGTTCCTCGGGCTTTTGATTTTTGCCGTGTTCATGCGGCATCAATCGAGTTGGATGGGAACAGACTGGACGACCGGCATCTGCGTCTTAGTATTCGTATCGACCGCATATCGGGTATGGGTTTTGCGCGGAACGTGGCGTCCTCAGACACAGTCAACGCGTGCCTTCGTGGAACTTTGGCACAAAAGAGCGGCGGCTCGAATCCGGCTGCTTCAAGTCTCCATCTATGTGTCACTCGGCTGGATTATTTTTTGTGCGGCACTTACCGCTGCGAATTGGGCAACCATCGGGCAGGAAGTCAAGGCTCATCCTAAAGTCTGGGTGGTGCTGCTGGTTGTCTGCGTCCTCATGCAATATCCGGTGATCTGGTACTGGGCGGCTTGGCTCCGGTGCCGCAAACTGGCGGAACTGAATGAGGTAACAAAAATCATGAATGAAATGGACGGAAAAGGCTTGCGCTGAAGCTGACTCGATTGATCCTATCAAATAACATCATCCCGGTTGGGCCGGTGGCAAGTGCGCGGCCGGCTGCATTGGTTTCCCTGACAAGGAACGGCTGTCCTTTGGCTTTCCGATCGAGATGGAGATCGCCGACACGGTTCTGATGAAAGACCGGAAGTCCGGTCAGTTCGTTGTCGTCAACATCACCGACAACACCAAGATCGAACGCAAGAGAGGTCGGCTGCCGTTCTATCGCCACACCGAAATGGATGTTACCGCGATGTTGCCAGGTCTAACGATTGAAGCTGAAGGCAGAGGCGATGCAAAGGGTCGACTCAATGCTGAAAAGATATCCTTCAGTCCCGACGAATTCGCAGTTGCGGTGGCCGAACAGCAAGAGGTTATCGCGAACAGAGAAGCTGTGAAAAAAGCAGACAGCGCGGCACAGCAGGGGATTGCTGCTGCCGTGCAGGCGCAATCCTCAGCAAATCAGGCGATGGTCTCAGCTAGTCAAGCTGATGCGCAGGCACAAACTGCAGGTGCCATCAGCATTGCGGACGCCATTGGCGTGTCGACGCTCAATAAGCGCGTGTCGGAATTGAATGACTACAAGAACGAGTTCGAGGTGGACGTCTTCTTTGCCTGGGATTCAGCTGTGTTGGACGAAAAGGCCAGGAAGGATCTGGACAACCTCGCTGACATTGCGAAGTCACTTGATGGCTACCTCGTCGAGGTGGCGGGCTACACTTCCAACACCTTAAGCAAAGAGTCGGATCAAAGGCTCAGCGAAGAACGGGCGGCAGTCGTCGCACAGTACCTACGTGAAGCGAAGGACATCCCGCCTCGCCGCATTCTCGCGCCGGTCGGATATGGCGCCACTCATCCGGCTGTCAGCAACAAGGACCCATATGATCGCGAGCTTAATCGGCACGTAGATATCAAAGTCCTTGTGAACAAGAGCCTCGGGCAGGGCCTGTAGCTTGCTCAAGGAGGCTTCAGCAGTAGTGGAAGCCATAACACAATTTCGTCTGTCGTCAATTCGACGACCCACCGTTAAGCACTTCTAGAGAAACGAAGGAGAAAAATATGAAGATCGTACATCCAACATTGTCTTACATGCTGTTCTTTCTGGCCCTACTGGGATCTGCCTTTGCTCAGCAAGTCCAAACGGACTTTTGATCACCAAGCCAATTTCTCTCAGTACAAGACCTACTGTGGCAGGAAATCAAGCCACCGAATTCCCTCTGGGACGCCCGAATTAAGACAGCGGTGGGTGCGCAACTGTCTGCTAAGGGCTGGACTCAGGTGAACAGCGGTGGCGATGTGGCCATCGTGGCGATTAAGACAACACAGACCCAGAGAACGCTTCACACCTTCTATGACAACTATGGCGACTTTGGTGGGGGATGGGGGTGGCGAGGATTCGGCGGTGGCGGCTTTGGCGGGTTCGGCGAATCTGACACAACCGAACAGGACTACAAAGATGGAACCCTGGTTGTCGACTTGTTCGACACAAGAACCAAGCAGTTGATTTGGCGCGGCAGTGCCGAGGACATGTTATCCAACAAGGCCGAGAAGAATGAGAAGAATCTGGACAAGGGCGTGGCGAAGATGTTCAAGGACTTCCCGCCGGGCTCGGGAAAACGCTGATCAGATGGCTTGCAGTCCAAGTCGCGTGAGGTGTGTTCGCGGCATGAAATCGCCAGAAGTCGACCGCACCATTCTCACTCCACATCACAACCACAGCAACAGATGGCGTTTTTCGGATTTCCTGTACAGTTTCTGGATTGAAGCGTTGCACAACCATACCGTCGATATGGGAGACTGATAATGCATGAAGAAAATTGGCTTTCTCTCATTCGGTCACTGGACACCTTCACCGCAATCGCAAGCACGGTCCGCCGCTGATGTGCTTCTGCAATCCATTGACCTCGCCATGGAGGCCGAGCGACTGGGAATGGACGGAGCCTACTTCCGTGTTCATCACTTCGCGCAGCAACTGGCATCACCGTTTCCACTGCTCGCGGCGGCTGGTGCGAAAACGCAAAAGATTGAAATCGGCACCGCCGTGATCGACATGCGGTATGAAAATCCTCATTACATGGCGGAGGATGCTGGCGCTGCGGACCTCATTGCTGGCGGGCGCCTGCAGTTGGGAATCAGCCGCGGTTCCCCCGAGCAGGTCATCGATGG
>Ga0209624_10003967_pt1 | contig 10293 bp, 9 predicted proteins | sample JacPinW_OM2H0_O1_FD_188565 | JGI IMG/M metagenome (GOLD analysis project Ga0209624, IMG submission 188565) | Forest soil microbial communities from Algoma, Ontario, Canada - Jack Pine, Ontario site 1_JW_OM2H0_O1 (SPAdes) (version 2) | ecosystem: Environmental > Terrestrial > Soil > Boreal... | reverse complement strand
TCCTCGGCGCAGATTCTCAACAACACCTCACGCGGGCTGACGGGTCACGACCCCCGTAGCGGAGCGGTCCTTTGGCATTACGACTGGTCCAACGAAGAAGGCGTGATGTGTTCGCAGCCGATCATGCACGCGGGAGCTCCGGATCAGGTGCTGCTTACCGCCGGCTACTCCAAAGGAAGCCAACTTCTGAAAGTTGCGCGTGACGACAAGGGAACCTGGTCGGCGACCCCGGTCTGGGAGCAACCGAGCCGCCACATGAAGACCAAATTCACGACGGCCGTGCTCCACGGCGATTACGTCTACGGGCTCGACGACGGCATCATGCAGTGCGTGGACGTAAAAATCGGGCAGCAAAAATGGAAGGGGGGCCGTTACGGGCACGGCCAGATTCTGCTGGTCGACGATCTGATCATCGTGCAGACGGAGCCGGGACCGGTCGTCCTGATCGAGGCCAACCCCAAAAAGCTCGTGGAGCACGGCAAAGTACCCGCTCTCACCGGCAAGACGTGGAACTGCCCGGCCTTGGCGGGAAAATATCTGCTCGTCCGCAACGACGCCGAAGCCGCATGCTACGAAGTCGACTTGGCGAAGTAGTCGCCGTTGATTGACGGTGATCAGCCTCGCAGGGTGTGACCAGCGAGCGCCGGCACACCGTTTCGTCAATCCGCCAGAGAATTGGTTCCGCGGCCTGCGGCCTTGTCACACTCTACGTCGATTCTGCGATACTCTGCTCGGAAACAATCATGCAGGCGGGAAGAGCGCGAAGAGCTTGCCGACGTCGTCGAGCGACTCGAGGTGCCAGCACAGATCGAGCACCCGCTCTTGGGCGGCTGCGTCGAGGCGTCCCTTCGCTGTGCGGTGAAATTTCGCGGCGACTTCCTCGTCGGTCATCGGGTTCTGATCGTGGCCACGGGGGAATTCGTTTTCGGCCGTCACCTGCGTGCCGTCCTGCAGCGTGACGGTGATGCGGTTGGGAATTCCCTTGGGATAACGGGCGGTCAGGTCGGCGTTGCGATGGATTTTGATCCGCGCGACCAGGTCGAGCAGGGCTTCGTCGTGTAATCGCGCGTCACTGAACGAATCGAGCGTGACGTCGCCGTGCATGAGTGCAACGGCCGTGCAATAGGGGAGGCTGTGGTCGGCCGTTTCGCGGGTTTTGGGCCGCCACTTTTCCGGGTCCTTGCCGATGATGTCAACGGCCGCGTCGAACGATTCGATGTCGATCGACTGGATCTTGGAGCGGTCGCGAATTTCGCGACGCAACTCGAGGGCTGCATGAATGGCACTTTGCGAGTGATACTCGGCGGGCCAGAACTTGATCGACGTCTTCTTGATCATGAAGTCGTCACCGCCGGCTTCGCCGCCCAACTTGGGGAGCGTCAACGGTCCGGAGACCTGTTTGAAGAATCCCATTTCGCCCTCGAAGATCGGCGCGGGGCCGGTGAGCCCTTCCGCGGCAAGTAGCGCGGCGAAGACGCCGTTGCGGGAGGCGTTGGCGAAGGCGCACCCCTTCCACTCGGACAATTCGCCCGCCCGCGTTTGTCGCAGCGTGACGTTGGGTGTGCCGGCCAGGTTGAGGGCCTGCGTGATTTGTTCCGCGTTCAGCTTGAGCAGCTTGCCCGCGGCGGCCGCCGTCGAAAAGGCGCCATAGGTCACGTGGTCCCAGCCGTGCTTGCGGATCGATGCGGCGTCGCACAGCCGGCACTGGATTTCGTAGGCGAGCACAACGGCCGTAATGATGTCTTTGCCGCCGGCGCCGGCCGCCTCGGCCGCGGCGAGCACGGCCGCGAAGTTGTCGCTGGGGTGGGCAGGCTCGAGCGAGAGATACGTGTCGTTGTAGTCGAGGTAACGAAACAGGATGCCGTTACAAAACGCGGCCAGCGGCGGCACGGTCTTGTTGCGGCCGCCTAGAAAGCTGGCTCCCGGCTGGCAGTTGACGCGGCCGGCGACGCGTCGCGCGACCGACGGAGCGCCGGCGTTGTAGGCTCCCAGCGCACACGCCAGAGAGTCGATCAGCCGGCGGCGCACTTCGTGAACGGTGGCCGGGTCCAGCTGGTCGTATCGCAACTTCGACGCATACTCCGCCAGGCGGTTCGCCAGGTACATGAGCCCAAAGCCTCCTTCACCGTATTTCTGTTCGATAGGTCTTTGTTCGAAACTGAGCGCCGCCGTTGCAACCTGCAGGGTCGGCCGATTCGCCGAAATGATACCTTGCCCGGAGGTCACTTTGCAGGTTCGGTCACTTCACGCTGTCGTGCTGCGGCAATCCCAATGCAATCGCCGTGGCCATGGCGTAGGTGCGGCAGTGCGAGATCGAGATCAGAACTTCGCCAATGCCCAGGTGATCGGCAATTTCGCGAGCGCTGCCGCGAATGTTGATCACCGGCTGGCCCGAGCGCTTGGTGGCCACTTCGATATCGAGCCAGCCGACGCCCCGTGTCCAGCCCGTGCCGAGGGTCTTCATCACAGACTCCTTGGCGGCCCAGCGACCGGCAAAGTGCTGAAACGATTCCTTGCGCCGCTGGCAGTAGCGGATTTCCTCCTCCGTGTAGACCCGCTGCAGAAAGTGCTCGCCGTGCCGTTCGATCATCTTGCCGATGCGCGGGATCTCGACGATGTCAGTGCCGACTCCCACGATCATGGTCGCCCTTCCCAAATTGGGCTGCGGATGCGGCGGCTTGAGGGTCATTCTTCCAGCTTAGCGGAGCCGCCCGTGGCGTCAAACGCAGCCGCCGGTGGCGGAAGGGCAGAAGGACTTTGCCCCGCTCCGCCTGAAAAAGATCCACCCCGCGGCCAGGCCGCCCAGAACCACCTCGGCCGCCCAAAACAACTCCGCCCCCCATTTAGAACGAATGCCCAAATTGGAAACGCGAAATTCGAGATAGTCGCCGAAAGAGTCGCCCGCTCGGACGTGGGTGCGTCGAAACTCGTCGAGCGAGGCCTGTGACTTTGCGTCGGGCGGTTCCTGGACCGACTCGAGCAGCTGTCGGGCCAGCAATTGATTCGGGTTGGCTCGCTCGAGCCGCTGCTCCTCCGCCCAGGTCAGACGAAAAGATTCCACCGCGATGCCGATCTGGCCGGCGACGGCCAGGATCACCACTAGAAACGTCCATAACCAGGGCCGGAGGCGGACGCGCGCAGTCGAGGGCGCCAGCCAGACTCCGGCCAGGCCGACCAGTACGCCGTAGGCCACACCCAACAGACCGAGCTTTTTGAAAGTCGGCGGAAAATGGGCAAAGGTAATGGCGAGCGCAGCAGCGGTAATCGTCAGGAGCACGATCCAGGAGACCACCCCGCCGCCTGCGGGGCGAACGTCGGACGCCACCGGCCGCGCCAGCTCATCATTTTGTGCGGGCGTATCGCGGGGTGTTTGCGGCGAATCGAGAGGAAGCGTCACGAGAAATCGCTTAAATCGGCAGAACTGAATCGCGAGCACGAACGCTGCGTCGCGCCCTTGAGGATCTCGTACGCAAGCCGGCACGTCAAATCGGGCGTATCAATTGTCAGCGTTAGCCGCCGTTGGCAAACTTGAAGTTGGGCCGACGTGGCGGAGCCTGCGCGGCGTACAGGTGAAGCGAAAACGCAGCCGTTTGGGCAAACGAAAATCGAAGACGGCCCTCACCCCGACCCTTTCCCATTGGAATGGGAGAGGGGGAAAGAGATTAGCCTCGGCCCGTGCTGGGAGCGATGCAGCGTGAGATTCGCGACGGTTGGGTTACTGGCGATCGGTTTGGGTCTCGCGCTCGCGAGTGGAAGTCCGGCGCGGGCGGGCGACGACATTCGTCACGAACGGGTCTTTGGGCCCGAGCTGCCCGATCCGTATAAGCATCCGGTCTGCTTCACCGAATTGGCCAATGGTGACCTGTACCTCGTCTACTACGGCGGCTCGAGCGAATACGGCGAGGATACGTGGGTCCGCGGTTCGCGGCTCGTGAAGGGCTCGGATCACTGGACTCGGCCCGTCGTGATCGCCGACACGCCGTTCCGCTCCGACGGCAATGGCGTCGTTTGGCAGGCGCCGGACGGCCTCGTCTGGCTGTTTTACGTTGTGCGCTACGGGCCGACCTGGTCGAACTCGCGGATCAAATACAAGATTTCGCGCGACGGAGCCAACACCTGGTCCGACTCGGACATGCTGGCCTTCGAGGAAGGTTCGATGGTCCGGGCGAGGCCGCTCGCGCTCAACAACGGCGACTATTTGCTCCCCGTCTACCGCGAGACGGGCCATGATCAAGAATTCGTCGGGCCGGACACGGCTTCGTTTTTCCTCCGGAAGAAGAAAGGTGCGACCGAGTGGGCGCCGACTAAGTTGGTCCACTCGAAGTTCGGGAACCTGCAGCCATCGGTCGTGCAGCTCACGGACAACGACCTCGTGGCCTACTCACGTCGCGGCGGAGGTTACACGCAGCAGGACGGCGGGCATCTGGTGAGGATGGAATCCCACGACGGCGGCTACACCTGGAGCGACGGCACCGAATCGAACTTCCCCAATCCCAACTCGGCCACCGATTTCATCAAGTTAAAAAACGGCCACTTGGTGCTGATCTATAACGACAACGGCGGCAACACCCGGATGCCGCTCACGGCGGCGCTCTCGGTTGACGAGGACAAAAGCTACCCCTACAAACGCAACATCGTGAACAAGCCGGGCGACTCGGCCGCCTATCCCACGGCCCTGCAGACGCGCGATGGCAAGATCCACGTCGTCTACACGTCCGATAAGCGGACGGTCGTCAATCACCTGATCTTCGATGAAGGCGCGATCCTATCCCACCACGCACTCTGAACCGACCCGGCCGACCCGCTCGCCCGAGCCGCACCGAGGCCGCCGCGCGCGGCGATCGATCTGCCCGCGCCGATCGACCGGCTCTGCGACGCGACCGGCTGCTCAAGCAGCTCAAAGCGGTCGGAGCCGACGCGCTATTGGTCACGTCGCCGGTCAACGTGCGCTATCTCACCGGCTTCACTGGCGAGGATAGTTTTTTGCTAGTGGGCCGCGGCGTGACGGTCTTGATCAGCGACAGTCGTTTCGAGACCCAAATCCCAGAAGAGTGCCCCGGGCTCGAGGCGCACATTCGCCCGCGGACCAAGACCCTGTCCGAAGCCGTCGGCGAAGTGGTCGGCCGCGCCAAGTTGCAAAAGCTGGCCTTCGAGAGTGCGACCACCTCCTTTGCCCAGTGGCAGGCGATCGCCCAAACGGTCAAGCCGCTCGAACTAGTCCCGCAGTCCGATCTCGTCGAAACGCTACGACTGATCAAGGATGAGGATGAGCTGGCGGACATTCGCATGGCCATCGTCCAGGCCGAGCGGGGTTTTCAGCTCTTGAAGGCCTCGCTCGAGCCGCAGATGACCGAACAGCAGGCGGCTAACGAGCTGGAACGGGCCATGCGGCACTTCGGGGCCAAGCAGGCCGGTTTCGACACGATCATCGCCGTCGGTCCGCGGGCCGCGTTGCCTCATGCTCGGCCGACTTTCGCCCGCATCGGCGAGTCGGACTTACTGCTGGTCGACTGGGGTGCGAAGACCGTCAGCGGCTATCACAGTGACTTGACGCGAATGGTGGTCACCGGTACCATCTCGCCCAAACTTGAGAAGCTACATAGAGTTGTGTTGCAGGCCCAACGCCGCGCCATCGAGGCGATTCGGCCGGGCGTCTTGGGGGCTGTGGTCGACGCGGCCGCTCGGGACGTCATCGCTCAGGCCGGTTTTGGGAAGAATTTCGGTCACGGTTTGGGACACGGGATTGGACTGGAGATTCACGAAGGTCCACGCGTCTCCCAGAACTCGAAAACTGAGTTGAAACCCGGGATGGTAGTCACGGTCGAGCCAGGCATTTACCTGCCCGGTTGGGGAGGGATTCGCATCGAAGACGACGTGCTCGTCACGCGCACAGGACATGAAGTCCTGTCGTCGCTGTCGCGGGATCTGGAATCCGCGGCGTGATTCGGCCGTCGCCCGTTCCGTCCAACTTTGCCCGAAGGTGCACGAGACCTCGGCCAGGCACGGCTGCCTGTCCCGGGGACCATCTTTTCAGCCGAAGCAGAGACTGACGGTCGCTCGCATGTCTGACGCCGAAAAACCGCAAGACGCCCCCTTCGATTTCGACAAGCTCGTGGAGCTGGTCAAGCTGATGGAAACTCACGGGCTGACCGAAGTCAGCCTGAAGAGCGGCGATCAGAAGTGGACATTGCGGCGCGGTGGAGAGCAGGCCGCCCAAACGGTCTATGTGCCGGCCGTCGCTCCGCCCCCGTCCTCGGGTGAAATTCCGGCCATTGGAGCCGCCAATCCCGCGCAGCCTGCGGCGCGTCCGCCAGACGGCACGATCACGATCAACAGTCCCACGGTGGGAACGTTTTATTCCGCCGCAACGCCCGACGACAACCCTTTCGTGTCCATCGGGTCGCGCATTTCTCCCGAAACCGTCGTCTGCATCGTCGAGGCGATGAAGGTGTTCAATCAGATTCCGGCCGAGGTCAGCGGAACAGTCGTCGAGATCCTGGTGAAGAACGGCGATTCGGTCGAATTCGGACAGCCCTTGTTCCGCGTCCGTCCCGGCTAATCCCCAGAGACTTGTAATCCCCGGCGGCTCGCCGCGGCTTCTGCGGCGTTCCCAGGCTCCCGCTCGGGAACGGCTGTTGATGAAGACCGCCTCCTTTGGAAGACCGCATTCTTTGAAGGGCGGGCCACCAAACACAGACAGCGAACCGACAACGTGACCGGGTCCCCCGGCCGGTCGCAAGGCGCACAATGTTTCAACGCATCCTGGTCGCCAACCGCGGAGAAATCGCCCTGCGGGTGATTCGCGCGTGCCGCGAGATGGGCATTCAGACGGTGGCCGTCTTCAGCGAGGCGGACCGCGGCGCCCACTACCTGTCGCTCGCCGACGAGGCTTATTGCATCGGCCGCGGACCGTCGAACGAAAGCTATCTGCTGATCAACCGGATCATCAGCGCGGCCGAAATCGGCAACGTGCAGGCAATCCATCCGGGCTACGGATTCCTGGCAGAGAACGCGCACTTTGCCGAGGTCTGCCGCAGCTGCAACATCGAGTTCATCGGCCCGCGGCACGAGGCGATGGCCCTGTTGGGCGACAAGGTGAGCGCCCGCAAGGTGGCCATCGAGGCCAAGGTCCCCGTCGTCCCGGGCAGCGACGGTCTCGTGACCAACGAGCAAGAGGCGCTGGCCGTCGCCGGGCGAATCGGCTACCCCGTGCTGATCAAGGCCACGGCTGGCGGTGGCGGCAAAGGGATGCGCGTCGCCATGAACGATATCTCGCTCAAAGGCGGGATCAAGGCGGCCGCTGCCGAGGCGGAAAAGTCGTTCAAGAACCCGGGCGTCTATATCGAAAAATACGTCGAACGGCCCCGGCACATCGAAGTGCAGATCCTCGCCGACAATCACGGCAACGTGCTGCACCTGTGGGAGCGGGACTGCTCGACGCAGCGCCGTCACCAGAAGCTGATCGAGGAAAGCCCGGCGCCCGCGCTGCCCAGTTCCGTGCGGGAAGACATCTGCCGCTCGGCCGTGCGGCTGGTGAAGGCCGCGGGCTACACCAATGCGGGCACCTGCGAGTTCATCGTCGACGCGCAGAACCGGTTTTACTTCATCGAGGTGAACGCCCGCATCCAAGTCGAACACCCGGTGACGGAGCAAGTGACCGGCCTGGATCTGATCCAGCAGCAGATCCGCATCGCCGACGGGCAGCCGCTCACGCTCAAGCAGAAAAACGTTGCCTGTCGCGGGTCGGCAATCGAGGTGCGGATCAACGCCGAGGATCCGGAGAACGGCTTCCGCGGCTGCCCGGGCAAGATCACCAAGTGGCGGGCGCCCGGCGGGCCGGGGGTTCGTCTCGACACGCACGCTCATGAAGGCTACACAATCGGCCCATATTATGATTCACTCATCGGCAAGTTAATCGTGCACCGGGACTCTCGCGCGGAAGCCCTTGCCTGCCTGCGTCGGGCGCTCGACGAATTCGTCGTGGAGGGGATTAAGACGACGATTCCCCTCCTGCGAAAAATCGTCAACCACTCTGCGTTCATCGCCGGCGAAGTGGACACGACCTTCATCGAAAGGACTTGGGCGCCATGAAAGCGGGAGTTTTGACCGGCGGCGGCGACTGCCCCGGTCTCAACGCGGTGATCCGCGCGATCGTCCGCACGATTCATAACGGCGGCGGTGAAACCCTAGGTTTGCTCGAAGGTTGGCGCGGCGCCATCGAAGGCAACTGCATCGCCCTCTCGCCCGAGTACACCGACGGCCTGATCGATCGCGGCGGCACAATTCTGGGCTCTTCCCGCACCAATCCCTACAAAAAGGCCGAGGACGTCGAACGCGTTCAGGAAACATTCAAAAAACTCGATCTCGATTGTCTGATCGCAATCGGCGGCGACGATACGCTGGGCGTCGCGAGCAGGCTGTTTAACGATCGCGGCCTGGCGACCGTCGGCGTGCCGAAGACAATCGACAACGATCTCAGCTCGACCGACGTCACATTCGGTTTCGACACGGCCATCAACATCAACATGGAGGCCATCGACCGCATCAAGACAACGGCCGAATCGCACCGGAGGATCATGGTCATCGAAACGATGGGCCGTCACGCCGGCTGGATCGCCTGCTACTCGGGCATGGCGTCGGCGGCCGACTTCATCCTGGTTCCGGAAACCGAGGTTAACGTCGACCGCATGTGCGACTTGCTCAAGAAGCGCCGTGCGGCGGGCAAGCCCTACGGCATCGTGGTCGTCAGCGAAGGCGCCCGCTTGCCCGACGAAGCCAAATTCGTCACGCGGGCGGCCGAAATCGACGAGTTCGGCCATGTGCGACTGGGCGGCATCGGCGAGATCATCGCGGACCTGATCGAAAAACGGACGGGCATCGAGACGCGCGTCGTCACACTCGGCCACCTGCAGCGCGGCGGCACTCCCAGCGCCTACGACCGCGTGCTCGGCACCCGCCTGGGCATTCACGCGGCCCGTTTGGCGCTTCGCAAGGAGTTCGGCCGGATGGTCGCCCTTCGCGGCACCAAGATCGTCAGCGTACTCTTGTCCGAGGCGGTCGGAACGATGCGGACGCTCGACCCCGACTTCCTCAACGAGGCAGAAGAATTCTTCCGCTGAGGAGTTGTGCCGCTGAGCGTCGGTCGGCGGCTCGCTCCGCCGACCCGCGAAGCTCGTGCCGCTAGCGGCGGAGCACGGCTCGGGCTCCGACTCCCTCGCCCAGCATGCTTTGCGCGAACGTTCCGGGCGCACCCGCTTCATGATGGCTGCCGTGATCGGCGAAGCACTGCTGGATGTTCATGAATTCCGTTTCGGCCTCGAGGAACGCATCGACGATGTCCGGGTCGAAATGCACGCCGCGAGATTCGAGAATAATCGCCTTGGCCAGGTCGTGAACCTGTGTATTCTGATAGACGCGCCGCGCCGTGAGCGCATCGTACACGTCGGCGAGCGCCACAATCCGCCCGCAAAGCGGAATTTCGTCACCGACTAAACCCTGAGGATAACCGCTGCCGTCGTAGCGCTCGTGATGCGTCTGTACGATCTCGCGGGCCATCCGCAGGAATTCGGCATCGGGCTGCACGCCGGCTGCCGCCTCGAGGGTTTCGGCCCCGAGCCGCACGTGCAGTTTCATCGTCTGAAACTCGTCGTCCGTCAGCGGACCCGACTTCAGCAACACCGAATCCGGCACGCCCACCTTGCCAATGTCATGCAGCGGGCTCGTTCGATAGATCAGGTTGATATAGTCGGCGTCGATCTCTTCGTGGAACTTCGGATGCTGCGACAGCCGCTCGGCGAGCACCCGGCAGTATTCGCGGATCCGCTCGAGATGGGCGCCCGTCTCGGCACTTCGCGATTCGGCCAGCTTGGCGAGCGTGAAGATCGTGACGTCGCAGCTCTCCATCGACAACATCCGCATGCCGGAGCGGACCCGCAGGGCCAGCTCGGCCGGATGGAACGGCTTGCTAATGAAGTCGTCCGCCCCTGAGTCGAGCCCCTCGACGACGTGCTGCGCCCCTTCGCGCGACGTGACCAGAATGACGTAGACGTAGCTGGAGCTTTGCCGCTCGCGGATCTTCCGGCAGAGTTCAATGCCGTTCATGTTCGGCATTTCCCAGTCCGTGATGACGACACGGAAGACGCCCGTGCGCAGGATCTCGAGCGCCTCGCAACCGTCGCTGGCTGTGCTAACCTCGTAGCCGGCGCTGGCAATGGCCGCGCCCAATAGCTCGAGGGCGATTTCGTCATCATCGACGATGAGCACGCGCACCCGAAATCTCCGACCAAAAGCGTC
>Ga0209624_10003966_pt1 | contig 10294 bp, 6 predicted proteins | sample JacPinW_OM2H0_O1_FD_188565 | JGI IMG/M metagenome (GOLD analysis project Ga0209624, IMG submission 188565) | Forest soil microbial communities from Algoma, Ontario, Canada - Jack Pine, Ontario site 1_JW_OM2H0_O1 (SPAdes) (version 2) | ecosystem: Environmental > Terrestrial > Soil > Boreal... | reverse complement strand
GGAAAATGTGTAATGGCCTTGCGGATCGGTCTTAGCCCGAAGTTGAACGCCTTTCTCTTCCGACGTGGCTGTCACTGTGGCGCCCGAAAAGGGTTCCCCTGTAGCGTCGCGCACAATTCCGCGAATTCCTCCGTAGACACTTTGAGCTTTCGCACAGGGGTGCGCGATGCCGAGGCAGGCCGCAGCAAGCACGGCCACCCGAAAGGATGGAACACTGATCTTGATTTGCTTACACACGCCAGCCCCAATCACGTAAGCGTGTAAAAAGATTTCTAAAAGCTGGATAACGGCAAAGCAGGGAGGAAGCAGACAAAAGTTATACCGATAAGGACTATGGTGTCAAGCGCCGCCGAATAGATTTCAGCGCGGAGCCGACTGAATGATCCAGCGCTCGGCTTGCCGGGAAAAACGGAAGGTGGTTTGATCCTGCGTGTGTTCGCCCGCTTCATCGGCGCGTACGACATCACGAGTACGCCGGCAGACGGCTGTGGCCGAGTCGCCGGCCACCTCCAGATTGCCCACAGAAAGACTCAAAGTGACTGACTTCGCTGCTTTGAAAAGGTCGCGCGTGCGCTGCCGGGAAGTCTCCGGAAACGTCGGCCATAGCGAAACCAGCTGATCCAGATCTTTACGGTTGTACGCGGCCTCATATTGCCGAATCAGATTTCTTATCTGGCCTTCGTCATTCAGTCTGTCGGCCTGATCGCGGGCCTGCTGCACATACCTGCCCTGCGGATAGCGATCCAGATATAGCTGAACCTGGCTCAGGTCCTTGCTGTGAACTGCCGCGGCCCAAACCTCGTCTTCCGCGCCAAGAGCTGTCATGCGCGCTCGCGCTTCCTGGCAATGGGATGAACTCCGGCATCGATCCACAAAGTCAGACAAAGCTCGCACGGCGTCGGGATCGCTGCGATTCTTGAGCGCGTCCCACTGTAATGTCTCGCTGCGATCCAGCGCCTGCGCGGAAAATCTTCCATTCGGAGCATCGCGCAAGAAAGCCTGGAGCGCCGCGACGTCATTGCTGTTCGCCAGAACCTGCCAGCGTTGCAACTCCAAATCCGGCTTAAGCGGTAACTCAACTTCGACACGTGCACCCAGGTTGAACGCTTGTTTGATCTCCTGTGAGACATATCCATCCTTTGTTACGCCGATAGTGTGTTCTCCCGGCGGAGCAGTCAGAAGAAAGCTCCCCTGGTCCGAGGCCTGGCCGAGAACTTTACCATCCAGTTGGACGGTGGAACCCGGTTGCGTGCCGCTAATTTGCATGGAACCCAGAGCCAGGGCCTGCATCTGCTCCTGAAGCTTCACGCTCACAGAGACCGCGGATTGAGCCTTGACCGCTGCCTGAAGCGTGACGCTCTCCAATCCCGGCTTCTCCGCGCGAACTGCGTAGACCGCAGGCTGCAGTTGGTCGATGCGCAGCACGCCGTCCTTCCCCGTCCGGCCGTATTCCTGGCCGTCCACAAAGACGGTTACGTTCGGTTCTCCGGCATTTACCAGCAAGGTGCCGGCATTGGATAGCGCCGCTGACGAGACGCTGAACGATGCCCAGAACGGCGGCGGGATAGGGGCTTTGGAGATTTGCGGCGGCGCGATGCTGTGCCGATAAAGAGAAGACAGAACAAACCCGCCAGCCACCAGCAAGGGAATGGCAGCCAGCGCCGCGACTTTAATTCCGCGCTGGTAGGCGGTCCGCTGGCGGCGCAATTCGGCGCCGGGCATGCTGGCCAGAATCCAGTCCCGGTCAAACACGCGCTCGTAAATTCGATTGCGCAGTTTCAGCAACCCCTTCTCAGTGCGTGTAATTCCGGATAAGCGCAGAACACCGATCAGCGGATTGGTTTCGTCATCGCGGACCTTTTGACCCGCGCGCACCTTGCCATAGAGGCCGAGCAACCCGGGCGTATCGACTTCACTGCGCAGTATCCGCTCGCGGACGAAGAGCAGGTTGTCGTCATGTTCCCGCGCCCTTAGAGAAAGAAAAAGATCGCTGCAAATACGATCCACCAATGCAATCGAAGGCTCATCCGGACTCTGGGCCACGGCCCAGCACAAGCGCTGTGTGAGATAAGGATGGCCACCCGTCCAATACAAAACGCGGCGTAGGAGCTCCGTGCCGTTCTGACCATTGCGGCCTAGGCCAAGCGCCAGCGGCGCCGCTTCCTGCTCGTTGAAATCGGACAACTCGATGCGGCGGCCGATGTTAAATGGCGTGGTTCGCGTATCGCGTATCAGGTCGGAGGGAGTCGCCACCCCCAACAGGCAAAAACTGAGACGACGCAGTTCGGGGTCTTGCGCTCTGCGATTGTAGAGCTCGCGAATTCCGGCAAAGAATTCGTCGGTGGAAAAACTGAGGCTGCGCACAGCGTCGATTTCATCAATAAAGATAACGACCGGTCCGTCGCCTGCCGTAAGAACCACATCGCGAACCGCCCGCATCCACCGTTGCAGCGGCCCCAAATGTTCGTGCCGATCCCAGGATTCTTCGAGCTCGCTCTCCACGCCGAGCTGCTCTCCCATCCGCTCCAGCAATCCGCTGTACCACTGATCGATCGTGAGATTCTGTCCCAGAGCGGTGAGGTCGAGAACGGCGACCGAAGCTCGGTCAGCGCGCAACCGCGCGGCGGTGCGCACCATGAGCGAGGACTTTCCCATCTGCCTCGCGGTCAGGACATAACAGAAGTCGCCTTGCTTAAGCAATTCGAGAATGCGGGCGTCCGCGTCACGCGCCACGTACGAAGCCGCGTCGCGCCGCAACGTTCCGCCGACGACGTAGAAGCCGGCGGGGCTCGTTCTGGATTCAGTTCCGATCACGATACATGCCGCGCAAGGTAGAGTCGATACAGCTTGCAGCGGAGCTTCATGTCGCGCGCCGATTCGCCGGCAACAAGACCGGAACTGCGCAGACGGTAAAAGGCTTCCGGAGTGGCAATATGGCGGCCGCCGAGCAGGGCGCGCATGATATCGAACAGCGTATTGTCCTGGGCGAGAGAAACCAAAAGCCGCCGCAGGTGATCGCCGAACGGGCCTTCGTCGCGAGCCGCCTGCGCTTCAAAATCCCAGAAGCCGAGTTTCCCGCTGGCGAGTTCATTGAGCCCGCGGCGGGTCAGATAGGGCTGACCCGCCACCAGGTCAAAAAAACGGCTCAACTCAGCCTCATCCCGCAGCGGCGAATTGTACCGGCGATTAAGTTCCGCCACCTGTGGCAGAGTAAAGTCCGACAAGACTAGCCGCGTACCTACGTTGAAAGGCGACTGGTTCATGTCGGTGATAAACATGTGAGCTTCCGTCGCATAGGCGATGGCGAGCGTAAGATTCTGCCACGGGCCGGTGGGGTCGAGCGAGCGCTCGTTGTGCCACGAGCGGAACAGGCCGAATACCTCGCTGCCAAAGTTGCAACTAAAAAGGCGGTCGATCTCATCCATTCCCCACAGCAACGGGCAGTTGAGTTTGGCCAATATTTCACGCCGCAAAAAGCGTTCAAAATTCATGCTCGGCCCGCGGCGCGGGTTCCAGGTGTCCGAAAGGGATATATCCAAGTCGAGTTGTTCGACGATGGTTTCGGCCAGCGCGAGGAATAATTTCTCGATGCTCTCCAGGTGAGAGGCATTCAGCTTCTGAAAATCCGTGAGGATAACCCTCGCGCCGCCTTTGCGCGCTTCCTGAAGTCCACGCGCCATGAGCGACGTCTTGCCCATCTGCCGCGCGCCTTTGATCAGAATGATGCTGTCCCTGCGCCCAATTGCTTCGTACAAATCCTCGTCGGTGGGGCGCAAGATATAAAATTTCGAATCCAAAGGTACGGCTCCGCCCACAGTTTCAAGCTTCACCGGGCGTGCTTGAGGCTTCTGCGGGTTTTGCAGAGACTCCGCAATCTGGCCAACCAATTGTTCGTCGTCTTTCGAACTTTGCCAGCGCGCATATTGAATCCCATCAAGGATCGCGGCGAGACCCGAGGGCAGCGCAGTTTCAAAGTCGATGCGAACCGGAAGAATTCGCGGGTGCCCGGTTTTCTGCGCCGCTTCGTGTGCAACCTGCACCTCATAGGCAAGCATCTCGCTGGTTGCGGCGGATGCAGATAACAGGACAATTACCGCATATGCATTGCTGATGCGCTGCTCGATCTCGCGCGCCCACTCCATGCCCACTTGCAAATGGCGATCGACGAAGACTTTATAGCCTTGACTGCGGAGCTGACTTTCCAGCAGGTTGAGAACCTGTTCGTCAGGGTTCGAATTCCGTTTGTACAGGACGGCGATTTCGCCCAGCTTGTCTTTCTCGACTCCCTCGGCCTCGGGCCGCAGTGGAGTTGACGCCTGCGAAAGGGCGCGTTGCAAATCGGTTCGCATCTCCTGAGCCGACCGATAGCGCAGGTTACGATCTTTTTCCAGAGCCTTGTTGATCACCCGTTCCAACTCTTTGGGCAACGCGGGATTCAATCGCACTGGAGAAACCGGAGAACGAGTCAGGAGAGCCTCGAAAACAACCGCGGACGTATCGCCACAAAATGGCGCCGTACCAGTGGCCATTTCGTATAGCACTACGCCGAGCGAGAACAAATCGGACCGCTCATCCAACTCCTGCCCGCGCGCTTGCTCGGGAGACATATAGGAAACCGTTCCCACGAACTCTCCGGGATTTGTCAGATCGGACCCGGATTCGGTCGCGGTGTTTCCCGATTTCGTGTCATGCTGCAAGGTCCTCGAAGTGAACTTGGCCAGGCCGAAATCCAGCACTTTGACTTGCCCCCGGGCGGAAACAAAAACATTGGCCGGCTTGATGTCGCGGTGAATGATGCCTTGAGAATGCGCGCAATCGAGGGCGTCGGCGATCTGCATTCCGTATTGCACAATCTCTTCGCCCGGCAACTGTTTCTGCCGGATCCGGTGGCGAAGGGTTTCGCCTTGCAGGAGTTCCATCACGATGAAATACCGGCCTTCGAAATCGCCGACATCGTGAACGATGCAGATATTGGAATGGTTCAGCGAAGAAGCAGCGCGCGCTTCCTGCATGAATCGCTCCAGCCGCGGACGGCTCTTCAGTTGATCTTCGGGCAGAAACTTGAGCGCGACTCGCCGTCCCAGTCGCAGATCCTGCGCTTCATAAACCACCCCCATGCCGCCGCCGCCAAGTTTCTTGGTTACCTTGTAGTGCGAAACCTGGCGCCCCACGATGGGATCGTCGTCCTGCAGTGCTGCAGCCGGAGGGGCCTGCGCAACTTTGGCAGGAGCCTCGGGATTGCCAAAGTCCGCACCGTAAAAATTAAAAATTCGAACAGGATGCCCCTCCTGCCCTTCAAATTCACCCAGATCATGTAAGGCGCCCGCCCAGCGGCTCGACCGCAAAAGAGCTTCGGCAGCCGCACCCGAAACCAGAATGTGACCGTCAGTCCCGCGGCCCGACAACTCCTGGGCGATCCTCACACTGCCCCTTGCCACCTCGCGATTGACACGCAGGCTGGCCTCGCGATAAGCCGGTCCCGTGTGCGTCCCCATGCGGAGATTGAGGTGAGGCAATCGGACTTTGATGGCGCGGCTTAATTCTGCGGCGCAACGAAGCGGCGCTTCGAGATCCCCAAAAAAAAGGACGGCAAATCCATGATCCCCGCGTTGAAGAATGATGCCGTCTTGCTTTCGTGCACGTCCAAATTCGCCGGTAGATGTGAGGATCTGTTCCAGATCCTGCTCCAAACGGCTCTTCTCATCGGCGGGCAAAGCGGGATCCAATACCAGGTCCAGATAGAGAGCGTGCGCCATCTCTTGCGCGAGGGTGAGAATTCCCGTGTGAGACATGGTGGACCACTACTTTCTGAGGGGATGACTCGATGGCCCCACCGCAGAACACGTGACGCAATCGCCGCTACTAAAACCCAGGGAAATAACGGCGTGCATCAGGCTGCGACCAGCCGAGCAGCAAATCGTAACCCGTTTGCTCTGTATTTTCAAGACGGGATAACTCCGTTTAGTTTGAGAGGGGCCGCCACGCCGCCATGGTTGTTGGCGAACAGTTGCTGCCGAAAAAGGGAAGGTCCAGGTTTTTGGGATCGATGATTTTGTCATCGGTCGCGAAGGCACTCAAGTCAAGCATCCAAGCCCGCGAGAAGATCGCTTCGAATTCATACTCACGAATCGAATTCGACGTTCCAGGCTTGGGGGCCAAAATGCATCTGAGGCCTGTATTAGAATCGCACGCGTCAGTTCCTAGTCGATCTCCGGAGCCTTTAATGCGATCGCCCCGCTTGTGTACGCCTCGGTTGTCCGCCATTGTCGTGGTCGCCGTAATGTTAATCCTCAGTTCGATAGTCCTGGCGCAAAGTCCGCACAGTCGCAGCGGGAAAACCAAGAGTGGGTCATGCTCGCACGATGACAGCGGATTGAAGCTCCCCGCGGGGTTTTGCGCCACAGTATTCGCCGAAGGCATTGGGCACGCCCGCCACCTGGTGGTCAGTCCGAGCGGAGTGGTTTACGTCAACACCTGGTCGGGCGATTATTACGATTTCGACAAACCGCACGAAGGCGGCTTTCTGGTGGCTCTGCAAGACAAGACGGGCGCAGGAAAAGCGACTGTGATTGAGCGCTTCGGTGAGAGTGCACAAACTGGAGGAGCCGGCGGCGTCGGCATCGCCATGTATAAGGGGTCGATCTACGCCGAGACCAACGATCGCATCGTGCGATATACACTGCCCCAGGATTCGATCGTACCGAAAGATGCTCCCGAAACAATCGTCTCGCAATTGCCGCTCGGCGGCGATCATCCCATGCACCCATTCATCATCGGAACCGATGGGTCCATGTACATAGATGTTGCCACCGCGACTAATTCTTGTCAGCCAAAGAACCGGCAGCCGCACATACCGGGCGACAATCCGTGTACCGAACTTGAGACCCGAGGCGGAGTCTGGCGTTATGATGCCAATAAAACCAACCAAGTGTTTTCACCAGCCGGCCGCTACGCTATGGGGATACGCAACGCGGAAGGATTTGCTTTCGACTCTGCGGGTAACTTGTTTGTCACGCAACACGGGCGAGATCAACTGCATTCCAATTGGCCGGAGCTCTACAAACCCGAACAAGAAGCTACGCTGCCGGCTGAAGAATTGATGCTCTTAAAGTCCGGAGGCGACTACGGCTGGCCCGAGTGCTACTACGATGGTTTTCAGAAAAAGCTCGTGCTTGCCCCGGAATATGGTGGGGACGGCGGCAAAGCGGTAGGCGTCTGCGCCAACAAAATTGCTCCTGTCGCTGCCTTTCCCGCCCATTGGGCGCCCAATGGAATGGTCCGCTATGACGGGAAACAATTTCCAACCCGTTACCGTGACGGCGTCTTCATTGCCTTTCACGGTTCGTGGAACCGCGCTCCTTACCCGCAAGGTGGATACAACGTAGTTTTTCAGCCACTCGACGGCGACCATGCCTCGGGTGCCTGCGAGATATTCGCCGATGGTTTTGCAGGAGCAAAGAAGACTCCTGAAGGTGCCACCTATCGTCCGACAGGACTGGCAGTCGGACCGGACGGAGCGCTCTATATTTCTGAGGACATTCATGGACGAATTTATCGGATCACCTACACCGGCGATCCCGCCGGCCCAGCACCCAAGGCCATTCCATGCCCAAGCCTTTCTGCTCCTGCTGGCAAGGTGGTTGCATCGTCCGCGCAGCCACCAGAGAGTGATACTGAGAATCTTCCCGTTCCCCAAGGATCGACGGCGGATATGGTTGCCCTCGGCGCTCGCATTTACCACGGTCAAGTTGGAGGCGCGAGTTGCACCGGTTGCCACGGCGCAAACGACACTGGTTCAGCATTGGGTCCTGATCTGACCAAGAAAGAGTGGATGTGGAGCGACGGCAGTTTCGCAGGAATTCTAAAGGTGATCAACGAAGGCGTGCCTCAACCGAAGAAGTTTCGCAGCCCGATGCCACCTCAGGGCGGAGCGCAGCTCTCCGATACCCAGGCATCCGCGCTGGCTGCGTATGTATGGGGTCTCAGTCATCCGCTTAAAGCGGACTTGAAACATTGATACGAATGAAGTCTCAGATTACCTGCGATTATGAGCATAGTTGGTAAGGGAAATGATGCGGCATGCCGGCACTTTCCCTGCATCTGCTACGCGAATTAACTAATATAGTGTGAATGGGTTGGACGACATCCCGTTCATTGAGGGGCGCGTAGCTCAAACGGATAGAGCATCGGATTTCTAATCCGGCGGTTGCAGGTTCGAATCCTGCCGCGCCTACCAGAAACTGTTACTCGTTAGGCAATTACTTGTTCCGTGGTCTGTACCGGGCTTCCAAGTTCCGCGTCCCAGACTCCTTCAAAGTCGATGAAATATCCGCACACCTCGAGTTCGGGAATTGCCTCCGCTAAAATAGCCGCGGCGCGCTTCAGTTCATCCTCATGATGAGCGGCTTCCGCCGCGGCGTCGCCGCGAAAGGTGGCGGCCAGTCCGCCATATGCGCCGCAATCGGAATGCACCATCAGAATCACTTTTTTTGTACCGTGCAGCCGCATCGACTTGCGAATCTGTTCGAGAACGAATGCGCGCTCGGAGTCGCTCTCCGGGGACGCCAGGCATTTCGCGCCCCCCGCCACTTTGATGGGATCGGAATTTGCAACGCCAATCCGCTTAAGGAATTTGCGAAATCCGGTGTCGAAGCGGTTATCAAAACAGCACACGAGGCACGCATCGGAGCGATAGTTTTCCCGCGAAGCATCGAAATGAAAAACTTTCTTCATGAATTCTCCAACCCGGAATTCCTCAACCATGCCAGTTTACGGTTCCGGCGCTCCCGTTGACAATCCCGGATATCTCCCTTAGCATCAATCACTTGAGGGACTAATTTTTGGCCCACACTTTGACCGACACTGGGAGCCTCTCGTGATCAAGCTCGACATCATCAACGAAGTGGTGGCCAGGACCGGCATCACCAAGACCAAAGCTGAACTAGCCGTGGAAACCGTATTCGAAAGCATGAAGAAATCGTTGGCTCGCGGCCACCGCATCGAGCTTCGCGGCTTCGGCGTGTTCAACGTGCGCCCGCGCAAGACTGGCATCGGGCGCAATCCGCGCACCGGCGCTGAAGTTTCCATTCCGCCGGGCAAGGCCGTGCGCTTTAAACCCGGCAAAGAGCTGCAATCGATCGACTGAGTCAGCCGGATTCGGTCCGCTGTTTTTCGGGCTTTCGAAAAAGCTTCTCTAACGCACACTCTTTAGATTGGTGAATGCTCCGCGCACCGCGACTCTCTTCGGAGCGCGTTCCGCCCGGGTGTTTGCTTCGACCGCCAATTTCGAAACTGCTCTGCGCACGGTCGGTCTTAACACCTTCGCCACGGGAAAGATCGCCTTCATCCAGAAGCGGAACCAATTATTTTTCAAAACCATCGTGAGCGGCGGCGGACATTCCGGCCCTTGCCGTGAAAACTGCTCCTTAAAACGCGCCAACGTGCCCGGTCCGGGGCCCAGGTTGTAGCGCGTTGCGCCTTGAGCGTACATGTAACGCATGCAATTCCAGTGTAGAAAAACCGCAGACTGCCGGTGCTCTTCCGCAAATGCAGCAAGGGTGCAGTGAGCCGTATCACGGTCGCGAAAGATCAACGTACTGCCCACAGGCTCACCGTTTAGATAAACCGCGAATACGCGGGCACCACCGTCGGGACGCGCCATTCGCATCGCTTCCATATAAACCGAAAGCGGCCGCTCCAGACGGAATCCCTTGCGCCGCGCGCACTCCTGATAAAGAGGCCACAATCGCGCCAGCGCCGCAGGCGAATCGCTGCAGCGAAACTCGTATCCCACCTCAGCTGCTCGGCGAATCTTGCGCCGCACTTCGCGATCGAAACCGGCCAATGTGTCCGCTTCACTCTCGCATTGTTCCACGATATAGTCGGGCGACAGGATTGGATAATCGAGAAAATAAGGGAACGCATCGAGATGACGGGCGTCGCCTGCGGACGCGACCTGATTCAACACAGTGCCGTCCGAGTGCGTAAAGCGGATAAATATGTAGCCCTCAGCACGTGTCCAGGCCAGCAATCGCTCCATAGCTTCTTGCGAAAGTTTGTCCTGCCCGGCCAATAGTACCGGCCCGCGAAACACTAGGCCGATCTTCGCGGGACCAAAGCCCACCGTAAGGATACAAACATAAGCGAGCAGTTTTCCCTGATCTTCGAGTACGAGATATCTCGGCCGGAGCCACAACGGACGCTGGGGCTCATTCCAAAACGGATATTGATAGAGCGATGCGTCGCTCCGCATTAAGACGTGGTTCCACGCGGACAAGTCCTCGCGGCTGCCTTC
>Ga0209624_10003964_pt1 | contig 10298 bp, 9 predicted proteins | sample JacPinW_OM2H0_O1_FD_188565 | JGI IMG/M metagenome (GOLD analysis project Ga0209624, IMG submission 188565) | Forest soil microbial communities from Algoma, Ontario, Canada - Jack Pine, Ontario site 1_JW_OM2H0_O1 (SPAdes) (version 2) | ecosystem: Environmental > Terrestrial > Soil > Boreal... | reverse complement strand
AACGATCCGTCCTTCGAAAGTCTCCATGCCTTCCCACTCGGGCGTGTAGCCTTTCTCGTGCCGGTAGTATCCCTGGCACATCCAGAGAAAATTCGCGGTGAAGCGAACGGTCGCGCCGTCGCTCTCGCGGGCTCCCTCCAATGTCCAGAGATTGTCGGCGCTCGACCAGCGCGCGCGCGAAATCCTGTGCCTGTAGCGAATGTGAGCATCGAGGCCGTTGTCGTCGATGACTTCGCCGAGATAAGCGAGAATCTCCTCAGCGGTCGCAATCGGTTTGCCGATCCACGGCTTGAAACGATAGCCGAACGTGTAGAGATCGCTGTCCGATCTGATGCCGGGATACCGGTGGGTGATCCAGGTCCCGCCAAAGCTGTCCTGGGCTTCGAGGATCACGAAGCTCATCCCAGGGCATTGGGCCTTGAGGTGATAGGCGGCGCCGATGCCCGAGATTCCGGCGCCGACAATCGCCACATCGAAATGCTGGGACGTCTCGGATTTGGCGTCGGCTGCCGGCGCGGTATGCGTCATCGTTTCGTCCCCGCGCGGGTTCAGGGCGCCATGGCCTGTATCCGCTGATGTCTTAGGGAGAAAAGGGATCACATTTGACGGTTGATCGCAACCCGAACCACGCTTGCCGGAGCGGCTGGCCAGCGTGCTAAACCCGGGCATGCTTCCGCCGCCCGCCGCCGCCGCTGACGCAATGCCGCAGAGCGTCGTCGTCGACGTGCTGGCGCCGGTCGCGGTCGACACGGCCTATAGCTACCGCGCGCCCCCTGGGGTGAAGCTCGAACCCGGCGCCTTCGTGCGCATGCCGCTCGGCGCCCGCGTCGCGACTGGCGTCGTGTGGGCCGCGCGCGCGGCCGGCGGCGACAACCTCAAACCCATTGCCGAGGTCCTCGACTGGCCGCCGCTCCGCGCCCCGTTGCGCGACTTCATCGATTGGACGGCGCGGTGGACATTGGCGCCGCGCGGCATGCTCTTGCGCATGGCGATCCGTGCCGGCGAAGTTGCCGAGCCGCCCCCGCCGAAATTCGGCCTTGTCGCCACCGGCAAGGCGCCGGCGCGCATGACCGAGGTGAGGGCGCGCGTCTTCGCGGCGCTCGCGGAGAGAGGCGCGGCGACCCCCAAAGCCGCACTCGCCGCGCGCGCTGCATGCTCGACTGGTGTCATCGACGGCCTCGTCGCGGACGGTGCGCTTAGCCTCATCGCGCTTGCGCCAGAAAAAGGCGCGGCCGCGCTTGATCCGGACTTCCGCTCGACGCGCCTAAACGCCGATCAGCGCGCCGCGGCCGACGATCTCATCCGCCTCGTCGCCGACCGCGCATTCTCGACAACTCTGCTCGAGGGCGTGACGGGATCGGGCAAGACGGAAGTCTATTTTGAGGCGGTCGCCGAAGCGCTGCGGCAAAAGCGCCAGGCGCTTGTGCTCCTGCCGGAGATTGCGCTCACCGGGCAGTTTCTCGATCGGTTCGCGGCGCGCTTCGGTGAAAGACCCGCCGAATGGCATTCCGGTCTGACTGAGCGGCAGCGCGAACGCGTCTGGACGGCAGTGGCGAGCGGCGAGGCGCCTGTTGTTGTCGGCGCGCGCTCGGCTTTGTTTCTGCCGTTCGCCGACCTCGGCCTCATCGTGGTCGACGAAGAGCACGAGGGCGCCTACAAGCAGGAGGAGGGCGTTGTCTACAACGCGCGCGACATGGCGGTCGTGCGCGCGCGGTTCGAGAAGGCGCCCATCGTGCTGGCCTCGGCGACGCCCGCGATCGAGACCTGGTTCAACGCCGCAAGCGGACGCTACCGCTGGCTACAGCTTGCCTCTCGCTTCGGCCCGGCGCGGCTGCCCCACATCGCCCTGGTGGACCTCAAGCGCGAAGGGCCGCCGCGCGGCCGATGGCTGTCGCCGCGCGCGATCGCCTCGGTCGAGGAGGCGAGGGGCAGGGGCGAGCAGGCGATGCTGTTCCTCAATCGGCGCGGCTATGCGCCCCTCACGCTGTGCCGGACGTGCGGACATCGCTTCGAATGCCCCAATTGCGCGGCCTGGCTGGTCGAACACCGATTTCGCGCCGCGCTCGTTTGCCATCATTGCGGCCATGTCGAGAGCCGGCCGCATCTCTGCCCTCAATGCCACGAGGCCGACACGCTCACCGCCTGCGGGCCAGGGGTCGAGCGCCTGGCCGAAGAGGCTGAAGCTCTCTTTCCCGATATCCGCACGCTCGTATTGTCTTCGGACACGCCGGGCGGGATCGAGACCCTGCGCGGTCAGTTGGATGCGGCGGCGAAAGGGGCTTACGACCTCATCATTGGCACACAGCTCGTCGCCAAAGGGCACAACTTCCCTCATCTGACCTTTGTCTGCATCGTCGACGCCGACGTTGGCCTCGCCAACGCCGATCCACGAGCGGCCGAGCGCACGTTCCAATTGCTGCGTCAGGCGACCGGGCGCGCCGGGCGCGGGGACAAACTGGGACATGCCCTGTTGCAGACCTGGCAACCGGAGCATCCCGTCATCGCGGCACTCATTTCCGGCGACGCCGAGCGGTTCTACTGCGAAGAGACCGAGCAGCGGCGGCTTGGCGGCCTGCCGCCGTTCGGCCGGCTCGCGGCGATCATCATTTCGGCCGAGGACCGTGGCGCGGCAGAAGCGCACGCTCGCGCGCTGGCGCGGGCGGCTCATAACCTCCCAGCGGCTAAGAACTGGCGCGTCGCCCCACTCGGCGGGCAGCCGCAAGAGAACGAGATTATCCTGCTCGGGCCGGCCGAGGCGCCGATCGCGGTGTTGCGTAAACGCTATCGCTTTCGCCTCGCCGCCAAGGCGCCGAGGTCCGCGGATCTGCAGGGTTTCTTGCGCGCCATGCTCGCCGCTGCGCCTGAGCCGCGCGGCGGTGTGCGCGTCGCGATCGACGTCGATCCGCAGAGCTTTCTCTGAGGGTCAAAGTCCAATCGCCCGTCTTAAACCTCAGACGCAGTCGCGGGCAGCTCGGAGACCTCATACGTCCAGACCCGGAAGGACTTCAGGACGTGGGGTCCGAACGAGTTGATGAGCGGGATATCCGCCGCGTCCCGGCCTCGCGCGACCACGATCCTCCCGATCCTGGGAATGTTGTTGCGAGGATCGAAAGTCCACCACGATCCCTCGAGGAAAACCTCGATCCAGGCGCTGAAATCCATCGGATCGACCACAGGCACGCCGATGTCGCCGAGATGGCCGTTGATGTAGCGCGCGGGAATGTTGAGGCATCGGCAAAGCGTCACGGCGAGATGCGCGAAATCGCGGCAGACGCCGATCCGCTCTTGGTAGGCGTCGAACGCGCTTCTCGTTGATCGCGCCTGCTGATAGTCGAACTTGATGTGCTGATGGACGAAATCGCACACCGCCTGCACGCGCCCCCAGCCGGGCGGCGTGGCGCCGAACAGGTCCCAAGCTGTCTGGCTCAGCTTGTCGGTCTCGCAATATCGGCTCCCCATCAGAAAGAGGAGGCAGGAATCGGGGAGCTCCGCGACGGGGACTTCGCTTGCGGCAAAATTCGCCGGGTCAATCTTGCCGTCGTCTTCGATCGTGGCGTCGCCCCAGATTGCGAAGTCGCCGGTAGGCGCGACCAGCCTGCGGCAGCGATTGCCGAATGTGTCGAGATAGGTGGTGGTCGGAATGATCGGTGTCGTGAAGACCCTCTCGGCGACGCGTATGTCGGCCTTCCGATCCTCGCTCACCGACAAGAGGCAAACGAGTGGGGTCGGCTGCGGGGAATTGATGGTGATTTCATAGCCGTAGCGGATCAGCATGGTTCGCCAGCTCCTAAAGCGTCTCGCGAGACGCGATGAACGAGCGGAGACTCCTCGGCGTCAACCTCGAAACGAATGTTTCCTCGACGGCGAGCGGTCGGCGCGAGCGTCGCGCCGACCGTCGATGTCCGTGTTCAGCTCTGCCGGCAGAACTATTTCACGCTGCTGAGCAGAGCAGCGCAGGCCTGCGGCACGCCGGAATCAGCCGCCTTGCTGCCAGGCATCACGGCCCAACCGCCCTTTTCGACATAGGCGGCCTGTTGCCATGAGTCCGTTTTTTTCAGCGCCGTCATGTTCGCGGCGGCGTCGGCGCTGCGTTGAAACTGGTCGACGCAGATCGGCGCGACCGCGGCAACCACTGCGCTGCTCGCCGTATTGTCCGCCAGCGTCTTCGCCGTGCTTCCAAGCATCCACCCGCCCCAGCCGAAGCCGACGGCGATCGTGGCGGCGACGCCGACCGCGGCGCCTTGCAGGAGCCTTTTCAGCGAGTCTCCCCGATACCAAGCCACATTTTGCATGAGCCTCTCCTCCCGATCGGGGCGGAAAAATTCCGCCCCTTTCTGAGTATTGGGCGACACATTCCAATTGGAGCCGTCGCCGAGACCCGTCTCCGCTTTTATTGGGCGATCAGTAGTCCATTCCGCCCATGCCGCCCATCCCGCCGCCGCCACCCGGCATTGCCGGAGCGTCGGCCTTCGGCCGGTCTGCGATCATCGCTTCGGTCGTGATCATGAGCCCGGCGATCGAAGCGGCATCCTGCAGCGCGACCCGCACCACCTTCGCCGGATCGACGATGCCAGCGTTCAGCATGTCGACATATTGCTCGGTCTGCGCGTCGAAGCCGTAGGTTTGCGACTTGTTCTCGAGAATCTTGCCCACAACGATCGAACCCTCGACGCCCGAATTCTCGGCGATCTGCCGGATCGGAGCTTCGAGCGCCCGGAGCACGATGTTGATGCCGGACTGGACATCTTCGTTCTCGTTGGTGAGCTTTCCGATCGCCGCCTTGGCGCGCAACAGTGCAACGCCGCCGCCCGAAACGATGCCTTCTTCGACCGCAGCCTTGGTCGCATGCATGGCGTCGTCGACGCGATCCTTCTTCTCCTTGACCTCGACCTCGGTCGAGCCGCCGACGCGGATGATGGCGACCCCGCCCGCGAGCTTGGCCAGACGCTCCTGCAGCTTCTCCTTGTCGTAGTCAGATGTCGTGTCTTCGATCTGCGCCTTGATCTGAGCGACGCGGCCCTCGATGTCGGCTTTCTTGCCGCCGCCGTCGATGATCGTGGTGTTCTCCTTCTCGATCCGCACCCGCTTGGCTTTGCCGAGCATCTGCAGGGTCACGTTCTCAAGCTTGATGCCAAGATCCTCGGCGATCATCGTGCCCGCAGTGAGGATCGCAATGTCCTCGAGCATCGCCTTGCGGCGATCGCCGAAGCCGGGGGCCTTGACGGCCGCGACCTTCAGGCCGCCGCGCAGCTTGTTGACGACCAGGGTCGCCAGCGCCTCGCCTTCGATGTCTTCGGCGATGATGAGCAAAGGCTTGCCGGCTTGCACGACCGCTTCGAGGACAGGCAGCATGGGCTGGAGCGAGGAGAGCTTCTTCTCGTGGATGAGAATGTACGGGTCCTCGAGTTCGGCGACCATCTTCTCCGCGTTAGTGACGAAATAGGGGGAGAGATAGCCGCGATCGAACTGCATGCCCTCGACGACGTCGAGCTCGGTCTCAGCGGTCTTGGCCTCTTCGACCGTGATGACGCCCTCGTTGCCGACCTTCTTCATCGCGTCGGAAATCATCTTGCCGATCGTCTTGTCGCCGTTGGCGGCGATGGTCCCGATCTGGGCGATCTCCTCCGACGACTGCACCTTCTTGGCGCGCTTTTCGATGTCCTTGACGACCGCGGTCACCGCGATGTCGATGCCGCGCTTGAGATCCATCGGGTTCATGCCGGCGGCGACAAGCTTGAGGCCCTCCTTCATGATCGAGGCGGCGAGCACGGTGGCGGTGGTGGTGCCGTCGCCGGCCAGATCGTTGGTCTTGGAGGCGACCTCACGCACCATCTGCGCGCCCATGTTCTCGAACTTGTCGGAAAGCTCGATTTCCTTGGCGACGGTCACGCCATCCTTGGTGATGCGCGGCGCCCCGTAGGACTTGTCCAGAATGACATTGCGGCCCTTCGGGCCAAGCGTCACTTTGACGGCGTTGTTGAGAATATCGACGCCCCGCAGCAAGCGGTCGCGGGCGTCGGAAGAGAAGCGTACATCTTTGGCTGACATGAGTTTGGATCCTTCAATTCTCGATAAAGAAATTTTGTCTAGGCGGCTTTCTTCTTGGCGGCGGGCGCCCCCTCAATCACGCCCATGACGTCGGTCTCCTTCATGATCAGGAGATCCTCGCCGTCGATCTTGACCTCGGTCCCGGACCACTTGCCGAACAAGACCCGCTCGCCGGGCTTGAGTTCGATGGGCGTGATCTTGCCGCTCTCATCGCGGCCGCCGGGTCCGACGGCGACGACTTCGCCCTCTTGCGGCTTTTCCTTGACAGTGTCGGGAATGATGATGCCGCCCTTCGTCTTATCTTCGCCCTCGATGCGGCGGATGACGACGCGGTCATGTAACGGTCGAAATTTCATGGAGCGTTCCCTTCAGTCGAGCTGCGGCGCCGGCCGGGGATCATGCCCTAGCTCCTGGCGGCAGTCTCGCGACGGCGCTTACATAGCAATGATTGGCACTCGCCACAAGGGAGTGCTAACAGGATAACGAACATGGTTCAGAGGGATGGTCGAAAATCCTTCCGGCGAAAGCCGATAGGCGCAATGTCGCCCGTTGCGATCCCGTCAATCGCGGCGGCGCGGACATTCACGTCGGCGGGGCGCTCTTCGCCTTTTGCTCGTCATCCGTGAGCCTTGCGCGTTCGGTCTCCGCGAAGCTTTCCGCAGCCTCTCTGGACTCAAAGCTCAGGACGGTCTCGTGGTCGTCGATGGTCACGGTGACTGCGTAAGCCGTCGCCCCCGTCGTCGCATCGTTTCGAGGCGTTATTTCGATATGGAATGACATTCGCTATTCCGTGCTTTGGGGCAAGCGTAGCACAGGCATCGGCGGAGAATGAGGCGCGTCAAGCCAGCCAAAATCAAACTGAGATGCTTTCTGGCCGAGGCGGATCGCTCTTAAGCCCTTGGCGATTCAGTCGAATTAGATTGGTAAAATATTCCCCTTTAGGGAATGGTCGGATATAGTGGGCAAGTGAAGTCAAAGCTGAGACCCTTGATGCCGACCGTCCCGCCGCGCAGTGTTAAGCGCCGCCAAAGGGAAAGGTCGCCGCGAGGCGGCCCATAGCACATGTTGTTGGTGTATTATAGGATGAAGCTTTCTCGTGTGTTCAGCTCTCAAGCCCTGCGGTGGAATGAGATCGACTCTGAAATGGCGCCGCAAGCGGTTGAAAAGGCTCCACTCGGACTCGGAAATGGCAGACCCTTCGCCTCGTCGACGGCTGCATGAGGGCAGAAACCGCATCGACGATAAGATGAGGAGGGCAGGGCGCGGAAGCTGAAAAAAGTGACAGTTTTTGGCGCCTAACCTATTGAAAAGGCCCGATCGCTGCCAAAACTGCAAGCGCCGTCCTCACGCGATCTGCATGCCGTCCTCGTAACGCGCATGGGCGGAGCGCATGGTCACCAGTTCCTCGGCGGCGGTCGGATGCACGGCGATCGTCGCGTCGAAGTTGGCCTTGGTCGCGCCCATTGTCATCGCGACGGCGATAAGCTGGATCATCTCGGCCGCTTCGCCTCCCAGAATATGCGCGCCGACGATGCGCTCCGTGGAGCCCTCGACGACAAGCTTCATGAGCGTGCGTTCGGGACTGCCGGACACCGTCGCCTTCAGGGGACGGAAATTGGTTTTGTAGATGTGGACCTTCGTGAACCGCTGCAGGGCTTCGCTTTCGGTCAATCCGACCGCGCCCAATTCCGGCGTGCCGAACACCGTGCTCCCGATCGTGTCATAGCGGAGCGGCGCCGCGCCAGGCCCGAACAGCCGGTCGGCTAGCGTATGCCCCTCGCGAATGGCGACCGGGGTGAGGTCGAGCCGGTGGGTGGCGTCGCCGATCGCGTGGATCGACGGCACGTTGCTGGTCAAATTCTCATTGACCTTCACCGCCCCATGCTCGGCGCTCAGTTCAACGCCCGCCGCTTCGAGGCCAAGGTTTTTGGTGTCGGGGTTGCGGCCGGTCGCGATGAGCGCCTGATCGGCTTCAATGACCGAGCCGTCTGACAGCGTTACGCGCAGCGATCCGTCGGGCTTTTTTTCGATCGAAGTCGGCAGGCGGCCAAACCGAAAGACAACGCCCGCGGTCGCCATCGCGTCGCGCATGCCGTCGCGCACGTCCTCGTCGAAGCCGCGCAAGAGGTTCGGCCCGCGCATGACCATTGTGACCTGCGAGCCCAACCGCTGGAACAGCGAAGCGAACTCGACCGCGATATAGCCGCCGCCGACCACAAGAAGGCGACGCGGAAAGACGGGCAGGTCGAAGACCTCATTCGAGGTGATCGCGTGCTCGATTCCCTTGACGCCGGTCGGCATGACCGGGCGTGAGCCGGAGGCGATGAGGATATGGCCGGCGGAGATCTCGCGTCCGTCGGCAAACCGCACCCTGTGGGGGTCGACGACGGTCGCCCGCTGTTCGACCAGTTTGGCGCCGGACCGCGCCAGATTCTCGCGGTAGGCGTCGGAAAGCCGGCTGATCTCCTTGTCCTTGGCCGCGACGAGCGTCGGCCAATCGAAGGTCGGTTCGCCGACGGTCCAGCCGAATCCGGCCGCGTCACGAAACTCGTCGGCAAAGCGGCTCGCGATAACGTAGAGCTTCTTTGGCACGCAGCCGCGGATGACGCACGCGCCGCCGATACGGCCTTCCTCCGCCACCAGCGTCTTCGCGCCATGACCGGCGGCGATGCGCGCCGATCGTACGCCACCCGACCCTGCGCCGATCACGAAGAAATCGACGTCGAACGCCATTCGCTTAGCCTCTGTGCCCCCGAGCCCGAGACGAAACGCGCCTGGCTAGAAATCGACGCCCTTTTTCTTCATCTCTGCGCGGGCGCGCTCAAGGATGTCGGTCGACAGCTTTTCGCGCCAAGCTCCGGTGACGTCGCCGAGATTCTGTAGGTAGACCGGGGTGACCTCGACATATTTCTTGCCTGCGGGACTATCAAAGAAGGCTGCGACTTGGGTGATGTCTTGCTCTGACATTTGCGAGGCAAGCAGGCTCTCCGCTTGGATGTAGGTCTGCTTTGCCGTCTGATCGAATTCGGGTTGAATGGCTTTCAACGTCGCGCGCAGCGAGTCCCGAATTTCCGGCCGCGTCCGGGTGACGTTTGTTTCGAGCTCCTGCATCATGCCGGGAACAACGATCGCGATCGACTGCTTGAGGCCGATGGTGTTGAGGATCTTGTCCGCGGCGGCGATCGCCGCGGGTGAGGGTGCTTCGGGCGCGGCAGGGGTCGCCGCCGGGGCCGCAGGCGCGGGAGCCGCGGGCGGCGTTGTGTCCGCAGCCCTTGCCGACACGCTCAAGGCTGCGAACATGAAGAGAGCAAGACGGCCTCGGGTAATTCCGGCGCGGGCGGGCATGAATGACTCCTAAAGGTGCGACTTCGAGTTTCAGTCCAGGTCGCCAAGAACTTCGACGCCTTCCGCCCCAGCGATGATCGCGGCGCGCGCAAGGCCAATGAAAAGCCCGTGTTCGACGACGCCGGGGATCGGCGACAAGATCTCGCTCAACCGTTCGGGCTCGGCGATGGAGCCGAGCGAGCAGTCAAGAATATAGTGCCCGCCGTCGGTGACGAAGGGCGAAGACTCTCCGCGCAAGCGGATCGGCCCGGCCAGCCCCAGCTCGGCGAAGGCGCGCTCGATATGCCGCCGGGTCGCCGCAAGCCCGAACGGAACGACCTCGATCGGCAATGGAAAGGCGCCGAGCCGCGGCGCAAGCTTGCTCGAGTCGGCGATAACGACCATCCGCTTGGACGCCGAGGCGACGATCTTCTCGCGCAACAGCGCCCCGCCGCCGCCCTTGATCAGCCTGAGGTTGGGATCGATTTCGTCGGCGCCGTCAACCGTCAGATCGAGCTCCATAAGCTGGTCCAGAGAGCTAAGTGGAACGCCAAGCGCTTTCGCTTGCGCCTCGGTCGCTTCGGAGGTGGCGACGCAGCGAATCTCGAGGCCGGCTGCAACACGTTTCCCCACGAGATCAACGAAGTGGTGGGCGGTCGAGCCGCTGCCGAGGCCAAGCTTCATTCCGGGCGCCACCAATTTGAGCGCCCGCTCGGCCGCCTCCAGCTTTCGTTGGTCCTTGTCCTCCGCAGCGGCCATTGCGCTCACTCGCTCTCCTTCGCTCAACGCCGCTCCGGCGGCCTCGCGCGCTTGAGACGACGAGCGACTGGGTTGCGGAAGGCTGCCTTACCGGGTGGCGTGAGGGAAGGCAAATCCCTCATAGTTACGCTCGGCCTTCCGGGGCTTATCTGCGCGCGGCCTCGATC
>Ga0209624_10003961_pt1 | contig 10299 bp, 12 predicted proteins | sample JacPinW_OM2H0_O1_FD_188565 | JGI IMG/M metagenome (GOLD analysis project Ga0209624, IMG submission 188565) | Forest soil microbial communities from Algoma, Ontario, Canada - Jack Pine, Ontario site 1_JW_OM2H0_O1 (SPAdes) (version 2) | ecosystem: Environmental > Terrestrial > Soil > Boreal... | reverse complement strand
CAGCCGCGCCCTCACGCCTCTGAGGCTTTCCTGCGATTGCGGTAGCGCGTGCGCACGCTCGTGCGCCACAGCCAGTCTAGGATCATGCGGCCGGAGAAGCCGCACACGACCGAGCAGATGAGGCAGCCAACCAGAAACGGCTTCCAGGCAGGCCCGAGGCCGTGCTGCAGCCACGCCCAGCTCGGATGGAACGCAAAGTGCCGTGCGGGCTCTCCCACGACGAGCGAGCCGATGCGATAGGCCGTGTAATAGATCGGCAGCGCGGTCAGGGGATTAACCACAAAAACGGTCGTGAAGATCGTTGGCAGATTGAGCCGCCAGACGATCGCGCACAGCGCGGCGACCGGTAAGTGAATCGGCAACGGGATGAAGCAGATCGCAAGTCCCGCGCCGAACGCGCCGGTGACGGCCCGCCGCTGCAGTGACCATAAGCCCGGGTGAGCGACACGCTCGCCGAAGAGCCGCAGGAACCAGCGCTTCTGGAGGCTGTCGGCCGAGGGTGTAACGCGCCTGATGAACTTGCGATGCATGGTGTGGCCGACTCTAGCTCAAGTTGCGACGACTTGGCTTGAGCCATGTTTGCTCTCCGGTATGATGCCGCCACCTAAGCAGCTTTGCAGGTGCGCGGGATGTCGGCATGTGGGAAATAGTGCGGGCGGGCGGCCCGCTCATGTGGCCGATCATCCTGTGCTCCATCGTTGCCGCGGCGATCATCCTCGAGCGCTTCTGGACGCTGCAGGACAAGCGCGTGGTTCCCCCGGAGCTGACGCAACGGGTAAGACAGCTCATCGATGCCAATCAGGTCAATGACAAAGTCATCGCTGCGCTCGAGCAGAACTCGGCGCTCGGCAAGCTCCTTGCAGCCGCGCTTGCCAATCGTCACCGCTCGCGCGAGTTCATCATGGAGCGTCTGGAGGATACCGGGCGGCACATCGTGCACGAGCTCGAGCGCTTCTTAAGCACCCTCGGGACCATCGCCGGCGTCTCGCCGCTGCTGGGCCTGCTGGGCACTGTCACGGGAATCATCAAGTCGTTCAATGCCATCCAGGCGGGTGGCATGGGCGACCCGCGCGCGCTCTCCGGCGGCATTGCTGAGGCGCTCATCGCAACGGCAGCGGGACTATGTGTGGCAATCCCGGCGCTCATCGGCTATCGCGTCTTGCGCAGCAAGGTTGAGCGCATCGCCGTCGAGATGGAGAAGAATGCCGTGCGCGTCGTCGATGCCATCGAAGCAACCCACCCTCGGCAGCGCCGTGCCACGGACGTAGTGCAACCATGAATCTCAAGCCGCGCCGCGTCGAGGATCCCGAAATCAACGTCGTCTCGCTGATTGATGTCGTGCTGCTGCTCGTCGTCTTCTTCATGCTGTCGAGCACCTTTCTCGATGAGGGCCGGGTGCGCATTCATCTGCCGCACGCGGCCGACGTACCGGTTGCCCGGCCGAAGCGCGAGCCGCTCGTGGTCGCCGTGACGCAAGCGGGCGGCTATCGGGTGAATGAGCACGAGCTCATCAATGCCGACCCGGAGACGCTGCGTGCGGCGCTGCTGAAGGAGGCGGGCAATGATCGTACCGGTCCGGTGACCCTTCGTGCCGACGCCCGCACCACCCATCAGGCGGTCATCACGGCGCTCGACGTCCTCGGGCGCATCGGCTTCGTCGAGATCAATATCGCGACGGTCAAAAACGCCGACGCGGGTCAGCCTTGAACGACAGCACGCCCGCGACCGTGCTCGTAAGCGACGACGCCGGGCGCATCTATCGGCGACTGCTGCGCTATGCCGCGCCGCATTGGGGCATGTTCGCAATCGGCGTTTTCGGCATGGCGCTCTATGCCGCGACCGACGCCTCGACCGCTTGGCTCGTGCGCGAGTTCCTGAACCTCACCTTCATCCAGCACAACCCGAAATCGATCTGGTTCATACCGGTCGCGCTCATCGCGTTGTTCTTTCTGCGCGGCAGCGGGGACTATATAGCCAGTTATTTTCCAACTTGGGTCGGGCGGCAGGTCATCAAATCCATGCGCTCGGATCTGTTCGCTCATTACCTGCGCCTGCCGGCGTCCTACTACGACAGCGCCTCATCGGCGCAGATGCTCTCAAGATTGACCTACAACACGGAGCTCGTCGCCGAAGCGGCGACCAATTCCGTGACGGTGATGATCCGCGACTCGCTCACGATCGTGGCGCTGCTCGGCTGGCTTTTCTATCTTAACTGGCAATTGACGACACTTGCGCTGACGGTCGCGCCGATCATCGCCTGGCTCTTGCAGCGCGTTAACCGCCTTTTTCGCCGCTACAGCACGCGTATCCAAAATTCCATGGGCGATGTCACGCGGGTAGCGAAAGAGGCGATTGAGGGTCACCGCGTCGTGCGGGTATTCAACGCGCAGGACTATGAAATGAACGCCTTCGAGGCGGTCAACGAACTCAATCGCCACAGCAATATGCGGCTCATCAATGCGAAGTCGACCAGCAATCCGGTCGTGCAGATGATCGCCTCGGTGGCGCTTGCCGTGGTCATGTACTTCGCAATCCACCAGGTGCTCTCGCATGCAATGGGCTTTGCGGATTTCGCCTCCTTCCTCACGGGCTTGCTCCTCACTACGCAACCGCTGCGTCGCCTGATGCAGATTTTCGTGCCGCTGCAGCAGGGCATCGCAGCCGGTGCCAGCGTGTTTGCCGTGCTCGACCAGCCCCCGGAAGACCCGGGCGGAACGTGCCCCCTCAACCGCGCCCGTGGCGATGTCGAGTACCGCGACGTGCGCTTCATCTACAACGCAGAAAAAGGCTCGGTGCTGCACGGCATCAACCTGCGCGCGCCCGCGGGCACCACGCTCGCCATCGTCGGCAAGTCCGGCAGCGGCAAGTCCACACTGGTGAGCCTGTTACCGCGCTTCTATGACCCGCAGGAGGGCGCCGTGCTACTCGATGGAGTAAATGTGCGCGAATATGCGCTTGCGGATCTGCGCCGCCAGGTTGGGCTCGTAAGCCAGGATGTCGTGCTCTTTAATGACACCATCCGCAACAACATCGCGTTCAGTGATACACGGGCAACGCCGCAGGAAGTCGAGAGCGCGGCCCGAGCCGCCTATGTGCTCGAATTCGCCGAGGCGCTGCCGCAGGGCCTGGATACCTTAGTCGGCGATCGCGGCATGCTGCTCTCCGGCGGGCAGCGGCAGCGTATCGCCATCGCGCGGGCCATCCTCAAAGATGCGCCCGTCCTTATTCTCGATGAGGCGACCTCATCGCTCGATACGGAGTCCGAGCGGCATATACAGGCGGCGCTGGCAGAGCTTGCAAGCGGCCGCACGACTCTCGTCATTGCACACCGCTTGTCGACGGTGGAGCAGGCCGACTGCATTGCCGTGCTCGATGACGGTGCGGTCGTAGAGGTGGGAACGCACAGCGAGCTGCTGGCGCGCGGCGGCCTGTACGCGCAGCTCTATCGGCTGCAATTCAGCGCCTGAGAACGAGCGATATGGCGGGCGCGCTCAGCGAGTTGTGGTACGGCAACGCGAGCGGCGCTGTGTTGCTTGCGCCGCTGGCCTGGATCTATGGGGCGCTGATCAGCTTGCGTCGGCATTCCTATGATCACGGAATCCTGCATCGCTATGGTGTCGGCTGTCCCGTTATCGTGGTCGGTAACCTCACCGTGGGCGGTACGGGCAAGACGCCACTCGTTGCGTGGCTTGCACAGGCGCTTGTGCGGCAGGGCTATCGCGTCGGGATTGTGGCACGCGGCTATGGCAGTCGCGCGAGCGCGCCGCGTCTGGTCACGGCACATTCGAGCTGGCATGAGGTCGGCGACGAGCCCCTGCTGCTGTCGCGCAGCACCGGCTGCATCACCGCCGTGGGAGTCGACCGCGTAGCCGCGGGACGACTCCTGAGCGCGCAGGGCTGCAATATCGTCGTGAGCGATGACGGGCTGCAGCACCTGCGTCTTGCGGCCGACTATCAGATTGTTGTCGTCGACGGCGAGCGCGGATTTGGCAATGGACGGCTTCTGCCCGCCGGGCCGCTGCGCGAGCCGATCGCTGCACTGCGCCGCGCCGATGCCGTGGTTGTCAATGGCGCTGCGCTCGGCGAGGCAAGGATGCGCGGCGAGGCCCCGCAGGCATTGCTTGTCGAGATGCGCCTCGTCGCAGCACAGGCCGTGGCGCTCTGTGGCGGCGAGCGCCGTGCGCTTGAGGAGTTTCGCCGAACGCGCGTGCATGCCGTTGCCGGCATCGGTAACCCCCTGCGGTTCTTTCGCATGTTGCGCGGGATCGGCATCGAGCTCGTCGAGCACGCCTTCCACGATCATCATCCGCTGGTCGCGTCCGACCTTGAATTCGGGGATGATCTGCCGGTACTGATGACCGAGAAAGATGCCGTAAAATGCGACGGCCTTGCGGATGTGCGGCTCTGGTACGTGCCGGTCACCGCCCAGTTGAGTGCCGAGGATGTCTCCCAGCTCCTCGCGCACGTGGTGGAACGCCTCAAGAGTCACCGGAGATAGAACCATGGACGCGCGGTTGATCGAGATCCTCGCTTGTCCGGTCTGCAAGGGACCGCTCAAATATCAGCGCGAGCCTCAGGTGCTCGTCTGCCGCATGGACCGCCTGGCCTACCCGATTCGCGACGACGTTCCCATCATGCTCGAGGAGGAGGCCCGCCAGCTCGCGGCGGATGATCCGCTGCTCGATCGCTGAGGGCGTTCGCTGCCGTGTTTCGTATCGTCATTCCGGCGCGCTTCGGCTCGACGCGGCTGCCGGGCAAGGTGCTGCTGCCGCTCGCCGGCAAGCCGATGCTCCGCTGGGTCCACGAGCGTGCGTGCGCGAGCGCGGCGAGCGAAGTCATTATTGCCACGGACGATGGCCGCATCGCCGAGGCGGCAGGCCACTTCGGGGCAGAAATCGCCATGACGGCGAGCACCCATGCCTCGGGCACCGATCGCATTGCGCAGGTCGCGCGTGAGCGGCGCTGGAACGATGCGGACATCGTGGTCAACGTTCAGGCCGATGAGCCGCTCATCCCGAGCGCGATCATCGATCAGGTTGCGCGACTTCTCGAGGATGATCCGCCGCGTGCGCTTGCCACGCTCGCGACGCCCATTACTTCGACGGAGGAGTACCTTGACGCGAACGCCGTCAAAGTTGTCATCGATGCGCAAGGGCGCGCGCTGTACTTCAGCCGCGCTCCGGTGCCGTGGGATCGCGAAGGCGCGGCTGCGAAACCGGTGCGGTTCGACTTCACGGGGGCGCTGCGCCACATCGGGATCTACGGCTACCGCGTGGCGGCGCTGCGCGCGATTACCGCGCTGCCACCGAGCTCGCTTGAGCTGCGCGAAAAGCTCGAACAGCTGAGGGCGCTTGAGAATGGCCTAGACTGGCACGTGGCGCTCGCAAGCGAGCTTCCGGGGCCCGATGTGAATACGGTCGAGGATCTGCAGCGCGTGGGGCGATTACTGGCGGAACGCTTCGCGTGAGAGGCGTCCTACAGCCAAGTCAGACCCAGGCCTATGGCCGCTGAGCCCAGGAGCCGTCAATCTGCCTCCATGCGGGTTGGCCGCCGGCGCAGGGTTGGCGGAGACTGCATCTAAGGAGAAAAACCATGCTGCACTATGCGGTCGTGTTCTTCATCATTGCGTTGATTGCCGCACTTTTCGGCTTTGGCGGCATTGCCGCGGGCGCCGTGGGGATCGCGAAGATTTTGTTCGTCGTATTTCTGGTGCTGGCTGCGCTCACGTTTGTCGCAAACCTGGTGCGGCGCGTCTAGCGCGAAGCGCGTTCATCGGACGAGGCAGACCGGTAGAAGGCACCGGATTGCATCGTCTGATGAACGGCCCTCAAATCCCGGCGTACCACTCGTACCCGAGATCCTCCCAGTACCCGCCGTTTCCCGCGCCAATATGCGTAAAGCTCGACACGAGCTCAATGCGCATGATGTATTTGGCCATCTTATAGCCCAACTGTCGTTCGATGCGCACTCGCAGCGGGGCGCCGTTTGCGATCGGTAACACCGCCCCGTTGAGCTCATAGGCGAGAATGGTCTGCGGGTGGAAGGTGTCGTCGAAGTCGATACTTTCGTAGTATTTGGTGCCTTGCTCGTCCATGGGATCGGCACAGTGGAAGACGACGTAGCGCGCCTCAGGTCGTGGGCCCGCGAGCTGCAGCACGGCGCTCAAAGGCACGCCGGTCCATTGGCCAATCGCGCTCCACCCTTCGACACAATCGTGGCGTGTGATCTGCGTGCGTTTGGGCATAGCGCGCAGCTGCTGCAGCGAGAGCCGCAGCGGATGTTGTACGAGGCCGTCGACGCCGAGACGCCAATCGACGAATTGACGCGCGGCAAGCCCCTGGTAGCGCTCGTCCTCCGGGTTGGCGGTGCCGTTGCTGCGAAACTGCGGCGATAGGTCCGCAACCGTGAACTCCTGCGCCATTGCGCGTGGGGCTACGAGGCGCTGCGCGCTGCGACTTGCGCGCTCGGCCACGCCAAGCACGTTCGGCAACCAGCTCTTGCGCGATGCCGCATCGCAGCCTGCGAGGAGCGCGGCGCCCGTCGAGGCGAGCATCCGCAGCATGAAGCGGCGCCGTGAGCGCTCAGTGGCTTTGATCCGCATGCTCATCCTCCACGACATAGCGGCCCGTGATCATGGAGCGCACGTTGTTATAGAGGCCGCTCACCAGCACTTCAAAGACGTGCACGAACAGGAACGCGACGAGCGTCCAGGCGGCTATGAAGTGCAGGGTGCGTGCGGATTGGCGGCCGCCGAAAAAGTCCACCCATCCGGGAATCACGGTATCAAGCCGCGGCGAGAGCGCCCAGCCCATGAGAACCACGAACGGCAAGAGGCCAAAGATGACGAACAGGTACGTGAGCTTTTGCAGAACGTTGTAGCGCCGCGCGGCCTGTCCGCGCGGATGGCGCAGGCGCAGATGGTCGATCACGGATTGTCCGATGGAACGCCAATCACTGCGTGTCGGTGTGAGATCACGACGCAGATGAGGACTCGCGACGGTATAGATGACGTACGCAAGCCCGTTCATGACAAGTATCCATGCAAAGAACAGATGCCAACGCCTGCCCATAGCGAGCCAGCGCGGGCCGGGCAGCGTGAGCCAGGACGGAAAGCCGTGCGCGAGCACCAGCAGTGGCGGGGTATCCGAATAGGAGGATCTGCCCCAGTTGAGCACCGGATAGGCATTGAAAATCTGCAGACCGCTCATGAGCAAGATGGCGAGTGCCGCGAAGTTGACCCAGTGCATGATCCGCACGGGCAGTGAGTGGCGCTGATAGGAGTGGCTGCGCGGCCACGCCTCGGCGGGCGGGCTACTGGGCGGCGCGGGCGCGGCCATCAATTGGCCGTCATCGAGCGGTATGTCCCCGGTTTCCATAATAGGATGACAGTTTCCTGCTATCGTGAGTCTCCATCGCCTGGAGCAGCGGAGTAGACCTTGGTTACCATTAAAGTATTGCAGAATGGCCCGTACCTGGTCGACGGCGATACGGCGACGCTCGTCGACTGGAATGGCACTGCGTATCCGATTCGCAAACGTCCTTTTGCGCTGTGTCGTTGCGGTGCTTCCACCACGAAACCTTTCTGCGACGGTACGCACTCGCGCATCGGCTTCGGGGCCGCCGAAGCGGCAGTTCCCGGCAGTCAGGATAAGCCTGCAGTATAGCGCGTGAATTTCGGAGCCGTGGTTCGCTGAGAATGCCGCCAGCCAACTCACGGAAATCGACGTCATTGTCCAGGCAGCGTCAATGTTCGGTAGCGGGCTTTGTTGACCTTATATTTGCCAAGGCCTCGCGAGTGGTTAAGATAGGTGAAGGATTCGCGCGCGGAAAACAGCCTCGGCGCTGATCCGCTTACGCACCATTGACCTGATCCCCGTCGACCATTCTCGTTCGCTCTGCTGATGACCCGATATACCGTCGCGCCCATTGCGCGAGTCCGCCTGAGTGGCCGAATGAAAATCCTCTTTGTTTGTCTGGGTAACATTTGCCGCTCTCCCACTGCGGAGGCGGTATTTCGTGCAATCGCGGCGCGCGAGGCGCACGAGCTGTCAATTGACGCAGATTCGGCGGGCACCGCGGGCTATCATATCGACGCCCCTCCGGATGAGCGTTCACAGCAAGCGGCGCGACGCCGCGGCTATGACCTCTCCGCGCTGCGGGCGCGCGTCGTTGTGCCCGAGGATTTCAAGCGTTTTGATCTTATCCTCGCGATGGATCGGGAAAACCTGTCGGTCCTGCGGCGACGTGCTCCGCGCGAGTACCACGATCGCATCCGCCTGTTCCTCGACTTCGCACCCGAGCTCGGCACGAGCGAGGTGCCGGACCCGTACTACGGCGGCCCGAACGGCTTCGAGGAGGTATTGGACCTCGTGGAGGATGCGACGCGCGCGCTTCTCGTCCACCTGCGCGAGACGGTCTCAGTCTAGGGCTCTCTGACCCTATTCCTTGGGCCGGCGATCATCCGCGACGGGCTTGTCGCCGGGTCCGGATGACACACCACAGAGGGCCGCTCGCTTGGTTGAGGAGGCCCGGGGTTGCCGTTGGCACCGAGAGCTCACAATGCGCAAGTGTCTCGCGCGCGATAGGCTCTGTGCCGTTATCGGTATGTCATAGGTGCATCGGACCCGGACTGGAACTGCGATCGACCCCGGTGCATCGTAAGCTTGTAGCGGCCCTCGAGCGTGCGCTACGCGAAGACACATGCTCTGGGCATCTTATTTTGCAGAAAGAGTGGCCGCATTCGGGCGCGCCGCCCGATCACCCAGTTCCTCGTCGATGACGGTATGCAGCTGCTCGTAAGTCAGTGCGCCGGTAAAGTACCGGCCGTTGATGAAGTAGCTGGGTGTTCCTTCAAGCTGAAGATCTTGGCGTCCTTCATTGAACTGTGCTTCGACTAATTTGGCTTGCTCGCCTGCATCCAAACACTTGTCGAACCTGGCAGTATCAAGGTGTAGCGCGTGGGCGTGTTCCTTAAGATCTGCAGGTTCGAGCTGCTTGCTCGAGAAGAGCAGATCGTGGTACTCCCAGTACTTGCCTTGGGCTCCTGCGCAATGCGCGGCTTCTGCAGCCTTTGGCGCGTCATGGTGCATCGGTAAGGGCAAATCCTTGTATGCAATAGCCAGCTTGGCTCCGTATTCCGTCCGCAATTTGACGAGGGTCGGTTCGATCTTCTGGCAATAGGGACACTCGTAATCGGCATACTCGACGATCATGACCGGCGCGTTCGGCAGTCCGCGCACCGGGGTGTCTTTGAGCGATATCCTGGCTCGCGGCGCGTCGAAGCGGATTTTAACGGTGGACTCGTCGCGTAGCGTCTTCAGGTAGGCCGCTCTAGCCTTCGCGAGGCGCGTCACATGAATTTTCTCTAAGATCTGCCCGCGCAAGGCCTCATAGGGCTGAGTGGTATCGAGACCCTCGTAATAAACGTGCAGGGACTCCTCTGACGGGTCTTTTCCGACCATGCGCTGTACGTGCTGATCGAGCAACTGTGCGACGGTGAGGTGTTCGCGTTGCGCCTGGCGCTCCAACAGATACTCATCGATGAAGTCGTCTAGTGCCTTGCGTTCGGCCTGGTAGAAGGCGTTGCGAGCCTGGAATAGGGCAGTGGGATGCTTGGCTTCGAAGTCGGCGAGCGATACTTTGGCGCCGTTGATTTCGGCGAGGACAATGTGGCTGCTTGCCGGGTCATCGGAGTTCACGTCGGCCGGCGCGAGGCTCGAGAAAGCGGCGGACAGCGAGGCGAAGATCAGGATTCTAGTTATAGTCATTGGGAATGACCTTCGTTTAGCAGCAGATAAAAAGTGGGGCGGGCGGATAAATCCCCCCGCCCCGGACACGATTGTAATCGTGCTGCTACAAAAGGTCACTGAGCAGCGGGAGGCTGCTTCGGTCCACCCACTACACCGGCCGTGCAACCGTTGCAGATTCCGTAGCCGGTTCCATCGGTGCGGATGAAGTTACAGGTTGAGACCATCCTTTCGTATTCGCTCAGTGCAATCGTTACGTTCTTAAAATCCACCTCGGTGAGGCTTGCCGCCACACCAGGATAGGTTGCCGTGAGGTGGGTCGTGGTACGGTCAGCGCGCATCCCCGCGGAGAATCCCGGAGCGCCCGCAGCCGTTTGGTCAGTAGCCGCATTGCCGCCTAGAGTGGCAACCAGCTTCACCGTGATGGAAGGGGGTACGTGGGGCGTCAACGGGTCGTTGATCAGCTGATTCTTGGCAGAAATGCTTGCGGCCTGGTCCGGTGTGAGCGGGCAGGAACAGCAGGCAATCAGCTGCTCATCGTTGGCATCGAACA
>Ga0209624_10003960_pt1 | contig 10301 bp, 6 predicted proteins | sample JacPinW_OM2H0_O1_FD_188565 | JGI IMG/M metagenome (GOLD analysis project Ga0209624, IMG submission 188565) | Forest soil microbial communities from Algoma, Ontario, Canada - Jack Pine, Ontario site 1_JW_OM2H0_O1 (SPAdes) (version 2) | ecosystem: Environmental > Terrestrial > Soil > Boreal... | reverse complement strand
AGTGGGCGCGAGGAAAGTGCCGTCGCCTTTGCCGGGGAAGATGAGGAACGTGTTTCCCTCATCGGTGGCGATGACATCGGGAATCCCGTCCCCGTCGACGTCTCCAACGGCTACGGTGTATAGGTAAGTCAGGTTCCCGGGCGCTGTGGTGTTCTGGGGCGCGAGTGACTGGCCGGGATGGGCGGGATCTCCAAGGTATACGGAGAAGTAGCTACCTTTACCTGAGACCACGACGTCGGGAAGGCCGTCGTGATTGAGATCCTGCACCGCGATGCTGTTCATGGTAGCGGGCGGGGTAAAAACGGCAGGAGCGAGAAACTGCCCGGGGTGGGCTGGGTCAGCCAGGAAGACGAGAGACTCCCAGGTGTCGTCGCTTGGCGGCGTGTTGCCGTTATACGATGGCGCGCAACGCAAGACAAGATCCGGAAAGCCGTCGCCGTTCATGTCTGCGGTTTTGAGATCAACGACGTCGTAGCCGGAAAACGATGAACTGGTGACGCTGGAGGGGAAGGTGCCGGGTGCGGACGGTTGGTTGAGCGCAACGGTGATGTTGCTGGGATTGGTGAAGAGTGCATTTCCCTGGACGTAGGCTATGTCGGGCAGGCCGTCGTGATTGAAGTCTGCGATGACGATGGGAGTTCCTTTGTCAGGGATGAGCTCGGTTGGCGCAAGAAAGGTGCCGGGAGCCGCGGGATTGTTACGGAAGAAGACGGTATAGTTGTCGCCTCCCCCTGTAACGATGAGATCGACCAGACCATCAGCGTCGAGATCGGCGGCGAGCACGCGGATGAAGGTGCTGTCGTTGTTGGACGTAATCGGCAAGTTGGTGGGAGGAAGGAAATGGCCGGGTTTGTCGGCGAGCGAGACGACCAGGGCATTGGGGTAGCCTTGCACGGTGGCGATGTCGGGGATGCCGTCGTTGTTGAAGTCGGCGACCACGACGTCCGCGAGCGAATTGTACTGGCCGTTGACGGAGAAGTCGATCGTCTGGGCGTAGCGAAGGGCGCTGGTGGAGGTGTAGGTTCCGGGGGTGACGGTGAGCGCGACAGGGGAACTGTTGGCGGCGGCGTCCGCGGTGGTGGCGTGAAAGGCAGCGGTGAGTTGGTGGCTTCCAGGCGCAAAGATGTGGCGCAGGATGGCTGTCCCCGGCGTGTAGCCGGACCCGGAGGTGCTAACGAGCTGCAGGGTCTGAACTTTCTGGGTGCCGTCGAGGATATCGACCATGCCGAAGCGAATGGGACCGGCTGAGTCAGCGACAGTGACCGTGGCAGTGGTGGGGGTGGCAGCGGGCTGGGTGGGAGAGTTGAGCGCGAGCGAGATGGTGACGGGGCTCTGGGCAGCAGCGATGGCGCAAAGAGAAAAAAGAGAAATAAGGAAGAAAGATATGGTCAAAGCGGGAAAACAAAGCAAAGCAGAAAAGCGCATCGTACAAAGAACTCCCGAGGGGATGAACCGAGCAATTTTGTGCCTCGGCGAGTCTACCTCTAGTTTGTCAATGCGGAAAGCCTTATTGTCTCAGAGCTATTTCCCGGAAAAGGTGTTTTCGGAAACTTGATTGCCGCGAAGTTTAAACTAGGCCACTACCGCAGCTAGTTCTCGTTGCGCTGGCATTTGTAGGGGGTTTGCATGGAGGCGCGGGCTTCGTTGACTGCGCCCTGAGTGTTGTCGTTGCTCTGGACGGCGAGGCGGTACTCGTTGACGGCGCGGTCGCGTTGGCCGGTGCAGTCGAAGATGCGGGCTAGTTCGATGTGGCTCCAGACTTCGACCCATTTGGGGTCGTTGTCGCCGCGGAGCGCGTCGCGGAAGCTGTTGGCGGCGGACTGGAAATTGCGCTGCATGAAGAAGATTTCGCCGATGCGGTAGGCGGCGAGCGAGCTATTTTTGTTGGCGTCGAGGGCTTTCTGGTATTCGACGAGGGCGGCGGTGAGATCTCCCTGGGCGACCTGCTGCTGGCCGCGCAGGACCGCGACCTTGACGGCTAGATCGGGTGTGCTCTTTAGCACCCAGTTGTCGGGATCGATGCTGATGCGGCGCGGGCGACCGAAGGTCTCGACGGAGAAGTGCGAGTCGGTGCCGGAGACGTCGACGCGGCGGATTTCGGTTTTGCCGTCGGTTTCGATGCGCAGCTCGACAGGCATGCGGAATAGATCGAGGTCCTGATCGATGCCGCCGATGGTGCGGAAGCCTTTGTTGTCGCCGAGGCGGAAGACGGAGTACTTGTTGGTGAAGGCGGGAGCGCCGGTGCCGTCGAGCCACTGCGCGAAGAAGGGTTGGAGTTGGAGGTTCGAGGTCGATTCGGCGAGAGTTTCGACGTTGGAGGTGCGGATGGACTTGTCGGAGTACTGGGTGAGGAGGCCGCGGAGGAACTTGAGGAAGATTTCGTCGCCCATCTCCCAGCGGAGCATGTGGAAGACCATGGCACCTTTTTCGAGCGTCATGGACTGGAACTGCGGGGAGAAGGGATCGAGGCGGCCGATGGTGGTGAGAGGCTCGGTGTCGTAGGCGAGCGCTCCGGCAGAGATATCGACGACGGCCTGCTGGAAGGCGGTCTTGCCGGCGGAGTCCTCGAGGTACATCAGCTCGGCGTAACGGGACATGCCGTTGGTGATCCAGGCGTCGTTCATGGTGGCGGGTGAGACCTGATTGCCCCACCACTGATGGGCGAGGGTGTTGGAGAGCAGGCGCTGCTCGTTGCGCGCGGTGATGCGATTGCCGGCGATGGCGGCGATCTCGGGGGCCCAGGCGGCGGAGACGGCGTCGTCGGGCAGCTCGACGAGGTTGATGCGGGTGGAGTCAGCCGGGCCGAAGGTGCCGGACATGTAGAGGTACTCCCGCTCGCCCTGGCTGGCGAAGTCTTTGGCGGCCTCTTTGTGGGGTTCGGTGACGTAGACGCGCATGTTGCCGACGTTTACGGGATCGAGGAATTTGCCGGCGATGATCGTTCCGGGGAAGCCGGGCTTGGACCATTTGAAGGTGTACTCGGTGCGGTTGCCGGGGATGCTCTTGGCGGCGGCGACTCCGCTGCCGGAGCCGACGACGCGCTCATCGCCGGGGACGCGGATGCGCATCTCGGCGGTGAAGCGGTTGGTGAAGAGGCCGGTCATGGGAAACCAGCGGCCCGGATAGAGAAGGATGCTGATGGGATCGGCTACGGCGGCGAGTTTGATGCCCTCGACGGGGCTGGTATCGGCGTCTTTGAGGGTGCCGGAGTATTCGATGTGATAGGTGGTGGTGGAGCCTTTGGGCAGGGCATTGACGAGGGTGAAGCGGACGGTGTTGTTGTTGGTCAGACGTTCGGATTCGAGCGGCTGGCCTTTGGCGTCGGTGGCTTTGGTGATCTGGAGGCCGTTGTTCAGCTCGAAGGTGGGGGCGGTGAGGTCTTCGAGGGCGGTGAAGTTGACGTCAACCGAGGCGGTGAGGCGATTTACGGCCGGGTCGAGGTCGGCCGAGATGACGTAGCCGTTGACCTGAAGCTGTGGCCTGACCGGCGCTGACCAGGCCGTCACCGTAAGCAGGGGAAAAGAAAGAAGGATCGCCGATCGAAGGATTCGGAAAGCGTACATGCAGCCAGAGTTCCTCAAGACATCATGGTACAGCTATCTTCGGGTTAGACGCTGGCGGGGGATTTTGGGCCACGCGGCTGAGTGTTTGCGGACAGGTTTTTGACAAGGAGGGCGTCGACGGCGTCGGAAACCTGCTGGATGGAGTTAGGTCCGGGCGGTGGCTGGAGGGTGCGGCGAACCTGGGCGAGGTCGGCGATCATTTGGATGCGTTCGGGGGTGTCGGCTAGTAAGGGGCGGAGGGCAGAGGCTACGTTGGCGGCGGTGAAGCGGTCTTGTAGGAGTTCGGGGACTATGCGGCGGCCGGCGATGAGGTTGACCATTCCGATGGGGAGGTTTCCGTCCTGGTCGTTTGGGTCTGGGGACCAGATCTCGGGGGGGTAGTGGACGAGTTTTTTGGCCAGCCGGAAGGTAAGTGGGGAGACTTTGTAGACGACGATGAAGGGGTTACCGATGACCGCGGCCTGGACGGTGGCGGTTCCGCTGGCTACGACTGAGGCGCGGGCGTGGTGGAGGGCTTCCCGGGCGTCGGGGACGAGGTGGATTCCGGAGCCTGGTTGCCATCCGATTCGGTCGGTCAGATGCAGAAGAAATTTTCCAAATCTTCCGTCGTCAAGCGTAGACGCGACCGGAATGAGAAATTCATAGCCAGGCCCCAGCTGGGCGGCAGCCTCCACCAGAGTGGGAAGATTTGCTTCGACCTCCTTCCAACGGCTTCCTGGCAGAAGAGCGATCCAGAGACTAGACAAATTCAATTCATCTTCTTCGGCGTATTTTTCGCGGGGGATGGTTGGCATCGGTAGTTCAGTGAGGGGGTGGCCAACAAATTCCGCGTCGACGCCGCGGGCTTTGTAGAAGCGCTCTTCAAAGGGGAAGATAACCATCATGCGGTCCACGCGCTGTTGGACCCAGCGGAGGCGGCTGCGCTTCCACGCCCAGAGCTGCGGGCTGACGAAGTAGACGACTAGGATGTTGAGGGCTTTCAGTTCGCGCGCGAGGCGAAAGTTCACGTCGGGAAAGTCGATGAGGATGGCGATGTCGGGGCGGCGCTGTTTGATGGAGGCTACGAGGCGTCGGTAGGAGTTGTAGACGCGTGGGGCGTGGCGGAGGACCTCGGTGATGCCCATGTGGGCTACGTCTTCGGCGTGGATGATGCGGTCCTGGCCGGCGGATTCCATCTCGCGGCCGCCGAGGCCGAAGAAGGTTGCGTTGGGATGGCGGGTTCGGAGCTCCGCGATGAGCTGCGCGCCATAGTGGTCGCCGCTGGCTTCACCGGCGGAGAGAAAGATGTTCGGGTTGGATTGGCTGACGATGACCTCAGTGTAAATTGGCTGCATGGCGGCGAGCGGGGTAAAACGTTTTCGCGCAGTGCTGGAGCGGCTGGGCGGCGGATTGGGCTGGACCGTGGCGCGGATTCCGTTTGATGTGGCGACCGCTTGGAAGAAGATGGTGCGGCTGCGCGTGAAGGTGGAGATTGCTGGTGAGGTCTTTCGGACTTCGTTGTTTGCTGACAGCATGCATGGTGGTCATTTCGTGCTGGTGAATAAAAAGATGCAGCAGGCGGCTGGGGTGAAGTTGGGAGGGATGATTGATCTTGCGGTTGAACCGGACCTTGAGGAGCGAGAGGCTTTGGTTCCGAAGGAACTGGAGGCGATTCTGAAGAAGGAGAAAGTGCTGGCAAGGTGGTACCCGAAGTTGAGGGAGAATATGCGGCGGGAGATTGGCAAAAACATCGACGCGGTGAAGGGTGCGGAGGCGAGACAGCGGCGCGCCGAACTGTGGGCCGAGCGCCTGATGGGCACAATGGAGGGAGAGAAGGAGTTGCCGCCGGTGATGGAGGTGGCGTTTCGGAATGTGCCCGCGGCGCGGAAGGGATGGGAGGCCATGACGGCGGCGCAGCGGCGCGGGAATCTGATGGCCGTGTTCTACTACCAGAGCCCTGAGGCGCGGGAGAAGCGCGTCCGCAAGGTGGTGGAGGATTGTTTGAAGGTGGCGAACCGATGAGACAGGGAGCGCTTTCGGTTTTGTTGACGGTCATCAGCAAGCTGATCCTGCGCGATGACCGGTTGAGCGGAAGAATGTCGCGGATGCTTGATAAGTTTTCGTTTGCCAAAGATCGGGTGGTGATTGCGAGCGGGTGGAGGCGGTTGTCCGCGGTTTATGTCACGGCTGGGAAGGACGCTCCGGCGGTTTTGATCTGCCATGGCATCGGCGAGCTGGTGGAGTATTGGAGTGGTGTGCAGGAGTTGCTGAAAGGGCGGGGCGTTTCGTCGCTGGTGTTCAACTACTCCGGTTATGGCGAGAGCACAGGCAGAGTCAGTACGGAGAGCTGCGAAGAAGATGCTTTAGCTGCGTACCAGGAACTGGTGAGCCGGGGGCATCGCTTGATCGTTCTGCTTGGATTTTCGCTGGGGACGGGAGTCAGTTGCGCGGTAGCTTCGCGAATGGATGTGGATGGGGTGGTTTTGTGCGAGGGGTTTTCGTCGTTGCGTGAGGCAGGCATGGCGATGGGGTTTCCGCGATGGATGACGCGTGTGGTGCCGGATGTGTGGGACTCGGTTGATCGCGTGGGCGAACTTCAGGTGCCGGTGCTGGTGGTTCACAGCGATGTGGATGGGCTGTTCCCGCTGGCGATGGCGGAGCGGGTTGCGGTGGCCTGTGGCGAGCATGGGAAGCTGCTTGTGATTCGCGGCGTTTCGCACAATGCGCCGATCTTCGCGCCGACAGATGACTACTGGCAACCGATTGCAGATTGGGTGAAGGAACGGGCGACTGAGGTCGTAGTGGAGAGATCTCGGATGGTGAGCTAGTCCGCGCTGAGTGGTTGGAGTGGGGCGGTGGTGTCGCTGCCGGTGCCGAGTTCCTGGTCTTTGTACTGGAGCTGGTAGAGCTTCCAGTAGAGGCCGCGGTGGGCGAGGAGTTCCTGGTGGGTGCCGCGCTCGCGAAGCTGGCCTTTGTGCATGACGAGGATGGTGTCGGCGCGCTGGATGGTGGAGAGGCGATGCGCGATGAGGATCGAGGTGCGGCCGGTGATCATGCGCGAGAGGGCTAGTCGGACGCGGAGTTCGGTGTCGGTATCGACGGAGCTTGTGGCTTCATCGAGGATGAGGATGCCGGGATCGTGAGCCAGGGCGCGGGCGAAGCTGATCAGCTGCTTCTGGCCGGTAGAGAGGGTGGCGCCGCGTTCGCGGACGGGCTCGGCGAACTGTTTCGGGAGGGTGCGGATGAAGTCGCCGACGTTGACCTCGTCGCAGGCGCGCTCGAGGCGCTCGTCGGTGATCCATGAGGAGCCGAGGCGGACGTTGTCGGCGATGGTGCCGGTGAAGAGGAACGGGTCCTGCAGGACAACGCCGAAGCGCTGGCGGAGTTTTTTGAGGTCCTGCTCGCGCACGTCGACGCCGTCGACAAGGATGCTGCCGCTCTGGATGTCGTAGAAGCGCATCATCAGGCTGGTGATGGTGGTCTTGCCGGCGCCGGTGTGGCCTACGATGGCGGCGGTCTCGTCGGGGTCGATGACGAAGCTGACGCCGCGGAGTATCCATTCGATGTCGGCAAAGGTGCGGAGGTCTTCGTCGGTTGCGGACTCAATACGTTTTAGTTGTGCTTCATCCAGCTTCTGGTAGGTGAACCAGACATCGCGGAACTCGACGCGTCCGGAGTTGTCGCCTGCGACGGGATGGGCGGGGGAGACGATAGTTGGTTCGGTGTCCAGCAGCTTGAAGACACGCTCGCTGGCCGCCATGGCTGCTTGCAGAATGTTGTATTTATCGCTTAGGTCCTGGATGGGGCGGAAGAAGCGCTGCGCGTATTGGATAAAGGCGATGAGGATGCCGAGCGTCACGCCGCCGAAGATAGAGTGACGCAGGCCGCTGCCATATGCGGTGTTACGCAGGACAGCGTCGCCGCCGAACCAGATGACGAGTGCGATGGCGATGGAGCTGAGGAATTCAACGATGGGGTAGTAGAGGGCGTAGGCGAAGATGGCGTCCGACCATGCCTTCTTGTTCTCGGCGTTGACGGCGGAGTAGTCGTTGAAGGCTCGACGCTCGCGGTTGAAGAGCTGCACGATGGACATGCCCGAGACGTATTCCTGGGTGAAGGAGTTGATGCGTGCAGTGGCGTGGCGTTGGCGGCGATAGCTGTCGCGGACGTGGCGGCGGAAGATCCGCGTGACATAGAGGATTGCCGGGATGACAGAGATGGCGAGGAGTGCGAGAGGCCAGCTCATCCTCAGCATGATGATGACGATGAAGGCCAGGACGAAGACGTCTTCGAAGATGGCGAGGACGCCGGAGGTGAACATCTCGTTGAGGGCGTCGACGTCGGAGGTGACGCGGGTGACGAGGCGGCCAACGGGGTTGTGGTCGAAGAAGGCGGGTGACATACGCTGCAGGTGACGGAAGATCTGGCTGCGTAGATCGAACATGATCTTCTGGCCGGTCCACTGCATGGTGTAAGTCTGGAGGAACTCGAGAAGAAAGGTCACAAGAAGCGCCCCTAGGTAAAGCAGGGCGAGTTGGGTAATGCCGTTCATTGGAGTCCGGCTGAGATGGCGCGCGAGCCATGAAAGACTGGCGGGGGGAGTGTCAGACATGTAAGTGTCGACCGCAACCTTGACGAGGTACGGTCCCATGACATCGCTGCCGGCTTTGAAGATGATGGAAATTGCGGACAGTATGACCTGCACCTTGTATGGGCGGAGGTAGGTTAGTAGACGCCGCATCAGGTGGCGGTCGTAGACTTTGCCTACGACGTCATCGTCCTGCGCTGGTTTTTTCGCGGGGTCCTGCTTCGAATCCTTCGGTTTACCGTCGTCTGCCATGGGCAATGTCCATTTTAGATGGCTTCGGGCAGGTGTGCGATTCGGTTTCTGCGCCACCCTAAGGGGTTACGCTGATGAAATCCGCGCCGAGAACTGTGCCCTGGCCGCTCTGTTGTGCGAAGACGACGACGCGCATGGTGGCAGGTTTTGCATCCGGCGGTGCGGTGAGGTGGAAGGAGACCGGGCCTGCGTTGAGGTCTTTGACGGTGCCGATGTGTTCCAGCGTGCGGACTACGCCTACGTGCTGGAGCTTGTGGCCGCCGTTCTCGCCGCCGCGGACGTCGGTTGTGTCGGTGGGATCGACCAGCGCGGCATAGATCCCGGTCTGCGGCTTTGCGGTGGTGGGAGCGGGAATGGACACCGACGCTGAGACTTTGCGACCGTCGACAGAGGGCTGCGAGAGCTTGAGCGGGAGTTTGGCGCTGAGGGCCGCGCGTTTGATCGCCATGAGGGCGTGGGGCTCATCGTTGCCGACGAATTGATCGCTTCCGTCAACGATCATCTGCGGAGTGAACGGCCCGTTTACGCCGAAGTGGGAGCAGTAAAAGGTCTGGCGATCGGTGTACTGACGGGAGGAGAAGCGATCGTGCCAGCCGAGCTCGTCCCAGTAGTCGACATGTTCGCCGAGGACGATGATCTCCGCATTCGCTATGGGTTGATTGTGATCGAGCTTTGCCAACAGGGCATCGGCGGGCGGGCAGCTCGAGCAGCCCTCGGAGGTGAAGAGCTCTACCAGGACCGGCATGCGGTTGGCCGGTGGATTCTGCGCTGCGGCCGGCGCGAGGATGACGGCTGTTGAGAGCACCGCCGCGAAGGCTAAAGCTTTAAGCTGATGCATGGTCTTTTCCTCAGTGCAAATAAGACTCGCCTGACGGACCGAAGTCACATGGCGGAAACATTCTCATGAAACAATGAGATTGAGGACTATTCTTTCAGATGACTGGGCCGGTAGGCGTTTATATTTCGATACCGTTTTGCAAAGCGAAGTGTACGTTTTGCAACTTCGCCTCGGGTGTCTTTGGCGCCGAGAGGATGCAGCGGTATGTGAACCGGCTCTGCGGGGAGATCGGCGGTGCGCGGGCCGCGGCTGATGCCATGAAGGCTTGTCTGCCGCGTGGGGTGAATACAGTTTATTTTGGCGGGGGAACGCCTAGCCTGCTCTCTGCGGAGCAGTTCAGGCGAATCTTTGAGCATCTGCGCGGCGAGTTCGATGTTGCTGATGGAGCAGAGATTACGCTGGAATGTGCGCCGGGGCAGCTTGCGGGCGAGACGCTGGACGAACTGCTGCGGCAGGGGATGAACCGCATCAGCTTTGGGGTGCAGTCGTTTGTCGATCGCGAGAGTGCGGCGGTGGGGCGTTTGCATACGCGAGATGAGTGCGAGGCAGAGATTGCGCGTGTACGTGCCGCTGGTGTCGGGGAGATCAACCTTGACCTGATCGCGGGGCTGCCCTATCAGACGGAGGGGAGCTGGAGATATTCGGTGGAGCAGGTGATTGCGAGCGGCGCTCCGCATGTCAGCGTTTATTTGCTTGAAGTGGATGACGAGTCGCGACTGGGGCGCGAGATGCTGGAGCAGGGAAGTCGCTACGGCGCTTCGGATGTGCCCAGTGAAGATGCTGCCGCAGAGTGGTACCAGCAGGCTTGCGAAGAGTTGGACGCTGCCGGCCTGAATCAGTACGAGATTTCGAACTTTGCGCGGAGGGGTCACCGCTCGCGACATAATCTGAAGTATTGGCGACGCGACCCGTATGTGGGATTTGGTCTCGATGCTCACTCGATGCTTTGCGCTGATGAGGATGCGGTAAGGTTTGCGAACACTAGTGATCTCGAGGAATATCTGGGCGACTTTGCCGCGCCTACACCATTGCGTCTGCTAGAGTCTTTTGAATCCTCGGGGAGTTCGGTTGCCCGGGCGGT
>Ga0209624_10003959_pt1 | contig 10301 bp, 9 predicted proteins | sample JacPinW_OM2H0_O1_FD_188565 | JGI IMG/M metagenome (GOLD analysis project Ga0209624, IMG submission 188565) | Forest soil microbial communities from Algoma, Ontario, Canada - Jack Pine, Ontario site 1_JW_OM2H0_O1 (SPAdes) (version 2) | ecosystem: Environmental > Terrestrial > Soil > Boreal... | reverse complement strand
CAAAAAGGCGCTTGCAGCAAAAAAGTGAACGGCGGGAAGATAGCCTTCAAACCACTTGCGTTCCTGATATGCCAGCGCCTCGACAATCATGGTTTTGAACCCAGCGGCAAATGAATTCATCGCCATCCAACACATGAAGAAATAGAGGCAGTAGAGCAAGCCTTGTGTGACCTTGCTCGTGGAGGTGGCGGAGATTTCCGGTTTTGCTCGTGGAACTATCCAGGCAAATAAAGCGAAGGCAGGAATGCTCATTATGGAGAGATATACGGCCGGCTCAAAGAAACCGCTGCGGTGGAGAAGACCAAGGAGAGGAGCGAAGTTTCTCCAGAATTGCCAGGTGTAGTGGAATTCCATAACAACACTTCTCCCCAGTGAGTGGCTGCAATAAGAGAAGGCACGGGTTCGCGGGCTTTAACGCCCGTAATCGGCCTCCAAAAACACATCCATCCCGGTCCAGAGGTTCTCGAAGATGAGCACGGAATGGGTGAACGCTTTTCTCATCCGTGCCTGCTGCTCCGTAGTGGAGGCGAAGCGCTCCATCAGCCGGCGCGCGTTCTCGGCATGGAGGCTCTCAATGCCCGCACCCTCTTTGTCCTGAGCAAAGTGAAGCGTCCAAAACAGGATGGCTTTCTCATCCAGTTTGTAGTTGTTTTTGAAGCTCTTATAGACCAGCTTTCCCCACTCGGCCGCCGGCGTCTCAATGGCAAAACAGAAACCGGCGATGGCTTCGTCGAAGGGACCCCGCAGAAAACGTTCCAGCGTGTACATGGCTCCAAGGGAGGAAGGCAAAGGTACATGCTCGTTGAGTTCCTCTTCGCCGACGCCAATGCCGAGGGCAAAGTCGCGAAAGAGCGCCGGGTGAGGTGGGGTATTCAAGAGTCCGGCTTCACTGGCAAAATTCTCCAGCGCCAGGTGATACGAAGCCTCGTCCGGAGCGTTGGAGACCATTGCCGCAAAGGGCCGCAACGTCATCGCGGAATAGCACGCGATCTCCTTGGCGAAGCCTTGCAGCGCCTTCCGCGACGCGGCGCCTTGAATGATCGCCTTGATAATCCTGGTGTTCTTGGGGTGATGGTATTCCATGAATTGCCCAAGATCGGCCAGAAATTCGTTCACCGGTTTTACTTCGTCGGCAAGCGCCGTTATTGCAGCCATCGGATTCACCCCCTGCGACCTGTTAAAGAAACGAAAGCTCTCCACACGGACCATGCGCGCGAATGAAGCCTCCCGAGCCGGTGGCCGCGATGTGGCCGGCTTCTAGTGGGTCGAGCTTAAGCGGAATAGATCCGGTGTTCTTCTCCTTGATTGCTCTGTTCTTTTTCCAGTATTGAAGTCGCGTGCCACAGTAAGTACTGGTTCGCACGAGCCAAGAATCTCGTCATCGAATGACGACTGGATTTATGACTTATGAATTGAGACCTCAGGAACAGATTCCACTTTCTCTTTGTCGAAGGAAGCTAGGACGCTTTCTCGGCCAGTTCTTCGGCAGACTTACCCGGACCTTGATACTTTCCGAGAAGCCGAGGAAGGTTAAGCAAGATAGGAGGATCAGTAGGAACAGCCGCCCTCAGACTAATGTCTGGACATTCCGCCAGGCTGTCACTCACCGTGATAAGCTCTCCGCCTCGTAACGCGGTTTCATACCTAAAATAATCGTTCACCCCATCGGGCCAAGGTAATCCTAACGCGAGCACGTGGTAGCGGCCAGGCGGCACGGACGTAACCAGATAGGAGCCGGATTGTAAGTTGATGGAGCACGCCACTGGAACACCTTCGGGGATCGCGCTTGAGAACAGACCGATGAAGATTGGCCCCGAGAATGAAGACGGCGCCAGCACACGACCCATAACGACCGGTTGCTCATATGTTGCTTTGTCGCTCGTTCCATTCGCCATTGGTCCCAAGAGATCCTTGGTGGTTGATCTACGCAACATCCGCAAACGCATGGGAGAAATACCGAGCACCGCGGAGAAACGACGGATAAAAGTACCCAGGCTGCTGTAACCCACATCCAGACAAATATCGGTAACGGAATTGTTGCTGTTCAGGAGCATGCGAGTGGCAGCTTCGACGCGCAACGCGCTGAGAAAGCGCCGCGGCGGAACACCCGTGACTTGTCGAAAGGTCCGGATGAAATGGTAACGGCTCATGTAGGCGATCGCTGCCATTTCCCTGAGCGAGATGGTTTCGTCCAACCGCCCGCGAATGGCGCTGATTACCCTCTCCACAGCTCGGGAATGAAGTTCGATGGTATATGACCGTTTAGGCTTATGATCTTCAGAGTCCGCTCGCCCCGCTTCTCTAATCGGCGTCGGCATGCAAACCGTGGCAACACTCTCGGCTTCTTGGCTCATGGCTCCTCACACTTCCCAAGGTCTAAAGCTTTACTCGCCGCGACAACGTTGAACCAGCCCCCGCCCGGTTCAAAAACGGACTATCGCTTCCGGGGGGATCGCTATTCGCCTCTCCGGCACGACGCTTCGGGTCTAGAGTGCAGAAGCCGCAAGCCAGGAGAAGACGCAGCCCGCAAGGCGCACTAGCATTGGTATCTCTCGAGTTGGTTTCCATGAACCGCTTTGGGCAAGGCACGGCCTGCGGCCGTGCCCCTCAAGGCCTCGCAGCAGGGCGACGCCCCCTCGATCTCGCGAAAGGAGAGCCAATGGATTCAGACTCCGACTGGCTTCAGTACTTCATTCTTGCGGACTCTGCTGGGAACCAGTTCGGCGTACCACACGAGATGCTCTGCTCCGAAGCGTTATCCCGAAATCTTGATTTGGCCGAAGCCGACTCCGACTATAGATGGACTTGTATCCCAGAGATGGGAGCGCGGTAATGTCCAGGGTCACGAGCAGCGGAGCGTTGGGTGAATCACCGTCAGTGCGGTTCTTAGCCACTTCAACGCGCGTGTGAGGTGGCTATGTGTTCCGTCGCACATGTTCCTTCCACCACTCTGTTCCCCTGAATTCAAGTTGTTATACAGCGTTATCGATCCTCTGGTTGTGTGGATCACGATGATCGAGCATTGCGGGAGAAGACAGGATCTTCAGTCAACCTATATCAATGCTCGCAGGAATTCGAGCCAACTATATGGATCAGATATTTGAAAACGGAAGAGGTGATACGAGTCGCAAGCACCAGAGCCGCTGGCTCACGGGCGCAACGAAGAAGGCAGACGCCCCGGTCATCTTTCCGCAAAAGCGGGGAAATGGCAGTCCGGGAAATAGCGGAGATCGAACCTCGCTCAGGCGGCGGAATAAGGAGGGAACGGCCGCCTCATCTGGAACATTTATTGGGTCCCAACCTCTCGCAGTTCCGGCAACGCAGTGCGACGAGCCTGCGCTGGTGCATGCCATCAAATCTGGAAACATCGCGGCCTTCGAGGAATTGGTACGACTTCATGAACACCAATTGTTGTGCGTTGCCGAGCGAGTAACCCGTAACCATGAGGATGCCCAGGAAGCTGTGCAGGATGCGTTTCTCAAGCTGTTTAACAAACTAGACCAATTTCAGGGTAACTCAAAGCTGTCGACGTGGTTGTTTCGTGTCACCGTAAACGAGTCGTGCATGAAGCTCCGCAAACAACGCAAGACGAGAGATCTGATTTCCTTGGATCCGCATAAGGTCGGGAGTTTGGCGGGAGACATCCGTGATTCGGCGCCGAACCCTGAAGAACTACGCACGATAACTGAGTTTTGGGAGCATTTGATTAAGGCGTCTGGAAAGCTCGGGCCGAGCTTGTGGCCCACCTTCTGGATGCGGGCTGTAAAAGGATTCTCAGTGGACCAAACGGCAGGCGCCCTGAATCTGACCGTTTCTGCCGTGAAGGCGAGGTTGTACCGGAGTCGAGTGCAGCTTCGCGAAGAGCTGAACAAGCAATCAAAACGAGCGGTTGGCCCCGTCTCGTGACTCTGCCGTCAAATATAACGGGAGCGCTTCAGCCGTAGCGAGAGTTCACCAGATTGAACCTTGCTTCTCATCGGCCTTAAGGCCGGGTGCCTCCCAGGAAAAAACTCAACTGACCCCTGTCCCTCCTCCTCCGGCGGAGCGTACGAATTCAAACTTCCGGCCTGTACTTCAGAAACGTTGAAAAAGGCCTCTTGCGGAACGATGCTGCTAGGGAATGCTATTATTCAGGCCTCCCGTAGGCCTCATCGAGCAAAACCCGCTGGCTGTGCCATACCTGCAGTACTTGCTGCGAGAAAGGCACATCATTGTGCGTTTCGACTCGGGTTTGCCGACACGCGCGCACTCGTCCCGGAAGCCGATCGCCGTTTTCGTCATCGATGTCGGCACCTTGCTGGTTTCTTTGGCTACGTGCCTCCAACAGGTGAGACATCTATTCCCTGCCTCAAAGATTTTGCTGATCGGCCATAAGCCGTCCCGTCACCAAATGCTTCTTCTGACGAGGGAGGGGATCCAGGGGTTTGTGAGTTACGCGGAAGTCAGGACAAAACTTGTGAGAGCAATTCGCGCGGTCCTGGACGGCAAGGTATGGTTTCAGTCCGAACCCCTGGAACAATCGGGGTTAGGTTCTGCGAGGACACCGCGACTACGGCGGGAGTCCGTCACCAAGCGAGAACGCCGTGTTATAGGTCTTCTAGAACAACGCCTGTCGAACAAACAGGCCGCAGAAGCCCTCAACGTCAGCGAGAATACGGTCAAGTTTCATCTTTCCAATATTTTTCGAAAACTGGATGTTCATGATCGCCAGTCGGCGGTGGTCGCTTACATTTCCGGCGGGCTTGGTGGTCGCATTGACGCTGCGATCAACCGCACGGACCCGCTGAGGTTACCCGCTCATGCCAGGCGACCGGGCGGATCCCAGGCCCGATCGGCTTGACCAGGGGCGAGCGGGGGACCGCGGCCAAGAGTACACATCTCTGGCCCGGAGCGTAGCTATTGAAACCTCGCCGTCGTCCCGGAATCGCCGGATAAACGAAGAGAAGGTGGCCATCGAGCCGCAAAGCTTCTATTGCGCATGCCAAGCTTTTTCAAAATGTGGTGGACGTGATTCTTGACGGTGTGTTCCGAAAGATACAATCGTGCGGCAATTTCCTTGTTCATAAGACGTTGTGACAACAGATGGAAAATCTGCCGCTCACGCGTGGTAAGCATCGAGGCGCCTAGAAGATGCTGATTATCACTGCTCGCCAATTGGGCCAGATGTGAAAACAGAGCATAGGTAATATCCGGCCGGCACGCAAATTCGCCTCTCTGCACCGATCGCACGACCGAAAGAAGATCATCGAGAGTTGCACCGGCTGGAACATATCCGCCAGCTCCCACTCCTGCGAGCCGGAGGACGCCTTCCTCCGACTCCACCAAGCCGAGCAGCACCACTTTGACCTGGCTCTGTTTAGACGTGATGGTCTGCGTTAGACGTAGCGCGGTTTCGACCCCCATGTCGAGATCAATAAGAACGACTTCGAAGTCCGTGGGCAGATCTAGCGCGGCGACTGTTACTGCAGCAGCCTGCAGATTCAGTTGCTCGGAAAGAGTAAAAGCGAGAGACTCGGCACGGTACCGATATGCGGATAGTACGGCTATCTTGGGAACTGGTTCGCCAGACATATGGACCCCTAGGTATTTGTTTATCCTCCCGGATGGAGAAGTCGGTCGAGAGCCGCCAAATGGCTTGGTGTAGACTAAGCGGATTCCGAAACAACCCGAAAAACAGACGGCATCTAACACCAAGAAAATGGTCTAGCCTGCAATCGGAAAACCGCGACGCAAACGGGAGCTTACCCACGAAGCTTCGTGGCGGCTTTTCACTTTCAGCTTTTCCAAAATGTGATGGACGTGGTTCTTCACCGTATTGGCGGCGATGCCTAAATGGCTCGCAATCTCTTTATTGCCGAAGCCCGCGCCCACGAGTTGCAGAATTTCCTCCTCGCGCTGGGTCAACCGGGCCTCAGGGGCACTATCCCGCTGCCGAGTGAGTCGTCCGATATTGCCCAGGACCAGATGGGTCACACGGCCGGAAGCGGGCGTCTGGTTATTGTGAACCATTTGGATGGCGCTCACGAGATCGGCCAGCGATTGAGTGCTGAGAACATATGCGTTCACTCCCGCCTCAATGTAACGAATAACGTCGCGATCGCTAATCTCCGTTCCCAAAAGCACGATCTTGGCGCGTGGAAACTCTGCCCGAGCACTACCTACGGCTTGAAGAACGGATTCAGATTCGCCGTAGGCAAAGACCAATACCACGTCTGCGGCACGATCCGAGTGGGGGTGATCTTGTTCGAATTCCGACACTCGCCAGCCATGTTGGGACATCGCCGCCGCCACGATCTCATAGAAAAGACGGTCCAGTCCAAAGATGACCAACACGTGCTGCGTCGGGGGCATCGCAACCTCATCGGGGTGACAGGTTTATTGATGGTAAGCAACAACTAGTTATGAGTCAGATTTACAAATCATTCAACTACCCGCGCGGGTGGGATTCCATCGATGTTACGAAATCCGAACATTTCCAACTTCCAGCGCTCTATCCGCTCGAAAGATTCGTCATCCCTAACCTGGGGTCCTCGAAAGAGGTCGAGTTTCTTCCGCAGTAATCCAGTTCGCCTGGACCTCGACGGCAACCGCACGTTGCAGCAGCGAAACCGACACGATGAGCGTGCTTTCACCTTTCACCGACTGTAGTACGCCTACTAATCCACGCAACGGTCCGGCACGAATGCAGACCTGGTCGCCTAGCTCCAACTTGGGCCAAGGATAGGAGCGGACACCCACGGCGGCCTCGATGGCTTGCAGGGAGACTATTTCACTATCTTCGACAGGGATTGGCGTCTTGCCTAGACCTAGAATGCGAACTACTCCAAGAGTCGTTACAATGGGCGCAGTGAGAGCAGAACAGAATCTGCAAAACAGGTAGCCGGCAAACAACGGGAGCCTGAGTTTCTTTGTGCGATCGGACCATTGCCGAGTGCAGTGGAACGTGGGTAGATATGCTTCGTATCCTTTGCTCCGCAGCCCGGCCAACGCTGCATGTTCGGCGTTCGGGCGAACTTGGATGGCAAACCATCGGCCGTCGCAGTTTTGTAGCATGATGGTAGTCCGGCAGACGGGCTGCCGCCTCCCTTTGACTATCGCTTTGAGTATCTCTTTTAACTAACTCGGAACCCCACAATCAATTTACCTTCTATACGTCACGCCTTCATGCGTGAGCAATCCTCCCGGCGATTCAGAACTGATTCAGGTCCTAGGCTTCCGGTCTAGGTCTGTTGACCAGACTATGTCGTGCTCCGAGCACTACGGTAAGTCGCGAGCCTGTCTCGGAACTCCACAGCGTGAATGCGGGCGCAATTCGGTTTGCAACTGGACAAAGGAGCGCTCATCCGGGCTTGCGTGCTTTCCCTGTACGTAGTCCCCCCGAGCATCCCCGTCGATGACTGGCTCTTTTTTGAATCGCGGGAGGATTGTTCCGATTAGCAATCGCGAGTAATACTCCCCCTACGCGTTGCAGGTTTGGGAGGCAAGAAATCTGGGACGCCGATGGCGGCAGCCTGTCTGAGGACGGACCGAACCGCCCACGAGTTTCGTTTTCATTAACGTTTCGGCCAGCAATCGCGACGGTTTCACAATTTTCCAACAGCCGTCTGTTCGACAACTTTGTATCCGCTTCTCTCCGGGATGTGGAGATGAAGACTGCGCTGCTTCTGAATCGCCGCATATGAGACCCTGGATCAAAACTGTTTTACTTTGGGGAATGGTCGTGGCTCTGTGGTGGTGCGCACGGCTGCCACGACTCTCCAGAGAGGACGCAAGGGACCTGGCAAACCATTTTCGCTTCGAGCGGAAGTCATTCCCAAAACTCTCCGAGGGATCCCGATCCTACCGCTCCGTCAATCCCCGCTTGCATGGACTTGCAGGTTGGATTTCATCCGTAGGTGCGGGCATCGCCCTGGGCGACCTGGACGGAGACGGATTGTCAAACGACGCGTGCCTCGTAGATCCCAGAACCGACCAGGTGGTTGTGACTCCAGTGCCTGGGACGGGTCCGCGGTTCCATCCCTTCATATTGGATCCCCATCCATTGACGTTCGACTCCGTAACGATGGCGCCCATGGGTTGCATGATGGCCGATCTCAACGAGGATGGCCTGCGAGATCTGGTTGTCTACTATTGGGGACGAACTCCCATTGCGTTTCTGCGCCGCCAAGGACAAGCCAGTGCGGCGCTCACCGCTGCGAGCTTCGTGCCCCAGGAATTGGTCCCCGGGGGCCAACGCTGGTACACGAACGCCGGATTGACCGCCGATCTTGACGGTGACGGGCACGCCGATCTTCTATTCGGAAACTACTTCGCCGATGGATCCGCGGTGTTGGGCGAAGCGGGACCGATAGAAATGCAGAACTCGATGTCACGCGCCGGCAACGGTGGCAACAAGCCTATTCTGCTGTGGAAGTCGGCTTCGTCAGGCGAAAACCCCTCGGTCAATTTTGAACTCGTAGAAATGAGTGAAACTCTCGGAAATGGATGGACACTCGCCCTGGCTGCGTGCGATGTCGATAGCGATCTATTGCCAGAGATTTACATTGCCAACGACTTCGGCCCGGACAGGTTGCTGCATAACTTGTCCACGCCCGGGCACCTATTATTCCGCCCTTTGCGCGGGCACCGCGGGTGGACGACTCCGAAATCGAAGGTGATAGGCCAGGATTCATACAAGGGCATGGGGGTAGACTGCGCCGACCTGAATGGTGACGGAATTCCTGATTTCATGGTGAGCAACATCAGCGACACCTACGCTCTTGAAGAAGGAAATCTGGTGTTTGTGAGTACCGGCAGCGCCAGCGCGATGTCATCGGGTTATGCGCCGTATCGTGAGCAGGGGGAGAGTTTGGGGCTTGCCCGCAGCGGATGGGCCTGGGACGTACGCTTTGGCGACTTCGACAACAGTGGCACACCAGAGATCGTGCAGGCCAACGGATTTCTGCAGGGAAAAATCAATCGCTGGCCGGAGTTGCACGAACTGGCCTTGGCCAACGACTTGATGGTCCGTAATCCGGAGCATTGGCCGCAGTTTGTGCCCGGCGCCGACATCAGTGGGCAAAATCATGATCGCTTTTTTGTCCGCACAGATTCGGGAAGATACTTTGACATTGCCAGCGAGATCGGACTGGGAGATCCGCAGGTGAGCCGAGGAGTGGCTACGGCTGATGTTGACGGTGATGGCCGACTGGATTTTGCCCTGGCCAATCAATGGGGAGAATCTTTCTTTTTTCACAACACGAGCGCGCCGACCGGAGAATTCCTGGGCCTGCACTTGCTTCTTCCCGTCCATCCCATGCCAATAAGAATCGGCAATGGTCATCCTGAGGGCGACACTCCTGGCTATCCAGCAATCGGCGCGCGCGCGACCGTTCGCCTTCCCGATGGTCGAAAGTTGGTGCAACAGGTCGATGGCGGCAACGGCCACTCAGGTAAGAGCAGCCCGGACCTGCATTTTGGCCTAGGCGCAATCGGGCATCGAGACTTGCCGGTTTCCCTCGCCTGGCGAGATCGCAACGGAGCGATCCAACACTACGAAACAACGCTGGCCCCTGGCTGGCATACCGTTTTCCTGGGGACAACACCGAATGAACACAACTGATTCCTGGGGTCAAGCGCGCCGCCTAGGCGGGCTTCGACGCTTTGCCGTGGCCATCACCGTTTTCAACATACTGGGGCACACTGTCTTCGGATTCGAACAGTCCTGGGCGCAACCCCTCGCGTCACTGGCGACAGCCTATGTGCTCGAATTGCTGGTGGAGTGGATCGATGCGGTCAGCGTGGGCAAGCGCCCTTACTTTGTCGAGGGTTGGAAACAGTTGTGCAATTCCCTCTTGCCTGCCCACATTACAGCCCTCGCCGTGGCCATGCTGTTGTACTCCAGCGACCGCTTGCTGCCCATCATGTTAGCCTCGGCGGTTGCGATCGCTTCCAAAGCAACGCTTCGTCTTTCTGTTGCAGGGCGTTTGCGCCACTTTCTGAATCCCTCCAACTTTGGAATTACGGTTACGCTGCTGCTTTTTCCCTGGGTAGGCATTGCGCCGCCGTATCACTTCACAGAAAATCTGCCTCCCGCAGGCTCGGTGATCCTTCCGTCCCTGATTTGCGTTACTGGCTCTCTGGTGAACTGGCGTTTTACCGGGCGCTTGCCGTTGATCGCGGCCTGGTGGGCGGGATTTGTCGCACAGGCGGCGCTGCGCAACATGATTTTCGGAACATCCTTGATATCGGCGCTGGGGCCGATGACGGGCGTGGCCTTCATCTTATTCAGCTTCTACATGATCACCGACCCGGCCACAACG
>Ga0209624_10003958_pt1 | contig 10301 bp, 12 predicted proteins | sample JacPinW_OM2H0_O1_FD_188565 | JGI IMG/M metagenome (GOLD analysis project Ga0209624, IMG submission 188565) | Forest soil microbial communities from Algoma, Ontario, Canada - Jack Pine, Ontario site 1_JW_OM2H0_O1 (SPAdes) (version 2) | ecosystem: Environmental > Terrestrial > Soil > Boreal... | reverse complement strand
TGGTGGAATCGGATGTCGCCAAGGCGCAGGCGAGCGCCGCCGATGTCGCCGCCGCGCGCCTGTCGGCCCAGATCACGCTCGCGGAAGACTATTTTCAGCTGCGCGCGGCCGACGAGCAGAACCGGCTCTACCAGACCGATATCGACGATTTCAAAAACGCGCTGACGATCACCCAGAATCAGGTCAAGGCCGGCATCACGACGCTGGCGGATGTCTATGCCGCCGAGACGCAGCTCGAGAGCACGCAGGCGTCGGCGGTCGGGATACAACTCACGCGCGCCAAATACGAGCACGCGATCGCGGTACTGATCGGCAAACCGCCCTCCGAGCTGGGCATCGAGGTGGGCAGCTTCACCACCACGGTGCCGGTGGTGCCGGCCGGGATTCCTTCGGCGCTGCTCGAGCGGCGTCCCGACATCGCCGCAGCCGAGCGCTCGGTGGCAAGCGCTAACGCGCTGATTGGCGTCGCCGAGTCCGCCTGGTTTCCGAGCCTGACGTTGACCGGCTCCTACGGCTTTACCTCCAGCGCTCTGGGGGGACTGCTCAGCCCGAAGAATTCACTCTGGTCGTTCGGTCCGTCGCTGGCCGAGAACCTGTTCAACGGCGGCGCCACACTGGCGGCGACGCGCGAGGCGCGTGCCACCTACGACGAGACGGTGGCGACCTACCGCCAGACCGTGCTGTCGGCGTTCCAGTCGGTGGAGGACGACCTGGTGACTCTGCGTGTGCTCGAACAGCAGTCTCAATTGCAGGAAGCCGCGGTCAAGGACGCACGGCTCTCCGAGCAGCTGATCCTCAACCAGTACAAGTCCGGCATCGTGGTGTATTCCAGCGTCATCACGGCCCAGACCACGCGCCTGCTGGACGAAATCAATCTGCTGGGCATTCAGAGCCAGCGCCTGGTGTCGAGCGTCGATCTGATCTCGCAGCTCGGCGGAGGCTGGGACGCCGCCGAGCTCAATCGAGCCGATCGAGGTGTGCCGTCTCATTGACGCGCATGACCTGCACCTTCGCGCCGTCGACGGCTACCTCGCTGATGCCACAGGGCTGCTGCTGCAGCAGCCAGTAGGCCGACAGCGGCTGATCGAGCAGTTGCAGCAGCAGCGCGCGATTGACGCTGTCGTGGCCGACCAGCACGAGCGTGTCGCCGCCGTGTTGCGCGAGCACCTGGGACAGGCCGCCGGCGACGCGCGCCACCAGGTCCTGCAGCGATTCGCCGCCCGGAAAGCGCATCAGATGCGGCGCGCTGTGCCAGCGCTCGAACAGCTCCGGCGCGGCAGTGCGTACCTGCGCCAGGGTCTGCCCCTGCCAGGTGCCGTAATCCAGATCGTTGAGCGCTGCGAGCACCGTGCTGGGGAGGCTGCAGGTAGCGGCGATCGCGGCCGCAGTGGCCACGCAGCGCTGCAGCGGACTGCTGTAGATGGCCCCGATGCGCCAGTGCGCGGCGATGCGCTGCGCGGTCGCTTGCGCCTGCCGCCTGCCCAGCGCCGTCAGCGGCAGGTCCTCCCGGCCGCGAAAGCGCGCCGGATCAATGCCCTCGACATGACCGTGCCGGACCAGCAGCAGGCGCGTCATGCTACTTGCCAAGCTGCACTGAAATCCTTGAGCATCGGCCTGGCTCCTTACGAATTTAATCCGGAGTGACCCATGATCCTGCAGGGCTTGGCGGTCGGCATCGGCGCCGCACTCGGCGCGTTGCTGCGCTGGCGCCTGGGCGCCTGGCTCAATCCAGTATTCCCCACGATACCGTTCGGCACGCTGGCCTCAAACCTGATCGGTGGATTTATCATGGGGCTGTGCATGGAATATTTTACGCGCACGGCGGCACTGCCGCCCGAGCTGCGTCTCGCGGCGACCACGGGATTCCTCGGCGGGCTGACGACGTTCTCCACATTTTCGGCCGAGACCACGGTACTGCTGCTGCGCCGTGATTTCACCTGGTCGGCCGCTATCATCGGCGCGCACGTGTTCGGATCGCTGCTGCTGACCATTGCCGGCGTATATTGTGTGCGACTGCTGTTTGGCTACCGGGGAATCGCATGAAGGCGACGGTGCTGCGGCTGTACATGCACGAGAGCCGCCGTTTTCACGGCATGCTGCTCTACGAGTGGCTGCTCGAGCAGTCCCGCAAGCTCGGCGTGCACGGCGGCTCGGCCTTTCGCGCCGTCGCCGGCTATGGCCGTCACGGGGTCATGCACGAACAGAACTACTTCGAACTCGCCGGCGAATTGCCGGTGGTCACGGAATTCATCGTCAGCGAATCCGATGCCGAGCGCATCCTGGCGCTGGTGCGCAAAGAGAATATCGACCTGGTGTACGCCTCCTGGCCGGCGGAGTATTCGGCCACCAGCGTCCCGAGCGCTCCGAGCGCCGCAAACGTGCCGGCTGCGCCGGAACCGGCCGCCGGCGGGACGCCCTAGTCGCCGGCGCGCCGGCTGCGCGACCTGGCGGCAGTGATCCAGGCGTTCAGGCCCACACGGGCTCCTGGCCCGCCTTCCACTTGATGTTGCAACCAACGCTCGGAATCTGTTCCTTTATCGTCCGCCCCGCGAGCGTCGCGTCGGCGGCGGCGCGCAGATCCGCCCCGCTCACCGGCTGCTTGTTACCGGGACGACTGGCATCGAACTGCCCGCGATAGACCAGGCGACGCGCCTGGTCGAACAGGTACAGGTCCGGCGTGCAGACGGCCTGGTAGGCCTGCGCGACCGCCTGCGACGCATCGTACAGGTAGGGAAAATTGAACCGCTTCTGCGCGGCAAGCTGCGCCATGTTCGCCGGGCTGTCATCCGGATACCGGCTGGCGTCGTTGGAGTTGATGGCCACGACGGCGACGCCGCGCGGTTGGTAATCGTGCGCAAACTGCACCAGGCCGTGCACCATGTGCTTCACATACGGACAGTGATTGCAGATAAAAGCGACCAGCAGTGCCTTGGAGTCGGCGAACTCGTTGAGGCCGTGGAGTGCGCCGGAGGGATCGGGCAATGAGAATTCCGGCGCGCTCGTGCCCAGCGCGAGCATGCGCGAGTGCGTCATGACCATGCGAGGTGTCCCGGGTTCATAGCGAAGCTCCCTGGGCTTGAGGCACGTTGACGGCCGATAGAGCTTACCTGCACATTACCCGCCCGTATTCCCCCCGACAAGGTTCCGTCTCATGCTCAAAGGCAGCCAGTCCCGTCGCGCCGCCCACGCGATCGATACCATCTTCACCGATCGCTGGTCGCCGCGCGCGATGTCGGGCGCGCCGATCTCGCACGACGAGATGATGCTGCTGTTCGAGGCTGCGCGCTGGGCCCCCTCGTCGGGGAATTACCAGCCCTGGCGCATGCTCTACGCGCTGCGCGATACGCCGTACTGGCCGCTGTTCCTTGGCCTGCTGGTTGAGAGCAACCGGCTCTGGGCGCAGCACGGTAGCGCGCTGGTGCTGTTCCTCTCCAAGAAAACCTTCGATGATGGACGGGCCAGCGTGACGCACGCCTTCGATACCGGCGCGGCCTGGGAGAATTTCGCCCTGCAGGCCTCGGAGCGCAAGCTGGTGGTGCACGGCATGCAGGGTTTTGACTACGATCGGGCACGCAGCGAGCTGAAGGTTCCGGCGGATTTCCAGGTCAATGCGATGGCCGTGGTCGGCCAGCCGGGCGACGCGCAGCTACTGCCCGAGAGCGTACGCGCACGCGAACACCCCAATGACCGGCGGCCGGTCAGTCAGAGCGTGCGCGAGGGACCGTTCAGTTTCTAGCGCCCGCGAGCGCTGCCGGGAGAGCACAGGTTATGGCGCGAGACGAAGTCGTTCCCACGGCGCTGCATCAGCTGCCGGCCACCGCGCGGACGGTTCATTGGGGTTATTTCGATGCCGCGCTCGCGCCCGCGCTGCGGGTGCGCAGCGGCGATCTGATCCAGGCCGAGGCGATCACGCACCATGCGGGAGATGCGCCCGAACTGATGATGGATGAGCCGATCCAGCGGCTGTTTCGCGAGATCCCGGCCGCCGACCGCCGTCCCGGCGTACATATCATGACCGGTCCGATCTTCATCGAAGGCGCCCGGCCCGGAGACATGCTGGAGGTGCGCTACCTGCAGATGACGCCACGGCTGGACTACGGCTCCAATCTGGCCGCCAACTGGGGCTACCTGTATCAGGAGTTCGGCGCCAAAGAGCGCGTGACGATCTATGGCATCGACCGCCGCAGCAGTCAGGCCGCCGCCGTGTACGCCTACGATTTTCCCGGCAGATATCCGGGACCCGGCACCATCACGCATTGCGCGCAATGCGATCGCCAGCCGGCGCTGGCCGGCGTGCGGGTGCCGATGCGCCCGCATCTGGGAACCGCCGGCGTCGCGCCCGACGTGCCGGGCCGTGTCAGCACGATTCCGCCCGGCCGGCACGGCGGCAATATCGACAACTGGCGCATCGGCGCCGGCAGCACCATGTACTATCCGGTCGCAGTCGACGGCGGCCTGTTTTCGATCGGCGATCCACACATTTCCCAGGGCGATGGCGAGCTGTCCGGAACCGCCATCGAAGCCTCGCTGAACGTGTTGTTCCAGATCATCGTGCGCAAGGATTTCAGCTTTCCCTCACCGCTGCTCGAGGCACCGGATTGCTGGATCGTGCACGGCTTCGATGAGGACCTGGACGTGGCGATGCGCCACGCGGCGCTCGACATGCTGCAGCTACTGACCGAGCGGCAGGGATTGTCGCGCAACGACGCCTATTCCCTGATGAGCGTGGCCGCCGACTTCGGTGTCACGCAGGTGGTCGACGGCCGCAAGGGCATACACGTGCGCATCGGGCGCGGGCTATTCCCGCCGCGCGCGGCACCTGCCCGCTAGCCGCGCTTGTCGGCCTCGAGCCACAGCACATCGCTGGTGAAGGATCCGTCGGCCGCCACCGCAAAGTACTCGCGCGCCTCGGCCGGCAGGTCGTCGAACACTGCCCGCAACGCCTCCACTCTGCGGGCTGGTGTCGCGATGCGCCGCACCCAGCTGGCGAATTCGAGCCGCAATCTCCATGAATCGCCGATCGCAGCCGTCAGCCCGGGGACGCTCAGCATCGAGCGCCACTCGGAGGCGCGGTAGTTACGCACGTGCGACATATCGCGCAGCAGCTCGATGGTCTGCAGCGTGGTATCGAGCAGCGCCGACTCCGGCGCGATCACATCGATGACCACGAACGTGCCGCCCGGTGCCAGCGCGCGCACCGCCTCGGCCACGGCCGCCGGCACCGACGGCCAGTGATGAGCAGAGAAGCGCGTGACGATCAGATCGAAGGCGGCGTCAGGAAACGGCAGCTGGCCGGCCGCGCCGCGCCTGGTGGCTATTCCCGCATGGCCGCGCGCCCGTGCTTCGCTCTCGACCACGGCCAGCATCTGCTCCGACAGATCGTAGGCGATCAGGCTCGATGCGCCGCCGCGGGCGAGCGCGAACGCCGCATGGCCGGCGCCGCAGCCCAGGTCCAGTGCCCGGGCCGGCCGCAGCCGCTGCGCCAGGGCTTCGAGCCGATCCAGATCGGCGCCTTTCGCGTGCACGGCGCTGTCGAGATAGTTCGCGGCGGTGTCGCCGAACTGGCGCGCTGCCAGCGTCCCCTGATCCATGCTGCCTCCGGGCCGTCGCCGACTCCGGTCAAAAGATGACGAGCGTTTATTGTACCGGCGCTGCCGTGGCAGCATGTAGCCGCGGCACTCGCGCCGCGCTTCGAGCAATCGCCGTCAACATCATGCGCAGGCAACCCTTGCCGCTGCTGGCGCTGCTGGGCCTCGCCGCCGCCGGCGAGGTCGCGGCGCAGGGCGCCACCATGCAGGCGGTGGTCGCCGGCGCCGGCACGATCCATGTTCGCGAGCTGCCTCGCCCGGTTGCCGGGCCCGGGCAGGTGCTGGTGAAGATTCGCTACGCCGGCGTCAATCCGGTCGACTGGAAGAGCGCCGGCGGCGGCGCGGACGATCCGACGGCTGCGCCTGCGGGCGGCGTCCCCGACACCGTCGTCGCCCCGATCCCGGGCGTGGATGCCTCCGGCGTCATCGCGGCCGTGGGACGCGGTGTCACCGGCTACCGCATGGGCGATGCCGTGATCGTCTGGTCGCAGGCTCGCGGCACCTATGCGCAGTACGTCGCCGTGTCCGCGCAGACCATCGCCCACAAACCGGACAGCCTGTCGTTTGCCGAGGCCGCGGGCCTCGCGCACGCGAGCCTCGCGGCCTGGAATCTGCTGGTCGATCAGGCCAGGGTGCGCCGCGGCCAGAGCGTGCTGGTGCTCGGAGCTGCCGGCGGCGTCGGCTCGGCAGCCGTGCAGATCGCCAGGAACGCAGGCGCGCAGGTGTTCGCGACGGCCTCGGCGCGCAATGCCGGCTACCTCAAGGCCCTGGGTGCGCAGACCGTGTTCGATTACAGCACGCAGCATTTCGAGGATCAGCTGCGCGATATCGACATCGCGATCAATACCGTGGACATCGACAACGCCTATCGCGCACTCGCCGTGGTCCGGCGCGGCGGTTATCTGCTCTCATCTGTCGGCCTGCCTGCGCCCGCGCAGTGCGCGGCACGCGGTGTGATCTGCTGCGGCCGTACCCTCACGGGCACGCCGTTTGCCGTCGTGCTCAAACAGCTCGCCGACTGGTCGCAAGCGGGCCGATTCAAGGTCAATATCGATCGGACATTCGAGCTCACCGATGTGCTCAAGGCCTGGCAGTACAGCCAGGCCGGACACACCCGCGGCAAATCCGTGATCAGGATCAGCGACTGAAAACGAACCCATCGGGGCGGCATTGGGTGCATTATGACGCAGCGAATGGCCGGTTGCGGGCCGCGGGTGCCGGCGGGAACTTTGACATAGTGAATTCCGTCTCAGGATAAGCGGCAGGATTCTGTCAAGCTGCGCGCCGTCGAACTGATGGGAGCCTCGAACCCTACGTGAAACCCTACACCTTGCGCGGCGCGCTCGCGCTGAGCACATTCGGTCTGTTCGGGGCGCTGTTGCTGCAGGCGCCGGCGGCGGCAAATCTGGGCGGCGATGCCGACTCCGTCAGCGCGGATCGCGACGTTCTGCATGCGCAGCTGCGGCGCACGCCGATGGCGCAATACGACCTGCATGAAATCACGACCGAGGCCGGCACGCGGGTGCACGAGTACACCACGCCTCAAGGCACGGTGTTCGCGTTCACCTGGCAGGGTCCCCTGCCCCCGGACCTGCGCCAGCTCTTCGGCAATTATTACAAACAGTTTCAGGACGCGGCCGCAGTCCAGGCCAGAACCGGGATGCATCGTCTGCTGAACGTCACGCAGCCCGATCTGGTGGTGCAGTCGAGGGGACGCCTGCGCGATTTCCGCGGCATGGCTTATGTCCCGAGTCTGGTCCCCGCCGGCGTAGCCGTCACCGACCTTCAATAGCGGGCATCGCATGCGCCACCGGTTTCGTTGGACCCTGTTGCTCGGCCTGTGCGTAGTAGCCAGCTGCGGCGGCGGCGGCGGTAGCAGCGCGGGCAGTACCACCAGCTCGGGCAGCTCCACCAGCAGTTCGAGCAGCAGCAGTTCGAGCAGCAGCTCAGGCAGCAGTAGCTCCGGCGGCACCAGCAGCTCGAGCACTTCGAGCAGCTCGAGTGGTGCGAGCGGTTCGAATGTCATCGCGATCACGGTCGGCCCGGGACCCCCGGCGGCCAACGGCGGCACGTTCAATGTCTCCTACGCCAGCGTGAAACTCTGCCAGCCCGGCACCAGCACCTGCGCCACGATCAACGACGTGCTGGTCGACACCGGCTCCTATGGCCTGCGCATCTTCGCCTCGGCGCTGCAGGCCAGCGGTCTGACACTCGCGGTCCAGCCGGATCCGAACCATGGCAGCAACAGCCTGGCCGAATGCCTGCCGTTCGCCGATGGCTATACCTGGGGACCGCTGGTGACGGCTGACCTGAGCATTGGCGGTGAGCGCGCGGCCGGCCTGTCGGTCAACATCATCGATGACAACAGTTCCTACGCACCGACAGCGCCGTCGGGCTGCACTAGCACGAACGGCAGCATGTCGCTGAACTCAATCAGCGCCCTGTCCGCCAACGGCGTACTCGGCGTCGGCCCGTTCGATCAGGATTGCGGTACCGCCTGTGCCGAATGCAACAGTTTAATGGGTGGCTGCACGAGCTCCAACGACATCTACTACAGCTGCAATTCCGGCAGCAATACCTGCACCTTGACGCAGGTGGCCTTGACGGCGCAGGTGCGAAATCCCGTGGCCCTCTTCGCGGTCGACAATAACGGCGTCATCGTGCAGCTGCCGGCGATTCCCGCGGCCGGACAGGTCGCGGCGGTCGGCTCGCTGATCTTTGGCATAGCGACGCAGAGTAACAATGCTCTGGGCAGTGCCACGGTGTTGACGGCCAATTTCGAGGCCGATATCACGACGCTCTACAACGGCCAGAACCTGACCAGCAGTTTCTTCGACTCGGGCTCCAACGGCCTGTACTTCCCCGACAACTCGATCCCGGTGTGCGCGGGATTTACGAACGCGAGCGATTTCTTCTGCCCCGCATCGACGCTGCAGCGCATGGCGACCAATGAGGGCCAGAACGGGGCCGTGAGCATGGTGGACTTCGACATCACCAATCTGAAGAATCGCGTCCAGAGCGATTACGCGAATGCAGAGATCGGCGGCCCCGCGGCCACCAACACCGCTCTGGGTCCGTACTTCGACTGGGGCCTGCCGTTCTTCTACGGCAAAAGCGTGTACACGGCCATCAACGGCATGCCCGCCGGCAGCGCGACCGGTCCCTACTACGCTTATCGATGAGCGGGGCGGCCCCCAAGCCGGCGGCACCGTATGCGCATCCTTCACACCGACCTGGTGCCGGGCCTGTGGATCGCCTGGTTCATCTACTGGCGCATCGCCTCGGATGGCGTCAAAGCCGTCCGGCGCCGCGAATCCCCGGCCTCGCGCGCAGCGCATATCGTGCCGCTCGTGCTTGCCGCGCTACTGCTGTGGGTACGGACTGTTCCTGGCGGCGGCGTGCTGTTCCGGCGCTTTCTGCCGCCCACCGAGGCCACCTATTGGGCCGGCACGCTGCTGGTGGCGCTGGGACTGGCCTTCAGCGTCTGGGCGCGCGTGTACATCGGGCGCAACTGGAGCGCGACGGTGACCGTGAAGGAAGATCACGAACTGATCCGTAGCGGTCCCTATGCGCTCGTGCGCCATCCCATCTACAGCGGCCTGCTGCTCGCTTTCATTGGCAGCGCCGTCGTGCGCGGCGAGTGGCGCGGGGTGCTCGCGGTGCTGATCGTGATCGCGGCCCTGTGGCGCAAGTTGCGCCTGGAGGAGCGCTGGATGAGCGAGACCTTCGGTGATCAGTACCGCGACTACCGCAAGCACACCGCGGCGCTGATACCGTTTCTGCTCTGAACGCGCCCGGCGCTCACCGCCGTCACGGCAGCGGTCCTGGCGCGGCAAGCAGCGGAACGCCAACGATCAAGCCGTGCAGACGCAAGATGAACGACACGTACAGTGCCAATCCCAGTACTACCGCGATGAGATCATTGTAGCGTGACGGCGACGCACCTCGCACCGGCACCGGCACGCGACGTTTGAGCGAAATGCGCACCGCGACCGCCCAGACGAGAAAGCTGCCGAACAGCAGCACGTCGGCCAGTGTGCCATTGACCAGCAGATGCGCCGTCGCCCATATCTTGATCGCCGCCAGCATCGGATGTTTCGCCGCGCTTTGAATTCGTCCGGGCAGGTAAGCAGCGAACAGCAGCGGAAAAACCGGCAGCATCAATACCCAGGTGACCTCATGCAGCCACGCCGGCGACACGTACAGCACCACGGGCGCGCGTCGCGCCTGCGCAAAACCGAACACGATCAGAATCAGACCGGCCGCGCTGATCAGCGAGTACACGCCCTTCCACGAGTGTGGACGCAGGTGCATCACCATGCGATTGCGCCAGCTCGGGGCGACGAGCGCCACCGAATGCGGCGCGAAGAACAGCATCAGTCCCGCAAGCAACATCAGCATCGCGACTTCCTCGCCCGCCTCCGGGCCGATCGGGCCGATGTCCTATGATGCGCCTTGCGGCGAGCGGTGTGCGCGTATGACGGACGCGTAGGCCGCAGGTCTGTGGCATTCCGCCGCCTGCCTGAAGTGATAGCATCGCGTTCCGGCAGCGCCGATTTTCCGGGCAATTGACGGGAGAGAGCTCATGGCTGACACGCGTTCGGGTCTGTTATCGCCGCGGCTGGCCGGCATCGCCGCCCTGGCGCTGACATGGATCAGCGGCGCCGCGGCAGCGGCCGACGGCGGCTTCAAACTGCGCAGTCCGACGGTAAC
>Ga0209624_10003957_pt1 | contig 10305 bp, 7 predicted proteins | sample JacPinW_OM2H0_O1_FD_188565 | JGI IMG/M metagenome (GOLD analysis project Ga0209624, IMG submission 188565) | Forest soil microbial communities from Algoma, Ontario, Canada - Jack Pine, Ontario site 1_JW_OM2H0_O1 (SPAdes) (version 2) | ecosystem: Environmental > Terrestrial > Soil > Boreal... | reverse complement strand
ACGCGGACCTCGGGACGGCGGACCTCGGGACAAGGGACCTGCCGGCATTCAAGACCCGAACAAGAACAGAGAGAGCCCAGTCCCTTTGTGATCTTGTACCCGCCAAATCGGCCTTCTCGATGAAGGCCTGGTGCAGAGCGTTCTCGTCAGCACAGCTTTAGGACGCTCGAATCGTCGCCGAATTCATCCGGAGACTCGATCCTGCCAAACCGCGTTGCTGGATCGCGGAAAAAGATGGCGAGAATGTCGGCGCCGTTTTCCTGGAGAGGAAATCGTCGGCGGCGGCCAAGTTGCGGTTGCTACGGGTGGAACCGTCGGTTCGCGGGCTGGGAATAGGAAAACGTCTGGTCGAGGAATTGCGTCCGCTTTGCCCGGTATACAGGCTGCAAGAAGGTCATGCAGTGGCCGCAGAGCGAACTTGTCGCCGCGCGCCGCCTCTACCAGAATGCCGGCTTGGCGCTGGTGGCTGAAGAGAAACACCAGAGTTGGAGCCGCGACGATCGGGTTGCCGAAACCTGGGAACTGAACCTCTAAGCCCCTGCCGACCCGCATTACGCCCAACCGCCACGGTTGCTTACGAAATTTTTCAATATTTCTCAAAAAAATCTTGCATCTGAGGAGATTTCCCGTAATCTCACAAATGCGAACTAACTTCGCCGAGATGCCCGGGAATCGCTCAGACCCGGGAGCCGCGAGCAGCGCGTCTTTTCAGAGAGAACGCTTTTCGGAAGAGACCCAAGGGGAGACGCGGTGGTGAGAGTGAGTCGCTTGAAGAGGAAGCCATAGAAATTGGCAACAGCTAGCGCCCCGCGTCAACAACTCGGAACTGCCCGGTCTCTCGTCCCCGCCCCCAACCGGAAAAGATTCGTTCGCCTCACGCTCTGGCCTCTGGTCGCCGCCACTTTCTTTATGGTGTCGGGGGGAACCTATGGCACCGAAGACATCGTGCATGGCGCCGGTTATGGTCGCGCCATCCTGATTCTGCTCATCACGCCGCTGCTCTGGAGCCTGCCCACCGCTTTCATGATTGGCGAGCTTTCGAGCGCACTGCCTTACGAAGGCGGCTACTACGCCTGGGTGCGGCGCGCCATGGGCAACTTCTGGGGATTTCAGGAAGCCTGGCTGTCGCTGGTGGCCTCCATTTTCGACATGGCGATTTATCCCACGTTGTTCGTGGTCTACCTGACCCGGATGTTTCCCTGGTTTCACGAGGGCAATCGGGGATGGTGGGTCGCGCTGGCCGTTGTCATCGCCTGCGCCCTGCTGAACATCGCCGGGGTGAAAGTAGTTTCGCTCACTTCATTGTGGCTGTTAGTGGCCTTGTCGGCGCCGTTCGCGGTAATCGTGGTGATGGCGCCATTCAAGCTCGGCGCGCTGGCCAACGCCGTGACCAAGCCAACCACTTCGACCGTCGACATTCTCGGCGGCTTGCTGATCTGCATGTGGAACTACATGGGATGGGACAATGCTTCGACCATCGCCGCGGAAGTAGAGCGTCCGCAGCGCACTTATCCGCGGGCCATGCTGGTCGCAGTCGGCATTGTGGCGGCCACCTACGTCCTGCCCTTTGCCGCGATGTGGATGACCGGCCTGAAGGCTACGGCCTGGGAAACCGGTTCGTGGGCTGACATCGCAGCATTGATGGGGGGACCGCTGTTGCGCCTCGGCGTGGTGCTCGGAGGCATGATGAGCGCCTTTGGCATGTTCAACGCGCTGGTGATGAGCTATTCGCGCCTGCCGTTGGCGATGGCGCAGGATGGCATGCTTCCTGGAATCTTCGGCAAGCTGCAGAAAAAATCGCGGGCGCCTTGGGTTGCGATTGTTGCGCTGGCCATCGGATGGGGAATGTGCCTGGGGCTGGGATTTGCCCGGCTAGTCACGCTCGACATTCTTCTTTATGGAGCCAGCCTCCTGTTGGAATTCATGGCGCTGGCCGTGCTGCGCTTCCGTGAGCCGGAGCTGGCGCGTCCGTTCCGCGTGCCGGGTGGCCTTTTCGGAGCCATCGCCATCGGCATTCCGCCCATGCTGCTGCTGGGTTTTTCGGTGATCCGCAGTGAGCATGAACAAATCTGGAATATGAGCTCATTTACTTTCGGGATCATCCTGATCGCGGTGGGCTTCGTGGCGTACTTCGTCAATCATGCCTTAAAGCCGGCGGGATGGACTGTGTCCAGGGAGAAGCCTCAGCCCGCGGCGTAACCTCTTTAACGAAATCGACAACGAAACCGGCGGCAGGATAAACTGTCACGATTTTGGCCTCCTGGCGCACCTACTAAGCTGAACTGCACCTGACGGGAGTATGCTCACACGATACCGGAGCGTGCCAGCTTAGGTTGCGGCCACCTTCGCGCCCTTGGCTGCGCTCTTTATGTCTGCGGCGTGCTTCTTGTTGACCACTTACGCTGTCGAGTTTGGGAAAGTTGCACGATGCCCTGGGGATTGGGGCAGGGTTTGACCTTCTTCTGCTGGGAGTTCCGAGTGTGATGATCCCGGTATTCAGAGCGACGCTCACGGTTCTGGTCCAGCTCCATCATCCGACTTCCTGGCTCACGCCGACCTTGGCATTTGGGCTCAGCTGTATCGGACTGATTTTGCTTCGTGAAAACAGCAGTTGGATTCGGGAAAACTATGGTGGCCGATGTGCACCAGGCGCTCGCGATGTTGGCAATGCTCGCGGCCGGGGTAATCACATGGCTCGTTAGTTGCTGGTTGCTGCATAGGGAAACAATTCACAGGCCCCAGTCACGTGACTGCGCTTCCAAGCAAGAGGACCGGGAAAATCCCGGTCCTCTTGTTTTCTGATCTCAGCACGATTATCTGGGGACGGCCACCATCGGCTGTCCCACAGAGGTTACGCCGCGGCTTCCGCACTGTCGCGTAGGCTCTTTACTTTGTCATGCGCAGCCTGCACTCTGGCGGCCTGGCGGCGAACAATCTGAGCGATATTTTCCGGCAAGTCACCCGTGACCGCCTTCTGGTACGCGTCTTTTGCTTTGTCCTCGCCGTTCTCCAGCCATTCCAGAATCGTCTTATCGCCGCCGCCCAGGCCGACTTTCGTGTCGATCCAGGCGCGATGCAGTGATCCCGCAACCGACCCGGAAACTTTCTTGTCTGGTTTCCCCAGCCGGATCAACTCGGCTTCGAGTTCCCCAGCAAAGCGAGACCGTTCCAGGCTCTGCTCGTTAAGAAAGGGTTTCAGGTCACTTCGTTTAACCTTCGAAGCGGCCTCTTGGTAGCCTTTTTGTCCGTCTTTGCAGGTTTCGATGAGATTTTCCAGCACACTTACCGCGTCATTTTCGTTCATAATAGCCTCCTGAATTTTGGATGCAGGCTGGCAGTCGGAGTTTGGCGGCATTCTTCTCCCTGAAATTAGGAAGAAAAGTGATCGTGCTCTAAAATCAAGCGAGTAAACCTGTTGAGAGAGCTATGACCAAACGGAAATCGAAGGGGGCGTATATGATTTCCGCTGTAGCCGAGATGTATGGGATCCATCCCCAGACGCTGCGGCTCTATGAGCGCGAAGGCCTGCTCAAGCCCTCGCGGACTGAGGGCAACACGCGCCTCTACACCGACGAAGATTTGCAGCGGCTGGAGTTCATCCTGTCCCTCGCCCGCGACCTGGGCGTCAACATCAGCGGCATGGCAATCATTCTGCAAATGCGCGAGCGCATGGAAGAGATGCAGCGCCAGATTCAGGAGTTCGTGCAATACATTCAGCAGGAAGTGCTGACGCGCGCCAACGCGGCCGCCGATCCCGCGAAAGGCGCGATTGTGCCGGTGAGAAGGCCGATGGTGACGCCGGTGATGCAAACAGGAAGAAAGAAGTAGTTGCTTTCGGCAGCTCTACAGCGCGTTTTCCTGAGCGAAGTCCTGTGGCGCGAGGCGAACAGAGACGAAGTCGAAGGATCCCCACTTTCCAATCCAACTACGGCGCGGATGCAGAGGTATGATCTAGGGCACGATGCTCCCTTTCAAACTGGTCTACAGCGATGCTTATTACCTTCCCATTGGGGATCACGTCTTTCCTGCTGAAAAATATCGCCGCGTTCACGACCGGCTGATTTCCAACACCGTCGCCGAAGCCAAGGATTTTCTGGAACCCCAGCCGGCAACCGACCTCGACATCCTTCTGGTGCACACGCCACAGTATGTGCAGAAGCTGAAGACAGGCACGCTCAGTCCGCGCGAGGAAATGGAGATGGAAATTCCCTATTCGCGCAACCTGGTAGACGCTTTCTGGCTGGCGGCGGGCGGATCAATTCTTGCCGGGCGGCAGTGCCTGATCGACCGGGTTTGCATCAGCATCGGCGGCGGATTTCATCATGCTTTTCCCGACCACGGCGAAGGCTTCTGCATGATCCACGACGTGGCCGTGGCTATCCGCCGCCTGCAGCGCGACGATAAGATTCGCAGCGCGATGATCGTGGATTGCGATGTGCACCAGGGCAACGGCACAGCAGCGATTTTCGCCGGCACGCGCAGCGAGAGCTTAGCGCTGCCGTCGGTTTCGAGTTCCAGGCTGAATGAGAGGTCAGGGGCACAAACGAAGATGCACGGCGCGCAGCGCGGCGATGTCTTCACCATTTCGCTGCACCAGCACAACAACTATCCTCTGTGGAAGCCGCCATCGTCGATTGACGTGGATCTGCCGGATGGCGTCGGCGACGACGACTACCTGGCCTGGCTCGACAACGCGCTCAGTTCCGGCCTGCGGCAGTTTGACCCTGATCTGCTGTGCTACGTCGCCGGCGCAGATCCCTATCGCGAAGATCAGCTCGGCGGACTCGATCTAACGATTGAAGGATTGAAGAAGCGCGACGAACTCGTCTTCCGCGTCGCCCAAGCCCGCGGCATCCCCGTGATGGTGACATATGCAGGCGGCTACGCGCGGAATCTGGAGGATACGGTGACCATTCACAGTAATACGGTGGTCGCGGCGAGCGAAGTGTTTGTGTGAGGACGGAGTCCGACCATCCGCAAACTGATTGGGATTCGACTAGCGACGCCTATTCGATGCACCGGTGCCGAAGGCACGGCACCTCAAAGCCCGGCACGGAAGTGCCGGGAAAGGCCCGTCGAACGCGATTCCCGATTTCCCGCAATCGTCTCAAACTCGCTTTTAACACTTGAATCGCCTTGGCGCGGGCATGTCGGGCGGGAGCGCAATCAATGAATGAGCATGGTTCGCAATACCTCCGGCCGCGACCACGGAGATTCCGTGATTCCGACCGATGCCCGCAACATATCTCCAGAGTTTGGGCAGCAGCGTTTTGAGGAATGAGATCCCGCCGTTCCTTGGTCTGAAGACGCAAAGGACGAGAATGTCGGAGTATCCTGCGAGCCATTTGTCACTTATCCACACCATCCGCTAATTTCTCTATGGCGGATGTCACATCGGCCCCTCGGGGGAAAGCCAAGATGAGACGGCCATGGTCACTTGTGAGACTCGCGATCGACTTCGCCATGTCACTATTTGCTTTCGCGACAGGAGGATCGAAGAATCTGCGTCCGACTATTTCAAGCTCTTTGCCCAGGCGTATCGTATATTCGAGCATCATATTCGAGCATCATCTGGTAGTTGGCTGTTTTGGAATCACGCCGCCTTCGCCACCTCTGAGTCCAGACGTCCCACCAATTTCTCTAGCGTCCAAACGTGGTCTGCGAGTCCAGCTTCCATTGCGGGCGTGACTCTCAGCGTTTGGTGAACCCGGCAGAAATTGTAAGAGGCATGGTAGATTGCAACCATGTAATAGCGATTCTCGAACTTCTTATGCCATACGAGTCAGGTCACATTTGGAGTTTAGAGGAATCAGTGGGATTATTAGGAATTAGAAGCTTGGCAAACGCGGCATGATAAGTGAAAAGAACATTGTTCGGCTCTATGGCGCGCTCCTCGCCATCTTTGCCCCTCCAGCCACGTTGATCATTTATGGGATTTGGCGCAACATGCCTGCTTGGCTCATAGCATTGACCCTGATCGCGCTTTTGGTCGTTTTTTATCGTTTAGGAATCTTGTATGGTAATCGGCCAGCCGCAGTGCGCAAGAGAGTTCCGATCAGCAGCCAAGAGCTGCGTAGAAGAAGAAAAAGATTTTACGATTGGCTAGCTTCTCAGGGACGCCACTAAATTCAAACAGCCCACTACCGCATCATCAGTCACCGAGCGATGTTTAGTGGGCCGCTGTTAAAATAGATTCTGGAACTCTATGTTCGAGAACTTACAGGAAAAACTACAGCGCGCGTTCAAGACCCTTCGCGGCCAGGCTAAGCTTACCGAAGAGAATATTGACGAGGCGCTGCGCGAAATTCGGCTTGCTCTGCTCGAGGCCGACGTCAACTTCAAGGTGGTCAAGCAGCTCATTGACCAGATTCGCGCCAAGGCCGTCGGCCAGGAAGTACTGACCGCGCTCTCCCCGGGCGAGCAGGTCATCAAGATTGTGCGCGACGAACTGGTCGAACTGCTGGGCAAGGACACCGCGCGCGTGAAGTTTGCTTCGCAGCCCCCAACGGTTGTGCTCATGGCCGGACTGCAAGGTTCCGGAAAGACCACGACATCGGGCAAGCTGGCGAATTGGTTCAAAACGGGCGGCCACCGTCCGCTGCTGGTTTCGGTGGACGTGTACCGTCCCGCTGCGCGGGAGCAGTTAAAAGTTGTCGCGCAGGCGGTGAAGAGTCACCTATACGAAGGGACAGTCGGCGAGGCGAACACGGCAACAGTTGAACGGCTGGTAAAAGAAGCACGGCGCGAAGCCATCGTCTCCGGCTGCGACGTGCTCATCGTCGATACCGCGGGCCGCTTGCACATCGACGACCAACTCATGGATGAGATGCAGTCGCTGAAGAAGCTGCTGAATCCGTCGGAGATTCTGTTCGTGGCCGACGCCATGACCGGTCAAGACGCGGTGCGATCCGCCGAAGAGTTCCACAAGAAGCTTTCGCTCACCGGAGTGATACTCACCAAGATGGACGGCGACGCTCGCGGCGGGGCGGCGCTATCCATTCGCCAAGTCACGGGGCAGCCCATCAAGTTCATCGGTGTCGGAGAAAAGTACGACGCCCTGGAGCCGTTCCATCCCGACCGCATCGTCTCGCGCATCCTCGGCATGGGAGACATTCTCTCGCTGATCGAGCGCGCCGAGCAGCAGATTGACAAGAAGAAAGCGCAGGAAATGGCCACCCGCGCCCTGACTGGCGACGGCTTCTCGTTGGAAGATTTTCGCGATCAGCTGCGCCAGGTCAAAAAGATGGGATCGATGAAGAGCCTGATGGGCATGCTGCCCTCGATCGGCCCGTTCTCCGGCCTGCAGAAGGCCGCCGATAGCGTGGACGAAGGACAGATCAACCGCGTCGAAGCGATCATCAATTCGATGACCACACACGAGCGTCACCATCATGAAGTGATCAATGGCAGCCGCCGCAAACGCATCGCCCGTGGCTCGGGAACCAGCGTGCAGGAAGTGAATAATCTTCTTCGCCAGTACGCGCAGATGAAAAAAATGTTCAAGCAAATGGGCAAGCCCAGCTTCGCGCGCCGGTTAGCAGGGATGAAGCTGCCGGGGATTTAGGGGCCTAAAGGACGCGCGGAGTGTAGCCTGTTCGCGGACGTGCTCATCGTTTTCCTTAGAAGGGCGCTAATCGAAATCTTCCGCTCACAGCACGCCAGATCCTGTCTTGCTGGAGGAGTTGGCTGCATGGTCGTGGAACTTACTTGTGACTACCGAGTGGATGGGGAGCGATACCCGGGCTCGCATACCGAGCCTCGGGGCTGGCCCAGCGAGGAGCTCGCCTTAACCATTGCCCGGGTAGCGGGCTAATCGGGCGCGAAAAGCCGAGGATGCCCGAATCTTTTGTGCGCGACCAGGATTTGTATTTCCAGGATTTCCAGGCACACGGATTGCGCCTCGGGAGCTGACTGTATGAAGTGGCGTTCGCTTGAAGAATCCGATCCGGGCCTTGACTCGCGGCCACTGCACGCCATCCTAAGCGAGCGCAAGCAATTGATCGCGAAGTACGTCCCTACGGAGACGCAGGCCATTCACGCCCAAGCCGTCGCTGAACTCAAGGGGCGGCTTCTCGCGTCGAATATTTTGCGGGTGGGCGCGAAGGCGCCAGCGTTCGACCTTTCAGACCACGACGGCAAAACGGTTTCTTCTTCTGACTTGCTCGCCAAGGGAAAGATCGTTCTCTGCTTCATCCGCGGGCGCTGGTGTCCGTTTTGTGTCACGCAAATGGAAGCCATGAATCTCGTCCTGCCGCGGCTTGAGCAGGCGGGAGCGACGCTCGTTGCCGTTTCCCCGCAGACCGTGAAGCAATCGTTCTTCATGCACGATCAGCACAAGCTGCGCTTTCCGCTGCTCTCCGATGCAAGCAACAAAATCGCGCGGAAGTTTGGACTGACCTACCGCGTGCCGGGACTTCAGGAAGCGGTGTTTCGGCGAGCATTCGTCAACCTGCCCTTTACCAACGGCGACGAAAGCTGGGAGTTGCCGATTCCGGCCACATACATCATCGGCGGTAACGGGACAGTTCTATTTGCGTCGGCGAATGAGGATTACACGGAGCGGCCGGAACCGGCAGACATCTTGCGGATGGTTGAGCAGCGTCCATCTTAAGTTGACTTCATTCGTTGACTTCATTGTGCTGTAGACTCCCCACCGGAAGAGAGGCTTCCAACTGGCTGAGGTCGGCTGCGCTGGGCTATCGACGACATTCATGGCGATCCCGACTTGGGACATTACGCGGCTGTGTGCTCGCCTCGCCGAAAATTCTCGATCAGATGTTCGGACGTGCGCAACGAGAATGCCAGAATGCTGATGGTGGTCGTCTTGTCGGTGCAATTCAGAAATACGCTGGCGTCGCAGACATACAGGTTCGGAATATCGTGTGTCTGCCCAAAGCGATTGGTGACAAAATTCTTCGGATCATTTCCCATGCGGCATGTGCCCGTTTCATGCAGGCTCCAGCCCGGGATCTCCGGATCCTGGCCGGAGCCCTCGAGCTCTCCCCCAGCCGCGCGCAGCACCTCAGCGCAGACCTGCTTGGAGTGCTCCCACATTTTCAGCACATTTTCGTCCCACTCGAAGTGCACGCGCGCCACGGGAATCCCGTATGGATCTTTGACCTCTGGATCAAGATCCATAAAGTTCGTATCGGACCGAAGCGAAGGCGCCTGAATTCCGAAGCTCACCGGCGAGGGATACCGACGCTTGATCTCTCGCTTGAACGACGATCCGAAGCCGTCAACGTCATGGGCAAACCATGGAAACTCCGAGCACCCGCCGTCCGGATACACTGAATATCCGCGAATGAATTTCTCCGCGTGCGGATCTTTCAGATTCTGCCAGCGCGGCATCCATGCAATCGTGCTGTCGGCCACGTGGTCAGGGAAACTCGGCTGCCCCAGCAATTGCGGCAGATATCCCCGCGCCGACTCGCCATAGAGATGATCGCAAAGATTACGCCCTACCTGCCCGCTGGAATTCGCGATGCCGTTGGGCCACCGCCGCGATTTCGAATTCAGCATAATGCGCGCCGACTCGATGCAGGACGCCCCGACGATCACGGCACGCCCGTATACTTCGACCTCCTGTTTCGTCTTGCGATCAATGTAAGCCACTCCCGCCGCATGACCGTTCTCGTCGACCAGGACATTTTTCGCCAGGGCATTGGTGCGCAACTCGAGGTTCTTCGTCGCCTCCGCCTTCGGCAGCAAAAAATATGGCGTCGAGAAAAATGCCCCCACATCGCAGCCCGTGGTGCATTCTCCGCAGAAGTGGCATGCCGGATGCCCTTCATGCGGCTGCGTAAGCTGCGCGCAGCGATCCGGCAAATACGGCACCCCTACCTTGTTGCAGCCCGCTTCCAGAATAAAATCGAGGCAGCGGAAGTTAAACGGCGGCAAGTAGGAGCCATCGGGATTGCTGGGCCGGTTCTGCACCGTGCTGGCCACGCCAATCATTTTCTCCACGCGCGTATAGAACGGGCTGATCTCGTCATAGCTGACGGGCCAATCCACGTCATAGCCGTCGCGCGAGGCGGCGCGCAAATCGATGTCGCCGAAGCGCGCCGAACTTCGTCCCCAGAAGTTCGTCTTGCCCCCGACTGCGTTGCAGCGCGGCCACATCCATTTCGTCCCCGGCGCGACCGTGAACGGAATTTCATGGTCCCAGGCCGCTTTCGTGTACTCATTGTCCATATAGCCGAATGATTGCCCGTGCCGTTTGGGATCGTCGAGTCCGCGGAACTTCATGTCCCAGGGCATGCGATGGTAGCGGAAGTCTTTTTCTGGATCGAGCCGCCGTCCGGC
>Ga0209624_10003955_pt1 | contig 10311 bp, 9 predicted proteins | sample JacPinW_OM2H0_O1_FD_188565 | JGI IMG/M metagenome (GOLD analysis project Ga0209624, IMG submission 188565) | Forest soil microbial communities from Algoma, Ontario, Canada - Jack Pine, Ontario site 1_JW_OM2H0_O1 (SPAdes) (version 2) | ecosystem: Environmental > Terrestrial > Soil > Boreal... | reverse complement strand
ATCGGCTGGTCCCCGTGAGTGATGGCGGCGTGATCCAGGTCTGCGAACTTGAATCCGGGGCCGGGGTCAGAAATGCGGTAGAGCAACATCCGCTTGGCGCGCAGGTAGGAGATTCGGACCTTGCGCCTGGGATTGAGCTTGCCGCCCCATTCAATCGCATTCATCAACAGCTCGTGAAAGGCTTGGGAGACCGAAGTACGCACATCGTCGGAGAGGCCGGTTTCCAGGTGCTCCATAAACGACTCAAGGCGTGTACCGGCGTCGAGCGAACAAGGGACCAGGAGCTCTACCCATTCAGGCCGCGCCGAAATCACCTCGATCGGGGGCGTGCGCGATTTCTCACCGAGCGACGTCCGCACCATCGCCATCAGTGCCTCCCGATCGATGGGTTTCGCAATGTAGTGATGAGCATGTTCCCTCACAGCGGCCAGAAGCGTGCCGGGCGTGTCGTCAGAGGTAATGACGATTACCTTTGGACGAATCTTTTTCTTGCGCATGGCGGCCAGCACCTCCAGGCCGCTCATTTTCGGCATCCAGACGTCGAGCAGAACCAGGTCGAATTTTGTTTTTTGGAGTTTTTTCCAGGCCGCGTCGCCATCGGCCACCACCGTGACCGCAAATTTCTCAGCGCGGAGGATTTGAGAAATCCAGCTCCGGATCGTAAGGTCGTCGTCCGCCACCAAAATGCGCTTCAAGTTTCCTCCCGAGACTCACACGCCGGAAGTGCCGCGGAATCATTCGACCTTCGGGCTTCGTCCACTCGCCGGACGCCGAGACAGACGACGGCTCATCGGCTTGCTCAAACAAGTGTACCCCGCGGCGGATCTGTTTTTGGCGCCGACAACGACCCGTGACGCGCAGGGGTAAGGGGTGGTGGTTGCCATCGGCGGACGGTCGCGGGACAATACCCTGCGCCGCAGCCGTAGGGATGACGTGTTCTGTGGCGCGATCCCCGGGAGGGGCAGTGAACCTGCGAATGTCACTCGTTTCGGCCGCACTCGTGATCGCCAGTGTCGGCTCTTGTTCCATTTCATGCCGGGCGCAATCGGTTTCACAGGCGCCTCGATCGACCCTGAAGTCAAGCGGCCACGAGTGGAAGTTTGCCGTCTCCGGTGATTCGCGCAACTGTGGCGACGTGGTCATGCCCGCCATTGCCCAGGGCGTGAGGCAGCGCGGTGCGTTGTTCTACTGGCACCTCGGCGACCTGCGGGCGATCTACGACGTCGATGAGGACATTCGACAGCAGCCCGAGCATCTGCTGAAGCCGCTGACGAAGCCAGAATACCTCGACATGGCGTGGAGCGATTTCATCCAGAATCAGATCCAACCGTTCGGGACAATTCCTTTTTATCTGGGGATCGGGAATCACGAGACCATCGCACCGAAAGATCACGCCGCGTTTCTTGCGCAATTCCGAACCCAGCTCGATTTGCCCAATCTGCGCGCACAGCGCCTGGAGGATGATCCCGCCGACCTTGAACCCAAGACCTACTACCACTGGATCCAACGCGGGGTCGATTTCATCAATCTCGACAACGCAACAAAGGACCAGTTTGACTCCGACCAGATTGCCTGGTTTGAAAAAACGCTCGGTTCGGATTCCGCGAGTGCGCGCGTTCATACGATTGTCGTGGGAATGCACGAGGCGCTGCCCGAAAGCCTGTCCAAGAGCCACGGCATGGACCAATCCGAGGGTGGAACCCAGTCCGGTCTGCGTGTGTACGCTGACCTGTTAAACATCCAGAACAACAGCCACAAGCGCGTCTATGTTCTCGCGAGCCATTCGCACTACTTCATGGACGGCACCTTCAACACCGACTATTGGCGCACCCACGGCGGAATTCTCGCCGGATGGATCGTGGGAACGGCTGGTGCCGTGCGCTATGCCCTGCCGCCGGACGCAGACCGGGCGCGCACGGCGATGACCAACGTGTATGGATTCTTGAACGCTACGGTCTATCCCAACGGCAGGATCCAATTTGATTTCGAGCGGTTGAACGAGTCCGACGTCCCGGAGGCGATCACCGCACGCTACACAGCCGATTTCGTACACTGGTGCTTTGAGAAGAATTTGCAGGCGCCTGTGGCGACGGCTCACTAAAGGGAAACTCGACCGCACCCAGAGGAACAAACATGGCCACGCCAACCGGCGCCGAGCAGCCGACTCCAAATCTCGTATACCAGACCCTGAACGCCTATCAGTCCACCGCCGCGCTGCGAGCGGGTATTGACCTCGATGTATTCACGGCGATCGGCGAAGGGGCCGAAACTGTCGCGGATATTGCGAAACGCTGCGGCGGCGCCGAGCGCGGCATCCGCATTCTCTGCGACTACCTCACCATTCTGGGATTTCTGATCAAGAAGGACCTGCGGTACGCCCTGACTCCGGAATCTGCGAAGTTTCTGGACCGGCGCTCTCCGGCCTCCATGGCTTCCACCTCGGGCTTCCTCACCCTGCCCGGAACCGTGACCGCGTTCATGAGTCTGGCCGAGGCGATTCGCAGCGGGCGCCCGGCCCTGGACGGGGAAGGCTCGATCTCGGCGGAAAATCCCGTCTGGGTCGAATTTGCGCGGTCTATGGCGCCGATGACGCGGCCCGTCGCCGAGGAGATGGCGCAAGTTCTAGAGGCGTCTTCCGGCAAGAAATGGAAGGTACTCGATATTGCCGCCGGACACGGTACGTTCGGTATCGCACTTGCGAAGCACAATCCCAAGGCGGAGATTTTTGCGCAGGACTGGGCCCCGGTGCTGGAAGTTGCGATCGAAAACGCACGCGCAGCGGGCGTCCAGGCCCGGGTGCACCGGCTGCCGGGCAGCGCCTTTGAGGTCGAATTCGGCACAGGCTATGACGTCGTTCTGGTGACCAACTTCCTGCACCATTTCGATCCCCCCACGATCGAAACCTTGTTGCGCAAGATACGCGCCTCGCTCGCGCCCGAAGGCGTGGTCGTAACGCTTGATTTCATACCGAATGAAGATCGCATTACGCCGGCGCGCGCGGCGGCCTTCGCCATGACCATGCTCGGCACCACTCCTTCTGGCGACGCCTATACCGCAGCGGAGTATCGCAGGATGTTTCAAAACGCGGGATTTTCATCAAACGACGTGCGGCCCGTGATGGCGAGCGGCCACAGCCTGATTTTGTCCAGAGTCTAGAACAGGATCGCGCCCCAGGCGCCTGGCTAGGTCCCGAACGCGAGTGCCAGGAGCGTCTTCTGCTCAAGGTCGTGTGCTTTGTGCGAACCGGTCGCCGGGCTTGCGCTCGCCGAGCGATTGACCGACAACACCGCGCGGCCGCGCGCAAGCCGCTCCAGTTCCGGTATGACGAATTCGTGCGCCCCCATATTGCCCGGTTCTTCCTGCACCCACACAAATTCCCGGGCGCTTGAGTGACGATCCATTTCCGCGGTGAGTTCTGTATCCGGGAACGGATAGAGCTGCTCGACGAAAACGATCGCCGGGGAGTTCTCCGGATGCCGATTTCGCTCCGCGATCAGCTCGTGGCCGATTTTTCCAGTGCACAGCAGCACGCGCTCGGCTGTGCCGTCGCCCACGTCCGGGATCACGGTTTGAAATCGTCCGCTCGAAAGGCTTGCGAGCGGCGAGGAAGCCGCTGGATTCCGCAGCATGCTCTTGGGCGTAAACACGACCAGAGGTTTGCGCCACGAGCGAAGCGCCTGGCGCCGGAGCAGGTGGAAATACTGCGCGGCGGTCGAGGGCTGACAGATCTGGATGTTATCCCGCGCTGCCAGTTGCAGGAAGCGTTCGATGCGCGCGCTGGAATGTTCCGGGCCCTGGCCTTCGTAGCCATGAGGAAGCAGCATCACGATGCCCGACAGCAGGTTCCACTTGTCCTCGCTCGCCACAATGAATTGATCGATGACAATCTGCGCGCCGTTTGCGAAATCCCCGAATTGCGCCTCCCAAAGGACCAGCGCTTCCGGAAAGTCGCGGCTGAATCCGTATTCAAAGCCAAGCACGGCGGCCTCAGACAGCGGCGAGTTGTAGATCTCGCACCAGGCTGGATCCTGCGCCAGGTGTTCCAGCGGAACATATTCTTGCTCGGTTTCGATGTCGATGAGCGCCGCATGGCGCTGATTGAACGTGCCGCGCCGGCTGTCCTGTCCCGTAAGCCTCACCGGGACTCCCTGTGCCAGCAGCGAGCCAAATGCCATCGCCTCGGCCATGCCGAAATCCAGGGCGCGCTTGCCCTGCGACATTTCCAGTCGCTGTTCGAGAAGCTTTTTCACCTTGGCGTGAACGCGGAATCCGGCAGGATAGCTCACCAGCGCTTCACCCACCGAAGCGAGTGACTGCTCGGCAACGGCGGTGTCGACTTCGAAGGAGGGTTCGTATCGCCCGCCCCGGAAGGCGCCCCAGTAGCGCGGCAGACGCCGCATCGGCGGGCTCTTCTCGATTTCGTGAGCCTCCTGCTGCGCAGCGTCCAGCTCCTGGCGCACGCTCTGGACGATCGGCTCGGGATCGGTCCCGATCTTTTCGGCATAGATCTGCCACAGCGGCGGATGCGCCTCGATCTTGCGGTAGCGCCTCGGCTGCGTGATGGTGGGATCATCCACTTCGCTGTGGCCGTGGCGGCGGTAGCCGATCAAATCGACGAATACCGGCGTTCCAAACTCGTAGCGGTAGTCCAGCGCCATCCGGCCCACGCGGACCACGGCATCTGCGTCCTCCGCATTCACATGGAAAATCGGAATCGGCAGGCGCTTTGCGAGATCGGAGGAATACCGTGAGGAGCCGCCGTCCCTGGGTGCGGTGGTGAAACCGATCAGATTATTCACAATGATGTGAATCGAGCCGCCCACGGCGAATCCTTCTACACCGGCCATGTTCAGCGTCTCGGCGCAGATTCCTTGTCCTGCGAATGCCGCATCTCCGTGCATCATGATGGGCACCACCAGTCGCCGGCCGCTGTCGCCGCGTCGCATCTGTTTCGCGCGGGTGCGGCCGATCACCACCGGATCGACAGCTTCCAGATGGCTGGGGTTGGAGACCAGATGCATTCCCAACTGCCGGCCGTTTGCGGCGTGGAACGTCCCGGTCGCGCCCATGTGGTATTTCACGTCGCCGCTGCCAAGCGTGCTCCGCGGGTCGACATCCTCAAACCGGGCGATGACCTCGGCGGCCGCGCGTCCGACGATGTGCACCATCACGTTGAGCCGCCCGCGATGGCTCATCGCGAGCATGGCTTTTTCAGCGCCCTGTTCGGCGGCCGCGCTTAGGATCGAATCAAGCAGCGGGATCAGCGACGATTCGCCCTCAAGCGAGTAGCGCTTGGTGCCGAGATAGCGTGTTTGCAGCACCTGTTCGAAAATGTCGGCGCGTATCAGCAGATCCAGTATTCGCGCGCGATCCGGTTCTGCGGCTTCCGCTTCCATGCGCTCCTGGACCCACTGACGTCGATCGCGATCCGGAATGTGCATGAATTCGGCGCCAATGCTGCCGCAATACACGCGGCGAGCTGCGTCTGCGTCCGGCCCGGAGACATCGAGCTCCGGCATCGGCGCCGGTTCCAGATCGCCGAGAGGATCGATATTGGCCTGCAGATATCCCCAGCGCCGAAACGATTCCCAGGCGCGCTCCTGCGCTTCCTTCGATGCTGCCGATTCTGCGATAGCCTGTTCCCGGCTCATTCGATCGGTGCCCCTTCGGTCCTTTTCTGCTTCACTACTAGTGTATCAATTCTAAAAGGTCTGGATTGGCGAGTAAGGCGCGAATTGCAGCTCAGTTTTCCGGCCAGCAACCCAGCAACCGACGGACCAGGACGAGCTGGCCGAGATGGTAAGCGTTGTGGTCGGCCATCAGCAGCACCTCGCGCAGGATCGTCTGGCCCGAGCCGTGAGGGATCGCCGCCAGCAGGTCCGTCTTCGGGTCGACCACCAATTTTCCCATCGCTTCCAGATCCCGTTCCAGCGATTCGACGCTCCGCTCCCACGCGGCGCGACTGGGCGGCGCCGGCTTCTTCGGCCAGTATCCCGCGGGCCAATCCGGCGACGCGTGCTTTCCATCGCGGCAGAATTCCAGGATGTCCCAGGTCGCAAGGCGCATGTGCTCAAGCAGTTCCCACGGCGAGTGGTCTGCGCCCTTCGGCCGCATGCCGCGCTTTTCCTCCTCGATCCCGGCGACGGCCTTCTTCCAGTCCACGTGAGACTCGTGCCAGCTCAAGGCTCGCCGCAGATAATCGCGCAGAACTTTCTCGTCCATCGAAGCCCTACCTCCCACTCAAATTGATTCTAGGACGGCGTGCCGATGCGGTCAATGAAGGCAACTGGCCCGGCGATTCTAGGTGACTGTCGCCGAGGCTCCAGCCGTTCGTCGTGCGGTGTCTCCGACCTGGTTCATCATGAGCTGCAGGTCGAGTGCTTCCTTGCGCACCCGGAGGTCGTAGTAGAACAGCGTGGCGCTGATCGCGATTACCGGGTGTAGGACGGTCGCGACGAAACTGCCCCCAACCTGTCCCAGGCTACGCCACAGGAGCGCCGCCGCCGGGTCATGTTGGTATAGCCCGGCGGCGAAGGTGAAGGTGAAGGGATAGACCAACAGGCCCGTCGCCGTGATTGCCAAGAAGTCGTAGAGCGCGAAAATAAGAAAGGACCGGCCTGCGTTATCCTGGGTCAGTTTCAAACTGCGATTCAGGGTGTCCCGAATTCCCAGATTCTCAAGAAACGTTACAGGCACGTTCGTAATGAGCCGGCAGGCTAGATACACTCCTGGCACGACAAGAAACACCAGTCCGCCGGAAATCGCTATCAGGCTCGCCAGGCCACCACGCAGAGTCTCCCGAGTTGGCTCCAACTGTGCCCGAGAGAAACGCCGATCGTCGTGGCACGTCCGAAATACGTTTCAGAAACGCCAAACACCAGGCCGCCGGAAGCAAGAGGGTAGAACAATCCGTAAATGGCTAGGAGCATGATGAGCTCCGGGGCCAGGTCGTTCGGTGAGTAGTTTCTGAAAACAGTCACCGGCGGTCCGCTTGCCGCCTGCCCGAGACGTCCCTCACGGAGCGACAACCGTCCCAGATTTATGGGCAGGATCGCAAGCTGCGGCAGTGCGGCGATAGCCACAATGGAAACGAAATGCTGACGATATAGGGAGAAGGTTCGATCGAGGATTTCACCGACCGACAATGGGCGCAGGTCCGAATTCGTCACCTAGATCCCCCGCCCTGGACAGAGACCTGTTTTGCCTGGCTACCAGATCTGAGGCGACCATCGCCCGGTTATGCCGTCGCGCTCGGAGCCCCGGCTGACCGTCGATGCTGGAAGCATTCACGGCAATAAACCGGACGCCCCTGCGTGGGCTTAAACGGAACGGTCGTCTCTTTCCCGCACTGCGAGCACACCGTTTTCGTTTCGACGCGCTGGACGCTTCCCGAACCTGCTTCATTCCCTTGTGCGCGATTTGCCTTGCAGGTCTTGCAACGCTTGGGCTCGTTCTTGAATCCCTTGTCTGCGAAAAACATCTGCTCGCCGGCTGTGAAAACGAATTCCGCTCCACAATCGGCGCACTTCAGGACTTTGTCAGTGTAGTCCATATGCTGCTCCGGGGGCCGGGTTCGCTCGGGGCAGGCAACGGCGGTGCAGTTCGCGGGGAGCGGGGGAACAAGAATCCGCCGGTGACGGCGCCTCTTGTCCGCCCGCTGGCCCGAAGCTGCTTGGAAAGACTGAAGTGATGCGGTTGCCTAGTCTTGCTCACGCCGCTGCTTTTTACGGAGACGCTTACGCGAGAGGGCCTGCTTGGCGCGACGCTTTTCCCCCGGCTTCATGTAGTAGCTGTGCTTCTTGATTTCCTTGATGATGTCTTCCGACTGCACTTTGCGCTTGAAGCGGCGGAGAGCGTTCTCCAGAGACTCACCCTCTTGAATTACAACTTCTGCCACGCGTATTCACCCCCGTCCCTTTGTCTTGACTTGGACCAATGGATTCCAGCAAGTGTAACCGGCATCAACGCGAACCGGCTATTGTCCACTTCTTCTATCGGAGGCTATCCTCCAAGTCAAGGCTTAAATTGCTTATTAAGCTCGGTCCCAAGTGTATTTAACTTTTCAGTAAACAATTCCTGTGGAGTTAAACGCGAGGCCCGGCTGGTTGGCATGCCCAGCAGCCCGGTTCGCCGGGCCTGCGGCGAAAGCGACATGCTGCTAGAATAGTCGGCGATTGGAGGTGGCGGTCGGGCAACGACCGGAACCAATGCCCATCATGCGCAATGCGATTGGAGTTCTTCTAGCCGGCGGCCAGGGCGAGCGGCTCTGGCCACTGACACGCGACCGCGCGAAACCCGCGGTTCCCTTCGGTGGAGTGTACCGGATCATTGACCTCACCCTTTCCAACTGCCTGAACAGCGATCTCCGCCGGGTCTTTGTCCTCACCCAGTACAAGGCGCTCAGTCTGAACCGGCACGTGCGCCGCGGGTGGTCTTCGCTGATGGGACACGGCGATTTTATTGAAGTCCTGCCTCCCCAGATGCGCGTCTCGCAGCACTGGTATCAGGGCACCGCCGACGCGGTCTATCAGAATATCTATTCGATCGGCAGCGAACAGTCCAACTACGTCTTCATACTCTCGGGCGACCACATCTACAAAATGAATTACCAGACCATGCTCGAGCAGCATGTGGCCGCAGGGGCGGATGTGACCGTTGCGACCATCGAAATGGACCTGGCCGAAGCCTCCGGGAAGTTCGGGGTGCTGGAAACGGACCAGAATTGGCGCATCACCGGATTTGAAGAGAAGCCCGTCAATCCGAAACCGTCCGGCGTCCGCGACGACAAGTGCAACGCCTCGATGGGCGTCTATCTTTTCAATACCCAGCTCCTGGTGCCGATCCTGATTGACGACGCCGAGAACCCGGCGTCCGCGCACGATTTCGGCAAGGACATTCTTCCCCGCATCATCGGAAAATATCGCGTCTTCGCCTACAATTTCCGGGACGAAAACAAGAAAGAAACTTCCTACTGGCGAGACGTGGGAACCATTGATGCGTATCACGAAGCCAACATGGACCTAGTCTCCGTGACGCCGGTTTTCAACCTCTACGACGCGAGCTGGCCGCTGCACAGCTGGCAGCGCCAGTATCCGCCGGTGAAGACCGTCTTTGCAGACAACGACCGCATGGGCGTCGCGCTGGATTCCATCGTGGCCGGCGGATCGATCATTTCCGGGGGCCGGGTGAGGAAATCCGTCCTGGGATACGACGTGCGCGTCAATAGCTACAGCGAAGTGGAGGACTCCATCATCTTTAACCACGTCTCCATCGGTCGCCGCTGCCGCATCCGGCGCGCGATCATTGACCGTCATGTGGAACTGCCGGAAGGCACGGTGATCGGCCACGATTCAGAAGCCGACCGGGCCCGCTATTCGGTTTCCGAAAACGGCGTCGTCGTGGTGGTCCGCCCGGAATCGATGATCGAGGAACCGGAGTGAGCTCGAGATCTGGCATCTGCTGAGCGGGGCGGCCTGGGGCGGGCCGCTTGCGCCGTGTATGGGTTGGAACCAGCCAGGCTCTGACATTCAACCAATTGCGCAGGCGGCGTGTCCTTGCTCTGCCTGTCTTGCGACATAGATTGGCCGTTGCTGCTGAACTTCGGTTGCTCGCTGCTTGTCCTGAAAAGGGGGAATGATGTCGACCAAGATCATCGCCGTTCACGGCAGGGAAATTCTGGATTCGCGCGGCAATCCCACCGTCGAGGCCGATGTCCGGCTCGAAGGAGGAATCCTTGGCCGGGCTGCTGTGCCGTCGGGTGCCTCGACCGGCGAGCATGAAGCGATCGAGCTTCGCGACGGCGACAGCTCGCGCTACCTGGGCAAGGGCGTTCTGAAAGCCGTCGGTCACATCAACGGCGACATCGCCCGAGCCGTGGCTGGCATGGACGTCGCCGACCAGCGCGCCCTGGACCGTCGCATGATCGAAGCCGACGGAACGCCGAATAAATCGAAGTTGGGCGCCAACGCCATTCTCGCGGTTTCGATGGCCGCCGCGCGTGCGGCGGCCGCAGTCGCGGGCCGGCCGCTTCATAGCTATCTCGCAAAATATTCCAGCGATAGTTCTGCCAACACGCTTCCGGTCCCGATGATGAACATCTTGAACGGCGGCGCACATGCCGACAACTCGGTCGACGTGCAGGAATTCATGGTCATGCCGCTGGGGGCCAAGAGCTTCCGCGAAGCACTCCGCTGGGGCGTGGAGGTGTTCCATCACCTGAAGGGGGTGCTGAAAAAACACGGCTACTCGACAGCCGTGGGCGACGAGGGCGGGTTCGCGCCCAACCTGAAATCGAACGAAGAAGCGCTTGAC